>ERZ650304.282-NODE-282-length-30318-cov-5.080494_pt1 | contig 30318 bp, 30 predicted proteins | sample MGYA00376240_ERZ650304 | MGnify/ENA primary metagenome ERZ650304 (study PRJEB26733, sample SAMN07839271) | wastewater metagenome | biome: small river; feature: stream; material: water | place: USA: North Carolina | collected 2016-03-01 ... | reverse complement strand
AAGCCGTGGATACACTGGTGGGTCTGATCGAGCCATTCATGATCATCTCGCTCGGTCTCGGTGTTGGGGTGCTCTTGGTCTCGGTGTTGGTGCCTATCTACAACATCGCTGGGGGTATCCAATAGGGTATATCCTTGCATTTCCTGCAGGAACACGTGGTATACTTATATGGTTACAAGGTTTTGTAATAATCGATTATTATCAGTTCGGTTTAGTAAATTAAATTTGTTTATGAAAAAGAATCTTACACGTGGTTCAAAGGGTTTTACCCTCATTGAGCTCCTCGTGGTTATCGCGATCATTGGTATCCTCGCTTCAGTTGTCCTCGCGTCACTCAACAGTGCGCGTTCAAAGGGTGCAGATGCTGCGATCAAAGCAGGCATGGCAAACGCTCGTGCACAGGCTGAGCTCTACTATGATGCTGGTTCAACCTATGCATCAGTATGTACTGGTACCAATGGTATCGGAACAATTCTTGCTGGTGCTGCAAAGAGTGCTGGTATCGCTGCTGTTACTACAGGTGCTGCTTCAGCAACTACTGCAACATGTAATGACAGTGCTGCTGCATGGGCTGCAGAAATCCCGCTCAAGACTGCAGGTGCTGGATACTACTGTGTTGACTCAACTGGTGCTTCAAAAGTAAACGCTACTGTTGGAACATCAGCTTCTGATTACACTTGCTAATACTTTCATAAGTATAAGCTCAAAACACTCCGCTCGAGCGGAGTGTTTTGTTTTCTAGGAGAGAGAGGTGGTACAATACATGCATGATGTTTATACCACTTGTTGTGTTTGCGTTTGGGCTGTTGATCGGAAGTTTCCTCAATGTTGTCATCCTTCGGATGAACACAGGACGTACAGTAGTGAAGGGTAGATCAAAGTGTGCACGCTGTAACCAGGTACTTGCTTGGCATGATCTCATCCCAGTTATTTCTTTCTTAGGTCTTCGCGGCAAGTGTCGACAGTGTCGTGCGCCAATCTCATTTCAGTATCCACTTGTTGAACTTACCACTGGTATTGTTTTTGTAGTACTGTACGCACATCTTTTGGCACCATTTTATTTCACTATGCTCGCATGGATGTCTTTTGTATTCTCATGTGGTATTGCCGCATTATTGATTGTGATTACGGTTTATGATCTGAAGCACAAGATTATTCCTGATATGGTGGTATACCCTTTTATACTGCTTGCTGCGGCTTCTATGTTTTGGAAAGCGGTGTATTTTCCTGGATTTGGATTACTTCAAGCATTACTTGGTGGGGTAGTTGTTGCACTTCCATTTTTCTTGCTTTGGTTTCTCTCAAAAGGCAAGCTGATGGGCTTTGGTGATGTGAAGCTTGCACTCGGTATGGGGTGGCTCCTTGGATTTGCTAGTGGTATGACAGCAGTACTCCTCTCATTTTGGTTTGGTGGTGCAGTTGGACTGATCTTGCTTGCTATTTCACGCAAACATTCCATGCGCTCAGAAGTACCGTTTGCACCATTTATGATTACCGCGATATTCGTCGTTGGTGTATGGGGTGTCATGATTGATACACTCTTTCCAGTATGGCTATAAAGAGACATTTACAAGCAGGAGTTACGCTCGTTGAGCTTATCGTGGTGGTAGCAATATTTGGACTTGTTTCAAGTGTGCTCTTCTATAACTATTCTGACTTTAGTACCAATGTATCGGTTAAGAATCTAGCGCAGGATATGGCGCTTTCGATTCGTAAGGCACAGACCTATGCAACAAGTGTTCGTACAATTGACTCGGCACAAGGACTCACCACTGATCGGTATTCTGGGTATGGTATGTCGTTTGCACTCGGTACCTCTGCGACTTCGACAGTGATCTCTGAGCCTACCAGTAAGGCATTCGTTCTCTTTGCAGATATTCCGTCTAATGGTACTACGTACGGCAATGGTATATATGAAGGCGCTGATGAATGTGGGGTACCAGCGGCTGGAAGTGAATGTCTCGAAGGATTTGGTATAAACTCAGCTGACAAAATCACCAAAATCTGTACTGATACAGGGTGTCAAGATAGTGGGCAGGTAAATGTACTGTTTCGTCGTCCAAGTCCTGAGGCTGAGATTTGTGTAGTGCAAGGAGGAAGCTGTCAGTCAGCAAAGTCATCCTTTTTGAAAGTAACAATCCAATCACCTAAGGGTCTAGAAAAAGTCGTGACGGTATGGAACACGGGACAGATTGGTGTGCAATAATAGTATGGTGAAATCATTTTCTCACAACAAGCAGGCAGGATTTACACTCATTGAGCTTATGGTGGCGCTTACACTGTTTGTTGTGGTAGTAATGGCCGCAATCAGCTCGCTCTATACAGTCAATAATGCATCAAAAAAAGTACAGGCAATGCGTATTGTGCTTGATAATCTGAACTTTGGTATGGAGTCGATGTCACGCACGATTCGAACAGGGAACCATATTGTTTGTGGTGGTACTCAAAACCAAAGTGGTAACAGTAACTGCCCGTATGCTGACACAGGGACTGAGGCTGGCGAATGTCTTTCACTTTCAAGTACACTTGGTCGCGATGTAGAAGTGCAATACTGTTTGCGTATGGGTGCTGATGGTCAGCGAGGTGAGATTCAAAAACAGACCAAAGATGAAAATGGTACGTGGTCTAACTGGGTGTCGATGACTGCACCAGAAATTGATGTGCAGAAACTCCAGTTTTATGTTGATGGTGCAAACACTGCAGATCTTCGTCAGCCAAGCGTAGTAATAATTGCTGAAGGCATCGCAAGTGCAGGGACGGAAAACACGGCGCCGTTTAGTATTCAAACCTATGTCTCACAACGAGCAACCAAATAATATGAAGCAAAAAGGATTTACATTGATTGAAACACTCGTTGCTATCCTCATTCTGTCGATGACGGTTGGTGCACTACTTTCACTTGCGGCAGGAGGGTTTTATTCGGTACGATATGGACGCAATCAAATTGTCGCAAACAATTTACTCCAAGAATCACTCGAATATGTGAGAAACAGTCGAGACACTGCATTTCTCCAAGGGGCAGATTGGCAAGGATGGCTTCAAATGCTCAGTGTTGATACACAGGGGCAACCTGTTGTATCTAGTGGTCGCGGAGCAGGCGGTGCTGGATGTTTTGGTCCAACTGGTTGTTATGTTGATCCATATACAGCAACCGCGCCAATTAAGGCATGTTCAAGAGTATGTCCCGCAGTAGAATATTATGCAGATCAGTCATTATATGGATACGACGGCTCATATCCATTTTCAGGTAGTGAATCTGTTACGACTTCGTATGTCAGAACGATTAGTGTTACGAGGTCCACACTTGATCAAGATCAAGTAGTAGTCACCGGCACTATTTCGTGGCTTGATGGTCAGACTACAAAAAGACTGACACAATCAATCGTAATCGCAAACTGGAGACCATGATGAAACAACACACTACAACAAATGGTTTTGCAATGCTCTTTACGGTACTCGTCATGAGTTTAATATTGACGATTGCGGTTGGTATTTCAAATACGACATTCAAACAGACTATTCTCTCGAGTCTTGCAAAAGATTCTCAGGCTGCGTTTTACCAAGCTGACTCCGCAATGGAGTGTGCACTCTACTATGATATTACCAAGGAGTGGTTTGCATTGAATCTTTCACTTGATCAGGTGCCACTGACATTAGCTTGTGGTGATGCAGTATTATCACTTGATACGATTGTCAGTTCTCAAAATTATCTCCTGTATACACAGAGAGTTACTGATCCGACAAAAGGATGTTTTGGTATATTGTTTGATAAAGCAACAAACCCACTTTTTTCAGTTGTACAGGCAAAAGGCTATAACGTTTGTCAGGATAATCCTCGAAAGGTAGAGCGCGTACTTGAGGTTCGCTATGCTGAAAGTCCTTCAGGATCCGGAGTTATTGTGCCACCGATTGATCCGGGATTAGGAGGAGGTACGTTTGATCCAATTACTCCTGTAGGTGGTGATCTTGGAGGTGAAATAAGTCCTACTGATAATGGTGGAGGTCCACGAACAGGAGGAACACCTGTTAAGGGGGGTGGTCGCGATGACGCAGGGCCACAAAACGGTGGTGATACTGGTGTCAGTGGCTTGCAAACAGACCTTGGCGAATAGTACAGTGTGTCTATGGATAGTATTGCTGCACAAAAACGTCTTGAGAAGCTCAAGTCTCAGATTGAGAATTTGCGCACCCGCTATCATGTCAACAATGATCCTTCAGTAACTGATGATGTGTACGAGTCCTTGATCCGAGAGATGAAGGAGATTGAAGCTCAATTTCCAGAACTCGCGCAGAGTCAGGAATTTGATCGTGTTGCAGGTGCACCACTTCCATTTTTTGTAAAAGTTACGCATACCAAGCGTATGCTTTCACTGAATGATGCATTCAGTGTGGATGAGATGATCAAATGGAGTGAGCGGATGGAGAAACTTTTGGGTGATACAGCTCATCACTATTTTGGCGAGCTCAAGCTCGATGGACTCGCGCTTACACTTCGCTACGAAGACGGCGTACTCGTACAGGCTGCAACACGAGGTGACGGATTTGTTGGTGAAGATGTGACCAATAATGCACGTGTAGTACAGACTATTCCGCTCACGATCGCAGGTGCGCCACATATTCTTGAAGTGCGCGGTGAAGTTATCATGCGAAAAGCGGTGTTTGAGAAACTCAACAATAAACAGATCGCCGAAGGCAAGCAGCCATTTGCCAATACGCGTAATGCCGCGGCTGGCTCAATTCGTCAGCTCGACCCGGTGCTCGCTCAAGCGCGCGAGCTTGATTTTTTTGCATACGATATTTCACAGATTGAAGGTGGTCTGATGCCACAGACTCACTCTGCCAAGCATACACTCCTTCGTTCATTTGGATTTCCGGTACCAGAATTTGAAATGAAAGCATCAAATGTGTCGGAGCTCACAAAGCTCATTGATGAAGTTTCACAAAAAAGAGAAAGCCTCCCGTTTCATATTGATGGGATTGTTATTTGTATTGATGAGACTGAGCTTCAGGAAGAGCTCGGAGTTGTCGGCAAGGCGCCTCGCTATGCGATTGCATTTAAGTATCCTGCAGAGCGTGCAACCACAACCGTCACTGATATCACAATACAGGTTGGACGTACGGGGGTGCTGACACCACTCGCACATTTCATTCCTACACTTGTTGCAGGTTCAACGGTGTCAAAAGCAACACTTCATAATATCGATCAGGTGAAGCGTCTCGATATTAAGATCGGGGATACCGTTGTTATTCAAAAGGCAGGCGATGTGATTCCTGAAGTGGTCGAGGTGCTCAAAGATTTGCGTACTGGCAAAGAAAAGAAATTCTCGATGCCAAAGAAATGTCCGGTCTGTAGTGCAGCTGTTACAACAAAAGAAAGTGCGACTAAGGGAGATACGGTAGCGTACTACTGTACCAACGACGATTGTCCTGCAAGGCATACACGTGGCATGATTCACTTTGTCCATGTGCTTGATATTTATGAAGTTGGCCCAAAGATTATCGATCGGCTACAGGAAGAAGGGCTCATCACTGATGCTGCTGATCTCTTTGCGCTCACCGAAGCTGATCTCGCCGGACTTGAACGGCTCGGAGAAAAGAGTGCAAAAAACATTGTTGACGCTATCGCTGCAAAAAAGAATCCACCACTTGATTGCTTCATTGCGTCCCTTGGTATTCAACATGTGGGTGAGGAGACTGCACGTGATATTGCGCTTCACTTTGGTACGTTTGAGAAATTCTGGAATGCGCCAAGCGATGCCCTCGATGCAATTCCTAATATCGGCCCATCAGTGACCGAAAGTATTGAGACATACAAGATGAAACAATCGTCAAAGCTTTTTATTGAAAAACTTTTTGCAAACGGTGTCATGCCGCAACAGGCAAAGAAAATCACTGCTGGCATATTTACTGGTAAAACATTTGTACTCACGGGTACACTACCAACCCTTGATCGAAACGATGCAAAGAAACTCATCCAATCTCATGGTGGCAAAGTTTCATCAAGTGTGTCAAAAGCAACGAGCTATGTATTGGTAGGGGAAAATCCAGGAAGTAAATTTGATGAAGCGCAAAAACTTGGCGTAGAAATCATCGAAGAAGAAGCCTTTTTGAAGATGGCGGGCAGTCTGCTATAGTATCCCCATGAATACCGATCAGGTAAAAAAACTCGCACATTTGGCACGGCTTTCGGTGTCTGACGCAGAACTCGAAGCATTAGCAAAGGAGATGGATAGTATCCTTGGGTTTGTCGATGAAATTCAGAAAGTAGAAATACCTGATATGGCTACTGTGCTTGGTGACACGAATATCTTTCGTGATGATGTGGTCGCGCCGATTGTACCAACGCATGACTTGATCGAGGCTGCACCAATGCATCAGGATCATTTTGTGAAGGTACCAAAAGTAATCGGTGAATAATATATGGAAACTATCGCTGATATCCAAAACAAAATACAGGCAGGTGAGCGTATTCTTGATATTGCTCGTGAATACGAGGCAAAAGCTCGTGCTGATACGCGCAATATTTTCCGTGAAGTATTTGCTGATATCGAGGCACAAGCACTTGCTGCAGAAGAGATATTGAAATCAGGAAAAGGTACAGCACTTACCGGTGTGCCAGTCGCCATCAAAGACAACATTCTCTTTGCAGAACATCATGCAGGTGCAAGTTCAAAAATACTTGAAGACTACATCGCAAGTTATGACTCGACCGCAGTTGCTGCACTCCGTGCGGCAGGTGCAATTATTATCGGTCGTACGAACATGGATGAATTTGCGATGGGGTCATCAACTGAGAACTCTGCGTATGGGGTGACCAAAAATCCGATCGATGAAACCAAAGTTCCTGGAGGTTCGTCTGGTGGATCTGCTGCAGCTGTTGCTGCCGGGCTTGCAGTTGTCGCACTCGGGTCTGATACCGGTGGATCTATTCGTCAGCCTGCGGCATTTTGTGGTGTGGTTGGTATGCTTCCGACCTATGGCACGGTCTCTCGGCACGGCCTCATGGCAATGGGATCATCGCTTGATGTCATAGGTCCATTCGCGCACACAATCAGTGATGCACAGACACTCTATGATGTTATTAGTACCTATGATGCACATGACAGCACTTGCGTGCCTGTTGAAAAAAGACTTGCACCAAAAGAATTAAAAAAGCATATTGCTGTACCAAAAGGTATTTGGAATGATGGCGTTGATCCTGAGGTTAAGGCAAATTTTGAGGTAACAGTTACAAAGCTCAAATCACAAGGCTATACAATTGATGAGATCGAGCTTCCGCATTTTGCAAATGCGCTTGCGGTCTATTATATATTGATGCCTGCCGAAGTCTCGTCAAACCTTGCGCGCTTTGATGGTATTCGCTATGGATCACGCGTTGGTGAGGGAAGCATTCATGATCTCTATGGTGATACCCGTGGTGCACTATTCGGACCAGAGACTCGTCGTCGTATTTTGCTCGGTACCTATGTACTCTCGCATGGGTATTATGATGCGTACTATAACAAAGCGATCGCGGTGCGTATGGTGATACGTGCAGAGCTTGAAAAAGCATTTGAAACCTACGATGCAATCATTACCCCAACCACTCCTACACCGGCATTCGGTATCGGAGAAAAAGCGAATCATCCGCTCGCGATGTACCTGTCTGATCTCTATACCGTACCCGCAAACATCGCACAGGTGCCTGCACTTTCCGTACCAAGTGGTATGACTGTTTCAGGACTTCCGCTCGGCGTTCAGGTGATTGGTCCACAATTTGGCGAACAGATACTCTTTACCATTGGCGCAAGTATCGAACATATACGATAATATATACATGCAGCCTGCTCCTGACCCTGTATTTCTCAATATTGAATATGTGTTTCTGTGGATCTATAACCATACGATCGGTCTTTTTGGAGGTGGATCACTCGGAGGATTTTTCTTTTTTCTGAAAACACTTGCGGTCATTATTGCGATATTACTTATTACGCTTATTTTGTACTGTCTTGTTCGCTTTTATGAACTTCGTGAAGAAGACAAGAAAAAAGAAGCTGCGGCACAAAAAACTACTACACCTGTAGCAGGTCCCACTGCAGTGGTTATCCCATCAGGTGCAGTTGGTATTGGTCGTAATGAGACATGGGAAAACATTCGTGGGAAGCTCCTCTCTGATAATCAAAGTGATTGGAGACTTGCGATTATTGAGGCAGATATTTATCTGGATCGACTTCTTGAGAATAAGGGGTACAATGGTGACACGATTGGAGACAAGCTCAAGCAGATCACGCCAAATGTTCTTGGTTCAGTACAGATTGCCTGGGAGGCGCATAAAGTTCGCAATCGTATCGCGCACGAAGGCGCTGACTTTACCCTGACGCAGCCTGAAGTGCGTCGCGTGCTTTCATACTACGAAATTGTCTTTCGTGATCTTGGTGCAATAGAATAAGGGTTGCAAAGCAAGAAGTGGTCTTGTACAATCCAAACCGTTCAATAGATAGTTGATATATACACCGCGGGGTAGAGAAGTGGTATCTCGTAAGGCTCATAACCTTAAGGCTCTGGTTCGATTCCAGACCCCGCAACAATAAGCAAAAGCTCCCAAACGGGAGCTTTTGTGTTGAAATATAGACGCGATATGGTATATTCTGGGAGCACTTTCGTACTTGTCGGCGTAGCTCAGTTGGTTAGAGCGTAGCATTCATAACGCTAAGGTCGGTGGATCGTGCCCACCCGTCGACACCTTACAATCTGCAAAGATTGTGATACAATCGCCAAGTGCGATACATATGCAGACGTAGCTCAACTGGTTAGAGCACCCGCCTGTCACGCGGGAGGTTACGGGTTCAAGTCCCGCCGTTTGCGCCATAGAAAACAACCCTCTGCAGAGGGTTGTTTTCGTATAAGCTGGTATACTTGGTATATATCAATAGTTAAAGATCTTTATATGCAAAAAGGAAATACAACGAACGCTATCTTGATCATCTTACTTGTTATTGTTGTAGCGCTTGGTGTTTGGTATGTCACGATGAAAAATGAAGAGTCGAAAGATAAGCCTGCTCTTGAGCTTAACCTTGGAAATAATACAAACTAACTTTATACTATAAGCAACAAAATCAGCCATACGAGTGGCTGATTTTTGTATGGAGTGATATTGCAAATGGTATACTACACATATGCGATCTCTCCTCTACTCTATAGTGATAATACTGTCTCTTATTGTCTCGGTACGACATGTCTCTGCTGCGCCAGTGCCACCACTGGTTGTGCGTGCTCCTGCGCTTGCCGTGTACGGATGGAAAGATGGAGTCATGACGGAACTTGCGAGTAAACGCCAGCATTACCTCCATCCGATTGCAAGTATTGTAAAGTTGGTGACTGCAAAAGTTGCGCAAGAGCTCTATACAAAAGACGCAATCTTCACGATATCTCCTAAGGCGGTTTCAGTCTCAGGATCGATCAAGGGTATTGTCCCTGGTGCACAGTTTACTCGTGATGACTTGCTGACGGCGCTTTTGGTCCAGTCTAGTAATGATAGTGCGATGGCACTCATGGAGCCAGTCGGCAGTACAACTTTTCTTGCACATATGAATGATTTTATTCATCGCAATCGATATACGATGACATCGTTCATCAACCCGTCAGGGCTTGATCCTGCAAAGGGGAGTAAACTCGCGCCAAACCGGATGACGCCGTATCACTTGTCTCGGTTGCTCAGCGATATTTATGAACATGATCCATTGATGACTCGTATTATGGGGCAGTCAAAAGCATATATTACTGATCAGAAAACAGGTGCACAGCTTGAAATCAGAACCAGTAACGGACTATATTTTTTTGATGACTACAAGGATAAGGTACTGATTGGTAAGACAGGGCTAACTAATAGTGCAAAGGAGAGTATTGCATTTATTACTCCAGGAACAGCCTCATATGACTACATTACAGTAGTAATTTTGGGGTCTACTGACCGAGTAAGAGATGCAATGGCGGTTCTGGATTGGATCAAACGTACACAATAGCAATATTGACACAAGAAGTTGCTCGTGCTATCGTACTATTGTTACTAAATAATTTCTCGATATCTGGTTGTGTATGTTGCACGGTTAATGGTATCGAAAGCAACAAAAAATACACAATATGGATTACAGATACCCAGGTGGCTCAAGTAGTCGCCCTCGTGGCTCGTTTAATGCGGGTCGCCCATCACAGTCACATTTTCGCGGTCGCCCTTCAATGGGTGGTCGTCCAATGCAGCGTCGCACCCCAAATCGCGGCCGCAAGGATTTCATTGATGAGAACATGTTCATCAACAAAGCTGCCCTTATAGAAGAAGAGGTGTATGTACCAACGCATATGTTTGCTGATTTCAAAGTCTCACAGATTTTGAAGAATAATATTATTGAAAAAGGCTATATCACGCCGTCCCCGATTCAGGATCAGTCAATCCCTGTAGCTCTTAGTGGTCGCGATGTGATTGGTATTGCTGGTACTGGTACTGGAAAAACTGCAGCATTTCTTATTCCACTTATCGACAAGCTTTCAAATGATCGCACTCGCAAGGAAAAGTTCATGGTGCTTGCACCGACGCGCGAACTTGCTGAGCAGATCGAACTTGAATTCCGAAGCTTTGCTCGCAACTTGAGACTCTTTAGTGTCTCTTGTGTCGGTGGATCTCCGATTGGGAGACAGATGCGTGAGCTCGAACGTGGAGTCAGTGTTGTTATTGGTACGCCTGGTCGTGTCAAAGATCTCATTGCTCGCGGTAAGATCATTCCATCAGAATTCCGAAGTGTTGTCCTTGATGAAGCTGACCGTATGCTTGATATGGGATTCATCGAAGATATGCGTGCAGTACTTGGTGCAATGCCTGCTGATCGTCAGACACTCTTTTTCTCAGCAACATTCTCTCCTGATATTGCTCGTCTCTGCCATGAGTTTCTCAATGATCCTGTAACCGTTTCTGTGAAGACTCGTGCAACTTCAGCAAATGTTGATCAGGATGTCGTGCGTGTTCGTCACGCAAGTGAAAAAGTGGACAAGCTCCATGACATTCTTAATGATCCTGCATGCGCAAAGGTGCTGGTCTTTTGTGAGATGAAACGAAGTGTTGATCGTCTCCACGAAGAGCTTCGTGCTCGTGGTCTCAAGTCGATGCCACTTCATGGTGACATGCGCAACCGCGAACGTGCTCGCGCAGTCTCAGCCCTTGCGAAAGGTGAGGTGCAGACCGTGATCGCAACTGACGTTGCTGCTCGTGGTATTGATATCAGTGACATCACGCACGTGATTAACTTTGATACACCATCAACGTACGACACTTATATTCACCGTATTGGCCGTACCGGTCGTGGATCGAAGAAAGGAAACGCATTGACTTTTATCTAATACTTGTAAGAAAAATCCCGCTTTGGCGGGGTTTTTCCATGAGTTGCTCTTTTTTAGGGAGATAGTAGTATAGATTCAAATTAAACTCTTTTATATGAAAGTATCATTCTTGCATCAATGTTCTGGGCAGGTCTGTATTGGCTCTCGAGGAGAGTATTCGTTGAAAGCGTGGTTTACTCCGTTTGGATCAACATATGAATCATGCGTAGTTCATAGTGATAAGGGAATAGTACATTTATTATTACTTCTTAAACTTTCTTTGCTTAAACAACAAAAGCTAATGAAATATGCAGAAATAAAATATCCTTACCCACTAATTCCTCAGACAGCACAAAAGATCGACAACTTGTTCAAGGATGGCGCATTTGCATTACTGTATCCTATCAGTAGTGAATCCATTTATGCTCGTATCATAACATTGAGAATACCAGCAATTGATACCAGGATTACACCGCCGTATGTCCAACAAGGAAAAGGACACTCAATGTTTGGTGCATTACAAAATGCGATCCATGCCCCACAGTCCCCACTAGAAATTATTGATGCCTCGATGTTTATCTAAATCCCTGACATATAAAGCATGTCAGGGATTTTTTTCTTGAAAAAAGAGGGATATGTGGTATCTTTGATATGCTTTCTCATATAGACGAAGAACTTTTGAGGGCGCCGTGTATCATGAGAAAGCCCTATTGCCGTTGTAGCTCAGTTGGTAGAGCACGCCCATGGTAAGGGCGAGGTCATCGGTTCAATCCCGATCAACGGCTCCTGAAATAATTATTGACAAAACAATTAAAAATAAAAATAGTCAAAACTAACCGACACAAATGTGTCGGTTTTGATTTTTGTGGATTTCGTAGTACAATCACGACCTTATGGAAATTCGAAACATCGCAATCATCGCGCACGTTGACCACGGCAAGACTACACTCACCGACAAAATGTTGGCATTTTGTGGCGAAGTCATGGACGGCGGCTCAATGGACTCAAACGCTATCGAACAGGAGCGGGGTATCACTATTTATGCCAAGAACACGGCAGTGACCTACAAGGGCACCAAGATCAACATCGTGGACACGCCAGGTCATGCGGACTTTGGTTCAGAAGTTGAGCGCGTGCTTCGATCTATCGACTCCGTGCTTCTCATCGTGGATGCACAAGAAGGGCCAATGCCACAGACTCGCTTTGTACTCAAGAAATCACTCGAACTTGGTCTCAAGCCAATCGTTGTTATTAACAAGATCGATAAGCCGGGTGCTGACTGTGCCCATACCCACGATGCAGTGTTTGAACTCTTTATGGAACTCGGTGCAAACGATGCACAGCTCGACTTTACGACAGTGTACGCAGTTGGACGTGACGGTGTTGCGATGCGCAATGAAACCGACGAGCGCAAGGACCTTGGACCACTCTTTGACACCATCCTTGAGAAAGTTCCTGTTGCAGAAAATGACACTACCAAGGCATTTCGTATGCAGGCATTCAACCTCGCGTATGACAACTTCCTCGGACGTCTCGCGGTGGGTCGCGTATATGAAGGTATTGCAAAGATGGGCGACACCGTATTTGTTCGCTCACACGATGGTGTTGCTCGTCAGGCAAAGATCACCAAGCTTTTTACCTTCCATGGCTTCACTCGTGAAGAAGCAACCGAAGCGCAGGCGGGCGACATCGTCATGCTTGCAGGTATTCCAGACATCTTTATCGGTGAGACTATCTCAGCATCTCGTGATGCAGAGCTTCTTCCAGCTATTACGATTGATGAGCCGACGATCGTGCTCGACTTCTTGGTTAACAACTCACCGTTCGCTGGTAAGGAAGGCAAGTTTGTAACTTCTCGTCAGATTCGTGAACGTCTTGAGCGCGAGCTTGAAGTGAACGTTGGGCTCAAGGTTGATTTCACTCCTGATCCTGATCGTATTGCAGAAGGCTTCAAAGTTTTTGGTCGCGGTGAAATGCACATTGCGGTCTTGCTTGAGACCATGCGTCGCGAGGGGTATGAAATCCAAATCTCGCAGCCGCAGGTTATTATCAAGGATATTGATGGGGTCAAGAGCGAACCGTTTGAAGAAGTCACGATCGATGCACCAGCTGAACACCAGGGTGTCATCATTGAGAAGCTCGGTATGCGCGGATTTATCATGGGCGATATGAAGCTTGCAAACACGACTGTACGTATGGTCTTCACCGGTCCAACTCGTGGACTCCTCGGCTACCGCAACCAGTTTCTCGTGGACACCAAGGGTGAGGGGATTATGTCATCTCGTGTGATTGGCTTCCAGAAATACGCAGGGGAGATCACTCGCCGAAACGTTGGTTCAATGATCTCTATGGAGAATGGCAAGGCACTCGCATTTGCACTCTGGAGTCTCCAAGATCGCGGTACGCTCTACATCGGTCCACAGACCGAAGTGTATGCAGGTATGGTGATTGGTAACACTTCAAAGGGTGAAGAAATGACCGTGAACCCGACCAAAGGTAAGCAGCTCACCAACATGCGTGCTAGTGGGTCAGATGAAGCGGTGTCACTAGTGCCCGCATGGAATATGACCATCGAGCGCGGACTTGAAGTGATGATGGATGATGAATTCCTCGAAGTCACGCCACTCTCAGTGCGCCTCCGCAAGCAATATCTCACTGATACCGATCGCGCGAAAGCAAAGCGAAAGTCATAAACAAAAAGCCTTCTGTAAAAAAGAAGGCTTTTTTGCAATAAGATAATTTTTCTGATAAAGTGTCAATACTATGAACGAAAAGCGTCTCAAAGAATTTTGGAACAAGGAATACAAAGATCCAGGCTTTTTCGCACTCTCTGATGACGTATCAGCGGATCTGGTGAAGTTCACGCGGTGGATGCAAAAGGAATACGGCAAGGATGCGATTCGTCCCGATACGTTTGTGCTTGATGCTGGCTGTGGCAATGGTCGCAATTTACTCTGGATGAACGAGGTATTTCGGGTGCGTGGCTATGGTTATGATGTGTCTGATGAGGCGATCAAACAGGCTGAAGCAAAAGCAATAAAGCAACAATGGGGGAGTAAGCTCACCTTTGAAGTACGATCGATTGGAGATTTGATCAATTTGCCGGATGAGAGCGTGGATATCGTGATTGATGCAATGGCAAGTCACTTTTTGAAAAACGTGGAGCGTGCACGGTTTATCACCGAAGTTGCGCGCGTCCTCAAGCCACAAGGGGTGATGTTCTTCAAGTCATTCTACGCAGAGCGTGACGCGCATGTAAAAGGACTTTTGGAAAATCATGGCGCAGGTGAGGAGAATGCCTACATTCATCCCAAGCTTGATGTGTATGAGTACGTTTGGACCGATGCGTCTATCGAGACATCGTTTGGTGAGCAGTTCATCACCATGTATAAAGCTGCATCGCACAAACACCACATCAAAGGCAAACCCGCCAAGCGCCGTTCAATTACCTGTTACTTTGAAAAGAAGTAAGAAATAAGGTAGGATACACCTATTGCAATGTGACAAAGCCACCTTAGCTCAGCTGGTAGAGCAACGGTATCGTAAACCGTAGGTCCCGAGTTCGATCCTCGGAGGTGGCTCATGAAAACTACACCACATCCAGACCTCTCAGTGCTCAAAGGCGGCGCACAATTTGAAGGCGTCATCAATATTTCTCCCAAAGGCATCGGTTACGTAAAGATTCGTGATCTCGGTGTCACGATCGAGATTCCTCGCGAAGCATTGAACCGGGCATTTCACGGTGATGTGGTGTCTGCAGAAATAGTCACGGTTCTTTCCGATATGAATCCCACTGGCAAGGTTGTGGATATTGTTCGTCGCGCAAAGAGTGGCTACAGCGGCACGCTTACATTTCAAAATGGTAACCATTGCCTCGCGACAAGTGATGGTCGCATGTATACGAGCATCATGATTCCGGGTGACAAGCTTGGCGAAGCAAAGCAGGGTGACAAAGTATTCTGTCGTATTTCTGAGTGGCAGGATCCGATGCAGGAGCCAGTTGGTGAGATCGTGCGTGTCCTTGGTAAGCCCCTTGAGAACAATGCCGAGATGCTCTCGCTCGCACTTGAAAAAGGCTTCGACAACAAGTATCCCGATGCAGTATGGAAAGAAGCAGAGGCTATCAGCGCTCGTGGTATTCCCGAGGAAGACAAGGCGAGTCGTCGCGACTTCCGTGACAAGGTCGTCTTTACGATCGACCCTGAAGATGCAAAGGACTTTGATGATGCGATCTCGGTGACATTCCTTCCGGATGGCAACACTGAGATCGGTATTCACATTGCTGATGTATCACACTATGTTCGCCCAAAAGATGCGATTGATGTTGAGGCGGCAGAGCGTGCAACATCGGTGTACCTTGTTGATCGCACGATCCCAATGCTTCCTGAAACACTTTCAAATGATCTCTGTAGTCTTAACCCAAACGTTGATCGCCTCACCTTCTCCGCTGTGTTTATCTTTACACCCCAGATGAAAATCGTAAGTGAATGGTTTGGTAAAACAGTGATTCATTCCAAGCAACGCTATAGCTATGAGAGCGCGCAGCAAGTATTAGATACCAAAGAAGGTCCCTATCTCAAGGAGCTTGAAGCTGCACTTGCAGTATCAAAATATCTCGAGCAAGAGCGTTTCCAAAATGGTGCGATCTCACTTGATACCCAAGAAGTAAAATTCAAACTCGATGAAACAGGTCATCCGATTGGCGTCTACAAAAAGGTCCGTGGTGCAACACATCATATGATCGAGGAGCTCATGCTCTTGGCAAATAGAAAAGTTGCCGAACATATCGCGACACGTGAAAGCCATGCTGATGAAGTCTTTGTATATCGTATCCATGATGCACCTGATGCTGATCGCATGGATGATCTTCATATGTTCCTCAAGCGTGTTGGCTACCATGTTAAAGTTGATGAAAACGGTGTGATCCCATCAAAAGAACTCAACAAGCTCGTCCAATCTCTCGAAGGCAAGCCTGAAAAAGAAACCATTCAGACAGCCATTGTACGCTCAATGATGAAGGCAATCTACTCAACCAAAAACATTGGTCACTACGGTCTCGCATTCAAATACTACACACATTTTACATCTCCGATTCGTCGCTATCCTGACCTTATTGTGCATCGTTTGCTTGAGACGTATCTTGAACATCACAAGATTCCAAAGGAGATGTGGGAGTACTACGACAAGGTCTGTTTGCATTCATCGACCCGTGAAAAGGAGGCAGCAGATGCAGAGCGTGCATCGATCAAGTACAAGCAAGTCGAATACATGAGCGATCGCATTGGTCAGGTATTTGATGGAGTAGTTACTGGTATTTCTCCAAACGGTATCTTTGTTGAGGACAAGGAAACCAAATGTGAAGGTATGGTTCGTATGCGCGATATTGGCAATGATTTCTTTGAATACAATGATCGCGAGCTTGCGATCATTGGTCGCCGTACTGGTAAAGCATTTCGTATTGGAGATATTGTTCGCTACAAGGTAATGTCGACTGATATCGAGCGTCGACTCATCGATTACGCATTGGTATGAAGCCTCGGTTGATCCTTATAGCTGGAATCTTTGCAAGTGTCGCCTATGGCGTTGTAGCTATTTCGCTCCACTCACTCCCACTCCCAATTTTGTCGGCTTTTTCAGTAGATCGGCCAGTGGTTGAGGCACCACATATGTTCACCATCGGATGGGTGGGCGATATGGTTCCTGCAGATGGTACATATAATCAGCAGGCATTGATTGGCGTACAACAACTCACACAAAAGCCAGATCTCATGATTGGAAACCTGGAAGGAACATTTGCAAGTAAGGGGCGTATTTCAAAATGCACACAACTCATGAGTATGTGCCATGCATTTGCGGGAGATGCGAACTTTGCCGATATACTCAAGAATGCTGGTTTCGATATGGTAAGTCTCGCGAATAATCATGCCTATGACTTTGGTGAAGGAGGTCTAAAAGAAACACAAGTTGAGCTTGATCGTGTTGGGTTACCCTACGTTACTATTACAACTGCAGCACAGAGCATGGTAGTCGATAGTAAGCGTGTCGGTGTGCTTGGGCTCTCAGGAACTAAACCGTGGAATACCGTGATTGATTATGCATTTATCACACGCGAAGTTGCAAAGCTTCGAGAGATAAATGACATTGTTGTTGTTATTTTTCATGCAGGCGCTGAAGGTGCTGACAAGACATCGGTCACAGGCGAGACTGAATATATGGGAGATGAAGATCGTGGCAATGTAGAGCTTCTTGCACACACTGCCATCGATGCTGGTGCTGATCTCGTCCTTGGTTCAGGTCCGCATGTCTTGCGCAAAGTCGAATGGTATAAAGATCGACTCATTGCATATAGTCTTGGAAACTTTGTCGGTGGTAAGCACCTCTCAACACATGGCATATTGGGTACGTCCGCAATGATCAGTGTGGCATTTGATATGAAGGGCAGACCTATTAGCTACACCCTTGACTCAATCGTACTATCCCCAAATGGTACCCCTTCTGTTGATCTAGCTGATGCAGGTAGACTTCTGATTGAAAAGCTCTCACGATAAAACTCCCTGATATCAGGGAGTTTTATCGTTGTGCTAGAGATTTGTTTTAATAAGTGTTTTGAGGGTTGCAACCACAGTTTCTTTTTCTTTTGCCATCTGTTCCCAAAATGCACGTTCTTCGTCAGTTGATGCTTCTTTTATATAAGTGTTCGCGATTCGCCAGAGACTCTTTGACTCTTGCGTTAGTTGATTGACAAGGTTATATACATTGTTTGTTTCCATACGGGAAGTATAACATTTCTTTGACAGGTGGTTCGAAATACGTATAGTTGAAAGTAAATACTGCTGCACATGATCCTACATCAACAAAACCTGCGAATTTTGTTAGTTGGAAAAAAAGAAGATAACCTAGATGAGGAGCAACTACCGTTAAAGATACAAGGTTATGGTGTTGAACGACGTTCTTGTTCTATGGATATAGTTCGCTCTCTCGCTTCAAACTGGGAACCCGACTTGATAGTATTTGGAAAAAGTATTTGGCCTGGACAGGTATGTATTTTTGCAACATGGCTTGCAGAAGAGCCCTGTTCACAAAAGCCGTATATTATTTCGAGGTATGTACTACGAACAAAGCTATCCCGTAAATTACGAAAGTCTTATCGTACTTGTATTAGAGAGTTTCAGCGTAGAGTGGTCCTTACGTTTACAAAATTCGCACACACGCTTACCTAAAGCTGCGTTACATAACGCAGCTTTTTTTATTGCATATCTTTTCGTTCACTGATTTCTGACTGTAGTCGTCCAAGTAGTGCTTCAAGGGTAAGTCCTTCAAGTTTCGTGCCATCACGACGCTCAACGGTGTAGGTGCCTGACCCGATTTCTTTATCGCCGATAACAAGTACATAGGGAGGACGGACTGCTTTTGCAGCATAAATGCGCTTACCTAGGCTGTTGTTGTCATCATATATCTCACTTCGAATCATAGCTCCACGAAGTTTTTGATGAAGCTTCTTTGCTTCTACTGTATGAGTATCTTTGACTGGAATAATTGCGAGCTGAAGCGGCGCGAGCCAGGTTGGGAATTCGCCACCATAGTGCTCAGTGAGAAAGCCAATGAAGCGCTCATGGGTGCCAAGCGGTGCACGGTGAATACATAGCGGCGTTTGCTGTGTACCTTCATTATCAGTATAGGTTAGTCCAAAGCGTGCGGGTACTGCAAAGTCGACTTGGTTGGTCGCAAGAGTAAACTCGCGTCCAATTGCGCTCCATACTTGCACATCAATTTTAGGGCCATAAAATGCAGCCTCGTCCTCAACTTCTACGAATGGAATGTTAGCATCAACAAGTGTCTGCCTGACCATTGCCTCGGTTTTTTTCCAGAGCTCTGGTTCATCCACATACTTTTTACCAAGTTTTGCTGGATCATGTTTTGAAAGGCGCATGACGTACTTCTCAATCCCAAAGATCTTGAAATACCGTAGGTAGAGCTCATTCACTTTGCCAAATTCTTCTGCAAACTGCTCCTCAGTACAGTAGATGTGCGCATCGTTCATCTGTAGTGCTCGCACGCGCATGAGTCCAAAGAGTTCACCACTTTTTTCATGACGATAGCAAGTACCATACTCTGCAAGGCGAAGCGGAAGATCGCGGTAGCTGCGCTGTTCGGCATCAAAGATTTTGTGATGATGAGGGCAGTTCATCGCTTTCAAGTAATACTTACCACCATCATACTCCATTGGAGGGTACATGGAGTCCTCGTAGTACGGGAGATGTCCTGAGGTGAGGTACATAGACTCCTTTGCAAGATGTGGCGTGCGCACACGAACGTACTCTTGTTCAAACTCTGATTCTTTTGCAAGACGCTCGAGTTCTTCGATCATTGCTGCACCGTTTGGAAGCCAGAGTGGTAGTCCACCACCAACATCTTCATCGAATGCAAAGAGTGACATTTCTTTACCGAGTTTGCGGTGATCGCGTTTTTCAGCTTCAGCACGCATCGTGAGGTATGCATCAAGTGCGCCCTTAGACTCAAACGCAAACCCATAGATACGGGTGAGCATCGCATTGTGTTCGTTTCCACGCCAATACGCACCTGCAATACGGTCGAGTTTGAAACTCTCTGGATCAATAGAGCTTAGGTCGTCGATATGGCCACCACGGCAGAGGTCGGTGAATTCACCCATTGTGTAGAGGGTGATTTTCTCACCACGATCAACGATCTCATTGATGAGTTCTTCTTTAAATTCATTCCCCTTAAAATACGCAAGTGCTTCATCTTTTGACACTTCTTTATGAGTCACCGTCTTCCAGGTAGGGAGGAGGTCACGCATCGTTGCTTCAATAACCTTCAGCTCATCGGTGCCAACAGGTCCAGAAAATTTAAAATCATAATAAAATCCATCATCGATCGCGGGCCCGAGGGTGAGTTTGGCATCGGGGTAGTGCTTGAGCGTCGCTGCACCAAGTAGGTGGGCAAGTGAGTGACGAAGGTGTGAAATGTCGTGTTGCATAGAAAAACTATACCATCAAATAACGGTTTTTCGAATGCCTTGACAGAATTTATATTTTTAGTACATTGATATCAAATTATATCTTATGACTGCAACAATTGCCGAGCCTCTTATCATAGAGTCGCTTGAAGAATTACAGTACATTCAATCAGAGCCATTTACTCAACTTAGATTTATTTCGGGTACGTCATTAAATCATACATTTGGTGCCATTTGTATTGTGTATGATATCGATATTGACGCAGTGCTGGTCATTCCTTATTTTTTGAAAAAATCACATGAGCAATTAGAGAAAATTGAAATTTCTGAAAATCCTGAAAGTCTTGCATTGCGATTGATAGTAAAAGAAGCTGAAATGAAATCAAGCAGGGTAAACGTCCTTGGTTCACCTATTGGTGTTCCAGACAAAAGATCACTAGATCAGACATTTTTCAAATATATCGTTTTAATAACGAACTTCGAACCAGAAGATCGAATTGAAATCGAAGTAAATTCGACCAAAACAGGAAAACCTGTTTGGGTAAAACGAGAATTACTCAGGTATATTTTTGAAGAGAAGCCACTGATCAATGATTTTCCAAGAAAACATCCGCACCTTGAAGCCTATCAGCGATTTATGGAAGATTTCCCTCTGAGAAGTGAGTTAGAGCAATGGTGAGAATGAGGCCACGCAGTGATGCGTGGTTTTTTATTTACTTTTTTTACATACTAGTGTATGATATTTCCCATATGGTAGTACGAATGAGACACACACGAGCACACACGGCTAACCGTCGCTCACATCATGCACTTAAGGATGCAGCAATCAGTACTGACACCAAAACTGGTGCAGTACACCTCCGTCACCGCGCAAGCAAGGATGGTATGTACAAAGGACGTTCAGTCATGGGTGATCCAGTCAAGAAAGTTATGAAAAAGCAGGCAAAGCCAGCCGCGAAGAAAGTAGCAAAGAAGGCTCCAAGCAAAAAAGCTAAAAAATAATCACTATTATGGCAAATCGGCACCTTTCTAGGTCCATCGTTCTTCAATCACTGTTCGAATGGGATTTCACGGGATACCCGGATGGTATGCGTGTGACCGTTGACCGAAACATTGCCGAATTTGCTCCTGGTCACAACGATACCGCATTTATCTATGGTCTTGCTGAGCTCGTCGAGCGCAAGCGCACGATCATTGACGATATTATCACCAAGGCTGCGCCTGAATGGCCACTCGACAAGATCTCAAACGTTGATCGTAACGTTCTTCGCATGGGACTTGCGGAACTTCTCTTTGGTGATCGTGAACAAGTACCTCCAAAAGTTGCAATTAACGAATCTATTGAACTCGCCAAGACGTTTGGCGGAGAAAACAGTGGTAAATTTGTCAACGGTGTGCTCGGCGCTGTCTACAAAGAAATTGGTGAGCCTGGCAAAGACCAGACGACCAAGCAAAAAGGTCCAAAGCCGGTAGTTGAAGAAGATCTTTCCAAGATTCCTATCGAACAAAAAGCGGGTGCTATTATTTATGCAAAACATGATGGTGTTGTATATCTTGCACTCGTCCATGATGTGTTTGGCTATTGGACCCTTTCAAAAGGAGGTGTAGAAGCTAATGAGAGTATTGAGGACGGTGCAGTGCGTGAGATTAAAGAAGAGCTTGGTATTGATATTACTATCGAAGACAAGCTTGGAGATATCGAATACATGGCATTTCATCCAGTCGAAGGCAAGATTCGCAAGCAGGTTGCATTCTTCCTCGCAAAGGCTGACTATCAGGAACTCAAGCTTCAAAGCAGTGGTGGTCTCGATAAGGCCGCATGGTTTCAATTGCATGAAGTGGTTGACTTGACCGTCTACGATGATATATTGCCGCTGATCGCAAAGGCGATCGAACTTATCAATAAGTAACAACAATGACTATTGGCGCATGGGGATCACAATCCGCATACGCGAGTAGTACAATCCATATATGAAAGATTTTACCCCCTTTGAACGCTCACTCAGTATTTCATTCACTGACAAAGCAATCCTTGCTCGTGCATTTACTCACCGTTCGTATATCAATGAAAATCCTCGTTCAGGACTCGAACATAATGAACGGTATGAATTTCTTGGTGATGCGGTGATTGAGCTCATTATTACTGACTATTTGTTTCGTCAGTATCCAACTCATGCTGAGGGTGATCTCACTGCATACCGAAGTGCACTTGTAAACGCAATCATCATGGGCGAGGCGGCAAGTGAACTCGGGATGAATGACTACCTCCTCCTTTCAAAAGGTGAGCAAAAAGACACTGGTCGTGCACGGCAAACAATCCTTGCCAATGCATATGAAGCATTTGTTGGTGCGCTCTATCTTGATCAGGGCTATGATGTTTGTGTGACATTTGTGACCAATAGTCTTATTCCTCGACTTCCTGAGATCATCAAAAAGAAGCTTTGGAAAGACGCAAAAAGTTTGGTCCAAGAAGAAGCACAAGAACGACTCAATCTTACACCGTCATACAAAGTGGTCGCAGAGACAGGTCCAGATCATGATAAGTGGTTCACGATCGGTATTTACTTTGGTGATAAAAAAATAGCTGAAGGTAAGGGACGTTCCAAGCAAGAAGGTGAGCAGAGTGCAGCACGTGCTGCACTCGAAGCAAAAGGGTGGTAGCAACTCCATGCTATACTTTTGATCATGCGCCTCAAGCATATCGAGCTGGTTGGCTTTAAATCGTTTGCGAAAAAAGCAACGCTTTCTTTCAATACTCCAGTGACCGCAGTAGTGGGTCCTAATGGTTCTGGTAAATCAAATGTTGTTGAAGCATTTCGTTTTGTACTTGGTGAGCAGTCAATGAAAAGTATGCGTGGAAAAGTGGGTGCTGACCTAATCTTTCGCGGTGCTGGTGCCAAAATGAACCGTGCTGCAGTCTCAATCACCTTTGATAATAGTGACAAGGTTTTTGGGTTTCAAACGGGCGAAGGCAAGTCGCCACTCCTCTTTGATACAGTAACATTTACTCGTGAGCTCTTTGCTGACGGGACGAGCAAGTACTCGATGAATGGAAGCGAGATTAAGCTCAAGGCAATGACTGAGCTTCTCTCATCAGTTAATATCGGTACCTCGAGTCATCATATTATCTCGCAGGGTGAGGCTGATGGAATACTACGTGCCAATCCTCGAGAGCGTCGTGAAATGCTTGAGGATGCGCTTGGGCTCAAGATCTACCATTTTCGCATCAAGGAAAGTGAATCTAAGCTCGCCAAAGCAACAAATACACTTAAGGAAGTACAATCACTTCGTCGCGAGCTTGCACCGCATCTCAAGTTTCTGCAGAAGCAGGTTGAGAAGATTGAAAAGGGTCGTGCGATTCGTACTGAGCTTGAGGATGCACTGTTGAGATTTCTCGCGACTGAGCGTGCGCAGCTTGGGCAGGAAGATATGCGACTTCGTGATGCAATGCAGCTTATCAAAGATCGCAAGCAGGCTATTGAGTCCAAACTCGCCGCCCTTCCAGATGAAGTTTCTGTGCAAGATGATGAAAGTATTACGGTGCTTTCTAAGTTTCGCACCGAGCTCTCCCATGTCCGTGATGAACGTCGCAGTATTGAGCAGAAGGTGAGTCGTCTCGAAGGGATGCTTGAAGCGCATCGGCATATTGCTCGTGTGCCGCACAAGCCGATCACTCATCCATCTATCATATTTGCACCGAGCGAGTACCATCAGATTATTTCTGATATCGAATTTTTCATAACCGCAGTACGCAGTGCAGAGTCGCTCGATGATGCACGTCATGCGATGGCTCGTATCGAACCAATCCTTTCCAAGCTCAAATCGCGCGAACCAAAGAGTGAGCCGGTTGAGTCGCACCCCCAGCCCGATCATCAGCTCCTCAAAGATACCGCGCTTGAGCTCGAAGGACTCGCAGTGTCACTTACATCTCTTATCAAAAGAGAGGATCATATCCAACAGCAAATCAATGCTACAGAGTCAGCTCGCGAAGCATCACTTGTCGATGCGCGTATTGCGACCCGTGCACGGTATGAATTGCAGAATGAGCTGACGCACTGTGACGCAGAGCAACAGATACTCATGGTCTCACAGAGTGGCTTTGTTGCTCGCAAGGAGCAGTTTGATGCTGACCTCAAGGAAGCAGGATTCATGTTTGGTCCGACTTTTTTGCACAAGCTGAAAGAAAGCGTTGTAGTGCCTGAGATTGATCTCCATACATTGAAACGCGATATTGATCGTCTCAAGATCAGACTTGATGAGCATTCAGGTATCGGCAACGATGTGCTTGGTGAATATGACACAGCACGAGAGCGCGATGAATTCTTGGCACGTGAACTTAGTGATACTGAAGGAAGTATTAGAAATCTTGAATCGCTCATTATTGAGCTCAAGAAAGTTCTTGATGAGCAGTTTACGGGCGGTGTCAAAATCATCAATGAGCGCTTTAGTGAATTCTTCAAGTCGATGTTCGGTGGCGGCAATGCATTCCTCTCGATCACCCTTGAAAAGAAGCGTAAACGAAAGATGTCAGAAGAGGAGCTGATGGAAGATATGGAACAGTCTGGTGAGGATGATGATCAACTCTTTGAGCGGGGTATTGATGTGCATGTAAGTCTACCTGAAAAGAAGGTGAAGGAGATTCACATGTTCTCAGGTGGTGAGCGATCACTCGTCTCCATTGCGCTTCTCTTTGCGATTTCACAGGTGAACCCACCACCATTTCTTGTACTTGATGAGACTGACGCAGCACTCGACGAAGCAAATAGTCGTAAGTATGGCGATATGATCGAACGCCTTGCTGAATACTCACAGCTCATCGTGGTGACACACAATCGTGAGACCATGTCTCGCGCATCAGTTCTTTATGGTGTGACCCTTGGTGCTGATGCGGGATCTAAACTCCTCTCAATCAAATTTGATGATGCAGTGAAAGTTGCGAAATAATATCTAATATATAGTATTAAACTCTATGGCAACGATCTACAATAAACTCATTCGCGATAAAGTTCTTGATATACTCGACAAAAAAGGCATTGCACACAAGTCGCATATTGCAGATGATCAAGAGTTTGAGGAAAAGCTATTTCTTAAACTACTTGAAGAAGCAGCTGAAGTTGCTACTGAAGAGGATAGTGAAAAGCTCAAAGAAGAACTCGCTGATTTACTAGAAGTGATTGAGGCCATCAAGTCTCACAAAGGTTTTACTACAGCAGAAATTGAAGAAACCCGTCTTGCAAAAATTGCTGAGCGCGGTAGTTTTGACAAACGGATTATTCTTGAGGAGTCCTAGTTGATTTTCCTGTTAAAAAGGAGTTTACTGAAACAAATAGCATGCGTATGAAACAAGTAATAAGGTTCTGTAAAGACTTCGTATTCCTCTTTATTTTTATGTATCAAAGCTTTCAAATCCTCAAAGCTCGAGCAAAAGCTGAAGACTTGTTGCAGAACTAATCAAGGCACCCGACCGGTAGGTACTGTCGGGTGTTTACTTTTATATAATATGTGCTATTGTTTGATCCAACCAAATTGTACGTTATATGCAACAAAAAACCCTGGTCGCCACTACCGAGAAAGTGACTTCAACTGTTGAACTCAATCATCAAGAAGTAAAAGAGGCACTTCTGGTGATACTTTTTTCTTTTTGGAAAAAAATGAGGATGTTTCATTTGAGTCCTCCAAAAAAGATTCACCTGTTTTACTCTATTGAGAAAGTACAAATTCTCAATGACGAGCAGGAATGCCTCATTGTGTTTTCCAATATGAAACTTGGAAAGCAGGTCTATGACCTACTCAAAAGTAGTCTGACAGATTCTCCTGAGAATGTGCTCAAACGCATTAAGGGTCGTATCAATCAAGACAAGGAAACAAGTGCTCGAAACATGTTAATGCAGCTGATCGATGAGCATTCTACGGTTACGTACCCATGGCCGTGGGGACTGGACGATGATGGGTTGATTCTGGTTTGCAAAAATGGAACCAGTATCTTCTTTGCCCCAGAGCAAATTAGTTGGGAGATTTTAAGAAAAATCATTGAGGTGAAAAAGACAGCAAAACCAAAGGCATCACCTAAAGCCCTTAACCAAGGAAGATACTCAAGTACGGCATACTAGAGTGCTTGACTAGGCCGCATTTAAAGCCTATTTCCCAAGGGGAAATAGGCTTTTTGTATTGCTTGACTTTCAAACCTTGCCGTATATAATAGGGGTCGCTCACAAGTTCGAGCAAGTTGTTTGAAAATTGTATAGTACGTAATGCAAAACAATCCAAAATAACCTGTTTATTTTATTTGAGAGGCAAAATGAAAGTCATCTTTCTTTTGCCTCGGTCTAAGACATACTTATTTATAAGTGTCTTTTAAGAAGAGTTTGATCCTAGCTCAGGATGAACGCTGGCGGCGTGGATAAGGCATGCAAGTCAAACGGTGTAGCAATACACAGTGGCAGACGAGGTAGTAATAAGTAGGTATCAACCCCAAAGTCAGGGATACCTCATCGAAAGATGAGTTAATACTTGATGGTCTCTTCGGAGTAAAGATTTATCGCTTTGGGATGAGCCTGCTCGGTATCAGCTAGTTGGTGAGGTAAAAGCTCACCAAGGCTATGACGCCTAGGGGACCTGAGAGGGTGACCCCCACCGATGGAACTGAGACACGGTCCATACACCTACGGGTGGCCGCAGTCGAGAATCTTCCGCAATGGACGAAAGTCTGACGGAGCGACGCCGCGTGAACGATGAAGTCCTTCGGGATGTAAAGTTCTTTTGCCAGGGAGAAAGTTTATTGATAGTACTTGGCGAATAAGAGGTTGCTAAACTCGTGCCAGCAGCAGCGGTAATACGAGTGCCTCAAGCGTTATCCGGAATCATTGGGCGTAAAGGTTGTGTAGGTGGTCATATTAGTCTTTTGTTAAATTCTTCGGCTTAACCGGGGGCATGCAAGAGAAACGGTATGACTAGAGGATGCGAGGGGTCTGCGGAATTCATAGTGTAGCGGTAAAATGCGTTGATATTATGGAGAACACCAAAAGCGAAGGCAGCAGACTGGAGCACTCCTGACACTGAAACACGAAAGCGTGGGTAGCGAATGGGATTAGATACCCCAGTAGTCCACGCCCTAAACGATCTTCACTAGCTTTTCGGAGTATCGACCCTCTGAGAGGCGAAGCTAACGCGTTAAGAGAAGCGCCTGGGTAGTACGACCGCAAGGTTAAAACTCAAAGGAATAGACGGGGACTTGCACAAGCAGTGGATCATGTGGTTTAATTCGATGATAAACGAAGAACCTTACCAGGGTTTAATCTAGCTGAAGACACGGAGAAACCTGTGTCGTCGCAAGACAGTTAGTCAGGTGATGCATGGCCGTCGTCAGTTCGTGGCTTGAGTTGTTCCCTTCAGTGGGGTAACGAACGCAACCCTCGTTGTCTGTTATATTTGTCAGGCGAGACTGCCCACGACAAAGCGCATAGATCAATTCAGTTTGATTGTGCTCTGTGTCGTGGGAGGAAGGTGAGGATGACGCCAGGTCAGCATGTCCCTTATACCCTGGGCTACACACGTGATACAATCGCCCATACAACATGGCGCAAACCCGAAAGGGGGAGCAAATCATTATAAAGTGGGCGCCAGTTCGGATTGAGGTCTGCAACTCGACCTCATGAAGCCGGAATTGCTAGTAATCGCAGGTCAGCTATACTGCGGTGAATACGTTCTCAAGTCTTGTACTCACCGCCCGTCAACTCAAGGGAGTTGGGAATACCCGAAGTCTACGCTTGTCGTGGCCTAAGGTAAGCTCAATGACAGGGAGTAAGTCGTAACAAGGCACGGGTAGCGGAAGCTGCTCGTGGATTATTTCAATTTGAATCACGATTTTGATCTTTTTAGATCACTATCTTACTTGTCGATTATTTATAGAAATATAAATCAAATGGATTGTTCTGTACATTAATTCGAACACTCAGTCCGCGAGAGAAAGGACATAGGTCGGTTACAGCTTAAGCGTAACTGACCGAATGAACGGAACAAAATAGAGAATATAAATATGAGAGAACCACCCCAAAGGTGGTTTTTTTCATTGTCACGGAACGTGCTACAAGCTCCCGGATAAACTTTTGGAATGAGGTCATTGTTGCTTTATTATTTCTTATCGATTAATGTTTCTCTTAGAACCGATCCAACCGGCTCAGGCAACACGCTGCCTTAAAGCGTAATCTTGCACCTTAAAAAAGGAATAGCCGGTCATCGGCTCCATTTGTGAGGCGTATCCGGAATTTGAACAGAATGATTCTGCGGTTGTTGCAGATATCGAGATCAGCAAGCTCGACTCGAAGTGAAAAAGAACTGGGCGCGTCTATAAGCTGCAACGCAATAGTAATTCTCAAACCAAACGAAAGTAAATAGAATATGCAAAAGACAATGACACCGGCAGAGCGATTGATTGTTGCCGTCGACTTCGAACCTACAGGGTCCAATGGACGCGAATGGGTTAGGACGCAAGTGCTGGCACTTGCCGACAACCTCAACGGAACCGGAGTCTACCTCAAAGTGAACTCTGCTCTGCGAGTCTGTGGTTACGAACTGATTGGCGAAATCCAATCGCGTGGTTTGCGGGTCTTCGCTGACCTCAAGCTCTACGACATCGGTGGGACGTTGTCCACGGACGGCGTTCTTATCCGCGAAGCGAATCCCGAGCTGCTCACTACAGTTTGCGCCTCGGGAATTACCGCAATGCGGGCATTAAAAGCTGAACTGCCGGACACTGAGGTGCTCGGTGTGACGGTTCTTACAAGCCTCAAAGATGCTGATACGGAAGAAGTATTCGGTGCAACTGTGGAGGCTTCAGTGATTAAGTTCGCTCGCCTCGCTGACACTGCTGGTCTGGATGGGTTGATCTGTGCTCCGGCGGACATCGGGTCTATTCGGAGTGTGGTCAAACGATCAATGACCTTCAACACCCCAGCCGTCCGGTCGACTTGGGCGATTGTACATGGCGATGATCAGAATCCCGAGCGGATCATGACTCCCGCAAAAGCTATCAGGGCTGGCGCGGATCGTATCGTGGTCGGACGTCCGATCGTGAAGGCAGAAAAGCCCTACGATGCTGTCATGTGGACTATCGAGGAAATCGCTTCGGCCATGGTTTAGACAACATGGGAAGTTCCAAATAAACAATATTAGCTCGTTCACTCCGGTGGGCGAGCTAATTCTTCTATGTAAAGGTGTCTGGGACGACGCTTGGTTGTGCAGGAGTGGTTTGCTATAGGATAATGTGTTTGACATTTATCTATTATGGATGTATAAATATTACAGCATGAACACCAAACCATCTTGGATGGATAGGGAGATCAGGCCACCGTATCCGATTGCCGTCGTGATCAACGCAGTAGGCGGTAGTTGGATACCCTTAATTGGTCTCGTTGTTACTGCAGCTATCATACTGGTGCTGCAGCAACGTTCACAACATAGACTAAACCAAGAGAGTGAGGTGAGCGCCGTGCTCGAAGTCACTCAGAAAGGAGACTGATGTCGCATGTGCATTTTGGCCGGAGGACTTACAATCCCCGGCCTTATCCTTTATTGCTTAAAGTACATGTTTCTGATATATTTTCTCTTACGTGAGTTTGAATATGCGCGTGTAGCTGTCTTGGTAGGACCAGGTACTACATGGCACGTATGATAAAGTTGTTCAGAGAGTTAATATGCGCGTGTAGCTCAGTTGGTAGAGCATTCGACTGATACTCGGGGGGTCCCAGGTTCGAATCCTGGCACGCGCACAAAATAGGTTTAGTTAATAACTACAATATGAAAACAGTAGGAAAATACAAACTAGTAATAAGTACACACTCTGATAAGGAAAGTGCAAAGAAACTTGCAAAAGCAATTGTAGAGAAAAAATTAGGTGCATGTGTCCAGTTGATTCAAATGGATAGTATTTATATGTGGGAGGGAAAGACTTGTGACGAGCCAGAGATATTAATTTTAATAAAGACTGAAGAGAGTAA
>ERZ650304.281-NODE-281-length-30360-cov-6.266986_pt1 | contig 30360 bp, 55 predicted proteins | sample MGYA00376240_ERZ650304 | MGnify/ENA primary metagenome ERZ650304 (study PRJEB26733, sample SAMN07839271) | wastewater metagenome | biome: small river; feature: stream; material: water | place: USA: North Carolina | collected 2016-03-01 ... | reverse complement strand
AAATATTATTCTGGTTTTGGCGATTGATCATTTTTTCCAAGCCGGATTAAATCCATAACACTAAATCCACCAGTGTATCTTAATGATGAAGGGGTTTTAATCGGTAAGTTTTGAATTTTTTCCACCACATCCTTTAAGTTAAATTGATTTCTTCTAGACCTCTCGGCAGGCCGAGATTGATCTAATGGGTTATAAAATTGATCATCGTTGCTTTTAAATTTCTTGATTAAATTATGCAAATTACTATCAGAGTGCGACAGCCCTGATTTCAATTTGGCTTTTAATTGTAAAATTTTCGCCTTTACAACATCCCATGGCCCATTTTTATTCACATAATGATTGCTGCCATCGTAACTATAATATAAATCTACTTCAACACGTTGGAATTTGTATTTTGAATTTAAATTATCAATGGTTTTCATTTGTTCATAAGTTGGAAATTGATAGATTGCCAGCATTAATACATATTCATTCGAAAAATATTTCACTAGATATCCTCGACAACCACCAAGCACATGATGTATAGCTTCATATGTTCCGTTATATCCAAGAGTATCAGGGTAGTTATAAAAGACATCTTCTTTTCCAGTCCTCGAAGCCATCTCATTTGAAATCTCTCTAAGGTGATCACGGTGATGATCACTTAGCTGGTCTATTGTGCCATCATTGTAAATTATCAGGCTTGAATCATATATTATGTTTTCAAAATTTCTATTATCTATTTTTTCATTCAATGGATGATTGTGATAAAATTTGCGAAATTCATCTGCGTATTCATGATTAAAGTCAATTGGTTTTTCTCTCTGGAAATCGCCGGTACTTTTGTATTTATTTTCATCAAAATCAGGAAGCAGTTCATCTGCTTTTTTAATAAAATCCATAACACTGAACCCACCCTTGTATTTCAAAGACGAAGGTGTTTTGATTGGCGTGTCTTTAATGCTGTCAATGACATCACTAACATTGAATTTATTTGGATTTGGTTTAATTACAGGAGTCGGTTTAAATTTCGGCTTTGTAAAATCCACTTCTGGGTCTCTAAACTGATTAATCACATCAACTCTACGTAGAGCTTCTTCGTTGATTCTTCCTTCAGCTTGAATATTTAATAAATCGTTTTTAATTTTCCCCCAAGAGCCTTCAAGGAATCTGCTGTAATTTTTTCCATTCATATTTAAATAAACGTGACAGCTCATTTCACTGACGCTATATGAAGCAACAATGTCGTCAATTTTCTTAAGTTGATTCTCGTTTGGAATTTGAAACAATGTCAAAGCTAAATACATTGAATCTTTATAACTTTTACTCAAAAAAGCTCTAATTCCACCCAACACATTATGAATGACTCGACTCGAAGTATCACCTAAATCTCGATAAGAACCTCTATTACCAGGCATATTTTCATAAATATCCCACAAGAAATCGTCATGATGATCTGGGAGCAGATCAACACTTCCGTCGCTGTGTATGATTAAACTTAAATTATATGATCGTTTCTCGTCTTTTTCAAAAGGCTTCTGACCGTATCCACGGTGATATTCATCAAAAAACTTACTTGCAAATTGTGGATCATAATTCTCGTCAGGCGGAACCGAAAATCTTCCTCTTATAATGTTCTGGGCTTTCTTAAATATCATATTTTTGATTCCAACCATTTTAGTGCCGAAGGCTTGTCATTAAACTGTCCAGATTTTTGAGCAGCCCATGATTCATTTAATATATTTTTGATTCCAGGGCCTTTAATTCCTAAAATATTCATCACGTCATTGCCGTTAATCAAAGATACTTCTTTTTGCATTCTGGAATCAAGCCATTTTCGTGCCGACTCAGGATCAATCATATCTGGATCATGGTTTAAAAGCTTTCTCCTGTGCTCTTTAAGAACATTTCCAACAAAAGGCCCTCCGCGACCTCCAGTGTATTCTATTACATCTCGCCCCTGAAGATAATCGGGATGCTTTGATTCAAAGACTCCATGCCTGCCAGCGTGATCAACCATATCCCTTGCCTGAGATGGCAGCTCTTTCGGAAGTGGAGGTCGGCCAGAATGATCTGATTCTATTAAATGATGAAGCATTTTAATGTTGGACGGATGCAATCTTTCCGCCAATTGTTTGACAAACGAATCTTTGTTGTTTGAATTTGAGTAATGGATATGATTTAAATGATTTTCAACCAACGGAACAACCTGATCTATGGTGTCTTTGCTTACACCTATCGATTCTAAGAACTCTCGTGCCATCGGGCCACCCTGCTCTTCATGACCATGAGATGTTATTCTATCAACGCCTTTTTTGTTAATAATTTTTGTCGTCTTTGGCTTTGCGAAATCATGTGCCAGTGCTGCGTAAATCAGAACTTCTCTGTCATTTAGATTTAAGTTGTTTTCATCAGCTATTCGTGCCGCTTCGTTCATAACATGCTTTGTATGATCTGTCAACCATATTTCTGGATGATATTCTGGCTCTTGCTCTACATTTTGGAGATTATGAATGTGAGGGAAATTTTCAGACCAACCAGTGTCGTATAAATAATCCAAAGCTCTACCTGGCTCAACTCCTTTTTGAACTAATTTTTTAAATTCACCTTCGATCCTTTCTTTTGGAAGATGTTGATATTGATCCTTAATTGATTTGGCTAACTCTGCAGTTTCAGGAGCTAAACTGAACCCTTCATAATGGAATTCACTGCCTCCACAGGCACTACACACATATTTATTCGAGCCGTTTTTAGACTCTAAAACCATTTTGTTTCCGCACTTATCGCATACCCTTTCTGAAAATCTACCGACAAAATTCATTCCGCGTAAAACCCTCAGCGGGTCATCTGCAAAAGAATCAGAGATGTGTCTTAGAACTTTGTTTTGTAAATCTATTTGACCATTGTATGGATCGATAATCTCGTGCGTCAAAGGGTCATAGCTAATTGCATTAATTGTGAAGTCTCTTCTCCCGGCAGCTTCAGATGGCGTCAAATCACTCGATACTGTGACATCAAAATCTTTATGACCAACTCCAGATTTAGAATCTGTTCTGGGAAGCGAAAAATCAAAATCTAAACCGTCTGGCCCAACAAATTTAATCACACCGAATGCTTTTCCAACCAAATCTGATTTGCCATACTTGTTCAAAATATTAGACAAGTCTTCGTACGATACGCGGTAAACTTCAAAATCTATATCTTTTGAAGCCTTTCCTAAAATAGCATCCCTAACTGCTCCGCCGACAATTAATGCCCGTCCGCCAATTGATTGAATATTAGACAAAATGTCAAAAACATAATTAGGAAGGTTTATCTCAATATTTGATGAATTTTGAGAATATTTGTACCACACAGATAATATTTTACGTTTTTTTCTCTTAAAACCTGCCACACCGGATGTCACAAAGGGCATTGATAAACATACAATTAAATATTAAGCATGGGCATTTTCAAGCGGGCTCAAATGGGCAAAAAACAACCATCATTGTTTTTTGATCAATGGGCGGAAGGCAATGAAATAAAAGATTTAAACAACGACGCACAAACTTTGTATCATGGAACTTTTGGTAATTTTAAAAAATTTGATCCTAGCATGAACAACCCAGAATCATATGTAGGCTCTGCGATATACACTACAAATTCAGAGAATGATTTGAATCGAAATTATTCAGACAAAACTTCTCCAGATTTTGCACACAGGTTTGAAAAAATGAAAGATGATCTGTACGATCTATATAGTTTTGATGAAATTGAATTTGTTGACAAATACGGAGATTATCAAAAAGAATTCGGAGAAATTAATGATGAAAATATAGAGTATTTCATCAATGGCGTTGTTGACAAAGTATTCGATTCTCCTAGAATGATGCCACTTTATGGGAAAATGAAAAATCCATTCATGCTTGAGCCTCATCAAAACCCAAAATATTTTTACAATTACAATTACGAAGAAGATGAAGAGACTGGGGATGTAACAGAGACAGAAGAGGGCAATTGGCTTGAAATCAAAGATATTATTTACAATGTTTTATCTAATTGGCTTGACGAATCTGAGATCAATGATGTTTTGGCAAAAATTGAAAATATAGATCAACTTGAAAGCGGGATTACACCACTTGAATTATTTGATAAACTTACTGCAGAATTAGATCGGTTTCAATATGAAATTGACGGGTTTTATTCAAGAAATGTTATTCAGGAAATTATTCAAGACATGGGGCACGATGGAATCATAATGGATGCACATCATTTCTTCCCGTACCTCAATTACGAAGGTGATCGACATTATGTTTTCTTTGATCCAAATCAAGTTAAATCAGCAATTGGAAATTCAGGCCTATACGATGTTAATGACGCCGATGTAACTGCAAACAATAATCATAAAAATAAGAAATACAGTCAATATGGTCAACTCGCTATACCAAAAATTCATATTCCAGAAGAATACAGAAATAATTTTATAAAAAAACACAAAGAATTAGTTAGAAATACAAGTGACAAGCACTCAATTGAATATAACCCTATTCCAACGGCTTCGTATTGGATCATTCATCCAAATGGAGACATCGATTTACTTAAGGAAAACCATAAGCCACACATGGAACGAGTAATGGATTATATATCCAAAAACAATAATCAATTGAATGAACAACCCGAAGATTTAATCAAATCATCAGCACATGAAAAAATTCATCATATTTTTCAAGGCGGGATAAGAGTGTACGCTTTTATTGCAGACACAAAATCACTTGTTTACATCACAATGTTCCAAATTCCAACAGAGCAACAAAAAACAGCCATTCATGCTCTGTTTACTGAAATTGATAAAAGGTCTGTATATATCACCATTTCTGCAGATTTTGAAATTTTCAACAATAACACCACAACTAGAATTAACAAAAATTTTGTTTCAATTCAAGCTTTTGAGTCTTTTGTTGACAATTTAGACAGACAAATCGAAAAAGAACCAGTGGCAACAAGCGAAGATATCAGAAATGAACCTGAATTTGAATTTCAAGAACAAATTCAGGAAAAACCAGCAATCGAATACGACAAGAGCAAAATGAAAAGCGTACTTGAATCCATGCCAATCAAACAGCCACAGTCACTCAAATATACAGGTGCCAAACGATTGTTTAAAAGGACGACGGTCTAGGAAATCCATCTGTTTTGATTTGGTTAAACATTTTTTTGCATTTTTCGGCATCCCATTCATATGTAAACCAAAAAATGTATTGATCTCCATCGACTTTCCCTCCAAAAAATTTAGTGGTACTATGATGCTCATTGACAATAAATCTACCAATCCAAACTAATAAAACCACCAAAGACAGCCTATTTATTTTTCTGCTTTTAAATACTGGATTTCCATCATTAGACACATCAAGGATGTCTAAAATGACTTCATGCTTTTTCCTTAAAACACCTTCAACTTCATCAATAATATTTTTTTTCTTTGCCATATCAATATGTTCTCTTTTTTTGAAAAACTTCTTTGTCAAGCCCGCACTCTAATCAGAACCCTCTTCTTGTCGTGCGGGCCATCAACAAAAAAATTAACACTCTATAACCAACTCTTTTCCTATATTTAAACAGTGAAAATACGTTCTTCCAATCATCTGAGACCAATCTCTGTGATGATGCCCGAAATACCAAGCAGGCGGTTCATGGTGCCTCCACATATGCCACAGCAACGTGCCAGTGTGACTCTCTTCTGGCCAAGAATGGTGAATTATATTTGTCGCGTTTAATGGACAATCATGAGATATAACAAAATCAACTCCATCACACTCTTTTTCCCATAAATCAAGACAATCATATGATTTCCCTAAATCAAGCTCTTCATCTGGCCACCAATCAATACCTGGAGTCCTCCGAATAGCATCAATACTTCTAGCTCCTCGAACAAAGAAAATCTTCTTGTCGCCAAACTCAAAAACCCCAAAATCACCAAGGTTGTGCGGATGCCGCTTTAATAAACTGTAATTGTCGTGATTCCCGGCACAAATCTTAAACCTATTAGGATCAGCTTCATCAAAAATATATGAAGCACCGAATCCAATACCAAAATCGCCCACAGATATATTTAAATCGTAATTTAAATAATCACTGAGCCAATCATTGATTGTATGCTGATCTCCGTGAACATCTCCTAAAAGCCTTAACGTCATTACTTAATTTATACATTAAATACGTTAAAAGTGAAAATAATCTCAACCAGGAAAATGAACCCGGAAAATTTAATTTTAATATAGTGGATCATTTTATTCAATTAGCTAATGAAATGGAGGAACTAGGGCTGCACAAACATGTCGATGTGATAATGAAAACAGCCTTAGATTTGACACAAGTGATCAACGAAGATGCCCTGTCTGCCGCTGGTGGATATGGAAGATTTTATTCAAAGTTTTCCCCTGAAAACAAGCACACAATGAAGAATCAACTGGGGCAAATCCCGCACGATGTGGGCATAAAACATTTTTACGACCAAGGAAATAGTTTGGTTGATATATCTGAAAATCTGGCGTTTGTTTATCTAGCACCATACATTAAAGCAAACACAGACTTGACCGTGCCAGTCAATAAAGGAATTGTTTCATTGTCTGGCATGATTGCCAACAAAATGATTGTCACTCAGAAAATGCCAGGATCACCTATTAACGATCTACTTCGCTCAGTAGGGATAAATAAATATGATCAAAATCATATAGGTTTGGATACAGAAAGAGCAATACGCAATAAACTGAAAGATATAGGCATCACATGGAACGATATACACGTAGGGAATTATTTTGTTCATCCTGAGACAGCCGACGAATTCTTGATGTACTTTAACCAAAACAAATCTACAATTTTCAATGAAGAATACGATGAAATTGATTTTTACGTATTTGATTTTGATTTTTCTAAAAAAGCGTGTATATTTGATTTTGGAGGGTTTTATACCTCTTCATCCACTCCGCCAGGGCAGCAGTTGTTAAATCTTAAAAAGAAAATAGATGCTCAACCGAAAAACGGGGTACTTGGAGTTGTCAGTAGAGCAATCTTGAATATGGTTGATTAAAATTATGAAACACTTAATTGATCTAATAGAATATTTAGAAAACAATCACCATTATTCATCAGCAGATGAGATGATTAAAACTGCGTTGGATTTAACCCAAGAAACAGATGCCAAAAATCGTATGGGAGCCGGGATGTTTGGAGCCTTCTATAGCGACTACACAGAAGATCAAAGAAAGCAAATTGAGAATAAAATTGGCAGAACGCCTAAGAATATAGGTATCAAAGAATTCCACGGAATGACAACAACAACCGAAATCATTGAAGAAAATCTATCGCTCATTTATATAGCACCATATATAAATGCAAACACTGATCTCAACACACCAGTTTATACTGGATCAATAAGTCTTTCTGGAATGATATCTAATAGAATCAACATAACACAAAAAATGCCAGGAATACACATCTTTGAATGGTTCAATCAACATATGCCTGATGACGAATTTGGAAAATCATATGCCATTAAAGAAACTAGAGCAGCTATCGTCAAAAAATTATTTAATATTGGTGTAAAATGCAACGATTTGCACGGCGGAAACTTTTTAGTTCAGGAAAAAGTGCTACAGGAATTCACAAAACAATATCAAGATCAATTTACAACCAACGAACACACAGGCATTAATTATGATTTATCACAAGGAGCATCGCTGTTTGATTTTGGAGGATTTAGGGTAAATAGCTCAACACCACCGGGACAAAAATTAATTGAATTAAAAAACAAAATGAATAAAGACAATAGAATTATGGCTAAAATTATTGGATCGATAAAAAACATTGTAAAATGAAACACTTTATCAATCTCATAGAATATCTGGAAAGCAATCATCATTATGCACAAGTAGATGAGATGATTAAAACAGCTTTGGATATGAGTGATGTGTTGACAGAAGATAATAAATTAGGAAAAGGGCTATATGGAGAATTTCATTCAGATTTTTCTTCCGAAGAAAAACAAAAGCTTAAAAATCAACTCGGCAATCTGCCTGACAACGTTGGAGTTAAGAAATTTAAAGAAAAACAATATAATCCAATAACTGTGACGAATAATCCAATAACTGTGACGACAGACAATATAGCAGAAAACCTTGCATTTATTTATATAGCTCCATACATCAATAAAAACACAGATTTGGTAACACCAATATATAATGGAACTATATCTCTCTCGGCAATGATTACGAATAGAATTAATATCACACAGAAAATGCCTGGGCTAACGTTCAAGACCGTATTTGAAGAATTGAAATCCATTTATCCATATTTTCCACCTGACGTTTTAGATGTTTCGATTGAAAACCAAATTCGGGATAAACTGAGGGCTATTGGAGTTGACTGCTATGACATTCACAGCAAAAATTATCTTCTCAATAAATCAACTGTTAATGAATTTTTTACATGGGTTAAAAATAACCCATACGACGCCACAGTTTTTGATTTGTCCAAGAACGCAGCGTTGTTTGATTTTGGCGACTTTATAATCCACAGGAGTGCTCCGCCTGGACAACAGCTTGAAGCATTGAAACGCAAAATGGAATCTCAAAACAACAAATTTATGGAAGTCATCGTTAAGGCGATCAATCGAATTCTTATATGAAACACTTTATCAATCTCATAGAATATCTGGAAAGCAATCACCATTATGCACAAGTGGATGAGATGGTAAAAACTGCTTTGGACATGAGTGATGTTTTCAACGAAAACAATTTAAAAGGACAAGGAGCTTATGGAGAATTTTATTCTGATTTTTCTACAAAAGATAAACAAATAATCAAAGGAAGACTTGGAAATGTATCTGATAATATTGGATTCAAATCATATCATTCTAGATTTAGAAATGCCGATCATATCGCAAATATCAAAGAAAACCTTGCATTTATATATATAGCACCATATATTAAAGAAAATACGGATTTAAACACGCCGCTTTATAATGGGTCAATGTCTCTTTCTGGAATGATTATTAATCATTTGGTGCCAACTCAAAAAATGTCAGGTGTTTTTATGGAAGAAGCTTTAAATGAAATGAATAATCAAATTATTTATTTCGGAGACCATCAATATTACAAAATACCATATATCACAGAAGATGCCATCGACAAAAAGCTGGAGTCAATAGGGGTTAAATGGTTTGATATACATGATCAAAATTACCTATTGAATCCAAATACAATCAAAGAATATATAGAAAACAATAAAAAAACCGATCAATATAATTATGACATTTCCAAAGGAGCTTCTTTATTCGATTTTGGAGGGTTTAACATATCGGCATCAACTGAACCAGGAAATAAATTATTAATATTGAAAGAAAGGCTTTTGAATAAACGTAACCAAATTAATCAATCTATCATTAAAGCAATAAACGACATCATAATATGAAACACTTTATCAATCTTATTGAATATCTGGAAAGCAATCATTACTACAGTCAAGTGGATGAATTGATTCGCGTCGCGTTGGATATGACAGACGTATTGACAGAAGATAATAAATTAGGAAAAGGATTATATGGAGAGTTTCATTCTGATTTTTCTAGGGAGCAAAAACAAAAACTCAAGAATCAATTTGGAAACATTCCAAACAATGTTGGTATAAAGAAATACAAAATCAATCAATATGATGCAATAACTTGGACAATTGATAATATAGGTGAAAATCTTACATTTATCTATGTTGCACCATATATTAGTCAAAACACGGATTTATTGACGCCTGTGTACAATGGCACTATTTCTCTGTCCGCAATGATCACAAACCGGATAAACATAACTCAAAAAATGCCAGGTCAGACATTGGAAAGTGCAATTGACGAATTACGCAAAATTCACCCAAATGTGCCATCTGACATATCATTTATGATCAGAATGCCGATGGAAGATCGGATTGAAAAAAAACTGAGAGCCATAGGAGTTAGCTGGCCTGACATTCACGATAAAAATTATCTTCTGGATAAAACAACAGTACAAGAATTCTTGGAGTGGGCTAAAGACAATGCTCAAAGTGTTTTTGACGGGAATATTCAATTTGATTTATCCAAGAATGCCTCGCTGTTCGACTTTGGTCATTTTGAGGTCCACAGAAATACACCGCCTGGAATGCAACTTGAATCGTTAAAAGAGAAAATAAAAAATCAAGACAACAAATTTATGGGATATATTGTCAAAGCAATAGACCACATTCTTATATGAAACACTTAATTAATCTTATTGAATATCTAGAAAGCAATCATCACTATTCTGAAGTGGATAGGTTAGTGAGAATTGCTTTAGATATGACAGATGTATTGGAAAAAGAAAATGAATTAGGTGGTGGAAGTTATGGCAAATTTTATAGCAATTTCACATCAGAACAAAAGCGTAAGTTAAAAGATCAAATTGGAAATGTGCCAGACAATGTTGGGATTAAGCACTTTAAAGAAAGGCAATATAATCCTATGTTCGGCATGATTGAAAATCTTAAGGAGAATTTAACATTTATTTATATAGCTCCATATATCAATCAAAAAACAGACCTTGTCACTCCAGTTTACACAGGATCATTGCCTTTGTCAGCAATGATCACCAACAAAATCAACATCACACAGAAAATGTCAGGCGAAACGCTTTTTACAATAAATGATAAAATAGTGAATAGATTAGGTCTGTCAGACTGGGGGACTTTTAACGCTATAGAGGATTCGATTGAAAGAAATATAAAGAAAAAGCTCAATGATATAGGAGTTCAATGGACTGATTGTCACGCCGGAAATTACCTTATAAATAAACAAGTTGCACAAGAGTTTATTGAGTGGACAAACAATAATACCATAAGCAAAGAGATGACGTTTGATCTTTCAAGAAATGCAGCATTGTTTGATTTTGGGAGTTTTGCAGTTGAATCTGGCACCCAGCCGGGACAAAAATTAATCAAATTGAGAGAGCAAATGCAGTCTCGTCCAGACAATAAATTTTCCCAAGTGATTACAAAAGCAATTGATGAGGTTGTTATATGAAACATCTCATTAACATCATAGAATATCTGGAAGGCAATCATCACTACCGTCAAGTGGATGAGATGATTAAAATAGCTTTGGATATGCGTGATGTTTTGACAGAAGACAATCAGCAAGGATCAGGAGTGTATGGCACATTTTACTCCGATTTTTCTATGGAAGAGAAACAAAAACTCAAAAATCAACTGGGGAATGTTCCAGAAAACGTTGGGGTTAAACAATATAAAATAGACCGATCTAACAAAGTTGTAGAAATTCAAAACATTAAAGAAAATCTGGCGTTTATGTATATTGCACCTTATATTGCTGCGAACACAGACCTTAAAACACCAGTGTACAATGGGTCGATTTCTTTATCTGGGATGATTTCTAATAGAATAAACATCACACAAAAAATGCCTGGGGTTTCAATTTTGCAGTTGATGGATAAAACGACTCTTCCAGGGTCGGTACAGTATGATATTATCTTTGATACAAATCGTAAAATAAAGCAAAAGCTGGAATCAATTGGTGTTTATTGGTCAGATGTGCATAAAGACAATTATTTGATTGATAATAATGCGGCAAAAGAGTTTAAAACGTATATAGAAAACAATCCAGAATTAATGGAATATAATGATTTTGATTTATCACGCAACGCTGCCTTGTTTGATTTTGGAGGGTTTAATGTTTATGACTATACGCCTCCCGCCATGCAATTATTAGAACTGAAAAATAAACTTGAAAAATCCAAATCAAACAGCATAATTAGCAGTGTGATTGTGGCAATACAAAATATGATCTACGACTCATGAAACACTTAATTAATCTTATTGAATATCTAGAGGGAAATCATCACTATGCACAAGTGGATGAATTAGTGCGTGTCGCTTTGGATATGAGTGATGTTTTGACAGAAGATAATAAACTTGGGTCTGGAGTCGCTGGTTCATTCTATTCGGATTTTGATCAAAATGAACAAGGGCAATTGAAAGATAAACTTGGCACATTACCTGAAGGTGTCGGATTCAAGCAGTACCATGCTTTAGAAGCAGGTGACATTGCTGAAGTATTGGCGTTTATTTATATCGCTCCATACATTTCAGCTAACACAGACCTTAAAACACCAGTGTATCGAGGGGAAATTTCACTATCAGGCATTATTTCCAATCAAATAATGCCAACACAAAAAATGAATGGCGTCAGTATTTATTATTTAGAAGATAAACTTTCACGGCAGAGATTTGAAATGGTATGCGAAGACGTGGACAACAGACTTTTAACAAAACTTAATAAGATAAATGTTGAATGGGTTGACGCTCATGACGAGAATTATTTGCTTGATAAACGCAGATGCGATCAATTTATCACATCTTGGAAGCAGGCGGATGATTCAGGAATTTGGATGGAGGATTTTATTCAAACATTTGATATTACAACAGGTATATCACTATTTGATTTTGGGAGCATGAGCGTTGGAATTGACACTCCTCCCGGTCAAGCATTATTGAGGTTTGGAGATAAAATCTACAATCTGCAAAATAACTTGCTTTCAGCACAAATAAAAGATGCAATCGGTCTTGTATTACACCAATGAAACACCTAATTAATCTTATTGAATATCTAGAGGGAAATCATCACTACTCACAAGTGGATGAGATGATTAAAACTGCGTTAGATTTAAGTCAATTGGATTCCAGTGAAGAGGGGTATTATGCAAAATATTACAGCGAAATATCACCACGGGAAAAAGAAAAAATAAAAGACGAACTCGGGCAAATTCCAGATGAGATTGGCATAAAACAATACAAAATGATTTCTTATGGGAATGCAGAAATCATTAAAGACAATCTGGCACTGATATACATCGCCCCATATGTTGCGTCAATGACTGGCTTCAAAACTCCTACCATTGGAGCAAATATGCCTTTGTCATCAGTTATCGCAAAGAGAATAAATGTAATGCAACACCTTCCGGGCATTCACCTGGATAAATATTTAGAAAAACATTTTGATTGGGACATGCAGGAGGCTTTTGTTTCTTCCACAGAAAGTTCTATTACAAAACAATTAAATGAAATTGATGTTTACACTAATGATCTTCACCCTGGAAATTACCTGATCAATCAAAAAATTATTGATTTAAAATTGAAAATCATTAAATCCGATCCACAATTCTCACGAGACTTCAGAGTTCTGTTTAAAAAATATCCAGAGTGGTTTGATGTTTCAGAAGGTGCATCTTTGCTTGACTTTGGCAGCTATTCATGTTTAAGTTCTTCACCGCCTGGACAGGCAATTGAGGCGTTTGTCGATAAATTAATAACATCGAACCCAGATAATAGTCTTTTCAGAGAAATTAAAGATGTATTAAGAACGGTGGTGGTATGATGGTTGATCAAATGATGGAGATGGCTCAATTAATGGATGAACTCTGTCATTACAGAGAGTCAGACGAGATGATTAAAATTGCTCTAGATATGAGTGATTTTGCAACCCCTGAAAAACAGCTTGGAGTCGGTTCTTTTGGAAAATTCTACAGCGGTTATCACGACGGCGAAAAAGAACAGCTAAAGAAAAAATTAGGACCAATACATAAAGATGTGGGATTCAAAAGATTTCGAGACCCAGGCGGAGACGTTCATCAAAATCTTCAAGAAATGCTTGCTTTTATTTATATTGCACCTTACATATCCGCCAACACTGATCTGAAAACGCCGTCTTATAAAGGTGAACTTTCTCTTTCAGGTATGATTTTAAACAATACGGTTCCTACACAAAAAATGCCCGGTGTTAGAGCACACAGGGGATACATAATGATGGCTGAAACAGGGATGCAGGACATAATGTTCACGAAAAGGCTCTATGACAGAATTTATGAAAAATTAAACAATATAGGTGTTGCTTGGAGCGATCTGAGCACAGATAATTTTTTAATCGATGAAAACTTGGTTAAAGAATATATCAAAAGTCACGATCAGATTGATGACAATTATGACTTTTCAAAAGGAGCATCTCTGTTTGATTTTGGAGGATTTAAAGTTCAAAAAGGAACTTCTGCTGGGCAACGACTGCTTGCGTTAAAGCAGCAGTTAAGTAAAATTAAAAACAATGCTTTTGCTGTCGATATTATAGGTGCAATAGATGAACTCGTTTTTTGATTTAATAGACGAATTAGAATCTCATCGACATTATCACTGTGTTGATGAGATGATTAAAATTGCTCTAGACATGAGTGATGTCGATGGAGAATTTGTGGGAGAAGGAATGTATGGGGCTTTCTATACTGACTTCAATCAAGAAGAAAAACGGAAGCTAAAACAAAAACTGGGCAGAATTCCTGACGATATTGGAATAAAAAGATATACATATCCAAAAGGCGACATTCGTCTTAATGTTGGCGAAAATTTAGCTGTGATTTACATCGCTCCATATATCAAACAGCAAACATCGTTTAAAACTCCTGAATTCACAGGCAATCTATCGCTTGCCGGAATGATCTCCAATGGGCTCATTGTTTCACAGAAAATGCCCGGAGTTAATATTGAAACGGCTTTTGGAGATGACGATGATGATTTGGGCACAGCTTTTTTAGGACACCTCGCTTCGGACATCACAAGACAGTCAATTGAAAAACAATTAAGCAACATTGGAGTTGTAACCAGAGATATGCATAGTAATAATTTTTTTGTTCAACCAGAACAAATCAAAAAAATTAAAGAACAATATGAAAGCGGTGAATCAATTCAATATGATTTATCAGAAGGAGCATCCCTTTTTGATTTTGGGCTCATGAGAGTGAAACGAGGAACTCCACCAGGACAACAATTAGAGCAGCTTAAAGGGAAATTAATTTCAAAATCCGAACTCGGACTTTTTAAAACCATCATTAGGGTTATCGAGGATATGTTAATATGAAAAATCTCTTTCCACTCCTTGAATATCTTGAGTCAAATAAACACTATGCACAAGTGGATGAATTGACAAAACTTGCTTTTGATTTACCAGACATAAAAGACAATGAATCAGGCAATGGATCGCATGGGCGATTTTACAGCGATTTCAGCCCAGAACAAAAAAAGAAAATAGAAGACACACTGGGAATTAAAGAGCCTAACTTAGGGATAAAGAAGCTCAATTATGGACAAAGCGTCGAAGCGATTTCTGAAAATCTGGCTCTGATATATATATCTCCTTATGTTCAAGCTAACTCTAATTTGAAAACGCCAATATTATCTGGGACGTTTTCTCTGTCAAACATATTGATGAATAAAATTCATGCTGTTCAAAAACTGCCAGGTGTGAAAATCGATTCATTGAAATTAGATCATTTTATATTTGATGCACATTTGGCAAACATGACGGCAAAAGGAATAGTAAATAAATTGAACGATATCGGCACAGGATGCTACGACATTCACAAAAACAATTATTTTGTCAACCCTCAATTATTAAAAACAACAGTGGCTGAAATTAATAAAATATATAACGAAGAAAAGGCCAACTACAGAATTGCATCCATTAATGAAATGTATAACATGATCCAAGACAATATGGACTATATTAATTTTGATTTATCAGATGGTGCATCGTTGTTTGATTTTGGATTTTTTACAGCAAAGAAAAATTCGCCACCAGGCTCAAAACTGATGGATTTAAAACAAAAACTGCTTACCCAAAAAGACAATTCTATGTTTAACAACATTATTGCCGCAATTGATAACATTTTAAGATGAAAACACTCTTCGATCTAATAGAATATCTGGACAGCAATCATCACTACGCTCAATCCGATGAGATGATGAAAATAGCTTTGGACCTTAGTGGTGTCATTAACGAAGATCGAAAAATGGGCAATGGTGCATATGGAAAATTTTATAGCGGATTTGGCAATGATGAGAAAAATAAAATTAAAAACAAGCTTGGCCCAATTCATGAAGAAATAGGATTTAAACAGTTTTCTTTCCCAGATGAAGATTTCAACGACAACCTTAAAGAAACATTGGCGTTTATTTATATCGCCCCATATATTTCAGCTAATACAGACATTAAAACGCCTGTTTATCGAGGGGAAATTTCGCTGTCAGGAATAATAGCAAACAACATCATCCCCACACAATACATGCCAGGTATAACACTTGCAGACGCATATCGAAATATGCTTCCATTAATTGGTGTATTTGCTACACATAAGTTGGAAGCAGCCACTTTTAATGCTATCGAAGAAAAGCTCTCCAGCATAGGAGTTCAATGGAACGATTTGTCATCTTATAATATCAAAATAGACACAAAAATTATTGATGAATGTATAAAGAAACATCAAGAGGGCACACTTGATGTTAGGGTAGATAATCTATCGAAAGGAGCCGCATTGTTTGATTTTGGACATTTTAAAGTTGAAAAAAGCACACCGGCTGGACAGAATTTGCAAAAGCTTCAAGAAAGCTTAAACCGAATCAATAACAATACACTCGTAAATGCATTAAAGTCTGCTATTCAAAATATATTGATGTGAGTTTTTTTCACTTTTAACATTCGTAGAATATGATTGACATGGATAAACAAGTATACAGACTTATCACAGTTCCGACAGTTGTAGCGATGCAGTACAAAGGCGATAATTTGGATGAACTAAAAGAGTTTCTCGACGAGAATGACTTTGACATCGAACTAATTCTTGAAAAATCAGCTTCAGGGATAGACGTGCTTGTGGCAATTGATGGCGAAGACTGGTCATCTATTGTTCCCATTGATGGATGGATCACATTGTCAGAATCAACATGGTCGGCGTTTTCAGATAGTGATTTTAAACAAAAATACGAACTAGTGAGAGGGCTTACGCCAAGGAATATTTGAAACAGTATGGGCATGATAGGAAAAAAATACAAAAAAAGAATGACTCCTGAAGTCATTGCCATTCAGTGGCTGGGTGACAATTTAGAATCAGTTAAAAAATTTATTATTATGAATAAATTTGGATTATCATTTGAAATTAATGATAACTGCATTTGGGTTGAAGATTGTGATGGTGATTGTATGACTCTTCATCAAGGCGATTGGATATTTGTAGACAACGACACATGGAGTGGAATGAGTGACGATCATTTCAAAAGATTGTACGTAGAAGTTGAAGGTGATGAATCTTGAGCTTATTTTTAATCTTTGCAACGATTGTCTCAATTATATTGTCTATCTTATATGTTTATTTGTATTTTATAGTCAACAAATATTATGGCCCGATGCCATTGCCAAATAAAAAAACTCTCTTGACAATGTTTGTATGCACATTGGCTATATTTGCAGGCACGTCATTTATGATAGACCGCAAAATTGTCAATCAGAAACATCACACAGGAATACAAAATGAACACTGATTTTGATCTAAATCAAGTATCTTGCTGGTTCTGCAATGAACTGGTCTTTGACGGAGAATATGATGTTCAACCATGGACATTCACTAAGAAATTTGGCGACGTAATTTGCGAAAAATGCAAAGAAGAGAGAGATGAGACAGCTTAAGCCGTTTTGCCTTATCATGGAAGATTTTGTTTCGTTGAAAAACCAATCATGGGATGAAATTAACAAACAAGCAACAGAAAAATTTCCAAACAGCATGTGTTATGGAGGTATTGGGTCGTGGCATTGGATTTTAAATCCAAAGAGTGAAATTATCGTGGCAGAAGCAGTGATGTGTGGGAATAATGATAATTGGAACGGAAGAATAAAGAAATGAAAGTTAAATTTGCAGATAATATATTAACATTTTGGTGTCCAGCATGTGAAACACGTCATCGAGTGGTTGTTCCAAAGTGGACATGGAATAACTCAATCGATGAACCGACAATTAGTCCGTCAATTTTAGTGCAAGGGGTTCTTTACGGGCCTGACAAACTTCCTTTCCATAAATACGATGGGCCAGCAGAATGTGAATCAACTCCGTATGTGTGCCATTCATATGTCGAAAATGGAACTATTAGATACTTGTGGGACTCAACGCATTCTATGAAATCATTGACTGTTAATTTGCCTGAATTAAAATAACGCATTTGTTCGTATAAATTAATATGTGTTACGACAAAAATGGGACTCCGCTTCGGGTTGGAGATAAAGTTATGGTCGAATTTCAAGTTTTATCTTCGACGAAATCAAACGAAGATCATTGTGATTTAGTCCTTGAAACAGTATTGCCGCTTGAAGACAGTGAAGACAGGGGTGGATTTTGCCCGCAAATTAGAGTTAACGAAAAACACGTTAAAAAGATTGAATGGTTTTCAAAATGGGTTAAATTAAACAAACCAAATGAAAACAATGACATGTTTTTGGCCAAAGAAGTCGTTGATTATTTTAATCAACATAAATTTAATATTATTGACGGTGAAATAGTACCTGCGAATTTTAATTTTAAATCAGAAACAAATAATAAATTCATAAAATCGGAATGTGCTCCCAAGAAAGGGCGGAACGATAATTCTAACGAAAAATGGATTTGTGGATTTGATCCAAGTGAATCGTATAACATTAGCGAAGCAGATGCTAGACGGATTTCAAAAGGGGTTTTAGAAGGCCTGTCTCTACAATACGAAGCAAAAGATTATCAAGTCAATGAACTGCCAGAATAACACAATGAAGCCATTTAAACAAAGAAGTATTGACATAAGTAAATCGGTCAGAATATATAGAAATTTGCATTCAAAAAAAACAGATGAAGCGTACAGCGTTCTTCAAAACAAATTAGTGGTTGCACACACTGGCGATTTAGTGTTGGAAAACTGCAAATTTATAATCAGCAAAAAAGGTCAGGATATGGTAAGAAAAAGGAAACGTAAACTTGTTCATGCCTATATTGAAGGATTCATATGTCGAGAAGAAAACGCAAAGCATATGAACAGCAAAATAACTTACAATCCATATGCCAATGATACTTTTATGTGTGACGGAAAACCAGTGTTTAATAAAAATAATGTGAAAATCGAAAATTTTTCTGTTTTCGCGGAGTAAGGGAATTATGAATAAATACAAAATGAAATCATCGCAATACGATGTACACTATACAGTAAGTGCAGTAATTTGGACGGGTACAAATAAAGACGAATTCGTTCGATTTGCTGAATCCGTGGATGTGATTGCTCAATTTGACAAAGATACTGTTATGATTATTTACAGAGATGGCACTAAGTGGATTTCACCAAATTGGTATCTCGTTGTTTTTGAATCTTCTGGTGATAAGCATTTTGAAATCATATCGAAAGAAGAATTCGAAGATTCATATGAACTTGACTATACAGAATATTCTGAGCCACTGTCTTCAAAATTTTTGGATGTAATTTACCTTAAACAAATCATTGAAAGTTACTTTCCTAAAAAAGACGTATAATAATATCATCATGACATACAAAAATACAAATGGCGGGTTCATATACGACAAAAACGGAACACAGCTTAAAGTTGGAGATCGAGTCACCGTTGAATTTCGAATTTTATCATTAATGGGATTAGATGAACAAAATTGTGATTTAAGCCTTGAAACAGTGTCTGTAATTGAAATCGACAAATATCAAGATAAATATGCCCCTAAAATTAAAGTCAACTCCAAACAAGTTGTGTCAAGTGTTCCAACGACCGCAAAAGCGAAAAGAGATGATCAGATGGAGGAATTTATCTATGAGTTGATGTCAAACAATAACTCAAGAAAAGACACTTTGGCTGCTTTGGCAAATGCCGTGTCGTCTCCAGTTGGCAACACGGAACCATTATACACCACTTTAGGACGAGCCAAAACGAATATCACAGATGAACAATATGATTCAGTGGCAGAAGGGATTCTATCTGGTCACATCTCTGCATCCGTGCTTGATGACATTCCAGAAGACGATATGGTGATTGTCATAGATAAAATATGGAATAAATCTAGAGAAGAAGACACCTTAGAGAAATTAATGCTGAAAAAAGAACTGCAAAGATACCAACGCTATCTTGGAAGAATTTTGTCGAAAGAAAACTTTAAGAGAAAAGTGGCATTTATAAAAAATCAACCAAAAGAATCTTTGGAAGCAATTCGCAACCATTTTAAGAAAAACTGTTTGGCAGATGAACTTGTTTATATGACAGAGTCGGATTATAACAAATTCAATGAAGAAATAAAAAAAAAATCAAGACAATTTGCGGATCAACTGAAAGAGTCAGAACATGAAGAAACCAAACCTGTTTTTCAATGCCCAGGATGGGGATATACAGATTTTCTGATTGGTCTTTTAGAAACAGGGCGAATATCAAAAGAAATGAGGCCAGAAATCAGAAATAAATATGTTGACATAATTAATGCAAATCCACTGAAGTATGAAAAGCTTTCATCGCTTCTCAAAAAATGCATATCTAGAGATGTGGAAGCTGTCCGATCCGCGATTCGAGATTATAACAAATTCAATGAAGAAAGTAGAGACAAATATATAGAAAAAGCGTTTGATGAATATTGCGAAAAATACGGTTTTCCAGAAATACCAATTATTCTTTCCACCTGGCCGTCAAAGTTTTCAGAACCAGATTCAGTTCCGGCTAATCCAGAGCCAGAAGAAGCAAGACAATTCGAAGATTATCGACACACCGAGATATATAAAGCTATTGAACGAAAGCTGGGTTTGATAGACGAATTTCTCACATGACCCTCCGTTTGATCATTAGAAGGATGAGGAATGACTAATATTATGAATAGAAGAGAATTTTTAAAAGGCTTTATAGGCTCGGTTGCTTACGTTGCGATTCCGGGGTTAATTGCAGGTGCTTTAACTCAAACTCCACCAATTCAAAGAATTAATACGAGCGATGTTATAAAGAAAAAACTCCTGAAGGTAGATGAGCTTCCGACTGGTCAATTAGATCGATATGACAGAGATGTGACTGTTAAATCATATGTTGTTCATCAGCGTGGGATACCTGCTTGAGCCAGCAAATAATTTTCACTTTTAACAATCCACATTTATAGCCTTTATGGGCAACACAGACGTAGTACAATTAAAGCCGGAAATAAAATCAGTTCTGGATGATTTTGTAAAGTATGAAAATGAGAAACTCGCCGCATGGAAAAAACAATATTTCATCGGCTTAAAACTTCGCCAAATGATCATAGACACAATCGGCGAAGAAATGTGTTTGGATATTACGAATCTTGATGACAAAATCATTAGATGTGAAATTGAAAATGTCGAACCGTTTAATGGTGACAATGGCTATATATCTATCAACACCATTGTGAACAAATCCGCGAGTTTTGAAAACAAAAGGGAAATAGACTATAAAGTTTTTGATCTTATGTATGACAAATGGAGAGAGTATAGCCTGTCACAAGTTAATTTTATCACATTTTTAAGAAAAGAGGATGAAAACTGATGTGGCAACCTATTGAATCAGCACCAAAAAACGAACCTATCCTCATTAGATATCTAAAGAAGGGCAAATCGTCAAGATCGCAAGTGTGGAATGAATGGATCGTAACTCAAGCCATTGGCAAAAAATTGTTTTTACATTCTTATGAAATAAATAATGATATTAATCAACACACATACAATTCATACAGGGATACAGACGAGCCGTGGTCAGATGAAGACGCGTGGACTGTCACTCCAACAGAATATGTTGAATGGGTTGATGGACTTGATCGATTAATCGTCAATACATCTTCTCAGAAAATTGTAAATCAAGTGACTCATTGGATGCCGATACCACCACTGGAAGAAGAAAAATAATGGAATACAACGAGACAAAATGGAATGAATTAACAGATGATGAAAGCACCTGGCCAGAAGACAAATCGTGGTGCTTCATTAAATTATATGATGGAACTCAGCCAAAAATAGCGATACAAACAGACATGAAAGATGGAATGTTTAGAAATTGCTTCACCGGATATGAGTGGAGCGATGTGTCGCATTGGAAGCCGTTGAATGCTTTAAGTACCTTTTTAAATGGCATGAAAGATGACTTTTATGTTCAAGAGTTGAAAGATAAATTTAATGCTAATGGATGCAATAATGATCTGCCATCTCGTGAGCAATTGTGCTGGATTAAATTAAAAGGCAGTTTAAATTTTCAGCCTTTGCCATATTGGTTTGAATATGATGACGATTACAATGAAGAACTTTTTATACAAGTTGAAAGCTGCGGAATTGAATATAAAATATCACAAGTTGCTGAATGGGTTCCGATTAATCCACCAACCGAAGAACTTCTGCCCGCTGCAATGCCAGAACGGTTAGAAAGACAGATTAGCAATGTTGAACAGGAAGAAATAAAATTCTACCATCCATATACAGAGGAAGAATTAAAATCAAGAGGGTGGTGTATTGGAAAATCTCTCATTGGTCATTGCGAAAATGACAATATTACCGTTAGCATCAACGACGAATCAACAATTTTTATTTCCATGTCACCAAACTATTGGGACGTGCCTATCCAAATGAAGGACTTTAAATCAGCCTTTGAAATTGCAGAAGCTCTCATAAAAGGGGTATGTCCATATGTGGAATAAATGCAATCCATTCTGATCAGAAAAAATTAAAATTTAGACAAATGTTTGACGTATATTAAACTAGAGAAAATAAATCATGAACAATACATTGCAAAAGGACATTCAAGATGCTATTAACCGAGCATCTGCGGAAAATGGATCAAACACTCCAGATTTCATCTTAGCACAATATCTTATGGCCTGCTTAAAAGCGTTTGATGAAGCATCACTTGCAAGATCAAATTGGCATGGACATGAAGATGGGATCGTCACAGGAACGGGACCAATTAGGATCATAGGACGATAATGGAACCGGTTTGGCCAGATGAACCAGGAGGGCTTATGGCTTGCTCACCAAGTTTAATGGACGCGGTGCATGAATACGCACCATACACCAAAGAAAATGCTGAGCTTTTAGCTTTGATTTTGAATTATTCGGACAGAGAAAATGTCGAGCCACTTTTTGATATGATTGCAAAGTACAATCAAAACGACCAAAAGATTACTGAGATTTTACAAAAGGCTTTTGCCAGATGAACCGAATTGAATTAAATTGGTGGCATGACGATATGCTTCGTGCTTCAGAGGTCATAGAAGAATCGAATCGTTTGAATCAAATTTCAAAAGATCGATCACGTCCAGTCAGCCCCTACGTTGTAACGGGATATGTGGCTCACGTTGATGAAAGTACAGGATTTACGACCTTTGAAAGAGTGAAGCAAATTGTAGGGGATTTTGAGCCCGTGAGAATGACAAAATCCATGGCAGAAGCACTGCTTAGAGAAGATCATGAAACTCGCGTAGAGTGGAGAGATAATGTCTATTGCGGTTATGATATTGGAAACGGAGAGATCGTGCTGGCTAAAGAAACCAAAGACATGTTTATGGCATGTTCAGAATGGTTAAATGAGAAATTGTGGGAAAATGAGCCTCTATGCACATTAATCGACGACCCAAACGACACGTTGAACACATTGATGAATATACAAAAGGAAGAAAAAGAAAATGGAACAGTTTGAATATATGTATCTTGACCCTGACGACAACACAGACAGATATGAACCAAAGTTTTCTGAGTCTATATTGAACGAACATGGGCGTGAAGGATGGGAGTTAGTCGGATTTAATAACGGAGTTGCATGGTTTAAACGCAAATTAAATTCGACGATTACAATTGATCCAAGACAGGTCTGCTGCGACCCAGGATTTTACAAGGAAATATAATGAACGTTGAATGTAGTGACTGCGGGAGCAAGATGATTAACATGCACGAACGTGAATGTGAAACATGTGATTCTTGTAGAGACGAATCTGTTATGGCTGCTCAGATGATTGAAGCAAAAATTCAATCAGAATATGAATTAAATAAACCATTTTATCATCCATACTCCAAAGAAGAATTAGAGAGTAGAGGGTGGACTGTAAATCATAAAGTCATCTCAATGTCATCCATTGGCTGCAAGATTGAAATTGACCGATATGGTATGGACATTTATGACATAAGAGGACGATATGTGACTTTTCAGATGGATTTTGAGTTAAAAATTGAAGTGGCGGAAGCACTTTTTAAGGCGGTATGGCGATGAGATTACATGCTGATGTGAAATTAATTAAAGATAAAGACGAATTTCCTTTTGATACGAATCGAGGATGTATTGTAGATATTTGGGACGATAATAAATGCGTTGCAGCTTTCGTAAATGATAATTATGAATACCTCGGTACTGTTATTAAAGACTCATCTTGTTTTAGCGAACTTGAACGAACGGAGCGTGAATGATGTCTTGCACTGTAAGTAGTTTGATTAAGATGCTGTCAAAGGTTAATCCCAACGAGATTGTGAAAATTGAGGTCCCTGGAGGCAGACAATTTGACATTAACTGCCTTGTTTGGAGCCTTAATGGAACTAACGTTAGAATTTATCCACAAGCATCTGTGCATGATATGGAAAAATATTACGACGAAAGAAGAAATAATAAATAAGTGATGATAAGAAATGGACAATAATAAAATAAACATCGAACTCACAGCAACGGAAGCTAATCTGATTGTTACTTTTTTGGAGGCTTTAGGAGATAAGTATTCATATGCAGGATGCAATGATCTTAAGCTGGACAATACTGATGATAATTGGCGAATGGTCTGTGCAATTGATAAATTTAATATACCAGAAGAAGAGACTGAAAGACCAACTGGACCAACGATTTACACCTGTGACTTTCTGGCGTGTTCTTATCTCGCCACTGTTATTGAAAACCAAATTCCAACAGTACCTCAGGAGCCCAACAATGCCTGAATTTCATGCCCCGTTCACCCGTGAGGAATTGGAGAGGAGGGGGTGGCGGATTGAGTCATGCTGGATTGAGAAAACAGTTGATAACGTGTGGCTCACTGTAAATGCACTAGGGAGATTTCATCAATTAGATCGAAATACAGGAAACATGAACACAGAGTATTTAGGCTCATTTGAGAAGGCACTAAGCAAGTGTGATGCCGCCGAAGCACTGCTTAAGGGGGAGGGGTGATGATTGATATTGACAAGTTTCCTAAGCGGACATTCTTGAATTTTAAGGACAGCTACGGAAAGCAATTCCGTGTTTATGAGTCGTCAGCGTGTGGCAGTTATATTTGGTTGTCAACTGATGCTGATGTTCAAATTATGGCTTCAAAGGCTCAATCCGTTGGCGTTGAGACAAACGAGACTTGCGGATGGGTTGAGTATCCGATTCCAACCGACTGTCTAATCCGAGTCGCCGTTCATTTGAATAAAGAGGATGCAAAGGCACTTATCAAAGTGCTGAGGCAGTTTGTCAAGACTGGCAGACTAAAACGAGCCACCCAGCCAGAGTTTGAGGATGTGGAATGAAAGTCAAAGAATTAAAAGTCGGTGATGTTTTGAGAAATATAAACAATCATCCATTTTCTATTAAGGAAATACGAAACGGGAAAGATGATGAAATGACAGTTATAGCTTTTAACATGGCTGGTGAACATTGGTTTTTCTGGCCCCCAGAAAGCAGAGTGCAATTTCGCGTAATTCGAGATGAAGTGGAGATGAAGTGATGGACGACACAAGAGTAGAATGTATTCCCGTTGGAAGCAATCCATCAGGAATGCCGGTGACAGTGTTTTGCACTCTTCCGCCATATTTACAAAAGGACAACAAAGAAATGAAAAACACTGATTATATTGACAAAAATCGCATACCAACACAAGCTGATGTTGACAAAGCCATAGATGGTATGATTGATGCCGGAATTATTTCTCGCAAAGATTGTTTCTCTAATAGAGAAGAGTTGGAAAAGCAAGGGTGGGTGTATGAGGAACGGACTGAAAACGATGAGCCTGACAGCTTTTTGAAAACCATCACCGGCGAGGAAGTTGGAGAACTCCAAGTAAGGATTTTTCAGGAGAATTGGATTACTCTTACTTCAAAGTACCACTACATTCCAATACCAATGAAGTCATTTGAACTTGCACTTGCCGTCGCAGAAGCACTTACCAAGGGAGTGGAGTGATGGGGTGGGTGAAGATCACGGAGGACCCCAATACTTGGCCAAAACACGGAGAATTTTGCTGGGTTAGACAGACAGATGGAAGGATTCCAAGTTACTACTTCTTTGAATTTCATATTAAAGATATGAAATTCAAAGAATACACAAGATATATAGAATTGGATGCTCTTACTGAGGCAACCCACTGGTCCCCCGCAACCCCTCCACCCTTTGACGGAGAATAACTATGGAAAATAACTGGAAAAAATTGGACCCAAAGGATAAAAGGACGTGGCCTCCTTTGGCTGAATTTACTAACCCAAAAAATGATGTGTGGCTTAGAGACTCTGACGGGGGTTCAGAAGTTGCAGCGTGTTATTATGACCCAGAACTCAAGTCTGTTAATCGTATTTTTACTAATTGCATTGAGAGTTCTGATATTTTTAGTTGGGCTACCCACTGGGCTCCGGCCACACCCCCAGAGTTTGATGGAGATGGCGAGAAGTGAAACTTCAAAATATGATCCAACTGTACTCACTCATGGAGGCAGAACCGGAATTAGCCAATGAGTTTTTTGTTGAGTGGTGCAGACTGAATGGTTACAAACCTGCCACGTCTCCTATAGACAAAATGATTGATGAAGCAACGGGAGTCTGGAAAGACCGGATAGCTGAGTTTGCCGACGATGTTGATGATTTGATTTTTCAACGATTGGAACAACCAAATCCTATCGAGTCAAGCAAGCCTGTTCTTGTCGGCTGGAACATCCTCCCTCCCCCCGCAGAATTGGAGGAAGAGTGATGATGAACTTGGGTCAATTATTTAAAAAACAACAGCCTAAATACACAGTGTTTCTTAGCAGCGTCTGGGGCATGGAAGGTGAGAAAAGATACATTTATAGGAAGAAAGTGCAACTTCTTTTTCTTCCGCATGTAGGGGATGTTATGCACGTTAATGGCTTTGGCTACAAAGTGTCTAAAATACACCATACAGTATGGGATGAGGAAATATATGTCACCATTTATCTTGAAGACAACGACACCGTGAAATAAGAGAACAGAGAAACATGTTTATAGGAATAATCATAAAACAAAAACCAGGATATACTACAACACCACTTGAGGGGATTAAGTGATGGCAGAGATTATATTTTTTCTTTTTGGGCTAGTCATAGCTATGTCCATGGTGGTATTTATCCTGGGGACTCTCTATATATCATTTTTAATGATAAAAACATTTATTCAAGATTTGAGAAGATAGATTGACAACATATAAAATTTTCACTTTTAACAATCAACAAACCTAATAATCATGAGTCTCACAGGAAGTAAATCGATGGGGTGGACAAAAATCACAAAAGATAAAGAAACATGGCCCGAGCCATGTCAAGCAGTTATTTTGGCAATACCACACTGGTGGGGCGAAGTTGATTATGAAGTTGTTTACATACCACAACAACAGCCAGGATTTCTTATGATTTATGAACTGCTCACCGACGACCGCACAAGGCTTCACCCACAGTTTGGAGACACTAATGGGCAGCCAAGATACTATTGGCACCCTATTTTAGACACAGATGGCAAGCCAGCTTGTCCACCAGATTTTTGCGAGGATGATGAAAGTGAAAGCAATTAAAAAGACAGTGAACACAGATTGTGTATCCACTCAATACAGCCCATACAAGCAGCCACGACCTTACTATTATTGCTTTCCAAAGTTCCGTAAACCGGATAAAAATGGCTATTTAAATTTGATTCTTCACGTAGATAAATATGAGCTTTCCGGGGCATATGATAATTTAAAGGTTGGCAATCAACGAACAGACTTTACAATTGGGTGTAATAATGAATAATCTTCAATCATTTATTGGCTTTGTATTTTCTACAGCTTTAGCTGTCGGTGGCTTCTATGGACTTATTCGATTCTTCGAATATTGTCGATTGAGGGACCCAAAAGAACGACTCAAAGATTCATTGAGACCAGTTTTCGGTGTTATGTTTAAATTGGCGAAGATCGAAGAAAAGCCGGTATTCGGCCATGTTCGCCATGTTATGAATGATTGGTATAAAGCCACAATTTACATCAATGACGTTGAATTAGCCAAATGCGAAACCGCTTTTGGATATGATGAAAACTCGGTGATCGTATACCCAGGAAAAATAACGCCTCAACTATTTGACAGTATTGCCAAGTGGCAGTCAGAATTAGATCAGCAATACGAATTGGCTGTGATTAAACTGACTGATAGGCTTACGGCGACCAAGGAAACGAAATGAAATTACCAGCACAAAACGCAACAAAAATCCCAAAACTCCCGTTTGCCATCAAACTTGGTGAACAACGGACCGTTGGAGTTCATCAATACATAGATGAATCATCTTCTGATTTTACCGGTGGTGATGATGATTGGGATTATACATATTTAGTGACAGGAGTTCGTCACTGGACTTATAACGGAGAGCACATAGACGAGGCTCTTTTGATGGCATTAATTAGAGGATCACTCGGGCTTTATCGAGATTGGGTGGAATTTACTCCAAATGAATATAAGGAATTAGAAGAAGAATGAAAATAAATCCAATTGTAAATGATTACCATTTTCTCATTTATCCAGAAATGCAAGTTAATGAGAAATACTGGTGTGCAACAACTGCCGAATACAAATTAAGTGTTACGGGATACGGAGACACACCCAGAAAAGCACTAAAAGACTTAAAAAAACACCTTACAAGTGTTATCGAATGCATGAGTAAAAACAATGAACCAGTGGTTTTGCCGATGCCTCCAACTCATAAACTAAAAATTCTTGAAATTGATTTTGATGAAGAACGCACACCGGGCAATTGGACCAAGTTTACATCAGACCGGGCGACATGGCCCAAAGAGGGATCGTGGTGCTGGCTGTTCGCCGCTGATCAGGAAAAAGTTTTTACAAGACCAATAGAATTTTATCAAGGCGGTTTTGTACACTGGACTTCAACATCTGGAGTGCCACAACATTTGCCATTCGATAATATGTATTGGTCGCCAGCAATACCGCCGGAATTTGAATAATGTATCAATTTAACTTAACTGAAATATATATCATAGAAGAATTCAACAAAAATGTTGATAAAAAAACAGCACTTAAATGGTTAATCGACCACCCAATGTGTGGATGCTTGTTGAGAGATAAAACAAATGGCGAGGTAAGTTTTCTGAGATTTAATGATGAACATGGTTCTTTTCAAAATAGAGGAAGCCATTGGAGCGAAGAACAATTTCCAGGAGATCAAAACAATGAATATTTTCTTCATGATAAATCAATTATAGATTTATAGACGTATACAACATAGAGAATTTAAAAAATGACAAAACAAGAACTGATTGAAAAACTGAAAGCATTGCACGGAGAAACACCAGAAACTGCTCATGGCACAGCAGATTTTCTTCTTCTTGAATATATTGATGACGAAGAAGTGACAGATGCATTCGTTAATGTTGATCGATGGTACGAATAAAAAATGAACTGGACAAAAATAACTCACGAAGACACAACGCATCCAAAGAACGGTCAAATTTGCTGGGTGAAAGTTTATGATGATCCGTATGAATTCGTATTGAGATATGATGAAGATTATGGCTCTTTTAATGACGATTCTGATGACTCGGCTTTTCAAATTACAGAAGTGTCCCATTGGGCACCAGCTACACCGCCAAAATTTGATGGAGAATAATGGGAATAATTTCCAAAGAATTAAGTGATTGGATGGCAGAAATGCCTAAATCGCAGCAAAACAGAAACCTGCTTGTGTTCCATTCAGAGGAAGACAAACAAGCATTAATTGGCGAATGGGTTAATAATTCTTCAAACACTATAATGATCATATTTCCAGAATGTGCCAATAAAGGAAAAATAACGCACTTTACGCATGATGAATTCATTGATGCCATCATGACGCAGTATCAAGAACAATCAGAAATGGAGACTGAATTATGATGGTGGCAATTATCGTGTTTGGCTCATATTTCGTGGTCGCTACAATATTATTGTTTTTACTAATGATGATATCGAACACAGAGAAACAAGACCCTATGACAAAAAAATGGTTCAACAGAACAGAAGAAGGCAGTCGTTTTATCAATCAGCTTATTGCGGATGGATGGGACTATACGCATGACCCAGATGCGAGATATGAATATTACGAAAAGAACGGCGATGGATGGTCAGTGACAGTTCGAGCCGATCAAGTTTGGATTTGGCAAGAAGACGAAGGAGAACTTGTCTTTGAGTTTCCGTGGTGCGACGATGAATCCAGTCACAAATTTGCCGAATTAGCCGTGCTTGGAATGACTGACCATAAAACCAC
>ERZ650304.280-NODE-280-length-30514-cov-7.320135_pt1 | contig 30514 bp, 40 predicted proteins | sample MGYA00376240_ERZ650304 | MGnify/ENA primary metagenome ERZ650304 (study PRJEB26733, sample SAMN07839271) | wastewater metagenome | biome: small river; feature: stream; material: water | place: USA: North Carolina | collected 2016-03-01 ... | reverse complement strand
GGATTGATGTAAATGAAAAGTTGCCAGAAACTGGAATTGACAGTGTTTATGGTAGTGCGTGGTTGTTGGTTGTTTATATGTTTGATGGTGAATGCTATGTCCGCGAAGGAAAATTCATTAATACCCCTAATCCATTTTGGATAAACATTTATAGAGATGAAGTCAATGTAACACACTGGATGCCGTTACCACAGCCACCGAAGATTGGTGTCTAACTAAAAAGCTAACACGTAACAACCCACAACAAAATTAAAATGTGCAAGATTGCCAAGAACTGCAAACATAACACAATTATTGGCTGGGTTGTTATCGTTGTTGAGCGAGAGTTAGGCAATTTTAGCGATGAATTGGAGATGATGAGATGAATGCAATATACAAAACAGTTGATTTGTTGGGCGATGAACAAGTCGTAATCATAACAAAAAAGAAAGAAAAGCCTAACTTATTTAGTGATTATGATGGTTTTTTGCAAAAGCTAGAAGTTAAGAAAACAACAGACGATTGTTATACACCAAAAGAGGTTATGGATATAATTATCAATTATGTGAATGATAAATATCCTTTAAAAGACAAGAAGATAATTCGTCCATTTTTTCCTGATGGTGATTTTGAAAGTATTGATTATTCAGGTGATTGTGTTGTGATTGATAACCCGCCGTTTTCGATTGTTTCAAATATTTGCAAATACTATCTTGAAAGAGATATTAAATTTTTTTTGTTTTGCCCGCATTTAACGGCTTTTAGCTCTGATATTGACTGTACCCATATAATAGCTTCTGCTGATATTACATATGAAAACGGGGCGGTGATTAAAACAGCTTTTGTTTCTAATTTATTTGGAGATGTCAAAATAATAGGAGACTCTGCTCTGCACCTGAAATTTAAAGAATTGCAGCGCAACAATAAAGCTAGTCTGCCGAAATATAAATATCCTGACAACATTATCACAGTAAGTAAAATTAGTTACTGTGTTGAAAAAGGCATATCGCTAACATTTGATAAAAAAGATGTAAAGCATTGCAGGGGAATGGACGCGCAAAAGAAACATGGTAAAGCCTTGTTTGGTTCTGGTTTTATTGCTTCCGACAAAGCAGCAGCAGCAGCAGCAGCAGCAGCAGCAGCAGCAGCAGCAGCAGCAGCAGCAGAAAACGATCCCATCATTATTTGGGAATTGTCAGAAAAAGAGAAAAAAATCATAAAATCATTAGGCGCACAATGACTGCCTAACTCCTTATTAGACACCTGCTACAGGTGTCTAATTCCTAATAATACTTTTAACTAATTGTTTTTATTAGTATTAAATTATTTAACACGCCTATTTCTCCACTCGTTATTGATAAGCGGCAGGTGAGTCGTGGTCGTGATGCAGGACACGGCGGGGCAGAAGCTGCGGCGGCGGAGGCTATTAGGATTGCTAATTCATACTACGGACAATACACAATTTTTGCACCAAAAAAAGTGCTTGATTGTATTCCTGAGCGACTAAGGACTGGAATTAGCCAATAATGTTATTGGCTTATCCATAATTTTGACCGCATTACCTTTTCTTTCCAGCATCCCTCTTTTATCTAGTTCCTGCGCTGCAAGCTCCATAGCTTGCAGCGACTGCGGGTCTAAATCTATTCTTATCCATCCCGCTGTCTGAAAGCGACCGTATGTTTCTATCGTCCATTTAGCGTCACTGATTATTGTTGCCTCGACTCCCATTTGCCATCCTTCGGTGGCGTGGCGGCACATGGGGTATGGATTTTCCTCTCCTTTTCGACCATTATTGTACGCATTGATTATGTTCAGCACGGTCATAGTCTTGTCTCCACGGGTGGTTTAGTGGGGCTGCTTTGCGTGTCTTTCTACCTGCTGGCTGCTTGCTTAGTGTAAGCGCACGATCTAATGGCATGGTCTTTAATCTGCGCGCCATCGTGCTTTTATCAATACCTAGTTTTCTTGCTGCACTGCTTGCTGTTAGTCGCTCGCCATTAAACTCAAAATATTTTGAGTTTACTTCGGCAGCAGCTGCGATTGCGTGAGCATGTGGGGCGTGATGTGGTTGCAAGTCTGCTCGAGTACGCTTGTTTAAGATTATGCCTGCATCTCTTGCCCAGCGGACAACAGTCTTTCGGCAGCAATCTAAAAATGAAGCGATCACATCTGGCCCATAACCATCATCGGTGTATCCTTTGATGATTTCGGCGGGGGTTTGTCCATATTCTTTCTTGATACGATTGATGAAATCAGTGGTATCGGAGCGTTGCTCTCTTAGACTCCTTGGGGTGATGGTTAGTATGACTTTGTGCTTCTCAGCCAGTCTGTAAATCATGCTTGTGTTGGTGTTAAGCGATGACGCAATGATTGAGACACCCAGTCCTTGAGCAGTGAAATGCTCAAGGACTGATTTAATTGGTCTACCATATCTTTTTTCTATGGATGGAATATCAAACTTTGTTTTCATTTCGTCCGCCAAAGATGCAAACAAATACTAAAAGTGGCAACCAAAATAACGCAACCATTGGCCGCTTTGGGTGGAATGAAAAAATAAATAAAGCAGTTGAAAGGTAGCTGAACACAAGGCATGAAATTATGTAGGATGTTGGCATTTTGTTTTTCTCTTTTTGAGTGGTGGTGTAGTCCGTGAACCTGGCAGAGCAAAATGCCCACAACCTTTTTCACTTCTTACATTCGATGGTACTGTGGTTATTTGGCCTGAAAAGCGTTCCATCGCCTCTTGCAGCTCTTTTCGCTCGCGTTCTTTGACGGCGAGTCGGTTGGTATTGATGTTAGCCATTTTTTGAAATGGTCCTGGTGATGGGGCTTGCTGGATAAGACCAATAGTGTACTTGGCCTCATCAACAAGACGCTGATGCGGATCAAGGTACACCTTCATTTCATCGCGTTCGCCGCTGACGACGCTTTGGTTCGTCATTTCTTCGATAAGCGCGGCCATGCTGTTGGCGAGCCTTAAAATTAATGCTTGGTCTTTGGTGAGTTTGGACATGGTTTTGTACTCGGTTTGTGGTGGTTTGATACTATGGCACACATCAAAAAAGAGCAATAACCTATTTTGATACTGCGTCAATAAAAAAAGAAAATGAATTACTGCAAAGATAGTCAGCGGTAGGAATACTTTTATGTTCGCACGTATCTTTTCTGCCTAAATACCTTTTGCATTGTTCTCGTTTTGGGCAAGGCTCACCAATCGGCCAATGCCCCCAGCATCTTGAGACATCAAGTGGCAGGACTGGTTTTACTTCTGTGCCTTTACTCATGATGTACGCTCGGCAATGTATTGCGTTGGGTGTATCCCTGTTTTTAACTGAAATAATTCCCAATCTGCGGCAGACATCGCTCGGTCGCCTGCCTCCCAGCGTTGCCATGCACGATGAGTGGCGTGGACAACATTGGCGGCTTGGGTTTGGGTTAGTCCAGCTTTTGCTCGGCCATCTTTAACTTGGATGGTGGTAGGTTGCATTTATCAATCTCCAAATGGTGGCTGGCCAAATAATTGAGGCCATTAATGCGATAACAATTTCTTGTGTGATTGTCTCTGATTCAGCTTCCATTGAAAAATCGGACAAAATGAAGTAAGCGATAAAGCCTGCTGTGTACAAAAATTCCATTAAAGTTCAATCCAGTCATAACGTGCAGCTAAGTCTTTTAGCTGGTCTATTAATTTTTGGTACGCGGTGCTTCTGCGTTCCTCCCAAGATGCAAACAAAAACGGTGTACCGTCTTTTGTTTCGCCCTGTATTATACCGCACCAAATTTGCTTACGTGGGCAAAGCTCGACGGTTGTTTTAATTTTCATTTCACACCTCGGCGGATTTCATCCCACTTGGCTTGGTCATCAACTTTCATGGTGAATTTATCTACTTGGGTGTAAGTGCCACCGTTCTTGCGATAAATTCTGTGGGTGGTGATGTTGCACTGCTTGGCGTATTCGTTGGCTTTTGCAATCGCTGACTTGATGTCTTTTTCAAGACCAAATCCTTTACTGGGGTCTAAGGCGCATGTCGTGCCAAAGTGTTTTACTTCTTCGGTGTCGTCATTGCGAATCCAGACCACCCGCTTCAGCTTTTGTTTGCCGCAGCACATACAAAAGTCTTTGTCATCGTTTACGCCGATGATGGTGTAAGGCATGGTGTTTACTCGCTGTTTGCTATGCGCCCATCATACGAACAATGGACGCATATTGCAAGTTAATACTGTTTGTTGGCGGCATCAATGATTAAGGTGTTGCCATTCCAAACTTCGCCGTTATATCGAATATATGCACCATCACTTAGAAAACCTAAAGGAAATTCTTCCTCACTAGCCCTCGTTAGGTCTTTAAGCCACTGGTACTTTTGACTGGCTTCGGTGAGGTTAGCGCAATCAAATGTGCGAGTGCCAACGGTTAAGGTGATGGGCTTCTGCAATGCTTTGAACTCATCGTATTTGTTGATGGCCCAGAGGATGGCGTGGCAGTTCCAAAGGTATAGGTATGAGAAGTCGGTAAAGTCGTGGTCGTGGAGGTCAACGAATGGGTACGCTTTTTCCAATTCTTCGGTAGGGTGTTTAGTGCTGAATTCTGCGGCAGAAGCAAAGGATTGGTGCTCGTTTCCGTCAAACGCCACTTCTTCTAATATTTCATCGCGCAAATCTTGGATTTGTTCTTCGGTGAGGTGATGGGCATCAATAAATTCCTGCGTCATCTTATTAATGGCTGCTGAGAATTTGTTGGCTGAAAATTCATAGACTGGTGCGTGCAGGTCTTGGGCGATGCACTTCTCTGCCCAGTAGCTCGGATTTATTTCTCGGTCACGGAAAAAGTTAAACATATCAGGGACGCGGCTAAAAACGTATGTGCCCATGTCTCCGTTAATGCACAGGCTTCCATACCATGTGACAATCTCGAACCACATATTGGTGTTGCCTTTGGGCTTAAATGTGAGGTGGCGGTTTTTGCCGCTGTCGACGTGGATGGTCATGGCGTGGTTAGCCACTTGTTTATCAAAGTCTTGCTTAGTCATGATGGTTACTCTCGTTGTTGAGTTGATGATGCAGTCCGCCTGCACCGTGCGCCTTAGCCCTCTCCCTTGTGGTGAGGGATAAGGTTGCCCTAAATTAAGTCCGCTTGTTTAGCTGTTAAGTTTTTCTTAATCCACACGTCGTCGGCTGGCGAACCGATCAGCTTGCGCGTGGTCATACAAATGCCTGTGTACATTAACTGGGCTGCGTAACGCCAAAACACGCGGCGGGTATGTTGGTTGGTGGCTGGGTTATGGCTCAGTTTGACCACCAAGGTTTGCCCTTTGTTGGCTTCGATTAGCTCGCAGTCAAATGCGATACGGCCTTTGAACCACTCCTTGTTTACCTCTGTATTGGCAAGGTTCAAAATAAATAATGTTGTCATGGTGAAAACTCTGTGTCGTTTGAGTGTGTTTATTATGCGTCCATTGGTCTCTGCTGGCAACTCTTTTTTGATTAAAAAAGCCCTCGTGGTGAGGGCTTGGTTGGTTATCTAAATGCGCCGATGGCCTTTAGTGTTGATCGTAATTTCCATGTAAGCTTGCCGCGAGACTTTGGCCCTGAAATTCCATAGCCTTTAGTTGTTAAGTGTCCTCTCGCAGTTAAAAAACCGCCATCAACCAATGCCTTCATTAGCGCAGGCTCACCACCTTTTACCCAGTGTGCCACCTCGCTTGATACCATCGTGAAGTCGTGCACATTCATCAAGCTTTCACCTGATGGCTCGGCAAATGGATACTCAGGAATGCTTTGCTCGATGACAATTTTGACGGGCTTACCATCTAAGATGGCGATGGTTCTTTTATTAGCTTCGTATTTCGTGATAAGCCCAAGTTGCAAGCTATGGGCAATATCAGTTAATCGCTGATCAGCTATCGCTGCAATTTTTGTGATACTTGATTCTTCAAGTTCACGCCACCGTTTGATAATTTTATGACGTAACGGGATGCTATATCCAGTGAGCAAGGTTTCGGTTAATTCTCTATTTATATGAGGTATTCGACTTGCTCACGGTTCATTGAGTCTAAATAGATGTGTCCAAAACTGGACGCATCTAATTCAAGCTCTGAAAACATGATTTCACAATCACGTTTGACGTGCTGGTGCTGTTTTCCTGTCAATTCCGCAATCTCACGGCTAGACATTGTGGTGCATACTGTTTGTAAGTTGTTCATTTTACTGACCTTTATGTGTCGTAGGTCAGTATCTGGATGACTATACAAGCCTTGAGCTAACAAAACTTTCATTACTATAGCCAGAGCCAGTCTACTGGGATGGTTATGGCCGCTTGGCAACCATCTTTTTAGTATAGCTTATTACGGCTAAAAAACCTTGTCGCCTAGATGGTTATTTTTTGTTCAAAATGAAAATAAAAGCGACAAATCATCTTGTTTTCTCTGTTTTGATTTTATTTTCGCAAGTGCTTGTTTTTACTTGTTTATTTAGGCGACAAATAAGGCGACAAATTCGTTTTGTCGCTGTCGCTGTCGCCTAGTTTTTTTGTGTGGCGACAGCAGCGACACGCCTTGTCTCCGCGAATCTCTTTATTTATCAAAGGTTTAGACCAAAAGCGACAAGCGACAGGAAACATACTATATATAATATTAAAAGTAAGGGGTAAATACACATATATCATGTGTTATATAAATCTCACATCATGTATCTATATATCCTGTCGCTCCTGTCGCTCTTATATATATATTACTCTATGTCATTGATATATATAATATAATATGGGTGATTTATATGGGACAAACCAAGCGACAGCTAGGCGACAGCTTGTCGCCTTGAAATTTGCACCAAATTTGCTTAATTTCATGTATGCTTTGTGGGTAGGGCTGATTGGAGTGGTGCGATGACCGAATACTTCTCAATGGTTGAATTACCTGATGTCCAAATGTTTCGATGCGATAAGCGTCGTGCTTGTTTGCGGGTTGAGAGCTGCGCTGAAATGTGGCGGGGAGCAAACTACCAGCGTGATGCACCAGAGCGGCTGGACTTGTGTAAAAACTGCCCGCTAGGTGCAGAGCACGCTGGGGTCAAGGAGGTTTCACTTTCGCCGCTGCGTGGAGTCAGTATTTGTGCTCGGTGTGAGCAAGGTGCTACTCGGTTAGTTCGTCGGCACCTATGTGTCTCATGTTACAACCGTGAGCGTGAGTATCTCATCGGTAAAAATGCGAGAGGGTCAGCACCAAAAATGCACCCGCACCTGTATCCACTGGAATTGCGAATACTTGCTGGTGATGATTTACAGCTCGTAAAATTGGACAAAGCTGTTGATTCTAAAGAATTAATTGTTGCCGCCCTTCGTGATGTCAGTCGTCAGGTGACCTTCGGGTTTAGGGCTAAATCGCCTTGTTTGACTCAGGGTGATATGTTTTTTGATTAACTTTTGTGGGTATTTTCATCGGGACAAGCGGAATGGGTACAAATAAAAATTATGCGCGCGAGACGCAAACCATTGATTTAAAAAGTAACTTAACGCTTGAACCTCATGTCTGTCGATCATGTTTTGGGCGCGTCACCAGCACCAAGCTGTCGGACGGGCAAAAACACTACCAGTGTACGAATTGCGGCTTGTCTGCTGTTGGTCTTAAACCATCCGTGGTGTGTGCCTGCGGTATGAAATTGCGAAAGGCGCGCGGTGATGGCCGCAGTTCGTTTGTCATGGTGGATGCTGGGATTCGATGCCATGAAAACAACCATCGGTCACCTGAATTTCCCGCGCTGTTCGTGGCTAGTTTTGCAGGCATCTGATTGTTAGTCTGATTTTTAAGTGGTAAATGTTGTTAAGTATCAAACTGTTACGACTTGTGTATTGTGTTTAGGGCGCACATTGGGCGCAAATGTATATTTTATGAGTAATGTTTTAATTCATCAAAAAAGAGGCTATACTCGGATTTTAAACAACAAAATGAGTGATGGTTATGCCAGCAGTATTATCAACAGATTATTCTGAAACCGAAGCTTACGACGGCTTGGTTGAGGCTTTTGATTCTGAATCTAGTTATATTTATTTCCCTGACGTAGAAGGCGCGCGGTTAGTTGTTGAGTCCATCGGTAATGATGGCTCTTTGGATTTAGCGTTCCGTGTTGCGCTGTGTTATAACGCTTGCGAAGGTGTGCCGAACCAGTTGGTTGCTGTTGGTAAATTGGTTGATGCGAGTCAGTATGACTTGCTTGTCCGTCAGCGTGACGAGCTGCTTGCTTTGGCTGTGCGCTCTGAGTTTGAATTGGTCACCTGTGCTGACCGTGGTGCTGGAGATGTTGACCATAAATTAATACCTGACTTGCGTGCTATGATTGCCAAAGTCAAAGGTGATAGCGATGGCATCGAAAACTAAAAAACCAAAGCATCGCCACCATCGCCCACAGACACCCACGCCGTGGTCTGTTTGGCCGTCGGCAATTGGTGAGCGCGCTTACATTGGCCGACCTAACTCACCCGATGGCTCTCATGGGGTGTTTGCCAGAACTGCGGATGCTCGTCGTTCTGTGCTTTGTGTGAACGCCTGCGCTGGGCTAACGGACGAGCAGTTATCCTCGTTACCTGGCACAATTTTGGAATTACTAAAAACCCTAAACGGGAAAATCTTAAATGGCTAAAATTCCTGTCGTGTATGTGGCTGGCCCGTACCGTGGTGATATTTCACTAAATATCGACCGCGCCAAAGCTGTCGGGATGTTGGCTGCTCAGCTTGGTTGGTCGCCAGTCATCCCGCACGCCAATACCGCGCATTTCGATACCATGCTGCCTGAAATTAGCGATGAATTCTGGCTTGAAGCTACGCTTGAAATTATGCGGCGATGCGATGCTGTTGTGCTTGTACCTGGCTGGGAGTCTTCGATTGGTGCTGTTGGTGAGAAAAAAGAGGCTGAACGGTTGCTTATGCCTGTGTTTGATAACATTTCCAATTTGCCACAGGCTATGGATTTTCTTGAAAGTCTGAATCATGCCTGTTTTGATTGATGGCCGCGTGGTGGCTTCTGACAGCCAAGACTGGATGGCTGAGTGTGAAGCTCGGCAGGTGCTTGCATGGCCTCACGAGAAGCGTACACACTTCTTTGCCTTCGCTACTAAATTGCGCGGTGACGATGCAGCTCAGGCACTTAAGGCTCGATGTAATAATCTTGAACCGCACTATGTGTTGGCTTTGCCAAATCGTGAGTTACGTGCTGCGTACCTTGAGCGCGTTTTAAATAACCAAGGCCAAGATGCCAGTACAGACCTTGAGCGTGCGGTTCGTGCGCTTTGGGCTAATAAAAAATCACTTGCATCGGCTGAAAAAGTCGGCGCATAATTGAGTAATTAAGGGGTGTTTTATGTTGAGTAAAGTGACTTTACGGCAGTCAATTGCCCTCGCTTTTGATTTGTTTATGCCGCGCTTCATCACTGAAGATTGCGCTATAAATTACAATGTTGATGGTGATTCCACTTATATCACTGACACAGTTCCGATGCTGTTGGTGCGTGAAGGCGAGACTTTCGACGGCATTGTGACCATTCGCTGTTTTAATCTTTTCGGCTTTGCTATCTTCCATAAAGCGGTAGGTGGTATTCGCCATTTTGTAAACCCTATTGCTAGTAAAAAATTATGAACCCACTGTTAAAAAACTTTCCGCGCTACCAATGTCACAAGCAGGTCGGTGCGCTTAAAATTAAAACTGTTATTGATAACCCTCGTGGGGTTGAGTTGCATTTTAAGGATGAGGGAATCATCCCGATTCAAATGGTTCACCCTTGGGGCGAAAAGCATAAGCCTATTGCTGGCGGTTACTTGGTCGCATACGACGATGGCTATTTGAGCTACAGCCCTGCGGATGCTTTTGAAAGCGGTTACACACCGATTAATGACCAGTTTGATGAAGATTTGCTTGAGCCTATTTTTTGGAAATTTGATGCTGAACGCAAAGAATCAGGCGATGAGCGGCTGGTTTTTAAAAGTTTTATGCGTGCTTATGCTGTTCGGTATGCTGCTTACGCTGGTGGCGTGACAAAGCACTCTATGGGTGCTGCTGTATCCACTCCCGAAGACAGACCTCAGTTCGCTTGGTCGTCTCAGGCCGCTATTGATGTGGTCGCCGAGCGTCGTCGGCAGGTTGATGTTGAAGGTTGGGAACCATCGCATGACGACCAATACATCCGCAATGAACTGATTGATGCTGCGGTCAGCTACATGAACCAGTATTTGTTTGGTCTTATCCCACCTAAATCATGGCCGTTTGGCTCTATCCACTGGAAGCCAAAAGACAAACGCTCCAATCTTGTACGCGCTGCGGCCTTGATGATGTAATCAAAAACCATACATTCCTTCCAGATCTTCCGAAGCTAGAAGCACCGCCACCTAAAGTAACGTCTGGTCTTTTTGATATTTGGGATGCGCTAAAAAATGCAGGTCGCCCTATTTTGTGCGAAATAAAAATGCGGCCACGGTCGATGAAAGAAACGCACAAGCTGGACGGTCATCGGTTTGAGTTGGCTATTAGTGCTAAATTTAACGAACACTCACGGTTTGCTGGTGAGTATTTCCTGCATCCTGTTGATGATGCTGGTCGCATGGCATTCATCGAATGCGGCTTAGTTTGGGATGACAACCAGCCTTGCGTTGCCAGCGGTGATGTCGTTGTGGTCAGTCATGGATTCAAAAAAGAGCTTTCAATTCTTGAATTGGCCGCGCCGCCAATGCCTGAGTTTGTTTGTTTGCGTTACGACGACCTGCGTCAAAAGTCTAGTTTGCTGGCTAGTTGCGGTGATGCGGTTGATATTTCCATTCCTGAAAACTTGCAGACGATTTGTTCTGAGTGTGCAAAAATTGCAGCTATGTCAAACCTGATTTTTATCCAGTTAATTTATTTCAGCACTGGCGGTCTTCGGGCTTTGTTTCGCACAACCTCCTTTGCTGATTCTGTGTTTCACCATCGTGTAACCTGACTCTTAGTCTGACGCGCAAGGCCGCCAATCCTTGAAGCGTCTAGTGTTTTTAATTGGCATAACATTTTTGGGCGCACAATGGGCGCAAGAGAGAAAATTATGGATAAAGTATCGACTCGTGGTAGTGGGATGCTTGTTGGTCATAGTGCAACACATCACCCGCAAAAAGTTGAATCAGCAGGTGCGGCTCGTCCAGGTGAAATACCTGAACTCATTGCCAATGGTGCAAATGCGCTAGAAGACCTTTGCTCTACAGTCAATGATTTGGAAAATGCATTAGGCTCAGTCTTGTCTAGTGAATTTCCTTTGCCTGAAGTTGAAGAATCGCTATGTCACACAGCTATTGGTGCGCGTCTTCACAATAACGCTTTAACCGCCAAAAACCTAAACAATCGCATCCGTGCGCTTATTCAGCGTTTAGAACTGTAATTCTGTCGGCCAAGGATGGCTTTTGGAGTATTGGTCATGGGCGATAGTCCAATAAAAAAACTTGCTGATGCTGCTTCTGAAGCGGTAAAGGTCAATACTAATAGCGATGGTACAATTGACGGAGTCGGTGCTTTGGCTGCCGTTGCTGGCCTTTCGCGCGATTCAGTGCGTCAGGCTTTTGCGCTAATTCAGGAAAATACTGCCAAGCTTAATGCTTGCGATTACCATTATTTTGAACTCATTGATCCTAGTGATATCCGTACTAAGTATGTGTGCTTGCGCTGCAAAGGCGAAATCGACCATTCGGCATATCATTGGCATGAGCAAGGTCGCCGCAAGCAGCCTCCTGTGTCGTGATGACAAACTCATAAAAATAATCTTTTTTGAGACTTCTTATGGTTTATAAACCTCCAAAACCTGACCGTTCTAAATTTCTTGAAACTTCCGACGAGCTATTGGCCGCTGCTCGTATTCTTTACGAGGGCACGCCTGGCATGAGTATTCGTACTGCTGCCGAGAAGGTGTGTCTGTCGCCATCTGTGGTTGGCCGTGCTGCCGATAGCCAAAATTGGAAAAAAAACCACACCAAGGGTGAGGTAACAAAAGCCGCTCAAGAAATGGCTGACAAGTTTAAAAGCAAGATTGCAGACTTTGGGCCAGAGATAACGACCGAGCAAAAGACCGCTGTTGCAGAACGTATGTCTTTGGATGAAACCATCGACAAGCGTGCGGAGATGCTTGAACGCCATCGCCGTGAATGGGCGGCTCCACGTGGGATGTCTTCTGAGGCTGTGAGGATAAGGGACACCGACCCAATTAAGGCATTTGAAAAAGCAAAGCTTGCTAAAATCACGGCTGAAACAATTAAAATCGTTCAAGACGGCGAGCGCAAGGCTTGGGGGCTAGATGTTGGTGAGTTGCCGCCTGGGGCTGTCGTCGTTATTGAACGTGAAACTAAACAGGTAAATTGATTTATGGATATTAATAAACTTATGGGTACCGATGTTGAAGTGCCACAAATCAAACTTAGGCCGCTTGATACTTTGGTGGCGTATGCGCGTAATGCCCGCACTCACTCGCCAGCCCAAGTCATCCAGCTCCAATCCTTGTTGCTTGAGTTCGGCTGGACAAACTCTGTCCTCATCGACGAAATGGGTATTGTCGCTGGTCATGGCCGCTGTCTAGCTGCTGCTGAAATTTACAAACTTGGTAAGCAGATCAAATTCCCAAATGGTACACCCATTCCTATCGGCTTTGTACCTACTTTGGATTGCTCGGGCTGGAGTGATGCGCAGCGTAAAGCATATATTTTGGCTGACAACCGTTCCGCGCTATCTGCGGGGTGGAACGAAGAAATTCTTGCTTTGGAACTGAAAGAGTTGGAAGGTATGGGCTACGACATGGCCTTGACCGCATTTGACGACACCGAGCTATCTACCTTTTTGGCTGGTGAAATTGAAGCCCTACCTGAAAACGACCCAGAGGATATCCCCGAAGCTCCAGCCGTGCCGTTTAGTGTCGAAGGTGATATTTGGGTTTGTGGTGCTCATAGGATTATGTGTGGCGATTCGCTGTCAATTGATGCGTGGGATAAGTTGATGCGTGGGGAAATGGCCGACCTGTGTATCACGGATCCGCTCTACAATGTGGCGTATGAATCAAAGCTAACAGGCAGCATAAAAAACGATGACATGAAGGACTCGGCCTTTCGCCAGTTCTTGCTTGATGCGTATGTTGCTATGTTTTCGGTGATGAAGCCAGGCGCACCCATTTATGTTGCCCACTCTGATACCGAAGGTCTTAATTTTCGCTCAGCATTCCGTGATGCTGGCTTCAAGCTATCAGGCTGCCTAATTTGGCGCAAAAACGCGCTTGTGCTTGGTCGGTCGGATTACCAGTGGCAGCATGAGCCAATCCTTTATGGTTGGAAGCCTGGCGCAGCACACCGCTGGTATGGTGGCCGCAAATTAACCACCATCGTTGACCATGGTGAAGGTGGCCCAGTGCAAAAGCTGGATGATGGCCGTTGGGCTATCCGTGTGGGCGACTCGACTCTCATTGTGTCGGGCGAGGCCACACTTGAAGAAGTGCCTGGCTCAGTCATTTATCACGAGAAACCATCACGGTCTGAATTGCACCCCACCACTAAGCCTATCGGTTTGTGGGAGCGGTTGATGCGCTCATCTGCTCGACCTGGCGATATCGTGATTGATTCGTTTAGCGGTTCTGGCACCACAATGATTGCCGCCGATCGCTTGGGTATGATTGCCCGTGTTGCTGAGCTGGATCCTAAGTTTGTTGATGTTGCCGTGCGTCGTTGGGAAATGTACACAGGCCGTGTCGCTGTCCATGCTGTAACTGGCGAGCCATTCCCGCGCGTAGGAGGTTTTCGGTCGGCAGTCTTGCCTGCTGAAGAAATTGATGGTGATGATGATGTGTTTTAGGATTCCAAGTCTTATTAACTGACTCCTTAACCGATTGATAAATCTGCGCTTTCTGCCTTATTTTTATAACTTGGGCGCACATTGGGCACAAAAGCTGTTATGTTCATCGCATAACGGCTTTTTTATTTGCCTAATATACGTTAATCAATTATGATAAACCTATTATTTGTGGGTTATTATAATTATGACTACGTTTGGTTCTGTTTGCAGTGGAATTGAGGCCGCTTCGGTGGCGTGGGAGCCGCTTGGATGGCAGGCTGTTTGGCTTTCTGAGATTGAGTCTTTTCCTTGCTCTGTCTTGGCACATCGTTATCCTAATGTACCTAATCTTGGCGATATGACTAAAATTGCCGCGCTCATTCGCGCTGGTAAGGTATCAGCACCCGATGTGCTTGTTGGTGGTACGCCATGCCAGTCTTTTAGTATTGCTGGTATGCGTGCGGGCCTTGCCGATCCTCGTGGTCAGCTTACTTATTCTTATGTGGAGCTTGCTAATGCTATCGACTCAGCTAGGGCTATTCTCGGACAATCCCCCTGTATCACCGTTTGGGAAAACGTACCAGGTGTCCTCAGTTCAAAAGATAACGCCTTCGGATGCTTTTTGGGAGCACTTGCAGGGGAAAGTTGCGAGTTACAACCAGCAGGGGGAAAATGGACGGACGCTGGTTGTGTGTTTGGCCCCCAAAGAGCAATCGCGTGGCGGACACTTGATGCCCAATATATCGGCTTGGCCCAACGACGCAAGCGTGTGTTTGTTGTCTCAAGTGCTATACACGGGTTCAATCCCTCCGAAATTCTTTTTGAGTTCGGTGGCGTGCGCAGGGATACTCCGCCGAGCAGAGAGGCGCGGCAAGAAACTGCCAGAGATGTTGGAGCAGGCCTTGGCGAGAGTGGTTGCGAAGACAATCTTGTAGGTATGTGGTGGAATGGTCAAGATGTCGCTGACGCACTAACCTGTACTAGCGATGATCAGCGTATGCTTGATAAGGGGCGATTCCAAGCTGTTGTAACATTTGACCGCCAATCTAGCGGTGAGTATGGCGTTGCGCCTGTCGCTTCAACAATGGCCGCCCGCGACTATAAATCGGCTTCTGATTTGGTACTTGCTTTTCATCCCACCCAAGACCCCATTTCAAGTGAAAACGTCAGCCATGCGATGGGTTGCGGTTCAAGCAAAGGGCAGGCTAGTGTTGCCGTAGCTTACGGCATACCCGGCAATTGGATAGGCCGCGCTCCTGAGAACGGGGGTAATGCCACCGAGCCTCATGTTGATAGATCGCCATGCCTTACCGCCACCGATAGGCATGGAGTGGCATACAGTTTTGACTCGCTATCAAGTAACAGTATGAAGTCAAATAATCCCCACAGCGGTTGCCGAGAGACTGATATATCTAAAACCTTAGATACGTCAATTCCTGAGCCAAGTAAAAATCAAGGTGGTATAGCAATATTACAGCCTGAGCCGATTGGTATGCTTTTTAGCGATGAAGACGTTAGCCGCACCATCACTGCTAGTATTGGCAAAAATGGCGGCCTATCCTCTGGCGCAAAAGATGACCCTATTCAGCATGGCGTGTTTCAGCACATGGCCGTGCGCCGCCTTTTGCCTATTGAGTGTGAACGGTTGCAGGGATTTCCTGATGGCTGGACAAATGTCCCCCATAATGGCAAAACTGCGGCTGATGGCCCACGCTACAAAGCTTTAGGTAATAGTATGGCCGTCAATGTGATGGCTTGGATTGGTCGGCGTATTCATGGGGCGTTGTGATGACCATTTCCGAGCTTATTGCTAACGGTGCATTATTTGTTGCCAACCACTCAGGTGGCAAAGATAGCCAAGCGCAACTAATTAAATTATTAGAGATTGTGCCACCTGAGCAGCTCGTGGTTGTTCATGCTTCGCTTGGCGATATTGAATGGCCTGGTGCATTGGAGTTGGCTCAAAAGCAAGCAGAGGATACAGGCTTGGTTTTTATTGTGGCCAAAGCTAAAAAAACATTATTTGACATGGTCAAGAGCCGTTATGCCAATCGGCCAGATGTGCCCAGCTTTCCTTCTGCCAAACATCGCCAATGTACCAGCGACTTGAAACGCGGCCCTATCCAGCGTGAGGTTCGGCGTTATGCAAAAGCTAACGGGTTTAAATTGGTCGTCAACTGTTTGGGTCTGCGCGCAGAAGAGTCATCTGGCAGGGCAAAACGCGAAACATTTAGCTTGATGGGGATTTCCAATTCCGTCTTAACTTGGTACGAATGGCTGCCTGTTCATGCTCTTAGCACCAGCGAAATCTTTGGTGTTATTAGCGATGCTGGGCAAAGTCCGCACTATGCTTACGCTTTGGGTAACGAACGGTTAAGTTGTATTTATTGCATCATGGGTAGCGTTAATGATCTTCAAAATGGAGCTAAACACAATCTTGCGGTTTTGGTGGAGTACGATAAACTTGAAAAACAAACAGGCTACACCATGCATATGAGCCGTATTCCTTTGGTTGAGTTGGCAGCTCTTGCTCTGAGTCCTGCGATGTGTTCAGCTAGTGTCGTGATGTCATATTCTAAACCACTTGACGTTATTAAAACTTAATGCGACCATTGTTCACATAAGTACCTGTTTGGAGATTGCTATGTCGGCTGATTCTTTGCTTTTTGTTAAATCCCATGTGTCTGCCTTTACGCGTAAAGACGGCACTTTCGTGGCTGCCCATGACGACAAGCGGTCGGCTTCTGCTCCTAAGCCTCGTACCGCTCGCCCAAAAAATAAAGCGGCACGCGCCTACTCGGGTAGCGGTGCGGGTGGTATGGAGCCTGCCGCTCCTGCTAATGCGGACGTTAACGAGAAGTATTGGGGTGACACGCTCCCCGATGACGACAATCCGACTTATGCCATGCGCGGCCTTGAGTCTACTCACCTTGGCCACATTGCGAATGGCAAAGTTGACGCGAAACGTTTAGCACATAAAGAGCTTGCCAGTCGTGGTCAGGATTCTGATGGTAAATGGGTCGGGTTTGACGAAGCCAAGAAGCACCATGACGCTCTTAAAGGTGAAGACAAACCGCACCCGTCTAATGCTCGCGTCGCTGAACACCTGCAAAGTGTCAGCTCGGATATTCTTTCCTCTGCGGCCAAAGGCCACATAGATTTGAAAAAACGCGCCGATGCGGAGCTGGACAACCGAAACCATGACCGCTCTGGTAATTGGATCAAGAAATAGCACCTGATGCTTAGTCTGACGACACCAAGCAAAATACCGTTATAAAACGCCATCCTACGGGGTGGTGTTTTATTTTGGGCGCACAATGGGCGCGACGGGGGTGTTTTGTCGTGATGTCATGATTAGCCAATTAGCTAATTAACCGATGATTGCCCATGTACGCTCTATTATTGATTAAATCTGTCGCGCCTAAATATAAAAATATGCCTGGCTATTATCTGCATTTAGGCCATTGGCATTCTGCTCATTTAGACAAACCCATTCCTAAAGGTGCGGCTATTGCTGCCCACCCTCATGCCGCTGGTGTTCCTGTGCCTGCGAAGCATTTTACCGATGACCAATGGTCGCAGCTCCACCTGCCTGCTGAAAACGTCAATGCTCCGACTCACAACAAGCAGCTTCAAAAATTAAAGGAACTCAGCGAGTCTGGTGATGTGACTGGCATTCTTGGTAGCAGCTACGGGTCTAATACTTACGGCGTGAAATTGACCAAGGTGGCTAATACCTTGCTGGGCATGCATGGTGTCCCACACAAAGTTCAGCCTGGCCAGAAGGCTGGCGAGCACGCGGCTGTTCAAAGTGTGCCTGAGATGACTATGGCGGGCACTTATACGGATTTAGCTGGGACAACAAAAGTAATCAATAGTAAAAAAGATGCGACGGGGCTTCTCTCCGATGAGGCTAATGGTTGGCTATATGGCTATCAATGGGAGACTAATAACGAGCATCCTGATAACGTGCTTAATCCCATACCTAGTGACGCGGTGATTAAAGAGCTGTCTGCTTTTGTTGGCTCTGAGCCTGTAAAATTATACAGGGCTGTCGTTGTTGGTGCTGGCTCAGATGACGGTGGTAAATTATTAGAGTCGTGGACTGCCAATAAAAAACACGCGGTTGATCTGAAGGATGCAAACGCCGAGCTAGGCCAAAAAATGAAGGTTATTAGCAAAGTCTTTAATCCTGATCAAATTATTATAGACACCACCAAACTCCCTAAATCCCACCACCTAGAAAATGAGTCAGGTACTCAGGACGAGGTGATTGTTGCTCTGGGTAGCTTTCACGAAAAATTGAAGGCTGTTAGGTTTGACCATTCTCCTGTGTTATCCAAAGACGAAGCCATTAGCGCGGCAATAGACCACCTGACTGATGACTCCAAGCAGAGCGATATGCCTGCTGGGGAAAAGGCAGAGGACGCTGCGCTTATTGCCAAGCTAAAAACCGCCCAGTCCGTTAAATTGAAGCAGGGCACTATTGCGTTAAAATCACCAATTCCTGCCACCAAGAGCGACTTCGGTGACTACCAAATCCATCACGCAGGCATCCAAGAAGGCAGTTTTATCGCGGCCAAAGACTTAACAATTAAGGATGGCATGGTCGTCGGCGTTAAGCCTGCTCTAGCTGCCAAATTGGGGCTTGAAACCGTTGGTGAAGTGCAAAGCAAAACCGCATTGACCCAAAAGAAGGAAACCGAAAAGGCGGAGGCTGTTGCCAAAGAGAAGGCTTCGGTGGATAAGCAAGCCAAACTCATCGGCGGCGCGCTTGGCCTTGCCTCGGCGGTTAGCTCTGGGAAAATGACAGCAGCTGCCGCTGATGAAAAAATGAAGGGTATTAAGGCGAGTTATGACGAGCCATCTCCCAAAGACGGCGACACCAAGCCTGCCGCTGATGGTGGTGTGTTGGTGTTCAAGGATGGCCATTGGCATAAAAAAGATGCTCCAGCTCCACAACCTGCATACCTCGGCAAACTTTCCCAAATCCCTTGGGATAAACAATACCTGCCTGATACCAATGTGAACGCTCCGTCTCACAACAAAGCCGTCACCAAAATCAAAGCGATGGCCGACGCGGGCGATGTGACTGGCTTGCAGGCTTTCGTGGACAGCAAAGCTAATGCCAAACAGAACTACGCTAAAAAGCAGGGCTTGCTTGCTAAAGTTGCTTTGGCTGCGTTGACCGAAAGTGATGCTCCACCTGCTGCACCTATCACGCCACCTCCTACTCCAGCACCTGAAGTTAAAAATGGTAATTTCGCCGAGATGGTGGCAGAGAGTGTTGATGCCCTCATGCCTGACATTCCTGTGTTCAAGGATTACGACTATGGGTCGGTCGGCAAAAAATGGCAGGAGATGCTTAACGCTGGCAACAATCAAGACTTCTTTGCTGGGGTTAATAAATTAGTGGCCACCATCAAGAAAAAACCCGCAATGGGCAATAATGAAGATGTTCAAAAACTTGTCAAATACGCGCTTGATTTGAATAAATGGGTGGCTGCTAAAAAGCAAACAGCCTCGGATGCTGCCGTGGTTGCCGCTCCACTAGCTCCTGCTGCACCCATTGAGCAAGAATATGAAACATTCCATAATACAACCGAAGGCCATAATAAATTTTGGTCTGTCGCTGTTGTGGGGAATAAGGTTTACAAAAAATGGGGAGCGATTGGCACTAAAGGCCAGACTATGGTTTCGGAGTTTACTACTCCAGAAGCAGCTAAAAAGCAGGCATCCAAAGAAAAAGCTGTTAAAAAGTCTAACGGTTATAGTGCCATCTCCACCGACGACAAGTCTCAAACACCGCTTGATGGCTGGGTAACATCGGTCACTTCTGGGCTTGTTCCGACCACGGCTCAGGCTGATGCCTTTGAAAAGCTAAGCGATAATATGCAGAGTAATTGGCTGCAGGCGGCTGTTGATAATCACCCAATTAAGAAAAATGCGGATTGGGATGAAGATTCGACAGAAGCCGCTATGGATAATATTTTAGCGTTGCATCAAAAGGCAGTTAAAAAATTACCTGTTGACGACTCACCCAAGGATGGCGATACCAAACTTGGCGCGAACGGAGTCACCTTAGTGTTCAAGGATGGCCGCTGGCATAAGCAGGTCGGTGGTGACCCTATCCTGAACCAATGGGCTGCTGATATTGCCGCTGGCAAAGTGCCAAAATTTAAGGATGCGCAGCATGTGCAGAATGAATATTTTGACCAAGATGATATGGACTCTGTTCAAGATGCTATTGCTGATGCTTCTCCTGATGTGGATGTTGAAGATTATAGTGATGTCCTATCTGCCGCCACAAAATTGCACCAGCAATCCATAGCGTCCCTTGGTGAAAGTGACAAGCCTGAGCTTGATGACATTACCGTCCCCGATTACGCCGCCCTTTCTGGCACAAAATCCACCCAGCAAAAAGTAGCTTCTCAGTTCTTGGAAGAGTCGGAGGGTTTGCTGGCTTATGCCAAGTTGCATGGTTCGGCTGGCTTAGCTAAATTTGTCACTGTGAATAATAACGGTACCATTTCTGTCGATAATCAGAACGGGTTCAAAGTTAGCCTAATGGACTATAGCGACTCGTTCGCTGACATGAGTCAGCCAAAATATGCCCGCTTGAATGCGATGTATCATTTTGTTAAGAAGCTTGTCGATGCTGTTCCTGACACCACTGCCGTAAGCATCCAATCAATGTCTGACTGGGTGCAGACTGGCCCACAACAAGGCTCTAATGCTGGGGGTAAATTCCGCGACGAGAATGGCGTGGAGTGGTACTGTAAATTTCCTAAATCAGAAGATGCTGCTAAGGCTGAGGTGTTGGCCGCCAATCTTTACGCTTTGGCTGGTGTAGCTGGTCAAGATGCTAAGTTGGTCAGCAAAGGCGGTCTTCTTGCTGTTGCGAGCCGATGGCAAACTGTGAACAAGGCATCATCGTCCGTGTTGGCGGCTACTGATGGCACGCTTGGTGGTTTTGGCGCAGATGCGTGGTTGGCCAATTGGGACGTGATTGGCATCGGTAACGATAACCTGCAAATCGGCGCAAATGGTAAGGCTGTGCGCATCGATGCGGGTGGCACGCTAATGTATCGCGCCCAAGGTGCAAAAAAGGCTTTCGGTGATAATGTCTCCGAGCTAGACAGCTTGCGTGATGCGTCCATCAATCCACACGCTGCGGCAGTCTTTGGCAAAATGTCTCAGGCGGATATTACTGCTTCTGTCGCTAAAATTGTCGCCATCAAAAATAGTGACATCAAATCGCTGGTTGAGAAGTATGGCCCTGGCTCTGTTTTTGAGAAAAAGGCGTTATACGACACGTTGGTTTCCCGTAAAAACGATATGTTGGCTAAATATCCAAAGGCTGCCACGCCACCTAAAAAACGCCTTGACCCAACAAAGCTACCTGTGAAGGACTCGGATTTGCCAGAGCCGCATGATTTTACTAACTGGGGTAATTCAGGCAGTGGGTTGTCCAGTTCTGCGGTTATCAATAAGCAAAATAATGACATTGAAGCTTTGATGCGCTCGACGGCATTGCTTGGTAATTTGACCGCGCTTAAAGATTTTAAATTTCCTGTTCTTGATAAAGCTACAGGTACTTTCACTGGCGAAATGTTACCAATCGACCAGCATCCTTCTAAGCACGTCATCCAATACCATCAAGATTTGGTCGATGTGCTCAGTGAGATCGCTCATCCTCCTAAACCATTAACAATGGTTAATATGCTGTCGGCACCGACCCTTGATGCACTGAATGCTGCGTTTCCGCCTAAGAAATTCGGCACAACCGTTGATAGCGTTCACTCTAATGAGAAGCTGGGTTTTTGGATAGCATTGGGCGGGGTGACGAGTGACATTTCAAAATTGCGACCTAAGAAAATATCTAATTTTTCATCTCAATCAATCGCCGCAGGCTATAAAAAGTTTAATGATGCGTCTTATCTTGCTCGGCATTTCATAGAGCGTGTACAGGCAAGCAGTGCCTATAATTACCTGTTTAGAAATGGGCAGAAGAAAGACTATCAGGGTAATGATTTAAAAGATGTAGCCAAGGCCGCCTACCAGCACTCGTCAACTCAGGATGAAGGCACTAGCGTTTATCGCTGGCAAAACATGACCGATAGCATGGTTAAAAAAATCATGCTTGCTGCGGATGGTACAGTGTTCCAAGCAACAGGGCCAATGTGTACCAGCTATGACCCAGAGGCGACTTCTGGGTTTGGTACGCACCGTATTGTGATCCGTTATGCTAAAGGTGCTCGTGCTGTGGACACCTTCGGTTCTGGTGAATTCAAAGGTGAAAAAGAAGTGACTACTTTGCCGAATAGTCGATTTGTTATTCTGAGCAAAAACATGGTAAATAACGAGAAGCACTCAGGAGGCGAAAAACGTTTAGAGCTTGAGTTATTAATGCTACCACCTGACCTTGGGCTATGATAGCATACTCAAAAATAAGTAAGGGGTTTATCGTGTCTGAAGATGTAAGTGTTGAGGGTAGTGCTGCCCGTGCTGCTGATCGTGGCGGTGACCAGCTAGGCTTTCCTGATGAAAAAAAGCCATTACTTGGCTCGGTTCCAGTTATAAAAAACCTCGTGAAAGAGTTCGGTGCTGGTATTGTTGATATCCGTAAAAATTATAATTTGGATAAGCTCACGTCTGCTGAGTCAACGGATGCGATTACTGCCTTGTCGAAGGAATACGGCAATATCATCATGGGGCGAGATGATCGTTATTTCGGTAGTAGTTTTTATGATCCTGGATGGTTGGGGAAAATAATCACTAAACGTATTCCTGTTGTTGATGGTGTTACTGATGCGGGTGAGTTATTGTTCCTGACGTTTGCTACCAGCCTTATGGTAACTGCCTCTAAGCTAGAGAGTGAATCTATCACCGATAACGAGGCCGAGGCATTGGTAAAGCACTTATCTCAGGAAATGTTCGAGTTATTACTCTGGGGGCACACGCTGTGATCAAATCCCACGTGCATGGCCATACTCGGAAGGATGGCATTTATGTCCGTCCGCATGAGCGCGGTGACAATACCCATCATGTGGATGCAATTCATCATCACCCGAAGCTGAACCATGAAGGGCATCCTGTTGTCGTCAAAAATCCAAGCCGCGCCAGTGCGCCTAGCACTTGGCACAGCCCTGATGCCGTGGCTACCTTTGTTCCTGATGGCGATACGCCCCTGTCGCTGAATGGTATTGCTATCCATCCGTGGACAGACCATCCTCGCACCAATGAAGGTTGGGATTATGTCGATGGCATCAATGAAGAAATTAACGAGCCACCATTTCATTTGCCAGCAGGCAAAGTCGCTTCATCGGGTGTTGTGATTGAAGAGCCTGATGGCCGCGTTTGGCTAATAGCTCCGACCAATCAGTTCGGTGGGTACAATGCCAGTTATCCTAAAGGTACGGCTGAGGACGAAATCTCGCTTCAGGCGAATGCCATCAAAGAGACTTTTGAGGAGACTGGCTTAAAAATAGCGATTACGGGATTTATTGGTGATTTTACTCGGACAACATCTGTTGCTCGTATGTATTCGGCGAAACGCGTAGGCGGTTCACCAAGTGAGATGGGCTGGGAGTCTCAGGCTGTGCATCTTGTTCCGAAGGGTCATCTGTATGAGCACTTGAATGGCTGGGCTGACCACCCTATTGCTGAAGCGACAGGCGGTGGTGTCGCACCAATTCCTAAAAAAAGTCTTTTCTAATTGCTCATATTTGATGTATATTAAACCCACTACCACCTAGTGGGTTTTTTATTTGTGAGTATTCATCATGTGGCTTTCTTTTAGTAATGCCTTTTTATCAATCGTCCAACCTGCCGATGCTGGTAGTCATTTGTTGCTGGTCCGCGCTCGGCGTGAAGGCGACATTCAGCGCATTTTTCCGACTGCCGATGTTCATCGCACACCTGGCCGCGATTACCTTTTTCGCGCATACATTGAGCGTGGTGTCGTGGGTGCAGTCATTGCTGATAATATTGAAAAAATCAGCTACACCAATTTTAAAGATAGCGTCAGTAATGTGCCATTGCACAATGCCTACTCTAAAGTTTGGCATATCATGTCGGGTTTGCAGCCTTTAGCTCCTTATTCAACTGTAAGGGTGTCAAAATGAATGAGATTATTGATCACGAACAATTTTTTGCACCGATGGCCTCTGACTTTGTTGACAGCTTGATTGCTTCGTATCGAGGTGAACGCAAAACGATAGAAGAATTGGCTTCTTTTATGACCAATGCTGAGATGCTGGGAGCTTTGAATTATTTTTATAAGGGCTGCAATTTTACAACTCCTTATGGTGTTGAAAGGTTGTTTAAGCCAGATAGTGCAATATCAGCTCTTAACGCATCATACTGGCATCGGACTCTCAAGCTAACAGATGTTTACGACTATATGCCGCAGGCGCGTCGTGATGAGTGGAACAAGTCAATTGAAAAAATGCAAACACCTGAATTTGAAGATGCAACCGTTCGTTCAACATTAGAAAACCTATTGTCGATGCGGAGCAAGTTTTTAGCTGAGCGGGTTGATGGTATTTTTAGAAACCTTTCAGGCAATCACATCACCAATCAACCTCAAGGTTTTAGCAAGCGCATGATTTTAGAAGGTGTGACAGATAAATTTTCTTTTTCTTCGGGTTCGCGTTGCGGCTACATTAACGACCTGCGAGCTGTTATTGCTAAATTCATGGGGCGTGACGAGCCTAAGCATAACTCATCTAGTGATGTTGTTTTGGCTGCCCGTCGCAACTCAGGGCAATGGCTGACTGTTGATGGCGGTGCGATGCGTATTCGTGTTTACATCAAGGGCACAGCGCATTTAGAGATTCATCCAGACATGGCTTGGCGACTTAATATGATTTTAGCTAGTCTGTACCCGATGGCAATTCCTGCCGAATTTCGTACTAAGCCAGCAAAAAAGACAAAAGAATACGCCTTGTTTGGCCGCCCTTTACCGTTTGCTGTTTTAGCTTGCTTGGGAAGTCTAGAGCAGGCGCATGAGTATATTGGGGATGCGCGTAATGGACGTTACAAGCGATTACCAAATACTTTGAAGCCGAGATATTGGGGTGATGATGTAGTAGCCAAAAAAGAGGCTTGGCGTGTCTTGGAATCAATCGGAGGGGTGGCGATAAAGGATTATCTTCAATTTGATTATGATCCACAATCTGTGGTTGACGAGATAGTCTGTAGTGGTTGCATCCCCGATAGAGTATCACACCAGTTTTATCCAACACCTGAACGCCTTGCTAAATTAGCTGTGGCATTTGCGGATATTGGCATGAACGACAATGTTTTAGAGCCTTCGGCTGGTCATGGCGGATTGGCTGACGAAGTGCTTTATAAGCAGAATGTAGTGTGTATTGAGATTAGTTCTTTACACTGTAAAGTTTTGGAGGCTAAGGGTTATTTTGTGCATTGTGCTGACTTTTTGGCTTGGGAAACAGATTTTAGATTTGAACGAATCGTCTTAAATCCGCCTTATAGCGATGGCCGCTGGCAGGCTCATCTCAATCATGCGACTAAGTTTTTGGCCGCTAATGGTCGGTTAACGGCGATATTGCCTGCTAGTGCTAAAGGTAAAGATTTAAAAGGGTTTCATTGCGAATGGCATGGGCCATATGATAATGAGTTTGCTGGCACTTCGGTGTCGGTGGTTATTTTGGTGGCTTCTAAACTTTAAGGGTATTTATCATGGATCAACAAACAAAAGACCGCATCACTATGGCGGCAAAAGCAATCGGTCGCACGGTTACTAGTTGGGATGGTAATCTGGCTATTTTGGATAATGGCAATAAGCTGGGTATCAATAATATGGATGCCGCTTTTATCGCTAAAGCGTTAAATATTGAGTTTAAGCGAGAAAAAGACGACATGGGTAGTAAGTTTGTGATTACACGAGGAGATATAACTAATGAATTTCATTTTAGTGATAAATCTTCTATTAATGGAATTCATCAATTTAAGAACTTATGTATTTTTGATTTTGCCGCTCGTATTGGTCGCGCCATGCCTAATCTTGACGCTCAGGTTGAGTCGGTGCGTGATTTAAAAGCGCGGTCAGATGCGCTTACTCGTGCAATGCTGGCTGTCGGTATTGATGACTCTGATATTTTTATGGAGTTCCCTGATGTATTGATGGGAATGATGCGTAAGATGCAAGACTTAGAATTGCGTAATGCTGCGTTAACTGTGCTATTAAGCGAGCATAGTACGCTATCAACGATTAAAGATGGCGACACGCTTGTTTGTACCATTCCACAGGATGCTATTGAAGCTGGTAATTATATCGCTGGCCGCATCCGTGACGTTTTGCCTGATACGACCAGATGTCTAGTGCTGTCGGAAGGCTTAAACGTTGAGATATTGCCACAAGACAAAATGTTTGAGTTGGGCTGGATGCACTCATCAACTCCTGCGGCTAAGTGGGCTGTTGCTGGCGAGACCGATCCTCATGGTAAACACTATAACTGCGAGCGCGCTAAGCTGATGAAAGGCGAGCTAACCGACGATGAATTGGCTAACGCATTTTATTTGTATGACCATCGTAATGGCCTGCTTAGCATGATGTGGCTTGGTGCTGCTAAAGACCGCATCCGTTGGCTGTCTCGTAAATTAGCTGAGGCTATTAATACCAACAGTGAGCGTATAAAATGACACCACAACAATTTGCGGCCATGCTTAATGGCCGAGAGTACGGTGAAGAAATTACCAAAGACGAGGCCGCTTTAGCTAAGCAACACGGCCTTGTTGTCATGTATGGGCATAGCGATGATGCTGTTGTGCTGCATGGGGCAATTGATGCCATATTCAACGCTTATAACGGCACTCGGTTTCATCTTGATAAAGATGGATTTATTCCTGTTGGCTCTGTTGTTCCTGTGCCTTTTGAGAGACGGATTGCTTGGGGTGTTCGTCGAGATAAAGGCACTCTTGTCCATGCGCGATGGAACTGCAACAATATCGCATGGTCATTTGGCTTTGTTCGTGGTGGAGTAATGGTTGAGCTGGGCAAAGAGTTTGAAGTTTACGAAAACGGCGAACGGTTCAGCTTTGGAGTTGTTTTTCATATTAATGAGTTGGGGGGATGATATGCAATTTACTGAACACCACCTTCTTGACCTGCCACCTCAGCGTGGTCGCAAACGTGGCCGCCTGTATTATTACGCAGGCAATTTCTTTCACCCTTTGACCTTGACGGCGAATGAGCCAGGGTTGATTGCACGTGCCATTCGTGAATTTAAAAAGAAGCACGCAGATATGATTGCTGCTGATCGTGCGTCACCTGAATATGTACCATTGTCCGAATTAATATAATAAGATTAATCACCCCAGTTTCGGCTGGGTCGTGATTGCAAAATTGATTAACACTCCATTTATTAATTTGTATTTTTATGTCTGAATTAAAGATCCGCCTTCCTTCGCCATCACCAATACAGAAAAAAATGCTAGACCGCTCTAGTCGGTTTAATGCTGTTGCTATGGGCGAGAAAGGAGGCAAGACCACGCTGGGGATTGAGGTACTTATTGCGTCAAAACGTGGGGCGTTGGGAGACAATTTACCCGTCGCCTGGTTTTCTGCCACCCATGATGACCTTATGGATGTACGTCGCAAGGTCATGGCCGCGCTGGATTCCTTTATTAAAAAACGTGAAAGTAAACATATTGAATTAAAAAACACGAATTGCATTTATTTTTACTCTCTTGATGACCTCCGCGACATATCCACTCAGTTTGGTTTAATTGTTATTGATGACGCGCGCAAAGTTGATGATTTCGGCAATATTTGGCGAGATATGCTGCGTGAAACGTTGCGCGAGCACAAAGGTGATGCTTGGATTTTATCGGGTGCTTATGGCAAAAATAACGACTTCTATCGGCTATGGAGTGAAGGCAACCGCGATCCTGATTGGTCGTGTTGGCAGTTCGATTCATTCTGCAATCCTTACCTGCCACCTGAAGTCATTGCTGAGGCCGAGACTGTCACCGCGCTTGAGTATCAGCAGCGGTTCTGCGCTGAGTTTCATGATGTTGGTCTTGAGCTATCTGTTGGTCAGCGTGTAATCCTACCAGATGAGACCTTTTATCATTGGTGTTTGCGGCTGGCTGACACTGGTTTAAAAGTGGACGGTAAGCCTTTTACGCTGGATGATAGGCCAGCGATGGCTTGGATTTATCAACAGATACCAAGCACTCGAGAGGAAGCGTTTAAGCGCGTCCTCGTGCTCATGAAATGCGCGCAGGTCGGCTTTACCATCATGGAGATGTTGGCGGTTATTTACCTCGGTATTAAGTTTGGCCCATCCACGGTCGGTATGTTTTTGCCTGATATGAATTTGGCGGGCTTTAAATCGTCCGAGCGGTTTATGCCTATCGTGAAAACTATCCCAGATGTTTACCGCTTAATGACGAGTAGCGACAATAAAAATAACAAGGTCGGTGATGGTAATGTGCGGACTCGGCGTATGGGTAATGCCTTGTTTGTGTTTAGCTGGACATCTGGCCGAGCGACCACTGAATCCGTGCCGATGGATATCCTGTCATTTGATGAAGTGCAGGAGATGACGCTGGAGCAAATGGAAAAAACCAAGGAGCGTCTATCTGGCTCATCAGTGCGTTATACACTGATGGGTTCGACTGCGAAATGGCCAGATGCCGACATTCATTATTGGTATAAACGTGGCAGCCAGTTCCGCTTTCATACTGAGTGCCCGACTTGCTTGTCGCGTAAGCCTTTAGACGACTATTTCCCTGACTGTATTAAGTATGACTCACAACAAGAGCGGTATCGCTATGTGTGCGCGGAGCTGGGCTGTCGTGGCTGGATTGATGACCCGCAGCGTGGTGAGTGGATACCAGAGCGGATTGATGCCGAAAAAGGCGAAGAGTCCATTCGCTCTATTCACTTTCCGCAGTTTTTGTCCCCAACAATCAGCCCTGGCGACATCATGTTTGCATATAACAATGCCACGGATATGCAGAATTTCTTTAATCGTAAACTTGGAAAGCCATATTTAGACCCGTCTCAAGTTCCAGTTACGCTTGAACACATGGCCAATTGCGAGCGAGTTGGTGTTGCGGCTGGCGTAGTGTGGAAGTCTCGCGCTAAAGGGGCTTACATGGGCATAGATCAAATGGGAAACTATAATGTCGTGGTCATTAAAGAGCGTATGCCTGATGGCCGACAAGCAACAATCCATGTCGAAGAAATTTACAGTGAGGATCCTTTTGCGCGATGTGATGAACTGATGGACGCTTATGGTATTGCCGTGGCTGTTGTTGAGATCAATCCAAACTATAACGAGGCCAAACGTTTTGCTAATCGCTTCCCTGGTCGGGTATTTATTTGCAATAGCTTCGGTGCTATTGCTGAAGGAATGATTCAATGGGGCGATGGGCCAAAAGTAGACACCTCGGATCGTAGAACGGACGAAAGTGAGCGTGACCGTTATACGTTAAAAATGGATCAGTATAAGTGCATGCAGGTATCGCTGGCTCGGTTCACTGCGAAAGAACCATTTTGCCTATTCCCTGATGCTCAGGGTTTGGTACAGGAGGTAATTGATAAAGGCCAGCGCAAATTGGCTGCAGTACTGCCGCGTGTTTTTCATCACTTCACTAAAACCGCCTTAATCGCCGAAAAAGACGAAGAGACTAATCAATACCGCAGGTCTGTAAAGAAAGTTGGTATTGATCCCCACTTTTCTTACGCCAATATGCTCTGTGACGTAGCATGGGCGCGTTCTCATGGCACAAGCACCTTTATTATCCCACAGGCTGGTGCTGCACAAAGGCAGGCTTTAGAGCCTCAGAACGTGGCTGTGCCTGCGGCGATAAGTCATGCTATGGAGCAGCTGCAAATTTCGCGCGATGAGATATGCGGTCGCTGTATTAATAAAGACGAGAATGGTTTTTGCCATGAGATTGGCATGAAAGTTAATTCAGGCGACCCTGGGTGCATCGCCTTCGTTAGTGTTTAATCTGGCGTGGCTGTGTGCAGTATAGCTGCGGCAGCTACGGCGCTTTTGATGATGGTTTCGGATTGTGCTGGGTTAATGATACAAGCTGCTAATGCTGCCAGTGCAATTATCCCATTCCAAGTGCTACGCTCCTGTAGGCGGTTTGATATGTATTTCATGATGCGGACTCCTGTTCTGTTTTTTAAACCTATCATCACGAGAAATACAGGACAATAAAAACCGCGCGGTGGCTATTGGCACCCTTTCTCGTTGGGATGTTTTGGACAGTAAGTGTATTTCCATCCGTTAGGAGCTTCTACTTCTTTCCCTATTTTCGGCACATCTTTAGAGACTGGATAACACCCGACAAGCCATAAGCTCAAAACGATAAAACGTACCATTTCCCTGTTTCCTCATCTAACCCTTTATCCCATGAGTAGCCACACTCGCTTGGAATTTGTGGAGTTGTAAAACGGTTATCTAGTGAAAACCATCCCCTGTCTGTTTTGCACAACAAAACGCAATGATAAGAGCCAGTCTCGTCCCAACAACAAGCTAAGTGCAGATCAGCGCGACTAAACCCGTTCTTGAGCAACACTTGACGTTTCAGCAAGGCATAATCCTCGCAATCCCCAAACGTATTAGCTTCTGCCCAAAATTCAGGGCGACTGTATTGCTCTAAGTCTGTCTTGTAGCTGATTGACGCATTGACTTGTGAGTTAATGCGTTCAGCAATTGCGTAGCTATTCAATTAC
>ERZ650304.279-NODE-279-length-30572-cov-5.677590_pt1 | contig 30572 bp, 29 predicted proteins | sample MGYA00376240_ERZ650304 | MGnify/ENA primary metagenome ERZ650304 (study PRJEB26733, sample SAMN07839271) | wastewater metagenome | biome: small river; feature: stream; material: water | place: USA: North Carolina | collected 2016-03-01 ... | reverse complement strand
GTACTGAGAGTCCTGGAAATGGTGCAAGGAGACGGTATGAGCGGGAGTCGAAGTCGGATTGAACAGAAGCTGCGTCTGTTGCAACTTTTCCTTTGTCAGAAGTGAGTATGCCAACATCAGTAACCATCTGCTTCCCTGTTGGAGAAGTGAGAAGTATTTTATAGTAGTACTTCACTTCGGTACCAAGGTCATTCAATGACCAATAGAGAGATCCGTCTGCGGCAACACCTTCAGTACTTCCTGAGATATCTGTTTTTGATTTAAAGAGCTTAGTACTACCCGAAGCATTCATTACTCCATCAGGAAGTGGTACGGTATCTAGATATAATGTCGCGGTGAATTTCTTGAAATCAGGGTGAATTGTTGTATTAATTTTACTACTAACAATTAGTGGAGTGCCTTTGGTTATTGTTGCAGGATCTGCTGCAAGGAATGTTTCTTGTGGAGTAACGATATAAAAGTCTTTCCCTTGGGCGTCACGTGCGGCAAGTCCAACAAAATAGCGTTTATCGGTCGGTATAGTGGTAACTACTTGTGAGGCAGTTGCACCAGGCTTCAAATTGTTAATAGCGACAGTACTACTGCCTGAAACTTTAGTGTCCTGATTTAGTATTGTTGTCGTTGAAGGCGTAAAAACAAGATAGAATAACTTGTTTTTGTCAGTTGTCGGTAGGGTATATGTTACTAAAAGGCCACCTTGTTGTAATTGAGATGTAAGTGTATATCCATTACCAGCGTGCACTAGATTGATCGGAATAACTACAAGGAGAAAGCCAAGAAGTGCAATAAAGCCCTTTTTCATTCTTCAAGTGTACCACGGTATTATTTATACCTTCGTTCTGCCTCATCACGTGAAGAAATAATAGTCCCTGTTTTACATTGGTTATATACCCATACTTTCATGGCAATATCTTTTCGAAGTGAAGTACTGCATCCAAGTCCTGCAAAGTTATTAAAAATTTGGGCAGGTGTCCCACCATTACACGTTTTAACCGCTGCTTGAAAACGAGTGACACTCATCTGAATATTTTTTTCAGGATCATAGTAGATATTGATTGCATCAGCGACTGTTTTTGCACCAGCCTTAATTAGGTCATCATTGTTTTCTACAGGATCAAGAAGGATTGTTGTAGGGCTTGCTCGTTTTGGATATAAAACACCATTTTCTTTTGTTGCTGCGAGATAGGTTGTTTCATTGTTGTAAGGTGCAGGAAATACTGTTACCTGCGAAAGTCCAAACCCTTTTGAAAAGCGCCAGTCATAGTCTTTGTAAATATCGGTACTTGATCGAGGGCACTGGTTAAGAACTTTTTTATCACCATAGAGTGCCGTTGAGCCAGTAAATTTTTCACCATTAAACTTGATTCCTGATTGTACAAAAATACGACGTGACTTAATACTTGAAAGACTAGTTACATTTTCATCACATGAAATATTTTTTGCATCCCAGTCTGATTCAACAGTGTTTGAAGCAATCAAGTAACAAGGGTCAAGACCTGCTTTTGTAGCAAGTGTTTTGGTTAGTGTAATGTACTCCTGTTTTGTTTTTGATGGCTTACCAGTGATTTTAGTGAACTGTGCATCACTAATTGATCCACGGTACTCCTCAATCCCCACCGCCACCTTATTCAAGCTAATACTATTCTCTACAAGCTTCGGATTGATGGTATTTAATATCAGATAGGCAGACAATGCCAACGCAAGCCCTCCTAATGCCTCAAAGAAGCCACTCTTGGCACTTGCCTTCAAAAACGGTATATCAGTCACAATATACTGATATCCCTCATAGACGAGACGAAGCACCAACAATACTGCCGCCAAACTCACCAACAGTTTGAACATATAGTTCAGAAAGTCATTAATGTCACAGATCTCCCCTCCCTTTCCCTTCTGAGATCGTTGTTCTTCACACAGGTCAGGATCCAAAAGTACTGAGAGTCCTGGAAATGGTGCAAGGAGACGGTATGAGCGGGAGTCGAAGTCTTGTTGAGTTGCAGGTATTGCACTTGCGCCTGCGGCGCTGGTTGTTGTTGTGTTATATACTTTTGATTCTTCGGTTGTTTTCCCGTCTGATACTTTTTGTTTGAAATAGTATGTTGTGCTCGGGGTAAGATCGGTGAATGTCCATCCATAGGTACCATCATTCCCTATTGCTTTTGTCGGAGGAATATCAGTTTTGATAACTGTTTTAAAATCTGCAACATTACTTAGATAGCCTTTAATACTAAATGTTTTGAATGTTGGATGTTTTACGGTATCTATCTTTCCTGCAACAGAAAAAGTACTACCACTAATCTGTGTTACGAGGTCTTGTTCAACAAGTGCCGCATGAGCAATCGAGTATGGAATTGCTAAAAAAAAGAGTGCAATAACTAAACGCTTCATACTAGTTGAACAAAATAGTAAACAGTCGCTCAATATGCTGCAAGCTATATGCTACTGTGCTGATTGCGAGATTGACTCTACTCTCCCCTCCTTCATCAGGACGTGAAAGACGAAGTTCGTTTACACGTGGATCTCCTGCGATTGCAGTATCTCCAGCGCTCATTTCTATATTGAGACTATCCATAATTGATCCAAGAAATGAAAAGAAAAAAGGTTCAAAGTGGAGGATAAGCCCTGCCTGGTTTGTTGTAATAGATTGAGTACTCCCAATCGCATAGTTGATAAATCCGTCATTATTTTGATACGCAACCAATGATGGAGAGACCGGGGTTATGGTTACTGCATTTGTGCCGACAAATGAGCCTGATTCAAGGGTTAGTTCAACTGTATCACTCGTCGCTAGTGCACCATTTTGAAATACAAAGCTTGATTTGTTATACCCTGAGCTATCTTGCTGTATTTCGTCGTTGTGAGACCATTTAAAAACATTATTTTTAGGAGCAGTTGCTGCAGGAATACCTACTACTCGGATAAGGGCTCCATCTGCAGGAAGTGCTTTTCCTTTATAAAAAGGTGGTGTGTATGAGTCAGCTGCCTCCCACAAGAGATCAACACTTGCAGGTCTCAGTGTTATTGAGGCAGTTGCGGGGATAATTGTTCCTGAGGTTGTTGCGATAATAATACCTGTCTGACCTGCCTTTGGTGCAGTTACAACAATTTCGGTTTTGCCCGTACCCGAAGTAATCAAGGCACCATTGTATTTCCACGTAATAACTGTCTGATTTAAATCAAGGCTAAAACTCTGAGCCTTCAAAAAGACTTGCTGGCCAGGGGCAGGATTTCCTGGAGTAGCAGTAATTGCCATGTCTGCTGACTGCGCAACGACTGTTCGTGGTATGAGTACATATACAGATAGTACGATAGCTGCCACAATGGCTCGATACATGTCCAAAGTATAGCACTTTTACTTAGTGTTGCTCACGAAACTCCTGCTTTGCACGCTGAATCGAAATCACCTGGGAAGGATCTGATGTAATAATTTGGTCTTCGGTATATGAGGCAATGATTTTAAGTGCGACATGTTTGAGACCAGCAAAGAATATCCCCTCCCCAACACCTGACTCGAGCAAGAGATATTTTTCTTCATCGGTAAGGTTGAATGTCTTTTGGAGGACATCTACCGTTGACGGTGATTGCTTGAGGAGTAGTTGAATGGATGAGTTGGTCACAATCGGTACGCCATACGGACTCTTCATAAAGTCACCTACGTCTTGGGTGATCGTACAGAGTCCGAGGTAATATTTACGCCCACGTTTTGCAATCGAGTACAAAAATGATGCTGTGTCATCTGATTTCATCATCCACCACGCCTCATCAACTACAAGGAGGCGCTTTTTGAGTTGTTTACGGACAGCATTCCAAATAAAGTGTGTCACGATGTACATCGCTGCTGGTTTGAGATCGTCCTCCATGTCTCGTACCGAAAAGACCACAAATTTTTTGTTAATGTCGACGTTGGTTGGCTGGTTGATGAATGTTGCCCATGAGCCGTGGGTATATTTGGTGAGACGAGCAAGGATAGACTCTGTGCCCTCCATACCTGAGAGTACCATTTCAAAGTCCGAGAGGAGTGGTGGCTCAATACTGCGAAAGTCTGACTCCGCAGTGATATCTTTGAGACTATATGTTTCGGTGATCGCACGGTCAATAATAGAGTCTTCCTCAGGAGATAGCCCCCCAAGCATAATACGCATGAGTCCGACGATATTGATGATATTGCTTCTGAGGACATCTGATGGAGACTCATCTTCCCGAGGGATTGGTAGGTCAAATGGGTTGATATGGTGATCTGATGAGAGTGAAATGTTAAAGTATCGCCCACCAATCGCTTCGGCGAGATATTCGTATTCACGTTCAGGGTCGATCACGATCACATCAGTATCAAACATGAGGGTTCGCACAATTTCAAGTTTGGTTGCGTATGACTTACCTGCACCGGATTTGGCAAAGATAATTGAGTTATAGTTTTCAAGGGAAAATCGATCGAAAATCACGAGTGATGAGTTGTGGCGATTCACACCATAGAGAATCCCCGTCTCACTCGTAAGGTCAAATGAAACGAATGGAAACATACTCGAGATTGGCTCCGAGTTCATCTTTTGAGTCACATTGAGCATATCAGTACCAATCGGTGTCACCGTCTTGAAACCGTCTTCTTGTTGAAAGAGTGTTGGCTTGATATAGATCATTTTGGATTCAAGCATGCTCTTGATCTCGCTCTCACTTCGAAACAGATCGGTTTCGTTATCAGCATAAATGGTGATATAGAAACCAATGTTAAACATCTTTTCTTGTGCTTGAGTTAGGTTGTCACGAAGCTCTTCGAGGTCTTGGTATGCGGTATCAAGCATTGGGTCCCTGACGAGACCTTTTTGTTGACGGACAATAATCTGACTTTCAACCTCGGCAATTTTCTTTTGAAAATGTTTAAGGAGCTCTGCTGTTTCGATCGGATTTACGTAGATTGCAATATCAAAGACTTTGTCGAGGTTGATGATCGGAGTGAGCCAGTTGTCAGTGAGAAAACGCGGGTATGAGATGACAAAAAAGGTACGGACAAGTTTGTCCCCAATACGCATTGCTTTTGGGGTGATCTCAATCGCTGATGGTGCGATTTTGTCGGAGAGCTCCATTGTTGCCCATTCATGAATATCAGCTGTTGAAATAGGCAGGAGTTTACTTCCATTTGTTGGTTCTTGTTTTGCTGAGCCGAATATCGACATTGGTAGCTATAGTATAGCAGTATATTACTGCAAGTGGATGGAGTATGACTATGAACCGTTTGCTTGAGTCGTTGTTTCTCCAGGATTGTATGTCTTGTAGAGTAGTTCGATAACTTCTTGTGTTCCGAGTTGTGCCACGCGAAGACCAAGTCTGGTGAGTCCTTGTTCTACAACACTCATACGCTGTTCAATTTGTGTTCGTTCTTCTTCAAAGTTTTTAATATCATCTCCTATGGTGTCTTTACCTTTGTTTAAAAACGAAAGTATTTTTGATACCCCTCCCCCTTTTTGGTTGAGTACTGGTGGAATATATGGGATGACTACAAAGAAATTTTTGCGCATGATGTTGACGTTGTCAGTAAATGAGCGGATGAACTCAATGTATTCCCGTGTTTGTACTTGGAGGAGTTGTTCTTGTTGTTCCTTGAGTCTGTTTTCAAGAGTGACGAGGTATGGTCTCACATCATAGCGTCGTGATTGGATCACTATTTCGATTGGAAAGTCGAGTGTATTGAGAAAGCTTTGGAACTGCACCAATGTTGCTCGCTGTTCATCATATGACTTAAGCGAGAGATTGATCGAGGACACGAGTACTACAGATGCAAGTGTCCCATCTTTCAAGACCACGATACCATCGCGTACTTCTTGGACAGGGACAAATTGTTGGGCTGGAGTACCGATGATTGCCATACTGTAGATTTAGTTAGTCGGATTTTGAACGTCGAGGCTCCATGAGAGGGTTTTGAGTTTACTCTCAGAAAGTGTAGCACGATTTGTAGGAGCAGCCGGGATAGATTTCTTTGTTTCAACTTTTTGTTGTGATCGCCAGAGGTAGAGTCGTGAGCGCAGATAGTATTTGATGAATGATTCAACTGTATATATAAAGGGCTTTTCGTTGTACTTGAAAAAAGCGAGCGCAAGTGCAAAGCCTGCAAATGCTGGGACAAGTACGATTGCGACAAATGCGGGGAGAAACTTCATCGACAGATAGGCAAATCCTGCTCCCCCGGCAAGGTATGCGAACTGTTTGAAGGTGAGTGGTCCAAAGACCTTGTCTTCGATATCAATAAATTGTGGAACCTTAAACTGCATAGGTATAGTATAGCGTGAACGCATACAAAAAGCGCCTCAGTGGGAGGCGCTTTTTGTTAGAGATCGATTGGTTCGCGGTAGAGATCTGCTGATGCAGGAGGTGTAGTGCTTGTCGGAGTTTTATTGAGACTCACATCGCGCTTCATCGGAGGTGCAATCACTGCTGATTGGGTGAAGCGGCTCCCCATTGTTTCAAGTGCTGTCTGAGAAATGGTTTGCGTAGATTCAAGTTCTGCTTTTTTGAGCTCTTCTTCTGTCGGGCTAAAAAAGGTGCTGATCTCTGCTGCACGACTCAGGATTTCGACATTGATAGCATAGAGGATATTGACTGCAAGCTTCTCGTCTACTCCCTGTGCTTTCCATTCTTCCGCAATATCTTCTACGGTTTTGAGTCCCAGTACCAGCATTTTTGCGGCATGCTCTACCATTGTTTTCTGAGTATCAGAAAGGTTGAGTGCCTTTGCTATGGCATTTATGAGGACAGTGAAGCTCTTGCTCGACATGAAGTGGAGCACCTCAGGTGGTGTTGTTGCAAATGCTTCTTCGATCGGGTCTATTGTAGTGGTATCAGTATCCATGGTTATTTTTTGGGTTCTGCTGGCTTCTCATCTCCCCCTTCTTTCTTTTTCTTACTTTCTTCGTCATTATTATACTTTTCAAGCTTTTCTTTTTGAATGTCACGCTCTTTGATTGCTTCTCGCAGTTCTTTGATTGAAGCTCGTCGTTCTTCGTTGGCAACTCGAGCGGTAATTTTATCAGCATCAGATGATGATGGATTTTTGATGATAGCCTCATCCTTCTCGATCTCTGTCTCCAGCTTCGCGACATTTGTTGCAACCGCGCGCTTGAGGTCATGTTGTGGATCATCAATCTTGATGTTGTCTGCATCAAGGTGTTCATTACCAGGTATACTCTTGATTGCTTCTTTAAGCGTATTCTCGTACATATCAATCTTTGCCTGTATCTTTGCAGCGGTCGTACCGGTTTGTTTTTGCGCCGCCTTGATAGTGGCATCGGCTGCTTTGAGATGAATGTTACCGATCTGATCAATAGCTCCACCTGCAAGATCGATACCAACTGCTGTACTAATAGTGCCTACCAATCCTGGAGCAACTACGCCTAGCGTGCCAGCCAAAGTCCCTATTGCTGTTCCTAGTGGGGCACGCTCACCCTCTGTCATCCATAGTGAGTTTGCCTTGAGATTCTCAGCATATTCAGCACGCATTGCAGCTTCAAATGCTTTCTTATTTTTGATAGGACCGTATTGTGCAAGTCGATTCTCCTCCTCTTTCTTTGCTGCGGCAAATGCTGCAGATGCGCTCGGATCTTTCTTGAGGCGTTCAATAATATCATTTTTGAGTTCGACCAGTTTAAGGTGTGCCTTTTGTTCCACTTCTTTACTATTTGCGAGTCGAGATTCCATACCAGAACGTTGGTCTGGGGTAAGGTTTGTGTTTTGGAGTTGCTGCTCCATTTGTTTTTGGTATTCTTGTTGTTGTTTGATGACTGCTTGTTGCGGAGCATTTTTAATTTCTGGTTCTTCATCGATTTTATCTTGCCATTTTTCTGAAGCTGCTTTCTGAGCCTTAGTATCTCGATATGTACTCCATGTTGAGCCTGCACTACCATCAGATACCGCACTAAAGTCGAGTTTTGCATCATTTTTCTTCTGACGTGCTTCAACACGTGCCTTGTCGATCTTTTGAATACCACCTGCTTTGTCTTGTCCTACACCGAGCTTCTTGGAAAACTTGTCGCTCATAGAAATACCCAGATCTTTGCCGGCAGTATCCATAGTCTTGTTGAAAGTACCACCAAGTGTTGCTTCCTTGCCATTGATCTTGATACCGAGGCCTAGGTTTCGAGCATCAAATGATCCTGTCTGACTTTTGTTGTAAAAGTTATTGAGCTGTCTGTTGAAGAATCCGTTGTTCGCATTTGCTGCCCAGCGATCAGCATTGGTCTTGCCATCCTTGCCTTTGATTGAGCCGATGGCAGTCATTCCTCTCCCTATAACATTTCGTCCAAGGAGTGCTGCCCCGCCTGCTGCAATACCTACGCCGCCACCAACGATACCGCCAACACCTCCAACAAAGCCATTTACGCCATTTTGAACTGCATTACCAATCTTGCCGCCATATTCCTTGGCAATACCTGCTGCCTGTTTGATGAGGGTATAGATAATGAGCATTGGGATTGTGATGTAGAGTACATTTTCAAAAAATGAGTGATCGCTTCTGGTGAGGCCAAACTCATTGAGAAAGTCTGTCTGCAAGAATGAATACACAATATAGAGAAAGAAAATAAAGATTGGCGCAAGCATTGCATAGCTTGTGAGTTCCTTGACCCAGCTATCCCATGTGAGCTCCCTGATACCACTAATCAGTGGGAGTTTGCCTCGTGAGAGAAATGCAAATGGTGAGAATATCATACAAATATAGAGCCCGACGACACGCCCGAGGAACATAAATGATACCCCCCAGAACATGAGCGCTATGGCAAACATGATCGCAGCACCAATGAGTGTGACAATAATGAAGTATCCCGCGTATTCGCTTGATGACAGACTCATGTTGTTACCACTCTCCAAACTTCCTGTATTAATAGTGCCATTTGAAGCACTTGTTGAGGCGCCAAAACTTGTTGCAGTTCCTGCTGATTTGTCAGTGGTACTTGCAGTTGTTTCTGTTCCAGATGATGAGAGTGTTGAAGAGCTCAGAATGGTTTGAGGATTAAACGATGACACGATCTTTTCAGACAGTGGCCAGTATCCTCCTATTCCTCTCTTGTACTCAACTTTTCCTGTCGTTGGATCTGGTGAACAGTCCTTGGTACTACAGACACCGAGCTGGTTGTAGAACACTCGTGCTACTACGTTTGAAAGGTCAATCACCACTCGTGTACCAAAGAGACTAAAGTTGATGATGAGTGCATTGATGACGAGTGTCGGTACGACCTTCTTCATACTGATACCTCCTATGCTAAATACCGTCGAAAATCCGGTCCACACAAGGATAATAATGAAGAATATGTTGGCAATATCACGTACGAGCTGCCAGCCAGTGTTGACGAATGCAAACCGATATGACTCATCACTCACTGAGTACCCGATAAAGAAGTCAAATAGATAGCCAAAAAGTGCTGCGATCCAGCTGATCGGTTTAAAAATAAGTCCGTAGATAATCTGTGCTACACAGCCAAGAACACTACCACTAACGATCCCGCATTCAGGAAGTCCACCGTTTGCATCTTGTTTGATAACTTCTGTAACACCCGCAGCAGTTTGTCCTGCATCATTCAATGCTGCAGCATAGTTGGGTGGTATTTTGTACGTGACAGTTTCTCCTATTTTAAAGTAACGATTATCATCTTTTTGCAACATGTACGCATCGTTTATACATCCCGTTTTGCAGCCAATTTGTTTCAAGCCATCTGGTTGACCAGTAGTTGAAGGATAAATAGTTTGATAATAGTAGTCATTATTTGTATTTGGGTTATATACATAAAATTCACCAGAAGGAGTTTTTTCACCACCTATATTTGTTGAAGTATCAGTTATTTGTCTTGATGGCCAGTTTACGTTACTAGTTAGACCGGCAGAGTCACTTCCAAGTTTTTGATCCCAATAAAGCGTATCTCCTTTGTACCAAAGATCAACTTTTATTTCAGAACCATATTTAATAGGGGTTGTAGGTTTAAAAGTTGTTCGTATTTGCTGTTTCCCTATAACTTCTTGTTTACTATTACCAAAAAAAATTCCTGATGCATCGTATTTTTGAAAATAGAAAAATTTTGATTGTTCAGCTGCCGCACCAATTGTTGCAGTTTTATCCCAAAGTTTCTCTGTCTTAATAGTTTGATACTCAGTGTGTGCCTTACCATCTTTGTCAGTATATTGAATCCTTACGATGTAAGGATCAGAACTTTCATTATGTACATAACTATAAAACCACGCGCTTGGCTCAAGAGGAGTTCTATTTTTAGCAGCACTAACTCCTTTCCACCATCCATAAAGATTTTTATCTCCGTCCATGACAAGCCATGGTAGAAAATTGACCTCAATAATCCCTCCAGGATCCGTAGTTGCATTCATCTTTGCCTGAATTGCAGGTGAACCATCAGTGCCATTTATAAAACCACTTGATTGAGCAGTACTATCTAAAGTACAAAAAAGTGTTTTGAAATAGTAAAGTCGATCTTCTTTTGTAACATTTCCGCAAGGAGAAGAATCTTCTGGTTTTACTTGTGCAAATAAATTTGTTCTTACTGTAAAAAAGGTAAGTGAGAAAAGTAAACAAAAAACTATCGTTTTAGATAAACGTTTAAGAGAGAGTGTAATACGAAAAAATACGCGTGCGTGCACTGACAAATTGTATCATTTTTGGAGAGCGCAAACTACCAGAGATTGAGACGAAGTGAATCTTCAATGATGAAATCTGCCGGTGCAGCAAAGCCATTACTATTACAGCTGTATCCGTCTCGAGAGCTACCATGAAAATGGAACCATCCATCAGAACTACGACATGCGTTAAGTCGTGTTGGAAGTGGTGTGAAGAAATAGCGAAGCATGTCCCCTGCTTCATGCCAAAATGGTGTTGCTACTTTGACCTTAAGCTCTGGCTGGGTAAAGATTGGAGCTTTGGTCTGACACCAGGCAGTGAGCTCGGTTGCTCGCTTGACTGTGTAGTTGTACTCATCAAAGTTATCGCGCTCTTGGTTTGCGTCAGCGCTGTTGTGGAGTCGTGAGGCAATGCGCTCAAACCGTGCACGGAGTCTATCGAGATCTGCACGTTCTTGGTCAGTAAAAGCAATATTTGTGTCTGCTTCGCTACAGCCTGCCCCAAGCGTTGTTGGTGTTGTTCCAGATCCTCCTGTCCCTGGGTTGCTCGCGGTCCCGGATGTTGTTGTAGTGGTTGTTCCTCCACCACTAGAGGTGCCACTACCGGGCATACCTCCGATACTAATACCTCCAGAGAGGTTACTATCCCCAAGAGGAGTAATCGTATCACTCGTAAAGTTGCTAGTGAGTACTTGTCCCCCACCTGTATTTATATTGTCACCAAATGACCCATCACTATTCATAGGAGTACTCGTAGTTGAGCTAGTAGTATCAGTAAAGTCTGATGAGAGTTCACCATTTGCACCTGTTTGTCTAGTGCCTTTGCCGCCAAGTCCGATAAATTCTCGGAATGTTGGGGCTGTTCTACCGTTTTGCACAGCAATCTTGCGACTTCGCTGCCACAATACTCCCACAGTTGCGAGTATGAGGAGTATGAGAGCAATGATACTAATGATGACTCCGCGCTTTGTCATGGTTATATAGTACTATAGAAATAATCTTTTGCGGCTTTTGACTTCTGTATATCTGGATTTGGAGTGTTGTCATCAGTCTGCCTATCGCGTTTGTTGTCCGCATTAACGTCATCAGGATTGATCTTGTTGTTGTTGATGATGTATGCCTGATTGATACATGCGAGATCTACTGGAGTACCATTTGCTGCTTGTTCTGCAATATAGCGAGCTTTTGCTGCGGCAACGATTCGGTTTACTTCTTTACGGAGATCTTCGAGTTCGCGAATTGCGCGGCGCGCGTCCTCCTCATTTGCTTCATACTGGGTAAGTGTGTCTGGCATGTTTTGGCTATACGCAGGGAGTCGTGAGATCTGATCTGCCATATCCTCCGCATTACCAATAGCGCTCAGTTTGCCACTCTCCGTTGACTCGGATGCTTCATAGATATCGGAGATACGCTTCTTGGCGAATGCGGGCTTGTACTTGGCGACGAGTCGTTCAAATGCCCTATCAAATATATCGTACTTGCTATCATCAAATGTTTCTCGACCGTCCATTGGATAGTCTTTTGTTTTGCTCGGATCAATCTGAGTCTTGTCATAGAGTAGCGCGTTGACATGATACTCTGATTCATCACCAGAAAGTCCTGTTCCTCGTTCATCAGTCTGATATATCGCGCTGACCCATGTTTGGTAGTTGTTTACGAGACCTTCTTGCCATGTTGGGTTTGGTCCTGGATAGCAGTAGTCGAGTTTGCCAAGGGCTGGGATCACTGATTGGATTTTGTTGTGTGCGTCATATGTACGATTTAAAAAGTTGTACTGGTCAATAAGGATGGCATAGAGCATCTGTGGTCGAGTAATATCAAAGTCTCCCCCAATACCGCTTGCGCCACTCACATTACTTGTCTTGATAGGATTGCCGTTTGAATCAAGGACAACATTGAGATCCCCTACTCCTGCATAGTCATTAATACCTGCTCGCCCACCGAGTGCCGCGAGACCCTTACTAAAGAGGTTGTTCACAAGCTTATCAAAAAATGAGCTGAGTACTTCGTTCATACTGTCGGCAAGCTCGAGTTGACTCTTTGTTGATCCAGTAACACCAGCAATTTGTTCAGCAATGATGGATCCTGGAGTTACTGTTTTGTATTTCAAACATTTTGGTTTCCCACTTGAATTTGCAGGAGTTGGGGCATTACATGCTTTGACAAGATCGTCATATTTCTTGTTTACTCCTGATTTACACGCAGCAATTGCAGTTGTGTTTTGTACTGGGCCGGTCAGCGCACTGGTGACTGTTGTATTGGATACGACACAGGTTTGGAGCTCTTGAGTACGCTCAACACTATATTTTGCTGTACAAGAGTCTGTCGATGTAGCAGTCTCAGTCTTGACTGTCTGAGGTTTTTCCCATTCAACACATTCTTTCATATCAAGAAAGCCATTGTTCCGCTGTATCTCTGCCTGGGTTGCTGCCTGTTTTTCATCTATTTTTTGTTCTAGCTTGCTTGCTGCTGTCATCACTGCACCGATGGGATTGTTACTATCTCTCTGGGTAGTGTTGAGCCACGCATTCCATCCTCCCTGACTAAAGTCACTCATGAATGAATTGTACGCCTTTGCTTGGGGCGTGTTCATTGTTTTATTTATGAGACCATCACTTTTACCAGTGAGTTGCTGGGTGACTGTTGATCGAAGTGCGTTTCCAAATATAGGGTTGCTCCCCTGTAGTGTTGTGAGGTATTGCTCAACCTCACGATCTTTGATGCGCTTGAGAAATGAATTCTCGTCTTGCACATAGAGCGGGTTGCCGCCAAAGCCGGTGTTTGCCCAGTTGATAGTACTCGTTGAAAGTTGTTGGAGCATTTTCTTGGCAATGGTGTAGGCTGCCCCATCAAGACATGTTTTGGCGTTTTTGAGTGTTGCGTCTCCAACTGGAACTTCCTTACTAGCCAGGCTTGAAAGTGCCTGGGTTGCAAGACCCATAAGACCCTGAATTGCAGCGTTTTTTGCGCAGCCAATGACTGCAGCACTGGTGACACTCAGGAGACTATTTCCAAAGCTATTAGCGTTGCTGTTGCCTAGACCGTTAGTAGTACCCCCAGTTGTACCGCTACTATTTGTTGTTCCTGTTGTACCTGTCCCAGTACTTCCGGTTGTCCCTCCAGTAGTGCTACCAGTTGTACCACCAGTGTTAGTACTTCCTGTAGTGCCAGTCCCTGTACTACCTGTACTACCGCCAGTGTTTGTTGATCCTGTAAGTCCGGGATTTGTTTGTGCACTCACTTGCACTGAGCTTGAAAGAGTGAGGATAAGTAGTACTACAAAAAATGCATTCTTCATGTATTACCGAAGTATACCGTATCTAATGAAATATTCCTGCATCCCGAGCAGTGAAGTACCAAGTCGATCCGAATAGCTATTGTAGATAGCGATACCTGCAAGTGCTTGGGTGCTGTTATTTTCAAGCTGCATAAGATAAGTAAACGATGCAGCAATACCATAGAGGCTGTTGGCGATATCAAGATGGTATTTAGATACACCGATTGGCGCAGGGATTTTCATGAGTGCAGCAGCGTATGCTTTGTAATCGACCGCTGTTTGGGCAAGCTCAGGGAGACGACTATAGTCTTCATTTTGGAGCGCATTCATCACGACATCGATATCGGCTTGTTCGAAGTCATATGAGTTGGTGAGTTTACCAAATGCTGTTGCATATGTTTGCAGCGATGCTGACGTTGTAGGAACGCTTTTGACATCGTTGAGTGAGTATTTAAGCCCCACCTTTGCAAGATCGATAGTTGAACCAAAGCTTGCAGCTATCTGTGCAAGTGCAGCATTGTCGGTCTGATCTGACTGTCCAAATGCCGCAGAGAGTGCAAAAAGATCTCGTGCGAGCTTGTCGGTATCGTTGGTTGGATCACTTTCTTGAATACCAAGGGATTTTTTTTTCTGCTCGATGATTTCTTTATTAGGAACACCATTGGTATACAGTACACTAGGATCAAGTCCCCAGAGTTTCTCCTCCCAGTCAGCAATACCATTACCATTGGTGTCTTGGGCAAGAGTCCCTCCTACAGTTTTTGGTACAGGCGGTAAGGGTTTTTTGTGAAGCAATGCTCTGAACCAGGTAGTCTGTACCACAAGGAGGATTGCGGTGAGACCAATAGCGATAGAGCCGCGGATTATGAATTGTTTGCTTGGACGATTAGTATTCATATTAGCGTGATACACCGTAGAGTTTTACTTCAAATGCAGGAACAGGGACGCCGGTTTCTGGATTAAAACACGTTTTAGCATCAGGAATAAGGCTACGGTTTCCAAGAATCCATCCTAAACGCTTTGGAGTACCACTTTTTGTAATACGGATAAAATAAGGACCTGCTGGATAGGCTGCTACTGGGCGTATAAAAAACGGTCCATACGCAGCAGTGCAAGTAATGGTAGCACTTGAATCTGTTGGGGTAGAAATTATTGATCCGCCAAATGGACGAGTCGGAAGGCTTATAGCGTAGGATAGTGCAGGAATAAGAAACGCTATGAGAAAAAGTGCGAGCACGATAAGTTTGTGTTTTTTCATCACGTATCTATTGTACTACCTTTGAACACTCTCTTCTACATGTTGAGTGACTACTCCCCACTCTCCAAGGGTGAGTTCTTCGGGGCGTGTTTTTGGGTCAAGCGGAATTTGTGCAAGGACACTGAGTGCTTGATCTTTATCATCCAAGAATTCCGCGAGGCTTCCACCGATTTGTTTTCGTTTTTTACCAAAGAGTGACTTCATGATCTCAAAAAACAATTTTTCGCTGGTATGGGTGAAAAAAACTCGCGAAATACACTCTATATATAGTATGGCGGAGTCTACCTTTGGTGGCGGGTTGAATGCTCCAGCAGGGACTCTGGCAATGACTTTTGGTTTCCCATAGGCACGTACTGCTATAGAAAGAACGCTTTGCTTGCCATCTCGCGCAACGATACGATCTGCTACTTCTTTTTGCATGAGGAGTACCATGCTTTGCGGCTGGTACTCAGTGCTCAGAAATTGCTCAATGATCGCACCGGTGATGTAGTACGGGATATTAGCGACGAGTTTGTACTTTTTTGGTAGTGTTGATGGGTCAAATTTGAGAATATCTCCCTCGATAATCTCAAGCTTTCCTGCGGTAATAGCAGCTGCAAATCGTTCTTCGAGTATTGCGATCATATCCCTATCCTTTTCAATAGCGAGTACTTTCTGAGCTTTTCCAATGAGTCGCTCGGTTAAAATCCCGGTTCCTGGACCGATTTCAAGGATAAAATCCGTAGGTGCGATATCAGCTGCATCAACAATCTGACCCAATGCTTTCTCACTCTTGAGGAAATGCTGTCCGAGTGACTTCTTTGCTTTCATATAAACTACTCTCTCATATAATCACATAAAAGCGAAGCATATAAAGCGCTCTTAGAGATAGACCGTAAATCCTGCCTCCCCTTGTCTACTCTCACGCGTAATGAGTTCGTCAGGAATATCCATTAGAAATTCGCTTGGCATTCGCACATCACGCATACCATAGATGGTGCGCATCGATGCATAGGTCAGATAGAGTTTGTGGCGTGCTCGCGTGATCGCGACGTACATGAGACGGCGTTCTTCTTCGGCATCTGCCCCAGTCTTTTTACTGTCACGTTCACTCGGGAAAAGCCCTTGTTCAAGTCCTGTTACAAATACGGTCGCAAACTCAAGTCCCTTTGATGCGTGAATCGTCATAAGCTTCACACCTTTTGCTGCTTCGAGATTATCCTGATCACTCATGAGTGCTGCCTCCTCGAGGATTTTGTCGAGTCCATCTTCAGTCCCCATTTGATCGTATCTGACGCCGAGCGTTACGAGCTCACGGAGATTCTCGATACGTTCCTCCGCATCAGGCTCGCCTTTGTAAAACTCTTCCATCTTGCTCTCAGTAATGATGTATTTGAGTGTTGCTGATACGGAGTTTGTCGTTGCATAGTCCGCAATATTTTCGATGAGTTTGTAGAACTGCTCAACTGACGTCTTTGCTTTGCCGCTGAGACTATCTTTACCTTCCGCAAAGAGTTTAGTGATAGTGACTTTACCGATACCACGTGTCGGCACATTGATGATACGTTTTATGTCGATGGTACTTTCCGGTGTGAGTGCTGCTCGTAAATATGAGAGCACGTCTTTGATTTCCTTGCGTTCAAAGAACTTTACGCCGAGCACTTGGTACGGAATATGATATGAGAGAAATGCTTCTTCGATCGCACGTGATTGAAAGTTGGTACGAAACAGTACTGCAATATCCTCTGGTAGAGTACCGTTATCGATTGCTTCAATGCATCGCTCAACAATAAAGTTCGCTTCGTCGCTCTCATCATATGCACTATAGACGGAGAGCATTTCCCCTTCTGCGTTGTTGGTAAAGAGGTTTTTGGGTTTACGGTAGCTATTTTTGCCAATGATTTCATTCGCTGCCGCAAGTACTGCTTTGGTCGAGCGGTAGTTTTCCTCAAGGAGCACGACGGTTGCTTCGGGGTAGTCATGTTCAAATTCCAAAATATTTTTGATATTTGCACCGCGCCATGAGTAGATACTTTGATCGGAGTCACCTACGACACAAATGTTTTTGGTATGTGATGCCAGTGCTTTGGCAATACGGTACTGCACTTCGTTGGTGTCCTGGTATTCATCCACGTGAATGTGAGACCATCGAGCGTGGCACCATGCTCGTGCTTCTTCATTATCCTCAAGGAGTCTGACAACTTCGGTGAGGAGATCATCAAAGTCGAGTGCCTTTTGTTCAATTTTGCTCGCGCGATAGCGCTTCCAGATTTGTCCCGCAAGTCGGTAGTGGGGATTTGCTTCGCTCATAAGTTGCTCCGGATCAAGAAATGCATTTGCTGAGCGACTGATCGTATTTTTAATACCACGCGGATCATGTGCTTTTGGGTCCATACCAAAGTACACCATCGCTTCCTTGATCAGTGCGGTTGTATCCCCATCATCGAGGATTGTGAAGCGCTTTGCAGTGCCATTGTATGCACCGAACTTACGCAAGAGGTAGACACAGAGACTGTGGAACGTTGCGAGAAATGGAAGCTCCTGATGCGACACAAACGGAATATCAGTTACCATGTGCGATACACGTTCGCGCATTTCTTTTGCTGCCTTGTTGGTAAATGTCACTGCAAGGATACTTGATGGGCTGACACCGGTGATGATGAGGTGACAAATACGGTGCGCGATGGTCTTGGTCTTGCCTGCACCGGCACCTGCAACAATGAGGAGTGGTCCGTCAGTCGTGATCACTGCCTTCTTTTGCACGTCATTGAGTCCTTGGGTGAAATCCATAGTCCATAGATTGTACCGACAAATATCAGAAAACAGAAATAACCCTTGAATTGTCTATATAAATAGCTTGGTCGATATAAGGTAACATGCAGCTTTTTTGGTCAAGATATTGGTATATATGGATATAATGCCTAAAGTAGATTGACCGAATATTTCTCGCATGGTGAAATCATAAAATGAGTAGTTTTCTTGGTATCATTTCTATTTGTAAGTATGTTATCCAAATTACCTCACATACGCAGTCGCGTTCACCGTCTCAGTGGCGCACACAAATTACTCATCACCGTGTTTCTTCTTGCGATAAATGCAGGATTCACGAATCTTATTATCAAGCAGGTTACGACGCATACCAATGCGGCAAATCTTCCGTTGGTTAAGGATGTAAAAGAATCTTTGGATCATGAAGGCGAACTTTCGGCGCATGGCGAGGAGCTCCCTCTTGCGGTTGATGACAAGCAAGTCATCACCACCTATACGGTTTCCTCTGGTGATACGCTCTCAGCTATTGCATCAAAATTTCATATTTCAACGGCTACTATTCTCTGGGCAAACGGTCTCACTACAAAGTCCAAGATTTCAGTCGGTATGAAGCTCACGATCCTTCCGGTGACTGGTATTCAATACACCGTCAAAAAGGGTGACACTATTTCTGGTATTGCCGCAAAGTTTGATGCCGATGGCGAGGAAATCATGGCAGTGAATGACTTTGAAGACGCCAATGATCTCAAGATGGGCACCAAGATCATCATTCCTGATGCCGAGCCTCTCCCTGCTCCGACACCTGTAAAGACTGCTCCAAAGAAATCCGTAGGATCAAAATCAAGTGAGTCAGTCTCAGCTGCAAGTGGCTACTATGCAATGCCAATCCCTGGTGCGATCCTGACCCAGGGTAAACATGGGACAAACGGTATCGACTTTGGTGCACCGATCGGGACAAGTGTCTACGCTGCTGCAGGTGGCACAGTACTCGTTGCAAAAGGTAACGGTGCATACAATGGTGGCTACGGTAACTATGTTGTGATCGAGCATGGTAATGGTACACAGACACTCTATGCACACCTTTCAAAAACAACAGTGTCAGTTGGAGACAGGGTCGGACAAAACGATTTGATCGGAAAATCCGGCAACACCGGCAAGTCCACCGGCCCTCACCTTCACTTCGAAGTTCGCGGCGCAACCAACCCATTCGCCAAATATTCCAAAGGCACGCATTTTTAGAAAAAGAAAAAATCCTCGTACGAGGATTTTTTGTTAAAAGGTTTTGAATGCAATGCCATGCTCAATAAGTGGTCGAATTGTTTTTATGACAGTGTTTGTCATCCAAACAAGTTCTGACTCTTGCGACAAATCATTGATTTGATTGTAGAGTGACCAAGTACCGCCTTTTGCTGCTTGTCCAAAGTATTTTTCATACGCTTCATACACCTCGTCTCCATTTTCGACTAATGTTCGAATACCTGTCGGCATTTCGATTTCTCGATCGCTAAATACGGTGTCCATCAATCCCATGATTGATGGTTTGTAAATAGTGCTTGCAACGGTCAGTCGTGGTGGTACTTCATGCGTGTCCAAAATGGTCGTTCCTTTTTGAATCGAAATAAAAATAGCATTCTTGTCATGGTAATGATTGAGAAGTCGCTTTACTCTATTTTCAATGCCGCTCAATGTTTCATTTCGTGAAAGGGGTCGAACATCAGGACTGTCCATTGCGATGGAAACAACTTTGACGATAGCTTTGAAATGAGCAAATCCGTTTTCAATACTTTGTATCTTCGTCTTATTACTTGAGTCAGTAATAACGATAGGAAGTTCCATTGGTGAAAGATTTGGTTCTCTTCGATACTACTGATTATTTTAGATATGTCAATTAGTCAAACTTTGGACGATATTGGAGCGCTTCGAGTATATGAGGGATCTCGATGGTTTCCGAGTTTTCGATATCAGCAATGGTCCGTGCGACTTTGATAGTGCGCATGTATGATCGTGGTGAGAGCTTAAGTTTTTGCGCATAAATCTGAAGTTGGTTTTTTGCAGTATCAGAAAGTTGTGCACGTGCATGAACATCATTTGATGAAAGTGTACTGTTGAGTTTAGTACTACGCGTATATTGTCGTTCGCGGATTACTGCAACACGATTACGTATTGTGTCGCTTTCTCGATGTGTTTCTTTTTCATGCAATGTCTCGTATTCAATATGTGATACGGGCACACATAGATCAATACGATCCATGATTGGTCCGGACAATTTTTTACTATAGCGTGCAATCTCTGCAGCTGAGCATGTGCAGTGTTTGATACCACTTCCACGATACCCACATGGGCAGGGATTCATCGCAGCAAGGAGTATGAAACGCGCAGGATATCTCACACTTCCTTTTGCGCGCGCAACCGTGATCGATCCTTCTTCAAGTGGTTCGCGCAGTGCCTCAATCACACGTCTATCGAACTCGGGAAATTCATCCAGATAGAGCACCCCATGATGTGAAAGTGAGATATCGCCGGGTCTGAGATTTGTACCGCCACCAATCACTGCAACATGCGATGCACTATGATGTGGCGATCTAATGGGTGGTTGTCCGTGTAACATATCATCAATAAGTCCGATCGATGAATAGATAGTTGCAACTTCAAGAAATGCATCACTCGTGAGTGCAGGTAGTATGCCGTGAAATGCACGTGCGAGCATGGTCTTGCCAGTACCTGGTGGACCATAAAGAACAATGTTGTGCGCACCACTTGCGGCGATGACGAGTGCACGTTTTGCTTGGAGTTGTCCGCGTACATCGCCAAAGTCGACATCGCTGTACTTAGTTTGTGGTGTCGGTGCTGTGTATGTTGTCTGCTCGAGTATCACCTCTCCTTTGATGTGTGAAACAAATGCGCTGATAGTTGGTACGAGGTGAAATGTGACACCTTCGACGAGCATTGCTTCACGTGCATTTGCACTTGGTATGAATAGTTCGAGGTAGTCATTTGCTTTTGCCCACTGGGCGATCGAAAGGAGTCCTCTGATGGGTCGGAGTTCACCGTTGAGCGCGAGCTCGCCGACAAATACTTTACCTTTTGTTTCAAATGCGAGTTCTTCGGTTGCGAGTAGATAGCCAAGGGCAATGGCGAGATCAAAGTACGCACCCTCTTTTTTGAGTTCTGCAGGTGAGAGTGAAACAATCACTTTGTGATTTTCTGCTTTCGGATTTTTGCCAAGACTATTTCTGAGCGCTGAGATGACTCGCTCGCGACTCTCCTCTACTGCCTTGTCGGCAAGGCCGACGATCTGAAACAGGTAGAGCCCTCGACTGATATCTGTTTCCACGACGACACCATTTGCGCCAAGGCCCGAAAGTTGCGCGCTCTGTATGCGAGAGAATGACATACGCTGAGTGTACTCATATGAGATAAAGAAATACTCAAGTGTGAAACATGAGATATATTGTTTCATTTTGTTTTAAAACAATGAAACGACAAACAAAGTGTTGTGACACTTCGCGGAGAGGACTTGTTTTCTACTTAAATTCAAATAATGTGTCGCGGAAATCTTTGATGATACCTTTCGCATCAATCTCAATTCCTTCTGCTTTATAGAGTTTCATGCGACGTGTTGCGTACTCATCAGTGAGCCATACTTTGCCACCAGCATACACAATACGGTGAAACGGTATTCGTGTCTCTCCTGCATCATATGCCTTGCCAAGTATTGCAGTGACACTACGCGCTGCTTGCCCACCACCACCTGCTGCTTTCGCAATGTTTCCATAGGTACTCACCTTTCCTTTCGGAATCATGAGTGCGAGCTCCACGACCCGCTGACTAAAGGTTTTACCAATTTCTTTTTTTACGATCTTCATAGGTGAAACTATAGCAGGTCGTTATGTAGTTCTATTGCTCGTGTAACAATGCGCTCCCCGATCTCTCCCCAATCAAAGTATTGTTTATAGTCTTTAGGAGCAATCAATTTGATTTCGGTAATGCCATTATCAGGATCAGAAACAAATGGTCCGAATGGTCGCACGATACACACATAGCGTAGTTGGTAAAAGAAACTACCGTCTCGTGTATCAATTACTTTTTGGTATCCAATCGGTCGATAGTTCAGTATTTCCATATTTGATTCCTCTCTGATTTCTCTTCGAATTGTTTGTTCTAAAGTTTCTGCTTTTTCGATTGTCCCACCGATCAATCCCCATGCGTTTTTGTGCCCACCAAATCCGATCACGATTTCATCACCAAAAAAACACACCGCATATGTCTGTGTACACTTCGCAATATCGAGATGATCAAATGAATCAGCGTCTTCGTATTCAAAAATATATTCAACTCCTGCGTGCCCTTTGTATGTGTTGGTGAGATTCATGTCCCTACTATACTCAAAATTGCAAAATAAAAAAGCAACCAGTGAAAGTTGCTTGAAAAGCCCTAGCATTTTTTTATAGGATGAGTTTGTATAGACTTACCCATACTACTTGACAAAATAATATAAAGTCATAGTATGATTTTATCGTTCTTTTAAATAAACTAAATATACTGACATGAACCAACCATTAAATGACTTCAATTTTGAGGATTTCGCCAAGCAAACCGCCAATAAAACCAAAGAAATGATTAGGACACTATTTATCCTTTTCAAAGAAACATCCTTCCCGCTCGCAAAGCAGGATGCACTTGATTATCAAACCGTGTGTATGATTGAAGATGAATTTCGTAACCAGGAAGCTGCATGTGAGAATTTACTCAATAATGCGTTTAAAGAATTCAATGATAGTAATACAAAATGGTTTGAGCGATTTAAGAACCTCACTGCGGGCTACACGCGTATCGCATTGAACATCGCCGAATCATTCGTTGTTGCTAGTCGTGGACACTTCTTTACGTATTACAGCATCCATCCATCACAGATACCGCCCCATCTTGCAGATGTCTTTATGCAAGAAGCAGAGCTTCAACATTTTTTGCTTATACAAAAACAGAATCAACGAAGTGATCGTATATCACGAGTTTCAAAAAAAGTTTCTAGTGCTTTAAAATGCTATAGGATTGATTTTGAAAATGCATTCTCTGCAGCAATACGGAATTTGATTGAAGTTGAAATACCTGCATCTCAAAAAAGAATTGAGGTGCTCATCAATCAAAATTATCTGCAACGCATGGGTGGTCTTCATGGAATGAATTAGAGTTGTTAAATTAAAACCTCCCAAGATTGGGAGGTTTTTTATTTCATATTAGTTGTTCATATGCGCTTTGTTGGTGCGCGCTGCGGGATTTGCTTCGAGGCGATCTTCTTCGATTGGTTCACCAGAAACTTCACAGATACCATACGTACCGTTTTCAATCTTTGTAAGTGCCGCATTCACATCAGTGAGACGAGCCTGGAGTGTTTCAACCATACTTGATCGTTCTTCAAAATCTTCAAAACGATCAGCTGCATCGTTCTCATCAATCTCACCCATCAAGTCACGATCAGGTGTTGCCTCCCATACATTGGTATCAGGGTTAAAAAGCGCGATTTGAGAAAGCTCTTCTTCGAGGGTCTTTTTTTCCGCGATGAGTTTTTCGTTGAAATGGGTCATATTCTTCATACCCCGTATACTAGCATGCAGTGGTAAAAGTACAACCTTTTTTCCACACACTTATTGTTTGATGACGGTCTCGTAGACTGCCTTGAGTACTTCTGGTTTCTGAGTGATAACAATGATATTGTCGGTTGCATAGCCGTAAAGAAGTACATGTTGCTGTTCTCCTGTATCAGTATTTAGTGCGGTTAGTATTCGCACTGGAAGGTTGTACAAATATTTACTCTCAAACCCTTTGCCGATCTCAGTTTGATGTGTCGAGATATCGATACCGAGTCCATTGTAAAACATACGCAAGAGCTCTGGCTCCGCGATGAGAAATTCTTTGGATGCGATTTCCGGATCAGTAACTGATGCAATTAGAAATGGAGTTATGGTAGTACCATCATTGTAAGCACCAAGTCTCAGTACTGAGATTGCTGCAATAAAAGGCTCGGTCGCTTTTGTTTCCATGAAGTTCAAAAGATCAGTGTTAGTGATCATCGCAAGAGTCTTGTCGTCGGTCACAAAAGGGATCAGTACTGGCTTGCGTTCAGGAAGAGTCGTATCTGTTTTAATTGCTGCAATCGTTTGTCTGATGTCTGTTGAACTTACAACAACAGGCTTCGTGCTTGGAAAGACCCCCACTGACTCAGTCTTGTGCACCGTGACAGTGAGATGGGTGTAATGATAAAAGCCGTATGCTCCTGCACCAAGTGCAATCAAAAGAAGGATGAATGATCCCGCGAGAAACCAGCCATGCTTAAACTTAATCACCTTTTCTTCCCGAGCAATCATATCGCGCTCGCGTGCGTCAGTAAGGAGTTCTTGGACAACTTTCGCATCGGTTGCATTCATTGCATGTGACAAGTCACTCTCATAATCATGAGTGAGATGATGTGGAATGATTTCTTGCTTCGATGGTTCTACAACCACAGGTGCAACTTTTTTTTCTTCAGGTTTTGGTGCTGTTTGCTCCATAGTACTTGCTAGTGGTTAGTACCCCAAGAGATATTTTTTTGGTGCATCTGAGAGGTCAAAGAAGTCATCAACACTTGCCTTGAGCGATGCCGATGCACTTTTACCAAATGTTGCTGCCTCCACTTGAATACCGTGATGGTATCGCAAGTATTCAACCACTGGAACAAAGTCCCCATCCCCGGAGACGATGATTACCGCATCAAGCTTTGGTGCCATTGCGACAATATCAATTGCAAGACCGACATCCCAGTCAGCTTTTTTGGATCCATCATAAAATATCTGGAGGTCCTTCACTTTCGGTTCAATACCCGCCTTGGTGAGTGCACCAAGAAATCCTTTCTCGTCCTCGCTCTCCGTGGTGATCGCATATGCAATAGCTCGTACAAGTTTGCGTCCGGCGAGTACGTCTTTGACAACGTTTCCAAAGTTCACTTTTCGTTTATATAAATTTTTTGCGGTGTGGTAGAGGTTTTGTGTATCAATAAAAATACCCACGCGCTGATCTTTGTGTTTTACGGTTGCCATGATCTAAGTATAGCGTGTTTATACCAAAACACCGCCCCGATGGAGCGATGTGTTTGTTTTATTGTTTTACAATCTTGAGTGCTGCTTGGTGCTTTTCAGGATTGTTCTTTTCGAGTGTCTTGAGGTGCCCTCGGCGATCCGCTACCATCTTGATGAGGCCGCGACGTGAGTGATTGTCTTTCTTGTGCTTCTTCAAGTGATCAGCAAGCTCCTCAATCTTCCCGGTCAAGAGTCCAATACGCACCACTTCAGAACCAGTGTCACTTGCGTGCACTTGGTGCTTCTTGATGATTGTCTGTTTCTTCTTGGTCGTTAACATGTTGTTATCATAACACATCCCCTTATAAAATGCAAGTACATTGCCGTATTTATACGATTCACTAAAAAGTCCCTTTTTTACTTATTCTTGGTTGCTAGTTCTCAATTCTTGTGTCGTACAATATATATCGCGCTATACTATAATACATGGATATTTCTACTGCGAAACGGCAGTTTCTCGAATATATTGAAATTGAGAAAGGGCGCAGCCAGCTCACTGTGCGCAACTATGAGCACTATCTTGATCGAGCATTTGCTGATATGGCTATCAAGCATGCAAAAGATATCACGGAGGACAAGGTACGTGAATTTCGTCTCAAACTCAATCGTGCTCCGGGCAAGCGCGGCAAAGGCCAAGCTGCTGCAACTATGAAGAAGGCGACGCAGAACTACTATATGATCGCCCTTCGCTCATTTCTCAAATATCTGCGTAAGCGAGGTATCGATACACTCACCCCTGATGCGATTGAGCTTGCAAAGGTGGGATCACGCGATCTTGATCTTATCTCAACAGACGAGCTTCATCGTCTGCTCAAGGCTCCTGATACAACGACACCCAAAGGACTTCGAGACAAAGCGTTGCTTGAGCTTTTCTTCTCGACAGGACTTCGTCTCGCGGAGCTTTGCTCGCTCAATTCAGATCTCGATCTCTCGAGGGATGAATTTTCCATACGCGGTAAGGGTGAAAAGGTGCGCGTGGTATTTCTCTCAGAAGATGCCAAAGCTGCTATTCGTGCATATCTCAAAGGGCGCAAGGATATGGAGGAAGCGCTATTTGTTGATCAGGCAAAAAATGGTGCACATCGTGACGATCGTCGCCTCACTCCCCGCTCCATCGAGCGTATCGTGCGCGAATATGCCATCAAAGCTGGTATTTCCAAGAAAGTCACGCCGCATGTGCTGCGTCACTCATTTGCAACAGATCTCCTTTCAAATGGCGCTGATATTCGTTCAGTCCAGATGATGCTCGGTCATGCCAATATTGCTACAACACAGGTCTATACACATATTACCGACAAACAACTCAGGGATGTGCATAAAAAGTTCCATAGTAAAAGGTAATTTTGAATTTTTAGAATTCTCGTGGTACAGTAAAAACAAATAAAAATTGTTCTAAAAATGAAGAAACAAAAGAATGGAAATGCGTTTACAGCATTAGTACTCATGAGTCTCATGATCGCCATGAATCAAGGCTGTTTAAGCAGTCAGGCAAACAAAAATGCACATCCTTTCAATCAGGAAGGAAAAGTAATTGGTAAAACCGATACTAGTATTTTGGTGAAAACCAATGATACGACGTTCCGTATTCACCCTGTTGATACCAAATCGATATCAAAAGGTGACTCCGCAAAGTTCTATAAGGGAAATAATCTCCCCGATGGAACAAATGCAGTAGTAGACACCTTGTCTATTGTAAAAAAACAAAAACTGAAAAAATAAATTATTATTGTATTTTTTCACCGAACTCAAAAGGCATCCTCTCAGCAGGATGCCTTCTTTTTTATAATTTGCCTCCCTTTTTAGTGTGGATGATACACTCTATGACATGCGTATTATTTCCTGGAACACCAATGGCTTGCGTGCTACTGCCAAGCAGGGACACTTTGACCCGCTCTTTACTGAGTACAATCCCGACATGCTCTGCCTCCAAGAGACCAAGTCTACCCCTGACCAGCTCCCGATCGAGGTTAAGGAAGTTTTTGGATATGACAGTTACTTTGCCTGGCCAACTGTTAAAAAGGGGTATAGTGGTGTAGCTATCTACACCAAGGAGACTCCCCTCGTAGTCACCTACGGCATAGGACTTCCTGAACTTGATGATGAGGGTCGTACAATCACTGCTGAGTACAAGGATTTCTACCTCATCACCTGCTACTTCCCCAATGGTGGTGGCGGTCCAGAGCGACTCGACTATAAACTTAGGTTTTATGATCAGTTTCTTCTCTATATCGACGGACTCAAGAAGAAAAAACCGGTGGTGTTCTGCGGAGATGTGAATACTGCGCACACTGAGATCGACCTTGCTCGCCCCAAAGAAAATGTTATGAATACAGGCTTTCTCCCTATCGAACGTGCGTGGATGGATACACTCGTCTCGCATGGATGGGTGGACGCATTTCGTCATCTTAATCCTGAAGTTGAGGATGTATATACCTACTGGGATCAAAAGACAGGTGCGCGTACACGCAATGTCGGCTGGCGTATTGATTACTTCTTTGTTTCCGCTGACCATATCAATACAATCAAAGGATTTGAAACACTTACTGAGTATTATGGGAGCGATCACTGCCCTATCGTGCTTGATATAAAGTTCTAAAACAAAAAACCGCCCATCCAGGCGGCTTTGTTTTTAACGTTGTCTGATTTGTTTTCTAAAGCGTTTGCTGTTGATCGCTCTAATGGTGAGCAATCTGGTTTTAAGGCAGAATTTACCCATAGATAAAAGGGTTTTGATTATTTTCTCTAATCCTATTCCTCTCCCTTTAAAAATGCAATAGGAGGTATATACTGATGAAAAAACAAGTACTATGAAAACTCGTAAACAACCCTTGCCCCCAAAAGCTCTGATACCGCCAGTATTAGTACATATTTGGAATAATTTATCTTATCTTCCTTGTCCCACATCGATTGAAAGATATATTGTTTTCACGGATGCAATTTGTCGTGTATATAGAAATTATGCAAATATGATTTTTATGACATTGTATAAACCTATCCACCATACACAACAGATTGTTGGAGGAATTGAATACGAAATGTCTTGGATCTTATCAACAACAAATGATATTACTACTGAGTGTAAAAAACACGTCCTTAGTAGAAGGTCTAAACGTATATTATTTCGTATGAGAAATAAAAATGAGCTCATTTGGGAAAAGTTTTACAAAAAATTTTTGGAACTTAAAACCGCAAATGAAGAACTGCTCTTTATCGAACATACGGATGTTCTGGCTCAAGAAATGCCGTACACAAAGAACTTCTCGGTTATTTTGCACCACTTCCAGCGGTACTCATTTCAGCGTAACTAACTTCCTTAACACCACCCTTCTTTATAAGGGTGGTTGTCTTTTTTTAGTTTTATGGTATTTTACCTGCAAAACTAAAACCCATTACAATGAAAATGAAACAAAGCATATTGGTGAATATTCTCACCATAGTTGTAGTAGCTGGAGGCCTAATCCTCAGTGACTGGCATCCTAAAACAGGTATTTCTCTGGCCGTAGCTGGAGTGATACTCTTATTCTCATATAGAGGATATCTTTTGCTCAAAAAGACCAAAAACACACCTTTTGTTCTGCACGACGAAGAGTGGCCCGAACATCATTCTGATCATGCTATTATGTAAATCCCTTAAAGCTCCTCTGATGAGGAGCTTTTCTTATTTCTTGACGCCATGTTTCACGTGAAGCTTTTTGACCTCGCCTTCATTGGCATCATCCTTCTTATCTCTCCCCTTCTCCCCCAGGATTTTGAGATCTTTGTCTTCGAGTTCATCCAGGTCTTTGACTCGCTCTGATAGAGTTTCGACGCTATTGATTGTCGGATCTTCGAGGACTTCTTCTAGAAGTGCATGAAGTATCCACCCCATCCGAGGGCCAGGTTTCATGTGTAACACCTTCATCAGATACCCCCCGTCTATTTTCAGTTGTGAAACTGAGATCGGATCACGGAGTGCTTCGTCGATCATGGCATGGTATTTGCGCAATCTGTAGGGAGCTTCTACTTTTTTCATACCTACACGATCACATTCACGGACTTGCATGAGTTCCCAAATATGCTCGGGTTTCACCTTTTGGATAATGCGACGTACTGCAGAGAGGGTGATTTGCTCAGTATCAGAGAAAAACATATGGTTTCGTACGAGTGTCACCACAAGCTCTTCTGTTTCACGTGGAACCCGGAGACGATCGAGGATCTTGCGGGTCATGCGTGCCCCTACGACTTCATGGCCAAAAAACGTATATTTATCCTTGGATCGGTCATATCGACGCGTCGCAGGCTTGCCGATATCATGAAACAGTGCCGTGAGACGGATTTCACGTGAAAAGCTCTTGTCTGCAGCATGCTGGAGAGCGTGTAGCAAGTGCTGGTATACATCATAGATGTGAGCACCCTTTTGCTCACATCCAATACCCTCTTGGAGTTCAGGGATGAAATGCTTGAGCAGTCCTGTCTTCTGGAGCAGGTCTATTCCCATTGCTGGGGCGTCAGAGTCAATGATTTTCATAAACTCATCCCGAATACGCTCAGCCGAGATGCTTTTGATCAAGTCGGCGTTCTTTCCTATTGCATCAAGTGTTTCATGTGAAATACCAAACCCAAGGGTTGTGGAAAACCTCACCGCCCGAAGCATCCGCAATGCGTCCTCATTGAACCGTACATCAGCATAAAGGACACACCTGATAGATTTGTCCTTTATGTCCTTTATACCCTCATATGGGTCAATATAGGCGTTAGTAGAGGGATTCCAGGCGATTGCATTCATCGTAAAGTCGCGCCGCTCGAGGTCTTTACTGAGTTCTGTTTCATATGAAACACTGTCTGGACGGCGATTGTCACTATACCCTCCTTCTGAACGGTATGTAGTGATTTGGACTTCCTCAGCTTTTATTTCACGTGAAACTTCCCTTTCAGTTGCTTCTGGTGCCATATCAATGACAGTCACAGTTCCAAAAGTGTTTTCATAGACCGTTTTGCGATCAGCAAACACTTCTTGGATCTGATCCGGTGTGGCATTGGTCGTGATATCCCAATCCTTCGGAGTACGACCCGTAATAAGGTCTCGAACGCAGCCACCTACGAGGTATGCTTCAAATCCCCTGTCTTGGAGGGTTTGTGTTACATGTGAAACGAATGCGGGTACCTTGGAAGGTGAAATATGCATTTATATCGGTATTTATTGTGCACCTACCAGGACTCGAACCCAGAATAACGGTTCCGAAGACCGCTGTGATATCCATTTCACCATAGGTGCGCTTGTAATACCATCGACTATACCACTGAATTGACAGAATATAAAGGGATAGTGATTGCAAAATACCGATTGATGGGTATAATTATCAGCGCACCTTTTCACAACTTGCGGGTATGGTTTAGTGGTAGAATGCGTCCTTGCCAAGGACGAGACCAGGGTTCGATTCCCTGTACCCGCACAACGTAAAAATCCCGAGCAATCGGGATTTTTACGTTGGTAGTGTTCGGACATACTTTTGTTCTTGATACAAGGACAATTTGGACAAAACTGTCTATTAGTGCGAAAGACATGTTCAAAAAGCTCATTTTTTGACAAAAGTGTGGA
>ERZ650304.278-NODE-278-length-30953-cov-12.954981_pt1 | contig 30953 bp, 23 predicted proteins | sample MGYA00376240_ERZ650304 | MGnify/ENA primary metagenome ERZ650304 (study PRJEB26733, sample SAMN07839271) | wastewater metagenome | biome: small river; feature: stream; material: water | place: USA: North Carolina | collected 2016-03-01 ... | reverse complement strand
ATAATGTCACCGATAATGTCACCGATAATGTCACCGATAATGTCACCGATAATGTCACCGATAATCAACCAAGATTAGTGCAAATTTTAAATGCAATACGTAGCAATCCCAAAGTAACTACAAGCGAACTAGCGCAAATATTCGCAGTGTCAAAAAGAACCATACTACGCGATATTGACAAGTTAAAGCAAAGTTATATCCGAAGAGAAGGAAATGAGCGTGATGGCATATGGGTAATAATTAATCAAGAGCAAAATAAATGACAAAAAGACTAATTTTACACTTCTGTAGTTCATCGCCGATCACCAAGTCTTATATTGAATTTGTGAATAGTGAATTTAATCCTGATGAACACTATTTTATTATTTTTGAAACATCATTTAACAGTTATACTTACTCAGATAACACTTATTATATTAATGGTAAGAATAGCAAATTTGCCTATTTGGTATTAATAAGAAAATTGCTACAATCAAAAAAAATTATATTCCATGGTTTTTTTAAGAGTCTCCACCTTTATAGAATATTTAGAATATTTCCATTTTCTATTAATAAAATCTACTGGATTATTTGGGGTGCTGACTTATTTTATAATATCGAGAATTTTCAAAATAAATATATAAGTCGTATTATAAAAAAAATTCAAAATATCGGAGTATTAACCGATGAAGAAGCAGAAATATATATAAGTAACTTTAAAACCTTACCTAATATTTACAATGTTACTTATATAAACCCATTAACCAAAGAACTGCTTGATAAATTTGAATCTTCCACAGAGGAATCAACAGTAAATATACTGATTGGAAATTCTGCCACTGAATCTAACCTCCATAGAGAAGCAATAGATAGTTTAATCAAATTTAAAGATGAAAACATTAAAATATTTGTTCCCCTATCATATGGGGATTCAGAATATGCAAAATCAATTGTAAAATACGGTCTAGAAAAATTTTCTAATAAATTTATTCCATTGCTTGAGTTTTTACCATCTGAAAATTATGCAAAATTTTTAGGAAAAATAGATATTGCGTTATTTAATAATCGAGCTCAACAATCTTTGGGTAATATATTTGCTCTTTTATATCTTAACAAGAAGATTTTTATTAGAAAGGATAATCCGACTTGGAATTTTTTAAGCAATAAAAATTATAGTATTAACGATATTATGCAAATACCTAGTTTAGATTTCCATGATTTTACTCAAGCGGATTTAAAAAAAATGGGCAATAAAAAAATTGCAGAAAATACATTTTATAATGTTGCGTTTATCAAATCACAATGGTGCAACGTTTTTATGAATGCTAAAAAATGATTAACATAACAAAAACTTTTTTACCACCTCGTCATGAGCTAGACAGATATATAGACAAAATTTATGAAACAAATTGGTTAACAAATTTTGGTCAGCTAGAACAATTATTAACCTGTAGGCTGAAAGATTATCTTGAAGTAGAAAACATGATCTTAGTGTCTAATGGCACCTTAGCAATGCAAGTAGCTTACAAAGCACTAGGATTATCCGGTGAAGTTATAACTACACCTTTCTCTTTCGTAGCAACTACCAGTTCTTTGGTCTGGGAAGGCTTAACACCTGTGTATGCAGATATTGATCCGATAAGTCTTACTATAAACCCTGATAATATTTTGCCATTGATAACAGATAAAACATCAGCAATATTGGGTGTACATGTTTACGGCAGACCTTGTGCCGTTAATCAAATTCAGCAAATTGCGGATAAAAATCATCTTAAAGTTATATATGATGCAGCACACGCATTTAATGTCAAAACAATTGAAAATAAAAATTTATTAACTTACGGCGATGCATCAACCCTTAGCTTTCATTCAACAAAACTATTTCACACTGTCGAGGGTGGTGCTATAGTCAGCAATGATGCAAACCTTATAAAAGAATGTAAGAAATTGATTAATTTTGGAATAACAGGTTATGACAAAATTGAAGGATTAGGGATCAACTGCAAGATGAATGAATTTGCTGCAGCGATGGGACTTGCGGTACTTGATAACATTGACAAAATAATTGTAGGTCGCCGAAGAGTATATGAAATATATAATGAACTGCTGCCTAAAGAAGTATTGCCAGAACAAATTACCTTTACAAATAATAACTATAGCTACTTTCCTATTTTGTTAAAAGATGAAGAACAACTAATTAAGATAAGAGATGCATTAATTAATAAAGATATCACGCCAAGGCGCTATTTCTATCCCTCGCTAAACACATTAAATTATATAAAATATCAACAATGCCCAATATCAGAGGATATTTCAAAACGTGTTCTCTGTTTACCGATATCCCCAGATTTGAGTGAAAAATCATTGATTAAGATATATAATATAGTAAATGATATCTATTTCTTATAAATAAAATGGAGCTATTATGGCATACTTAACTGAAACGCAACTTCAATCCATGAATTTCCAACATGTAGGAGAAAATATAAAGATTTCAGACAAGGTCTCTATTTACAATGCAGGTCTAATATACTTGAGTGACAATTGTAGAATTGACGATTTTTGTATTTTATCTGCGGGTAATGGAGGGATTCATATTGGTAAGCATGTGCATATTGCCGCCTACTCCAGTCTAATTGGAGCTGAACAAATTTTTCTAGACGATTTCTCCGGTTTATCTTCAAGGGTATCAATCTATTCTAGCAGTGATGATTACTCTGGAAAATATATGACTAACCCAACGATTCCAGAAAATTTAAAAGGGGTAATAAGTAATCCCGTTTACTTAGGTAAACATGTAATAATTGGAGCTGGTAGCGTTATTCTACCTGGAGCAAAAATAAATGAAGGTGTTGCAATTGGTTCTTTGGCTCTGGTACTAGGTAAAAACTACCCAGAGTTTATGGTTTATGGAGGAGTTCCCGCCAAACCAATAAAAGCTCGTAAACGCGATTTACTTGAATTAGAAAAAAAATTAAGTAGTTATGAAACTGTTTAAAACTACTTTATTATCCGGACTATCTACTATATTTCGATTGGCTAGTAGTTTTATATCAGTTAAAGTTATTGCAATTATTATCGGACCTGCAGGAGTTGCAATAGTTGGACAATTTGCTAATTTCATAACGATGGTTTCTACTCTTGCATCTGGAGCAATTACTAATGGTATTATTAGTTATACCGCTAAAAATGCAAATAATTTAGAGAAACTTCATAAAGTATGGAAAACAGGATTCTGTTTAAGCACAATACTATCCTCCATATGTACGGTTGGATTGTTACTATTTAAAAACAGTATTTCTTTATATTTTTTACACTCATCTGAGTATTCAATAGTTATAGTTATTTTTGCTTTCTCAATAATATTTTTTGTCTGGAATCAATTAATTTTAGCAATACTTAATGGGCTGGGCAAAATCAGCAAATTAACGTTGCTAAATATAATATCAAATTTAGTTGGCTTAGGAATATCAATACTATTAGTGCTAAAATGGAAAATACTGGGTGCACTGATTGCACTAGCAATTGTTCCAAATTTAATGCTAATAATTATGATCGCTTTAGTTTACTTTGAACCATGGTTTAAAATAAAAAACTTGATAGGTAAAATTGATATAAACGCTCTAAATGGTCTTAAAAATTATACAGTAATGGCTATAATTGCTGCTACAGTTACGCCTCTACAACAAATAGCAGTAAGAAATTTAATTATTTCACACCTTGATATAAATATTGCAGGCTGTTGGCAAGGACTGCAAAAAATATCTGATGCTTATTTGGCAATTGTATATACAGCTTTCAGTACTTATTTCTTGCCTAAATTTGCTTCATTAGAAAATAGTAAGTTAATTCAAAAAGAGTTAAACGGCTGTTATAAATTAATTATTCCATTCGTATTATTGTCAATAATTATGATATATATAAGTAGAGAATATATAGTTAATATCTTATTCAGCAATCAATTTAGTGCAATGAACCAACTATTTTTATGGCAACTCGTAGGCGACTTCTTCAAAACCATCGCATGGCCACTGGGGCTAGTATTCTTAGCCAAAGGAAATGCATTAGTAATAGGAATCAACGATATTATATTCAATGTTTTAGTCGTTATACTCTCTTATTGGTTAATTAATTATATACCAGTTCAAGCTGCAGTTTTATCTTTTGCTATCACATATTTTTTATGGTTTTGCTGGTTGTTGTTTTTGACAAAGTACAACATATTTTCTACAAACACCGCTTGAAGATTACAGAAAAATCTCTGACTTTACTTGCTAATAACTTATTTAGGAAATCTGCGTGGAACATACAATCAAAATCTTAGTTCTGTGTTTTTCTGATTTAAAACGCGACCCAAGGGTATTTCGGCAATTACTCGCGTTGACCACTAAGCAAAAATATAAGATATATGCGGCAGGCTGGGCTGATCCTGAAGTTGATTCGATTGAGTATATAAATTTACCAAAATTTCACGGAACAAAGCTGTCTAAATTAACAAGTGCAATAAATTTAAAACTAAGCAACTATGAGCGGTATTACTGGAATAATAAAAACCATAACACGGCGTATCAAATTTTAAAAACCTATAAGTTTGACCTAATATTGGCAAATGACATTGATGCACTACCTCTTTCAGTAAAAATTGCGAGTGAGCATAATGCAAAATTAATCTATGATGCGCATGAATATACGCCACGAGAGTTTGAAAATAACTGGAAATGGCGCTTTTTTTATCAAAAGTATAAAACATATCTATGTAAAACATATTTACCGCTAACTGATGCTATGATTACAGTATGTGATGGAATTGCTCAAGAATATAACAAGCATTTCAATGTAAATCCAGTCATAATTACCAATGCACCCAATTATGTCAATTTATCTCCAAACCCAGTAGCTGGTAATAAGATTAAAATAATTCATCATGGAGCAGCATTGCCAGCTCGTAATTTAGAGTTAATGATCGAAATGACTAAATATCTTGATGACAGGTTTGAATTAGATTTTATGCTAGTTGCAAACAATTATAGTTATTTGAATGAACTAAAAAAGAGGGCTCGAAATTATCAAAATATTAATTTTGTTGAGCCAGTCGCAATGCCTGAAATTGCGCAAAAAATAAATTCTTACGATATTGGTCTATTTATCCTACCTCCAAATAACTTTAATTATGCTATGGCACTACCGAATAAATTATTTGAATTTATCCAAGCCAGACTTATGATTGCAATTGGTCCATCGCCAGAAATGGCAAAATATGTTACCCAATACGACCTAGGGATTATTGCCAAGGACTTCTCTCCAAAAATCATGGCGAATGAACTAAATAAATTAACTATTTCTCAAATAATGCAGTTTAAAGCAAATAGTAATAGCATTGCAAAACAGCTATCATTTGAAGAAAACCAAAGTATCTTACTAGATTTGGTATCCACTACCTTGAAAGCTTCACCATGTGTGGAATAACTGGATTTATCGCTTTTACAGGCAAATACACGACTCTCAAACAAATTGAGCTGATGAATAACCAGATTCGTCACCGTGGCCCCAATGATGAGGGATATTATTGTTTAAGTACAGATAATCAAACTCTAATTTTAGCTGGCAATGATACTAACCAAAATCATACCTCAAACTTAATACCATACTTACCAGAGCAGCAAATCACCGACCATCAAGATCAACATATTTCGTTAGCACTTGGACATCGACGGCTTTCAATTCTGGATCTATCACCACTTGGGCATCAGCCGTTATCAATTGACAATAACAAATACTGGATTAGTTATAACGGTGAAGTATATAATTATCTCGAGATACGTCAAGAATTGGAAGTTCTCGGGCATAAGTTTGTGTCACATAGCGATACCGAAGTAATTTTATCTGCTTATAAACAATGGGGGGCGCAGTGTTTAGATAAATTTAATGGAATGTTTGCTTTTGTTATTCATGATGCAATCAATAAACAAGTTTTTATTGCTCGCGATCGGTTCGGGGTAAAACCGCTGTATTACTATAGTGATGAAAGTGGTATTTATCTAGCATCTGAGATTAAGCAATTTACTTATTTAGACAGCTGGCAACCATATTTAAACCATCAAATCACCCACGATTTTTTAGTTTATGGTTTAAGTGATCACACATCACAAACGATGTTTAAACATGTTAAGCAGCTACGTGGTGGTGAATACGCGATAATTAATATGCTTAATTTTAACTCAATAGCAGATTTTAAGATTAATCGCTGGTATCACCTTAACACTAGTACCAAACAGATAAAATATGATGCTGCAAGCCAAAAGTTTAGAGAATTATTTATTGAATCCGTAAAGCTCAGATTACGCTCAGATGTTAAAGTTGGCTCTTGTCTCTCTGGTGGACTCGACTCATCAGCTATTGTGTCAGTTATGGCGGATTTATTAAAAGAAAATAACTCTGGCGAATTACTTAATACCTTTTCCGCATGCAGTATATACAAAGAGTTTGATGAAAAAGAATATATTGACGAAGTAGTTACGCATAGCAAAGCTACTCCATTTTACTGCTACCCCAACTTGGATGATTTACTTGCGGTAAACGATAAGCTTACGTGGCATCAAGACGAACCATTTGGTTCGACCAGTATTTTTGCACAATGGTCAGTTTTTGAGCTGGCAAAAAAGCAAAATGTAACGGTAATGCTTGATGGACAAGGTGCAGATGAACAATTAGCAGGCTATCAAGGTTTATATTTTCAGATTTATCTAAACGAATTACTTGCAAATGGCAAGCTGGTTAAGTTTATCCAAGAGCTCAAAGCGTTCCACAAAATCCATGGTATAGCAATAAAGCCAACGCTAATTAAAAGTGTGATTAATCTATTTCCACCAACACTGAAAAAACGAATTGGTAAATTTCTTGGTAAACCATTATATAACATTAGTTGGCTCAATAATGACGCTTTTAGCTATCAGGATATTAACCCTTTTTTAGTCGGTGGAATGAATAATCGCAGCGTAAAAGACACGCTTTATGCACAAATAATGCATAATAACCTCTCAATGTTACTTCATTGGGAAGATCGTGACTCTATGGCTCATTCAATTGAATCAAGAGTACCGTTCTTGGATTATCGTTTGGTTGAGTTTATTTTTAGTTTACCAACTGAATACAAGATTAACGCAGGAATAAGTAAAAGAATTTTACGTGATGGATTAGACGGCATCCTGCCCGATAAAATCAAAAATCGAATGTCCAAGCTTGGGTTTGCGACACCTGAAGAAGTTTGGGTAAAGCAGAATCATCTGCTTTTCAGAGATAAATTAATTGATGCGCTAGAAGCATGTCCAACAATTTTCAACCGTACTCAGGTGCTAGAAATTTTTGATGAGATTATCGCTGGCAAGCGAGCTTTTGACTTTTGGCTCTGGCGCATCATCAGCTTTGGCACTTGGTTTAAATTATTTAAAGTTCAACTCTAAATGAAATATATCCTCTACCTAACGGTAAGACAATCTCACTATGCTGCAAAATACCAATCGCAGGTTCTGGCATGGCAAGAACTTGGCTATAATTGTCAGCAAATTGATTTAAAAAGTAGCGCTGATATATCCCCCAGTTTACAACAGCAAATAGCACAAGCAGATTTGATTTATATCCGCCAAGAGCTGGCTTTAATTAAACTTTGGCAGAAATTACGCTCATACCTAATAAGCAAGCCTTATCTAGTTGAAATACCAACGCCACTCCATATTTATTTCCAAGAAATTAACAACTCGGCACAAATTGCTAAGTGGAAAAAAAATATCTTCTTCATTTGGTTAATCAAACGACAAATTGCAGATATCTTATCACAGAGTAAAATGATTATTGAATTTGCCGAAGAGCTTTCACCTCTGGTGCTAACACATAAAAAACAGATTTATTTATGGCAAAATGGTGTTAATCTACCCAAACTCTACGCTACCAGCAGCCATCAAGTATTTAATCATGCTGCAATTGATAACTTTTGTCAGGATAAACAACTTAATTTAATTATGGTTGCCAATTTAGCTGATTATCATGGCTTAGATCGCTTGATTCTTGGGTTAGCCAAGTATTATGAAACTAAAACTCCAGAAATCGTGGTTCAAGTTACCATCGTTGCAGGAGAAAATGCAGCTCTAAATAGCAGCAAGCAATTAGTTAATCAGTTAGCACTAAATAAGCATATCTCATTTGCTGGCTATAATGCATATAGTGAATTATTTCAACTGTATCAAGGCGCAAATATTGCTATCGGTCCCATAGCATCATACCGCAAGAATTTATTTCAAGCATCATCGTTAAAGCTCCGCGAATACGCACTGTTTGGCTTACCGTCCATAATTGATCATCATGACTATGATTTGAGCTCTAAAGATTATATTCTACAAATACCATCTGACAATGCACCAGTTGACGTTAATCAATTAATTAATTTTTACCAACATTTGATTAAGACTTATAACCATGAACTACCAACTATAATTTCAGATTATGCTCAAAACAACTTACTTTGGACTCATAAAGTCAAACAACTGGAATTCACCTTAAAACAAAATAATCTCATTTAATAGCGAAATAGCTGCATCTACCATGAAATTTTAAAATGCCATTTTAAAATTTCATGGTAATATCTGCATAATCTGCTTGTATAAATGAACTAAATGACAACATCAAAGCTACAATGAATAATACTCAACATATTTCGATTGCTATCGCTACCTATAATGGTGAAAAATATCTAGCTGCGCAGCTAGATAGCATCTTACAGCAAACTTACCCAGCGTCGGAAATCATTATTATTGATGATTGTTCCTATGATAATACATGGAATATCTTGCAAAAGTATGCGAATCAATACCCACAAATAAAGCTACATCAAAACGAAGCTAACGTGGGAGCATGCCTTAGTTTTGCTAAAGCAATCAGTTTATGTAATGGTGATTATATCGCTCTTGCCGATCAGGACGATGTGTGGCTGCCAAATAAGCTATTAACATTAATAGATAATATCGGCGATAGTCTCCTGATCCATAGTGATGCTTTTATTGTTGACGAAAATCTCAATATTCTTACTAATACTTTTAGTAAAGGTGTAATGAATCAAACCAATTTTATTGACTACTTATTTGCCAATAATGTAACTGGCTGCACCTGTATGTTTACCCGTGCGTTGATTAGTAAATCATTTCCGATGCCAGAATTTTATATGCACGATCATTATCTAGCCATCGCTGCTAGCTATTTGGGAACAATAAAATATCACCCACAGCCGCTAATTTATTACCGTCAGCATACAGGAAATCAAATTGGAGAAAATAACCAAGTTAATTTCGATAAATTTATCCGCGCGCGCACTGTCGTAGGCAATAGCTTAAAAAGGCTAGCCATTCATCCATCATTTACAAAACCATCACAGCAAATTAATTTAATTGCGGATTATCATCTGTCAATCGCAACTGGACACTGGCAAAGTAAGCAAAATATTTTAAATCTGTTACGGCTAAAAAAAGGAGTAAAGTATCTTGTATCACTTTATATTTTAACTGGCTTTGGCAACTCCACCTTAGCAAAAAAACTATACAATTGGTTAAAAAAATAAATGCTTAGTATCTCCATCGTACTTTATAAAAACAATCCAACGCAGATAGCTAACTTGCTGGAAGATATTTTTGCCAGCCAAGACATTCAATTGAACAGCATCTACCTAGTTGATAATTCACCAGATAATCGCCTGCAGTCTTTGACAAACCTTAACCCTAGAATAGAATATCTTACAGCGCCACACAATCCCGGTTATGGAGCAGCACATAATCTGGCTATTAGTAAATCAATTGAAAAAAATGTTGAATATCATCTAGTGGTTAATCCGGATATAAGGTTTAGCAGTACCGAATTAGCAAAACTTATTAATTTTATGCAGCAACGCAGTGATGTGGGGCTAGTCATGCCTAGAGTAATCTATCCCGATGGCAAGGTACAGCATCTGTGTAAACTATTGCCTAATCCATTTAATATTTTTGCCAGACGTTTTATGCCGCGAAGTTATATTGATAAAATGAATTATAATTATACGTTGCAATGGACTGATTATAATAAATTGATGCAAGTTCCCTATTTATCAGGGAGTTTTATGTTGTTTAGAGTTAGTGACTTGCTGCAGATTGGTAGTTTTGATGAGCGTTTTTTTATGTATTTTGAAGATACCGATATTACCCGTCGCTTTTATCGTGAAGCTAAAGCGTGGTTTTACCCTAACGCAACTGTTACTCATGAGCATAATCAGGAATCCTATCGCTCGCTCAAAATGTTATGGGTTCATATTCAAAATATGATTCGTTATTTCAATAAGTATGGCTGGTTTTTTGATAACGAGCGCCGCCAAATAAATAAGCGGATAAATTCACAACAAATAAAATAGCACTCCTATCTAGCGGCTTGTATTTATCGGTTATAAAATATATTCCCCATGAATCACAGGCAACGGGCTAGGAATATTTTCTTCACCAATCTCTTGCAATAAATTTATTTCAATATTTCTGGTGATACTTGAAATCGGAACTCCTGATGGCTGATGTTCAAATGGATTCATCAGATTCAGTCCGTTCAAATTGCTGGTATTAAATACAAACCCCATAGCCCAACCCAAAACTATTGCTACTGCGCCAACGCTATTGGTTGCCATTGTAATTAAAGCGATAAACAACCAAATAAAGAGCTTAGTAAAAAATAGGTAATTAATTGGAAATACCGTGTTATTAATCCGTTCAGACTTCCCCATCGCTTCACACAAATTTTCAATTAAATGGTTCAGAATCGTGAACTCAAAATCAGTAATCTGTTGTTTAACTCTCAGATTTTTGATTTCCTGTGATTGAATGCTTAATAATCCATTTGGGATATGCGATATTGATTTAAGTTTTTCCACATCATCCGCGGTAATATATTGTAAGTAGCTTTCATCTTGTTGATACCTCCTCAGCGAAGCCGTCAGAGCGTAAAGAAAGCCAATATGGCGGCGAACGATTCTTTTAGCTGCATCGTTATCTAAATTATACGCAACCAGATTTCTAGCAAACGAGCGTGAATCATTAACAATTCCACCCCAAATCATTCGCGCTTCCCACCAGCGGTTGTAAGCCTGGTTATTATTAAAACCGATAAAAAATGCGATTGCCGTACCCATTAAGGCAGGAAAAGCAATTGGCAACTTAAATGAAACCCACCAATATGCGTCCATTAAATATATAACGCCACAAAATGCAAGCATTAATAAATCAATTTTCCAAGTAAACTTTAATATCCTAAATAGACTTAAATTTTTTCCAATTAGCATTTTTTATAATCTCTAACATTCATCAACCAAGTGTAACCCTAGCTATTACTAGAATTACACTTCTTGTTATATACAAAAGCTGTTACGCAAAGAAGCTTTTCACGAAATCATGATTAGCTAATTTAATCGGGTCTGTTTCTCCATTTAGATTAACTACCGATATTTTGCCATGTCCTTCACCGCGTGAGTTATCAATATCCAGCACCATTCCAATAATGGCTAGTGACTTATCATTGCGTAAGTCATGAAAATCTTTAATCGCTAAGTCCACTTGCTGATTTACATTATTGATCACTGCATCACGCCATTGAACTGTCTCACTACATGTGCTATTAATATCAGATTTTTTAATTGATAGTGCGAGATGATCAATCTCTCGAATTATACTTGAATGTAAATTACTATAATCACCCATTGAAGCTTTTACCGCGCCACATCCTGTATGTCCTAAAAATATCAATAATGGAGTATTCAGTACTCTTACCCCATATTCGATACATCCTTGGTTAAGGATATACTGATTACCAATATTTCTTACTATAAAGAAATTATTCTCAGGATTAAATGTAAATGAAGTACTATGCGCTCTAGAGTCACAACACATCACTAAGGTACAAGCCGGGGTTTGACTTGAAGCAAATGTTTTTATTTCATGTTCTTTAGCTTCGGTATAAGAACTATTAGTTTCTTTTATTGATTGTAGCAAATGAATCACATCATCATTTTTTAGAATTAATTCCATTCCCAGTTCCTTTCATATTTTACAAGAAGCACTATATTAGCATCAAATTGGTTGAAAGCTCAACTATTTTAATAGTCGTAACTCACGAGATAAACCATATCCTCGAAGTATTTGATCCTTATGTGCAAAGGATTAATGAAGAAGACGACATAATTCAAACTAGAACTACATAAGAAATTTTTTGAAATTAAACAAAGCCCAAGATTCAAAGACGATAAGTACATTTAATTAAATTCTGGGTATGCTTTCAAAATACTAATATTATTTCCAGTCAAGAAATTGTATTCAATCAGAGCCTGATAATTATTATTAATAACATTGATATAATCCAAATAAGCATTAATCGCATTATCTTCACGCAGGTTTAGCATAAACAAATTACTGTCTCCATTATTAATCCGCTTATTCTCAGCACTAAGCAAATCTTGTGCTAATTGATTAGATGATTTAGATATATCTACTTGGCTTGCTGTTGCAGAAATAGAATAATGTAACGTTTCTATCTGAGACTTGAGCTGTTCCAATAAAAGCTGCCTGTCATTTAAGAGTTTACGGTAGCTTGCATCTGTCTCGGCGCTCATTCCTTTACCGTAGCTTCTATCAAGAGGCAAAGAGAACTGCAACTTACCTACCATTTCTTGCTGATTTAGTTGAAAATAGTATGATGTTGCTGTATCCGAATTATTCTGATTATACTGCAGCGCTAAATTAAGTTTTGGTAATAGATAATTACCAGCCAGTTTTTGCTGATTAATTATTTGTTGGAGTTGTGTTTGAATAATCTTAAATTCTGGACGGTTCTGGACTGCTTCGTTTACTTCTTTAACAATAGGTATGTCAGGAAGTGTTTTTACTTTAGGCAAGCCACGAGGCAATACATTCTGGCTAGGTACAATTGTGTTACACTGATTATCGCGATAATACAATGATAAATACTGTGATGCTTTGTTAAAATAATCCTGAGAAGACATTACTTTTACACGCCGTTTTAATACGTTATTATAATTCTCCTTAACCGCTATCTCTGCTACATCACCATTTTTCAGTCTCTTTTCCATTGCTGCTTGACGAGTTTCGGCAATTTTTAATAATCTTTCATACGAAGTTAATTCAGCCCCTGCCATCATCCATGCTAGATAAGCTTTCATTGCCTCCGTTTTTACTAGAAGCTTGGATAGTTCAATTTCATAATCTGATTTTTCTTTATCCAGAATTGAATTATAAACATTGAGACGCTCCTCATCCATGGTAAACCCACTCAATAGATTCATCTTTAAACCCACAAATTGACGTCCTAAAGTTGAAGTAATTTGAGCAGAATCATACTGTGGAGTATAGCCACCAGAAATATCATATCCAGCATAAGCGGAAACAGGAGAGCCATAAAAACGTTTTTCCAAGGCAATCTTTTGGTATGTGGTATTATATGTACTACCCTGACGCTGAACAGAATCAGTATCCAAACGTGTATCAAAAGGAGCTTCACTTTTCTTAGCTTTAGCGCTATTTAGTTCTTGCTGTATAACCGCATTCAGAACTTTGGGATAGCAACTATTAATAGAGCTCTCAATTTTAGCAACTCTCAGCTCATAGGCATTTGCAGCGGAGAATAATAAAGTAAATATGCATAAAGATATTTTTTTGATATGCATATTATTTATCATATTTACCTCCATCTTTATTCTTGTCATAATCATCGTTAAATATTGAGTTACTATTAAGAGTAGCATTATTATTCTTATTGTTGATCGCAATTGGAAATCCATTTAGTTCACGCCATAGCTCATATCCTAACAAAACTTTATTTAGCTGAATATAAGCTTGTACTTGTGCTCCCATTCTTAAGAAATTCTTGGATGGCCATGAAGGCTCTTTTGCATCAGGCTCAATTAAAACCCGAAACATACCATTTGTGCCAGATGCATAATCTACAACTTTAACCACTCCACCAAAAGTACCAATCGAAACAGAAGGCCACCCGCTAAACTGAATTGATGGCCATCCATCAAATACTAAACGAACCTTACGCCCTGGCGATACCAATGGAACATCATTGCCACTAATATAAATCTCGACCGCTATATTATCTGTTGCCGGTAAGAATGTAGCCAAGACATCGCCTGACTTTACAACTTTACTTCCTGAACTTGCGAGTGTATTTATTACAATTCCATCTCGATCCGCCACTATTAACTGGCTAGACTGGCGCGATAATGAAGACTGAGACTTAATTAATTGTGATTTATAATATTGTTGATCTGCAAGTGACTTCTGATAGTTAATTTGTGCTAACTCAAACTCTCGTTTAGATGTAAGCCCATTTTTATAGAGATTTTGTTGTCGATTAAGATTACTTAATGCAAGTTTAGTTGCTTCAGCCGTAGAGTTAAGGCGCTCTTGTAATGCATCAACTTCGGAGTTTAAGCGGCTTAATAGATATGGATCAACATCGACTATTTCCGCAATCTTGTCACCTTTTTTAACACGACTTCCATCCCTAACAAACCATTTATTGACACGTCCACCTACTGTAGAAACAATTTGCTGCACCCGATCCTCTGGATGCAAGGCAGTAATTTGTCCACTACCAGTCGAAGTTTGTACCCATGGGACAAACATTATTGCCACAAAAGTAAGAAATAAAATCAGAATCAAAATTCCTAACCGAGGAAAAAACCTAGAAATCAAAATACCATCAATTGTATTAAATGGTTTAACATCATCTTGTTTATACATTGCATACTGTTTATCTAAATCAAAGCTCATCATTCCACCTAAGCCAAATAGCGTTTAATAAGAACACGAAGCTCACCAATATTATCAGTCATGAATGAACCTGACTCTTTAGTCAATAGAATAAAATTATCATAATTAATGTGATTATCTTCATTTTCAGAAAAGCAAATAACTGTAGTAGAGGTTTCATTAGACAAATAATTTAAAATATTTTGCTGAACTTGTTTATCTACACGATCAAAAACCTCGGTAATAATAATCATTGAGGACTCAGTTAAAATCGCTTTAGCTATCTTCAATTGAATAATATGCTGTTCCTGCAATGGGAAACCATTACCAATTAATCTAGTATCTAGTTTACTCTCAAGCGAATATGCTACATTATATAAATTAACTAACTCCAGCACATTATTAATCTGGTTTTGCATTAAATCAGAAACACCATATTCGAGAAACTCACGGATAGTACAGTCAAACATATTTGCATCATCAATTAAAGTAATTTGACTACGTAAATAATGTTGATCAAAGTCTGATATTTGGATATCGTTAAAAGTGATATTTCCAGAATCCGAATGGATGAGATTAGTTATTAATTTAACCAAAATTGATTTGCTAACTTGATCTGTTGATAACAATAAATTATTAGTACTATGAGCAATAGCAATATTGAATTTATGCTGAACACCAAAATAATCCTTATACATAACATTATCCAGTTTTAGGAGTAGGGATGATTTTTTACGGCTGATTATTCCAGCTTGGTTCATGTCAGTTACTTTGCCTAGTTTTTCATTTTCAATTACTAATAAATGCTCCATTTCATCAGCAGATGCAATCAATTCGTAATATTTATCATAGTAGATACTGAGCTTTGATACACCATATAATGAAGTCGTGTACAAAATTTCTGCTGCTACCAATTGCCCGAGGCTTAGCTGAGACTTAATTACTAAAATTGACCCTATACTTAAAAGAGCAATCGTTACCATTACATACAACACACTTAAAATAGTTATCTGTGTAAAAGTAATACTCCAATATTTCTTACGAGTATCAATATAATCGTTAACTAATTTACGACCCTTACCAACCGCATAATCTTTATTAATACCAGATTTAAAAAATGTATTCATTCTAAAAACATCGTCAATCCAAGCAAAAACCGCAAATTTCGCCTCAGAGCGAGAAATCGCCCTAGAAATCGCTTTTTTCGAAAAGAGCGCCCATGTAATCCAAATTACTATAGCAATTATTAAATTTAGAATAAGGAAATAGGGATGATAAAAGCTAGATAAAATAAAGCTTACTACAATACTTAGGACTATAAGTAATCCTTCAATAATAAGCTCTGATGCATTTCTTTGGATATTAAATATTTCAAAATAACGACCACTTAAATCGCTGGTATTATGAGAATGAAAACTCTCATAATTGCTATAAATTGATTTTAATAAAATATCAGAAGACATTCTCACAAAAGAGTTCCGTTTATAAATCTCAATTAGCAGCTTTTGAAGTACGCTAAGCACAGTTGCAAAACTAATTAAGAAGAGTAAAACAGCACTCAATACAACAACAGGCTGAATTAATGCAGTATATATTACTGAAGTAATCAGCACTTGAATTGAAAGAGGAAGTGCTAAATTAAGTAGCGCAACAATTACGCCATAAACAGCAATTAAACCAAAAAATCTTTTATCACAGAAGACTAAATAATTTAGAATTTCACGCATAGTTTATTTACTGTAAAAAATTATTCTCGTTATCAAAAAAAGAGTTTATTATCGTTCTGAGTCAAACTATATTGTTAAACTAAAGTCCAGTACCAATAACGTTAGACTCAAAAGGAAGCGTTATCTTATCACTAAATTAGTTGATAGTTCAACTAATTTACAGTGGTGCTCTTTTTGTATGGTATAATTACCAGAGGACAAATTTTCACCCAGTTCATTATTATTAATTTAGGATTTATGTTAAAAATGTTATTACAAAGCAGCATATTCAGAGAAATAGATAACCTATCCAGACATGTTAATGGAATCTATGAAAAAATATTTAAGAAATATGGATTGCAGCGCGGTCAATTTGTCTTTATCACACGTATAGTTGAAAACGAAAATATCAATTTAAAACAATTAGCAAAAAATGTTAGAGTTGACAAAACTACCGTAACTAAAGCGATTCAAAAACTGGAAGACTCTGGTTATATTGTTAAACAAATTGATCAAGTCGATAACCGGATTATCCATTTATTACCGACAGAAAAATGTGTCAGTATCTACAATTGCATTATTCAAGAAAAAAATCAGATCTTGGGTAATGTAATTAACAAATTTACACCAGAAGAGTTTGAGTTTTATATTAATATGACTATTAACATGAACTCATTCTTAGATAAAATTCAGTGATTTTGTTGTTTTAAAGCACAACAATTAAAAACTATAGCAATACTATAGTTTCATCTGATTTAACTCACTCACCCCACTATAAATGAATATCCAAGTGATGCTAATCCCCAAGTCAATGCTGCAGCGCAATAAAGCAGAGTAAAACCCGCCAAGCACTTGGGATTAAATGGTATAATCGAGGCATGTCATGCCATTTCCAGTGTTATATAGCTATAAAATAATTTAAAGCTTATGGCAGTGGAAGTGGTATTTTAATCTATCACCGTAGCGTTATTGGTTTATAAACCTAAAACATCATCTCATATAAGCATTATAACTAGGGAGTGCAAACTATCGTGGAATTAGCTAGAAATTTTTATACAGTTCACAAATTTGGCGGATCAAGTGTTGCTGACGCCAGCAGATTTATTGAAGTAACCAAAATTTTGAATGGTTCAAAAGAAATTATCGTTGTGTCCGCAACTAAAGGTACAACGACCAAATTACAAAATATGCTAGATGCAGCTCGCGATGGCCAATCTTGGAAAATGGATTTAGCTAATCTAGAACAAATGCACCAATTAATTGTTAAAAATCTATTACCTGAAAATAAACATGCAGAATTGTTCTCGGTATTAAATCATGACTTTAAAACTATCGCTAATATTTTTGATACAGTAAATCAAATTAGCACTTACTCAACTGAGATTCAAGATTTTGTCTTAGGTTATGGAGAGCAATGGTCGGCACGAATTTTAGCTACTTTATTGTCACTACATAGCAAAGCATTATACTTAGATGCAACTGAAGTGCTTTATTCTTATAAAAGTGGCGGAGTTGTCGGGATTGATTGGGAACGCAGCGAAAAAGCCATACAAGAATATTTTGCTAACAAAGACTTTGATCAATTAGTAATTACTGGTTTCATTGCTTCAACTGCTGATGGTAAACGTACTACACTAGGACGTAACGGTAGCGATTATTCTGGCGCAATTTTTGCACGTTTATTCCACGCGGTAGAATTAATCATCTGGACGGATGTTGACGGTATTTATACTGCGCATCCAGCTAAAGTAAAATCAGCATTCTGCATTGATACTCTATCATACAAAGAAGCGCTGGAATTAGCCTATTTTGGTGCCAGTGTATTGCATCCAATGACGATTTCTCCAGTTGCTGAAGAAAATATCCCAATGTATATTAAAAACAGTTACAACCCTACTGCAGCCGGAACTTACATTAGCCAAAGCTCAACTAAATCTAAGCACTTAATCAAAGGCTTAACTTATGTTGATGATATTGCACTTTTGAATATTGAAGGTGCTGGTATGGCTGGCGTTTCTGGAAGTGCTGCACGCATTTTTGAAATTATGCGTCAATGTGAAGTATCGGTAATCTTGATTTCTCAAGCTAGCTCAGAGCATTCACTATGCCTTGCAATTGCTAACAAATCAGTTAATGCTGCAATTAACGCCCTAAACACCAATCTCAAATTTGAAATTGAAAATGGACAAATCAATAAAGTAACTGCTGATACAGGCTGTGCTATTCTAGCGGCAGTCGGTGACGGTATGGTTGGTAGTCCAGGGGTTGCAGGTAAATTCTTTGAAACTTTAGCTAAAGCTAATATCAATATCCGCGCAATTGCCCAAGGTGCTTCAGAGCGTAATATCTCCGCAGTAATTAATAGTAAAGACATCAATAAAGCTCTTCAAGCAGCACACTCTGGTTTCTATTTATCAGATCAGGTAATTTCTGTTGGTCTGATTGGTCCGGGTGGAATTGGTTCTACTTTCCTAGATCAAGTCGAAGAAGCACGCGCTGCAATTAAAGCTAAATACCATGTTGATATTTGTGTACGTGGAATCATGAACAGCAAACAAATGTTACTTAGTGATGATGCACTATCAGGTAACTGGCGTGATAATTTTGCTAATCACTCAATTGAGCCAGATATGGATACCTTTACCGCTCATTTACAAAGTGGTGACGTTCCGCATGCTGTTATTATTGACTGTACAGCAAGCACGGCTTTATCTAAGCAATACTTAAGCTTCTTTAATCAAGGCTTTAACGTTATCACACCAAATAAACATGCCAATGCTGGCGATATTGAATATCATAATCAAATCAAAACAACTGCGCGTAAAAATGGTAATCATTATCTATATGAAGCTACGGTTTGCGCAGGCTTACCAGTTATCAATACGCTACAAGATTTGATTAAAACTGGTGATGAAATTATCACGATTGAAGGTGTAGTATCTGGAACACTAAGCTTTATTTTCAACGAATTAGGCAAAGGACGCATTTTCTCTGATATCGTTAAAGATGCTAAAGAATTAGGCTATACTGAGCCAGACCCACGTGAAGATTTATCTGGACAAGATGTTGCGCGTAAACTCGTTTGCTTATCACGTGAAATTGGTTACAATGTTTCATTAAGCGATATTAGCGTAACTAACTTAGTTCCCGAAGAATTGCGCAATTGCTCTATCGATGAATTTATGACGCGCTTACCACAATTTGACGATCGAATTATGGGTATGGCAAATGAAGCTGCAGCTAAAGGTGAAAAATTAACCTATGCAGGTAAAATTCATGCTGATGGTACAGTAAGTGTTGCGATTCAATCCGTAGCACAAAGCCATCCATTAGCTCGCTTAAATGGTACCGATAATATCATTATTTTCCAAACTAAACGCTATGATGCAACTCGCCCAATGATTATTCAAGGACCTGGCGCGGGTGCTGCAGTTACTGCTGCTGGTATCTTTGCTGATTTATTACGTTTAACTTCGTACTTATACTAAGCGGGAAAACATTATGAGTTTATTAAAAGCAGATGTTAATCGCGTAAGTGCTTTTGCGCCAGCAACCAGTGCTAATCTGGGTGTTGGCTTTGATATTCTCGGTTTAGCGCTGGATGCTGTAGGTGATACAGTAACTCTAACTAAGCGCGATGATAATCAAATTGTTATTGAAAAAATTAACTCTGTAACTGGTTTACCATTAGAACCGACTAAAAACACTGCTTCATTTGCTGTACAAAAAATGTGTGAGGATTTGGGTATCACCACCGGATTTTCATTACAAATTGACAAAGGTATTGCAATGGGTTCTGGAATGGGCGGCTCTGCTGCTTCAGCCGTTGCTGCAGTAGTTGCGTTAAATGGATTCCTAAGCGCCCCAATTAGCAAAGAGCGTTTAGTTGAGTTTGCGCTTTATGGCGAAGAGATTGCGTCTGGTGGACGTCATGCAGATAATGTTGCACCCTGCGTTTTTGGTGGGATTACGCTTATTCGCAGTATTGATCCAATGGAGGTCATTAATCTACCCTACCCTGAGCTGTATTGCGTAATTGTTCACCCGCATTTGCAAGTTGAAACCAAAAGTGCGCGTGGTATCTTGAGTCCAACCGTTGCGCTTAAAAAATACATTGAGCAATCTGCAGCTCTCGCAGCAGCAATCTGTGCTTTTTATCAAAAAGATGTTGAGTTACTACGCCGTTCAATGCAAGATTTAATCATTGAACCACAGCGCGCAGCTTTAGTAACGGGCTATTATGATGTTAAGCAAGCGGCGCTTGCTGCTGGTGCAATTAGTGCTACTTTATCTGGTTCTGGTCCAAGCTTACTAGCTTTCTGTGAAAGCAAAACTGGCGCAGAATCAGTTGCACAAGCTATGCTTACTGCGTTTAAACAACATCAGGTTAACGCTGATCATTGGATTTCCCCGATCAATCCTAATGGCGCCTATACGCTTTAATCTTGAATTAATTTATACTGAAAATAGGAATATAATAATATGTTATTTTATAGTACACGCGACAAAAACAATACCAAAACAGTTAGTCAAGCGATTTTGCAAGGATTAGCTGAAGATGGTGGTTTATTTGTCCCTCAACAATTCCCACAAATCGACTGGGCAAAACTCGATCCTAAACTTAGCTACCCACAATTCGCTGCCACTATTTTGGCAGATTATTTCAAAGGTGATGAGCTTGAATCACAATTAACAGATATTTGCAAAAATGCCTTTAATTTCCCATTGGTAGTTCGTCCACTAAATAACAATACTTCAATCATGGAATTATTTCATGGTCCAACTCTGTCATTTAAAGATTTTGGTGCGCGCTTTTTAGCTGAGTGTATGAGCCGCTTATCAAAAAATCGTAAAACTACGATTGTGGTTGCAACTTCTGGTGATACTGGTTCAGCAGTAGCTAGTGCCTTTCATCAAAAGCCTAACGTTGATGTAGTTGTAATGTTCCCTAAAGGACAAATCTCCAAACGTCAAGAACAACAAATCACTTGTTGGGGGGATAATATTTGCGCATTAGCCGTTGAAGGTACATTTGATGATTGCCAAAAAATTGTTAAACAAGCATTTAGCGATGAGTGGTGGACATCTCAGGCACATCTAAGCAGCGCTAACAGTATCAACATTGCACGCCTATTGCCACAATTAACTTACTATGCTTATACTAGCTGGCAGTTTTATCTGGCTAACAAAGAGCAAGCTGGTTATGTAATTCCAACTGGTAATGTTGGTAACTCAACTGCTGCATACTGGGCTAAAGCGATGGGTTTCCCTATTCGTGAAATCGTGTTGGCAACCAATGCTAACCGCGTTATTTCTGATTATATCAGCAATGGTAAATTTGAACCTAAAGCTAGTGTCGCAACTATTGCCAATGCGATGGATGTTGGTAATCCAAGTAATTTTGAGCGCCTAAGTCATTTATATAATACTTTGGATAGTTTCAAAGCGAATGTAACCGCTTTTAGCGTGAATGATGAGCAAATTCGTCAAATCATCAAAGAAGTAAATCAGCAATTTAATTACGTAGTGTGTCCACACACCGCAACTGGCTATTTTGCCCGTAAAGAATTAAGCGCTGCACCGTGGATAATTGCCGCAACCGCAGATCCATGTAAATTTGAAACGATCATTGAGCCAATTACCGGTACGACTCTTCCTGTTGCTGAGCAATTACAAGCTATTTTGGCAAAACCAGCTCAAGTAGTTGAAGTTCCTGCCGATATCAACGCAGTACAGCAAGCTTTTGCTAGCAAATAAAAAAGTGAGAGTATCATACTCTCACTTTTTTATTATCCCGAATCTATCTTTTTGACATAATCCAAGACTGACTTTCCATTTCACTTGCTTGTATTACAAGTTCAATATAAGCTTCAAATATTTTTACGATAGTCTGTAACATAATGATAATTCCTGTTTTTAAATTAAAATAGCTAAGTTAGAAATATTTACAGACGTGATTTTACAAAATCGTCTCTAAGAATACAATCACCAATTTTGGTGATTGTATTCTTTTATAAAATTAGCTTACAATATAAAATTTATAGTCAGATATTAAACCACATAAAAACTCATAATAACCGCCAAATCTAAAATAAATTAGCATAACAATGTGTCAATTAGCTACATTAAACGATCGCTATAGCGAATTAGTATGACTATTCTTTAAAAGCCAAGCGTAGGAATATAAATACCATAGCTCAAGAAAATATTAAAGTCTCATTACTCGAATTAAAATAAACATCTACGATATTTTTTCACTTAATTGTAATGGTAAAAGCAGAAGTGAAAGGTATAATATACTATTCGCAGCACAAATCGTCAATAATCTGATAATGCAGCTTTGTTTATAAATAAATGATTAAATAGAACATCTGTTTTTTGAAATTTCACCACCAAAGGAATAAAAATGAAGTTTAAATTCACTTTAATAAATCTAAAAAAAACCTTTATAGTAATGGCAATTTCAGGTTTGCTTGCCTGCAGCAGTAGTACTTGTTCCAGTGATGGAAATTCGCCTCAACCTTTTGCAGTAAATAATCCATTAACCATTGATAGCGCTGGAGTTGTGCCTGTGATTGGAGATAACACAACAACAAGCATAATATACGTACACAACAACAAACCATAAAAGAAATCAAGTACAGTGCGAAATTAAATACTGGTGAGGGAAACTTTCTAGATAACAATAGCACAGGAGCGTGTGCGACGATACCAGCAGGTCAATCCTGCCCTTTAACCTTCACAACACCAACTATAAGCAAAACTACAGCGCAAGGGTCGGCATTAATTACTGCAAATTATAGCTATAACAATCAAGCACTTCAATTCAATCAAACATTAAGCTTTAGTCGTATAGATGATAATATAGCAAAAGGAGCGCTATTTTCTTCAGGCGTATCACTTAGTGGATCTGGAAACGATATGGCATATGGCACAGTATATATCTATGGTAGTGGACTTAATAAAGTTTACACAGTAGATAGTATCACCTCGAATAAAAGTGGTGTACAGATAATCCAAGGTAATATCAGTGGTAAACAACTTCAATCAAATTATGTGTCAGCTTTAGAGGTAAGCGCGCCAACAAACTTATTAAATAATGCAGCTTCTACAACAGCTAAAACTAACCTAGCAATCAATAATGATGGCGGCTATAATGCCACTCTTACGGCAATATCTTCATCAGACGGTAATAACTATACTTCAACGTCAAACGTAGGAGTAACGCCATCAACTTCAGGAGCTATTTTAACATCTGGTAATGTACCAATCATTGATACTAGTGTTGCTAATCCAACTGGAACGTTATACATAACTAATGCAGGTAATCAAGCGGCGAATATAGGAGTAATATCTTTTCCTGCAGGTGTTACTCGAACTGGAGGCGATTGTAGTTCAACCTTAGAATCTACCGCAGGTTGCAGCATAGTATTTAGTGTACCCCAATCAAGTGGAAACGGTAATATAACAGTTAACTACACAGGTGGCAGCGCAAGTTCACTTGTCTCTACTATTGTCTGGTATAATGGTAAAAATGAAGCATTATTGCAAATGACTGCCAACCCAAACCCACTGACTTTTAATGCATCAGTTGGAGCTAATACAACTGTGATATTAAATAATATTGGTGGCTATAATCTAACTGGGATCACCACTAACCAAACCACTACTACAGGCAATGCAACCTCGACGGCAACAACACCTGTTTGTGTAGATAGTTCAGGTACTACAACGGGTACAAACCTACTCATCGGTGGTAGCTGTAGCTATACAGTAACAATAAGTGATGCAATAGCTGAGAATGGGAGTATTAATTTTAACGTTATTGGCAGCTACAATAATGGTACGAGTCAAACTTATAGCAGAGTTCTTGCTGTAGGCTATACCTCAAATCAGTACCGCGCTTTATTAAGTGTGCCAGCAGTGACTATGCCAACCATAACTGGTAACAATAGTGAATCATCGACATCTACTTTTAAAGTTACCAATAACGGCGAAGCTCCTGCAATTATCTCAGGAAGTGTACTGTCAAATAATCCTGACTATCTAATTATGAGCAATAATGGTTGTGCAAGTCAAACCATAAATTCAGGCGAGAGCTGTTCAATAACTTTAAAACTAGGTCCAACCGTGGCACAAAGTCAGTTATCTGGAACCGCTCTTTATACTGTAACTTATAGTGGCGGACAAACCACTGCTGGCACTACAGCAACATCAAATATAAACTATACGGTACAACCTGATAATCAAAGCTTGACTATGGATCCGATTACTATTACAAGTGGCATAACCGGAACTGGAACAAATAACGATCCATACCAAATCGCTGGAAACCTTAACTCTCCATCAATTACTCTTACCTACCGAAATACTGGTACTAATCCAGTACGAGTTACTGGAATAAACAATACGAATTCACCAATAGCATGGGCATTAGATGCAACAACCTGCTCAGATCCGGTATATGTTGTAAATATTTCTCCAAATCAGACTTGTGTGATAGTTTTCAAAAATGTATTATCTCAATATGGTGAAGCAGTAAGTGGTGGTTTAACTGCAACTTACACCGAGAATCTTATAGTCCCAACCTTAGTCTTGCAGGATATATATGCAGATATGACACAGTTTGAAATAACCCCACCAGCGCCAGCACCAATAAATGGTACCACTATATATGTTCAGGGCAATCAGGCGACTTTGGCTAATAGCGTAACTCAGGCGTCTGGAACAACAGTCACCGTTAGCCATAGCCTTGCAAATGCAACTGGCTATCCATCATTGACAGTGGTTAGTCAAATGGAAGATTATTTTAGCGGTACTCCATCTGCGACAAATTGTACAACTAATCCGGAATCAGGAGTAATGACACAAACCTGTACCTTGTCTCAATCTGCTGGCACCGCAACCGCTTCTGTAATTTATACTAAGAATAGTGCTTATTTCGGTAGTGATTTGCATGTGTTATTTGACTTAACTACAACTGGGGTCGTCGTATCGTTTACGCCATTATCAGCACTAATAACACTTAATTAAGAAATTAAAATCAAGTAAATCTGATGTAACCATCAGATTTACTTTAATAAAATATTTATTAAGTTTTATGATAGAATTATTAAATCTTCATTATCCTAGGTAGGAGTTAAATTAGCAGTGACAAATAAAGTATCAAAACAGACTTTTGAACAGACGCACTTAAGCAGATTTATGAAATTTGCCAGTTTTCTTTTGGCAATAACAATATCGGCATGTAACAATGGTAGTTCTCAGGCAGAAAGCTCATCAGGAACTTTGGAGATTGATAATGTAGCTACTGTGCCTGTATTTGCAAACAGTGCTACTACAACCGTAGTATATATTCATAATTTGAGCGATGAACAAATCAGTGATATAAGCTACATCAGTGAAAATAATATTGCTAAATCAGTTAGCGGTCATTTCACTATAAACGGTAATTCATGCAGCAGTATTCCTGCTCATGGAAGCTGCGCAATTGAATTTACAACCCCTATATTATCGGCAAAAGGAGCTAATGTACAAGGTTCAACACTTATTCGAGCAAACTTTATGCAAAATGGTAAAGCAAGTTATACCCAGCAACTGATCAACTATTCTTTAGTGCCAGCAAAAACACAAATATCAGCAATGACCGATGTAACTTTAACATCGCATGGTTATGGAACTGTCTATCTGTATGCAAATAGTGGAATATTTCAATTAGAAAAGTTAACATCCGCTAACCCTCAGGTAAAAGAAAGCAATCGCAGCAATAATACGCTAAACGCATCACAGGTAGTCGCAATTGAATTGACTGCTGGAGAAATCAGCGTACCACAAAACATTAATTTGAATCTGAATTATATAAATCAAAGTACCAAAAGTACTGACAACCTTGAATTTAGCGTAAATGCCACTCCTACTAGTAATGGACCAATTCTTACTTCAGGGCGAATGCCCATAATTAATACCAGTGAGTCCACAAATAGCTACATGATAGTTTATAATGCGGGAAATCAGGATACGATCATTAATAATATAACTGCCACCAATGGAATTAGCATAATAACGGCTACTAGTAGCTGCACTGTCGGCAATACTTTAATTGCCAGAGCTTATTGTGGTTTGTCGTTCAGTGTTCCCCAAGCAGGAAATACCGGGACTATCACTATTACTTACAATAACTCAACCCAACAACTTAATCAATCTGTACTTTGGTACAATAGTAAAGATCAAGCACTATTACAAATGATAATCAATCCAAATACAGTCAGCTTTACTCAAAATACTAATTCAACTGCCGTAAATGTAACAGCGCTAAATGTTGGCGGATATGATTTAACTGATGTGACAATCCCTAGCGCCTCCAATCCTGATGGTGGTAGTGCTACTACAACACTAAGCACTCCGCTAGCCTGCGTAGACAGTAATAATAACTCGACAGGAACAACATTGCCTGTAAATGGTAGCTGTACTTATTCAGTAACTTTGTCAGACACTGTTGCCGAAGCTAATAAAAATATGCTATTAAAGATAGCAGGTAACTATAATAACAGCTCGGGTAGTGCAAATTACCTGCGATCAATTGCAGTTGCGTATACAAGCATTACTCCGCCTGCTGTTACCATAACTCTGGTTAACAGCTGGCAAACAATGATGGGTAGTGCCTATACCTTTATAGCAACAATAACTGATGGTAGTAGCACGGTAACTCCAACGATAACTGGATTAACTGGGAACACGCTTTCACCGTCATCATGTAACTTAGATAGCTCAGTTTCTGGTTCTGAAAGCTGTATGTTTATGGTTACGCCATATACTGGTAGTGGCAACTATTCATACTGGAATCCAGCATCTATTGCTAACAGTACCGACATAAATACCCCGAGTAATGCCTATAGCTATTCCTCTGGATCATTTAGCCTTACGATAACTGCAAGCAATAATGCTCTTATTAATGGTGGATCATCACCGCAAACATTTAATCCAAGTGCTTCAGTAATTACTCCTTATATTTATTTGCCACAAACTGGTGAATCACCGACATTACCAGCAAATGCTCCTGCCTACTCAGATGGTGCAACTTATATTGGAATACCTTGGGCATACTCGACAACTACTACAGCACCAAAACCACGCTTTGAATATGTCGATAGTGGTCAGTGTATCAAAGATAACCTAACTAATTTAATCTGGCTTAAAAGCCCATCTATATCAGCAGCAACCTGGTCAAGCGCATTAACTGCGGCAGCAGCAGGAACATGGTGTGGTCAAAGTACTGGTACATGGCGAATGCCAAATATCAATGAGCTAATGAGTCTGATGAATTTCTCAACTCAAGGACAAGTCACGTGGTTAAGTAAAGCACCAGAGTCTGGTCCTGGGTTTACAAATATAGTGGCAACAACATATTGGACATCTACTACCGTGGCTAGTAATACAAGTAATGCATATACCGTTAATATGAGTAATGGAAACATATCTAACGCCACCACTAAAACAGCAGCCAGCTCGAACCTACTACCAGTCAGAGATGGACAATAAAATTAAATTTTTAATGCTAACTTAAGGAAAAGATAGATAAATGCGTATAAATTTAGTTAATTTGATTATGTTAATAAGCTTGCCAACTACTACGATGGCTGCTAATGTTGCATTAGTACCCCAAACTGGGCAGGGTCAGACCGTTCCTACAGGCTGTACTAGTGGATGCTATACCTCTACAGCAGGTACAGATGGTTCATTACAAAAAGGCGTCGCTTGGCCTACCCCACGCTTTGCTGTTGACACTACGGGTAACTGCATTATCGATAGGTTAACAGGTCTAATGTGGGTGAGAAACTTAAATTCAGTAAATAGAGGAGAATCTCTCCCTTGGACAAATGCATTAAATATCGCAGAAAGTGGAACTTGGTGTGGATACACAGATTGGCGAACCCCAAATATAAACGAACTCCGTAGCCTGATAAATTATGGTGAATCTAACGTTCTCACATGGTTAAATACACCAATTAATAGTGGTGGTGCTGGATTTAGTAATATTTCTTCCAGCAATGTGTATTGGACATCTAGCCTCGCTGTCAATACTATAATTAGAACACTTAACTTATCTACTAGCGTAACCGCTTCATCATCACAGTCAACTTCGCAATATTTACTTCCAGTCAAAGGTGGTAAATAAACAATCATGAACTTATTTTAAATATTTAGCTATTTGAGTAGCTAGATGCCAAAATAACTACTCAATATAGCCTGATTATCGTATTCTAAATCCCATTTTGCCACTCTCGACATCATACAAAATATCATAAGTAATGAATGGGATATTCCCAGTATTAACTACCAGCGAAAAGGATTCTGCAACTTTGACTGCTGAATCTATGTAGTACTCATTCCCTGTAGCGAAAGACCAATCAAAGCTTTTATTGCCATTAAGCTGCTGTTTTTGATTAATTTGCGTATGATTAGGAAACGTTCCTTGCTCCTGCGCCCCAACATTATAGATCGTGTAAGCAGCCGTGCCAGTATCATACAATACTGAACCAGTTTGGCTAAGTGCTATCGTTCCATCTTTAGAGGGATATTCAACCCTAGCTGGCAAATTGACATTCCACAACGAATACGGTGCTGGATTAGACTCAGGTTGCGTAATTGGCTGTAAATCAACATAATCAAACCCAGTTACCTTATCTGAATTTAAACCGATTGTTAATCCCGGATAGGAGCGATTACCATCCAGATAAAAACCATTGGCAAGTGCACCGGGTAATTGTGATAATGGATTCCACACCCCATGAGTGCTTCCACCAATATACAGACTAACTCCCATTAATCCCGCACGTCCACTAGCTGTAAATGCATTTTTTGGACAATCTGGAATCTGTGGTAAACAGCTAACATTAGTAATTACCATAAATTTGATATTCTCCGTTACACCACCGATTGTTACTGGTGCAGTTGCCACCAAACCAGTAAGGCTAACACCATCCTGATAACTATAACTCTCAGATTCTGCAGTAATGGTAATCCCGGTTTTATCAGTAATGGCACTCTCTAAAACGCGCAAACCAACCGAACCAGTATCAACTCCGGCGTAAAGTAAATTATTACCAACCATCAATGGCATATGTAAGCCCATTGATTCGCCTTGTAGATTATAGACTAATGGCACCGTGGTGGTTTCAGGATTGGCGACCCTTTTCAAACCAACTTGCCCGTTAACTTGATTATAGAGCACCTGATAGAAATTAAAGATATTATTCCCTACATTAACAATTCCACCATTTGATTCGTTTGCAAATGCTGACGTAGGTTCGGTTAATTGCAAGGCCATTGGACCCTGAGTTGTCATAATCGTCGCTGCAACTGGATTTTTAACTTTATTAGTATCACTTACCACTAACCAATCTGGAAGCGGTTTAAACTGGAAGCTACTACTTGCTCCGCTATCAAATAAAGAGTTAAATGTAGCTTGAACTTGAGTCCCATCCTTGGTCGCAGTATATTTTACTGGTAGATGCATATCATCCCAGCACAAATTATTTGATGATGAAGATACGGTATAATGATCACATGCACTCTCAGGTGCTTGAACCATTCCAAAACCACTCATTTGCTGAGTTGTGAAATTACCAAACTCCAGTTGACGCTCTGGCATATTCATAATAAACATTTGATTATAAGGATATGGTAAAAACAATCTTACCGAAACATTGCCATCCATCCGCATCCCCATGATAGCATGATTTTGGCTTTCAATATTACTAATTACACCATCAGGAACTACTACAATTGGCACTTGGTCGCTGCTAGTTTGAATTAGTGTCGCACCGCTTTCAGACAAAAAGCTAACTGAGGCATAAGCAACCAATCCGCTCCGTTTAATCATGCCGTGGTCATAAACCAATGTAATACTCTCACCAGTGTAGCGAATATTATTTCCAACATAACTCGACTCAATTACATATAAATCCGAACCTGTATCAATTTCAGTTAACGTATTTTTACCATTGCCAGCACTAGTATAAACTGCAAATTTACTTGATTTAGCATCGGCATAGGTGGTAGCGGGTACACTGATGGATACATAAACTGGGCTATCCTGTGACGAATGAATACTGCCACTACCACATGCAGTAACGACAATCATAATTGAAAATAGACTAGTTAACTTCATATAATTTTTTAAACATTGTAACATATCAGTATACCTTCCTCTTGTTAACTAAGTTAATCTGTCATAAATTACTTATGCAATAATAGTTTAATTAGTATTCAAAAAACTATAGTTCGTTATTTTAACAAATATTAAACTATTTAATTACTGATGTTACGCACTAACCGTGCATGATTGTGTAAAATCTGACCTCAGAATAACCATTAAGACGAATCGCTAATGAATATCTTTGACCTTTACACAGATTATTTACAAATAACACCTGGTCTGGCT
>ERZ650304.277-NODE-277-length-31019-cov-6.738277_pt1 | contig 31019 bp, 40 predicted proteins | sample MGYA00376240_ERZ650304 | MGnify/ENA primary metagenome ERZ650304 (study PRJEB26733, sample SAMN07839271) | wastewater metagenome | biome: small river; feature: stream; material: water | place: USA: North Carolina | collected 2016-03-01 ... | reverse complement strand
GGCTCGCCTGCGACTCATAAGCTGCTATGCACTCTGTAAGCGGCAACCTCGCCACTCGGTAAAAACATGCAACTCGTGAATCGCAGGCAAAGCCCCAGGACACGCCGTGAAACCGCCGCCACAGCTCGGCCGATGTCGTGGGCTCGCCAAAGCACACGTCACCTAGGAAAAGGAAAATTATCGTTTTTTGTTTGTCGCAAGTTTGTCACAAAACCGGAACGCAACAGTAGTTTCGTCGACAACCCTTGTGACAGCCTTTCGGCCCATCGATCTCGCAGCCGCGAGAACCTGGGAGCGGAAGGAATCAGCTCGGCAAACAAAATGCTTGCCGAGTTTGAATTTGTGCCATTCGCCGTCTGCTAAGCGGTTCCAATCGTATCGGGCATTGCCGTGCAAAATGTCATCCATCGTTGATCTCCAGTTCGTTCTTAATTTGTAACAAAGTTCTCGACCGTTGCAATAGGTTCTCTTCATTTTTTCTCCAAAGTTGCTCTGCTGGATCACCACTGACTAACGTAAGTGACGGTCGATATAAGGTTTGCGTGGTGGCTTACGAGAAATACACAGCAGCAGAAATAGTTCAAATCGAAGACAGGCTACGGACTGTCACGGAGAACCTTCGTTTGGTTCGCCAGCTCGCGGAAGGCTCACCCTCTGGGTCGGTATCGGTCCAGCTCGGCTCTTGCGACCCACTCCTTAAGCGATTGGAATCCCTTTCGTTCAATGCAGTCGCCGCTGCAAGATCGTCTCAGTATCAGCAGGTGCGTGGCTTCACCGCCGAAGAAGCCAAGGTCGAGCTAGAACGCCAGATCGCCGAGGAACGCAAGGCGAAGAGGGGCGAGAAGAGTGACAAGTAACGAACCAACGATCAGGATCACTGGCCCAGCGAGCAAGCTCAGGGAGGCATTGCCAGACTTGCTTTGCGTAGAACTGGACATTGACCTTCGTTACATCGAAGTGGATCGCTATTCGCAAGATTCTGAATCAGACCTTAGACTTGAGCTATCGCTTCTCAACCCACTCAAGCACTTGGAAAAGATTCGCATGGCACTACTTCGCCTGCTTGGACGCCCCGTTAAGGCTCACTGGGGAGACTTAACGATTGAAGTTGCAGACGTTTCATCACTCGAGCACGTCGCCACAATCCTGAAGGAGTTGAAGGAATTCGAATCCCGGATCGCTGTTCGAAACCCTTCTTCCCCACCGGATAACGACCAACCTCCGCTAATACCGCAATCAAGCCTCGATCGTTAGCTTGGGATCGGGTGCCCAACCCGGCCACATCACGCACAGCACTTGATGCTTCTTCGCTTCCCAGTGCAGCCAGAACTTAGCCGCCTCGAGCTTCGTCATGGCGATCTCCCTTCGAACCACTGAACCATCAGACAGATCCACTGTGACCAAGTACCACTGAGGCACAGGCCGCTTCTTGATGGTCACGCGGCGACCGGCATTGGCAGCTAGACCTTTTGCGCGCTCGCAGGCCTCCTTGAAGCCCTCTACCTCCTCTACGACCGTTTCACCAGTTGCTTTATTCACGTAGCTAAGTTCGCAAACCATGATGTCGCCTTGTTGAAATGCTCCCCGATTGGGCCGGGCAGCGTCCTTTCTAAACGCTGGCGGGGAACCGCATTGCTAGCCTTTTCCGTCTGGGGTAAATCTCCTCTCGCGCCAGACACGTTTGGTCACAAATGTGAGCGTAAAACCCAGGAAAAAAGCTACTAACGAGTTATCCACAGCTTGGGTGCAGCGCAAGCGATTGAAGCGGCGACATTTACCGCTAGGGAAGGAAATCTCGAAGAAAACTGCCTGCGTAGCTCCGTTGACTTGCCGTTGCTGGCGGCTAAGATTGCTTTCGCTCGCCAAAGCACACGTCACCGCTTGCCGAAAGGCACGGTGACATTTTGATACAACCAGACTCTCCAACCCGAGCTTTGACTACGGCCCAAATTGCCGATCGGCTCGGAGTATCGCGCACGACGGCTTACGAACTGTGTAAAACAGGCCGGATCAAAGCGTTTCGCCCTGGACTACGCGGCATCCATTACCGAGTAACACCTGAAGCACTTGAGGCTTATTTAGCCGAAGTAACCGGCAAGGAAGTCGAGCCGCACAACTGCGTACCAGCTCCGCAACTCACGGTAGTTCATCGCGGCGTTCCGTCGATCGTCACAGAAACCCTCAAGATGCTCAAGGCTGAACGCGCTTGTTGAGGAAATCCACAGCGTTTTCCAGGTGCTGAGTCTCCTGTGCGAGATGCCCATACACTCTAGAAATCATCTCCGTTGACGTGTGCCCGACAAGCTCTGCTACCGTTGCGATTGGAACTCCTGCGACTAACGCCCTAGTGACGAAGCCGTGCCGATAGTTGTAGGCAACGACGTCGAGATTCGCACGCTTACGAAGCGTTCTCACGCGGCGAGTTACCGCATCCTTAGTCCAAGGCTTTCCGTCTCGGTTAAGGAAAACATGGCCGCTTGGTTTGCGGTGTCGCTTCAGCAACGACTGCGCATTTTTCGGAAAGTAAATCACCCGCGCTCGACCGGTTTTGCTCGCTGTCTTATGTTCGCTCATGACGGCTCTAGAGCAGTTAGCGTCAATCTGCTCCCATCGCAAGCTGCGCAGTTCTACCGGCCTCGATCCCGTCCACCACGCGAACCACAGAAGCGTCCGCACAAGCTTGTCGGCTGTCCGAGTGAGCTTCCGATGGTCTTCGAGAGAAATAGTTCCCTCGCGCCGCGTCACGCCAGGCAGCTCCATGTCTGCCAGCGGGTTCTCACCAATTACCTTCGTTTTTAATGCCCACCGCAAGCAATGCTGGACGTTGCCTAGCTCGGTCCGCTCGTAATTGCTCGAGCAGGGACCGAGCCAAGCACGGAGCATTTCGGGATTCATCTCCGAAACCCTCAGATCGGGCTTTGCGTTACAAAGACGCTGAAGTGTGCTTAGCGTGCGGGCGAGCCACGTATTGGAGACCAGCTTTTGCTTGTACCGCTCGGTTTGGCGTACCGTCCATGCCTGAACCAAGTCAGAAAACATCGCATCTCCGACCGACCTGGCTTCGGCCGCAACGAGCATCTTCTTCCACGCCTCGTAGGCTTGCTTCCGAGTATCGCCGATCTTGACCTTTGAGGGCTTGCCATCCTTGCCGACGACGTTGAGATACCACGCTTTGCGAGCGCGCCAGAAGAAGGGACGTTTAGACATTGGAGTGACCTCGTGAAAATTCTTGGCAGGAACATTTCAGGAACATTCGAGCCAATGAGCGTGACACGTTTGGTCAAAAAGTCTACTTTTCCCTGTGAAAATTAGTCGGGGTGACTGGATTTGAACCAGCGGCCTCTGCGTCCCGAAGGCGGGTTTGAATTCACGGTTTATCAATGAATTTGCAGGGTCAAACGCGCTTTTAGCGTGTTCCTTGAAACGACAAAATCCCAATGCAAAACTAGCCCGTATTCGAGGCCGAGGAACATTTTAGGAACAACTCGATTTGTTCAGAACTTGTAGGCAACTGGGGCACGCGCAGAGCCCTGTGAAACAAAAAGCGTTCGCGATGAGTTGACATCGATTCCGATCCTCGTATGATTCGGACACTCTGTAAGCAAACCTCGCCACTCGGTTCATGATGAACTGGGTGACGTATCTTGACGACTATTGATCGCGCCGCGAAAAGCGAAGCCACTTTCAACGAGGCTCGCGCACTTGCTGAAGCAAACGGCTTTCAACTAACGCAACCATCTGACGGTTGCTACCAACTGCGGCGACTGAAGCCGCTTTGGATCTACAATCTCTACCCTCGCAGATCCGGGCTCAGTCCTCGCATCTACTCTGATCCGCACCACCGCGGGCCATTCTTGCGCGGTATGCCCGAGCCGTGGACGCTGCTCGATGTGGTTCGCGCAGCAATCGCACTGGTTGAGCTCGAGCGATCCAAGAACTCGCACCCGGTCTCCGCAGCTCTCGAGCATTGCCGATGCGGTAAACCTGCCTCGCACAAGATCGGTGAAGAGATACCGCGCGACAATCCAGCCGCCAAGCTTCGACACAACTTCACGGCGCACGTCTGCTGCGACTGCTTCGCGCAGATCATGGGGCCAGCGGCTAAAGATCGCTGCGAGTCGCTTAGCAGTTCATTGCGAGTAGAGACTGAGGTTGCTGCCAATGAAGACGGCAAAGCTAAAGCAAACAGGCGAGCGATAGCGGCTTACCCGATGCTGATTGAAGTGTTGCAAGAAGTCGCGTTAGCGCCTTGGCCCGACAGCGACCTAGCAAGCCTGATGGAGACGCTGCGGGCTAGAGCGCAGTCTGTTTTGGATCAGATCAAGGTCAAATGAACGCTTGGGTTCAATGGGTCGCGGGAGAAAAGCTAACCATGAGAAAAGACGTTATCCGCGACTCCATTGCAACCCATTGTTCCACGGCCTTTGCGATGTGGAGATGGTTTTGGCGGATTGATTGGGAGTTGATGAAGGTAGAACCAACGAACGAATGTGGAGCGTTTCCGCCAATGTGGTCGCCGTATTTCGTGGAGGAATGGAAATGCAAACGAACAGGGAAAACACGGATTGTCCTGGTCCGATGAGCGAAGCAGACAAACTAGCGATCAGGTCGATACCAGCATCTATGTTTGAGCCAAAGGTAACTCGCCCAGCCTTCAGGTACTACGGCGGAAAGTGGAATCTGGCACCGTGGATCATTTCCAAATTCCCAAGACATCAACACTACGTTGAGCCATGCGGTGGGGCAGCGTCGGTCCTGCTACAGAAATCGCCATCGGCGATTGAAACATACAACGATTTGAACGGTGATGTTGTCAACTTTTTTAAGATCGTTAGAGAACGCCCAGAGGAATTAGCGTATGCAATCGAATGGACGCCGTGGGCAAGGTCGGAATACGAACAAGCAAAAGCAAGTTACGAAGGCGATGAGTTAGAACGAGCAAGGCGTTTTTGGGTTTACCAAATGATGAGCGTCGGCGCTGATCCTGGGAAGGGAAGCAATTCAGGGATGCGGATTGAAAACAAGGTTGTGATGGAACGGTGGGAGCGTCTTGACAGAAAGCAAGTCGTTGATGGCATTTTCGCGACAGCGAAAAGGCTCAGGACCGTTCAATTCGAATCGCGTCCAATGAATGAATTGCTCATGCGTTTAGATTCGCGAATAGCGTTGTTTTACATCGACCCTCCATACGTGAGCGGTACGCGAACGCATGGAAAGGATATGTATGGCGTTGAGTGGAGCGACAGCGACCACGCGGAGTTCATCGAGATCGTGCAGAACCTCGAAGGGTTTTGCATCATAAGCGGATATGCGTGCGAGTTGTACGAGCCGCTGGAGCGTGCGGGATGGCATCGCGAAGATAAGAAGGCGTTGAATAACAGCGGAGACACCAGGACCGAGTCTCTGTGGTTGTGCCCCAAAACCATCGTTGATCGTGGCGGTTGTTTGTTTTAGGTCCGTGGAACGTTACGAATCATCGAGTCCGTAAAGGAGAGTTAACCATGTCAGAAAACGCCGCAAGTAGGACTTCGATGCATTCGATTGTTCCACGGCCTTTAGAGCATTGGGGCGTTGATGTTCGTGTCAACGGTGAGCATGTGCTAACAATTGAGTCGAATTGCCTGTTTGGCAAAAGCGATTTGTCGGACTTAGACAAGGAAGCCATTCGGTTGGCTGGAAAACATTTATTGGCATTTGTGGGAGAAGAAAAGTGAGCGAAGCGAGATTGGAGTCACGATTGCGAAGTCAGCTTTTGCAAGCGATGGCGGACGCGGATCAAGCCGCATTCCATTACGACCAAGAGGGGATGAAGGCAATGTCATTGATAAACGCTGGCAAAAGCCTTGCGTTCGAGCAGGTTATGGCGTGGGTCGTCGATGATTGCCAAGCCATCGCTGAAAACGCAAGGTTACACAACGAAGCGTGTGACAGCGAAAGACGGTCGCGTTAGGTCCGTGGAACGCTTTGATTGATCGAGCCCGAAAGGTTTGAGATGACACGCACGGAAACGGAAGCAAGTAGGGATTCGATCGAATCAATTGTTAAACCGCTGGTCCCGATGTCGCTGGGTGAGATGTTTGGGCCTGTTCAGTGCGAACGCCCTGATTGCTGCAAGGCAGCGTGGATGATCTTCATGACGCAAGAGGAATACGACACGGCCAATGGCCAGGAAGACACGCACCCAATCAGTCACGTTTTCGTAAACAAGATAGGGACTGCCCTTTGCGACGAATGCTCGCGGAAGTCTGTTTAACAATTGTTTATACGTGTCCGCGCAGATTAAACGCAAGAATGAAAAAACCTAGCAGCTAAGATACCCTAACTGCTAGGTCGCGTTTGTGGTTGCCAAGCAAAGCCAATGCTATTCGGTTGGCGCGCCGAATTGCAGTGCGAACGAGACAGCTTCCGCTGGAATGACTTCGAGCGTGACGGGCTCAGCTTGAAGGAGCTTTTCACCTTCACCGATGAGCGCATCAGCCGTGGCGTCGATTTGCGTTGTGCCTGGTGCAACGGCGGTGATGACAAACACGCCGTCTACCTGTTCAACCGTGGCGACAGACGTATCAGAGCTGGTGACGTTCACGCCCTCAATCGCAGTGGGATTACCCTTGGCATCAATGCCATTCGCCGAAACAGCCACCTTCTGCACAGTCGTCAGCTTGAAATTCATTGTCTATTCCTCTAGGTCCGGTGATGGTTGCTCGCTGACTGGACCAAACGTCAGAAGCAGTTTAGGTTGCGGCAAATCAAGCCGCATCTTGCAGATGTAGACACGTACCCATCGCCATAGGTGCCATTCGAGCGCAGAAGATGTTTCCGTGATGATCGCTCCAGCAGCTATTGAAGCCTGGATACGCTTTACAAAACGCACTGGATCGGTATCTCGGATCATGAGCTTGGTTCGCTGAATGAGGACCGCAGGTGACGCAACGAAGGTGTCATTCTACAGCGGACACCGAGCCACGCAACAATGCTTAGACGGGTCCGCTTCAGTCGCGGACATCCAGTTGCCCATTGGCTTTAAACAACACCTCAGCGTGCGCGTCGCGCTCGCGCATCGTTTGTCTTACTGTCTCGATCACTTCGCGTTGGTTGCGGTCAGAGTTGTAGATGATCGCCGAAGCTAGTAACACAACGACGATGACAATAATCATCGTCGGGAGCCAATCATTTAGAGGACGCAATTTCACTATCTAACCTCGCCGCCTGTACGACCGTTTGAACTTGTTGCCGAGACAACAATTCTAACTCCTGGATCGTACGATACTGCATCATCGCGATTACGGTGGCGGCAATTGCCCATGTGACGATGGCGATAGCACTCCATCGACGGATTCGGCTGCTTGTTTGGCTTTCGACAACACTTCGAGCAGCTTGCTTGAGGAGGTCCACGTCAAGGACAGTAACACAAATATCGCCGTTGCTACTGACTTCCAGTTTTCCCTCATCCACGCGAGAACCTTTAGCGCCGTAGCTGTTCTTGAACTCGCAGTCGCCGATTGTTCCGCGTCGAATGGTTGGAATTGAACGCGATAGTTCTGGAAGACTTGGTCTTTCCATTTTCCCGATACCGACAATATGCCCCATACTATCCTCGGATGCTGCGGAGTAGAGCCGCGTTTTATGTACCGTTTGACAAGGGTGTAACTTGGAATATCACCGTCTCTGACCTGTTTCGCCAGCTTTTGGTCGACTTCCAGATCATCAGGATGAGTCCAGTCTGCAAAGTTGGTACCGACAACGAGATCAGCCGGCGCATCTAGTATCTTGCAATAGGCTGGATTGCACCACATGAAAACGCCTTCTGCGTTGACAGCCGCAAAGCCCCACGTCGCATCGCACACAAATTCGATTGCATCTTCGGGACCGATTTGTGATATCGAGTAGGGCATTTGCGTCCATCGTTTCAATCCTTAGCCGGTTACTTGGTCAAATCAGATCAGCAGCGTTTGCGTGGTCTGAAACTTCCAAGGAACGATCGCACTGGTCTGTGCCTGAATCGCGGCTGAGTGCTGGTCACAGCTAACGAGGTTCGAGTATGGATCTCGGTGGTGACTTCGCTGGTAACTCTGGTGCTCGCGTGGGAGACTGCTTGCAGGACGCCAGCAGCACGAGCCCTAACAGCACAAACACCGTTATTCGCACAGTTGGGCACTCCCTGAGTAAAAGAGCTGGCGCCCATCACCACTGCACCGCCATCGCTCGCGCTGGCCGAGCTGGGTAGCAGCATGCACGCAAGCAGGATGGCACCGAACAAGCCGATGATCTTCAGGATCGCGTCGAGGATAGCTGGCAGGTTGTCGATGATAACCTGTAGCAACTCGCGCTTGCCGGCTACGGTCGTCTTGAACGGCGTATCCGCGGTGAAATTCTCACCATCCATGACCGCCATCAGAGAGTTGTCAGTCATCGCCAAGTGCATCTCAACAGCGTGCAGCGCCTGTCTGCGATTCTGAGGCTGCCGTCTGAAGTTCCGTTCAACAACCCATTTCTGCCATGGGGTTAATTCGCTGAGAGCCTCGTCCAAGAGCCCGTTCAGCGTTACGCTCACAATCGCTTGGTCATCCATCAAGTCACCTTTCGAGTTTGGGTAGCGAAAGGGCGGAAGCCCCGCCCTCTGATCGCAGGATTTTAACGCTTGCGTTCTGCTTACGCAGCAATCACGGCTGGTTGCAGTCCGATTTCTCCGAGCGTCTGCACTTCAGGGCGATAGCGAGGGAAAATAACGTCTTGAACTTCCTCAATTGGAATCGGGTAGATCAGGTCATCCTGCCACGACTCATTGCTCAGCAAAAGGAACGTGCGCCCCTTCCAGACGATCTTGCCTCCCCAAGCCATGTTGTGCGGCCAGGTGTTGTTGCGATCGACTACGAAGAACGTCAGCCCTTGGTGCGTGCCGCCCTTCTTAATGGCAACTGACGAGCACATGATCGCTGGCTTGTAGTCTTCAAGGTTCGTGACGAGCTTGTCAGTGTCGGGCACTTTGACCGACTCAAGCAGCGGATCAGTCAGGAACGGTTCAAGCAGCGAGTTGTACTTCCACGACTGGAATTCGCGGTAGATTCGCACGTCGCTAGGCTCTGGGAAGTCCTTTTCACCATCGGCGCCCAGCTTGTGCAGCAGTTCGAGCAGCTTGCCGTTGTTGCATCGCAGCACACCACGCATGAGCGATTCGATGGTAGCGCTACAGATGCCGCCGTCGCCACTGCGAATCCCAGCGATCTCGCGAGCGATACCGTAGGACAGCGGAGCATAGAAGGCGGCGCACGAGCTGCCATACTCGGTTGTGCCAAGCGCGTTTTCGAGCTGCCCCTTCATCTTCAGTTCCCACGTCGCGCGTCGGAAGTGCATACGGAAGGTGTTAGAGAGTGTGCAGGAGCCCGACTCTTGCGGCTGCCAGTGGAACCGACGACCAAAGCAGAACTCGTCGATCAGCGTCAGGTCACACGATCCCTCGTCGTATCCCTTCTTCGCTTGGAACTCGTCCCACTTGGCTTTGATTTCGGGATCGAGGTACTTGGGATCTCGCTGCGCGAATGCCGCTGGGTTGGCAGTCATCGCCCGTTCGAGCGCAACCGCCTCGGCGTATTGCTTTTGCTCTATGGTCTGAGACTCTAAGCCCCAGCCCATGTGCTTGAAACTTAGGTTCGGCGGAACGTACTCTTGAGTTGCTAGGTGCTTCAGTTCGTTACTCATTGTGATTCCTGTGTTCTGGACATTGATTGAATTGGTTGACGCTCTGCGTGCTGGTGGCTTTGATTACTTCGGATCTAGCCCGTTGGCGACTGCTAGCCAGTGATCGACGACATCCGCTCTAACCATGTCCGGTCGCCGTGCGGTGAAGTCATTCAGTATCAGCGTCAGCACTGGCATCCACGCCGCGCCGGCGTCCTTCAGGATTGTGTCTCGCTTAGCCACCATCGCTTGACTGACTTGGGCAACTTCAATCGAACCCTTGAGCTGCTCAGCAAACTGGCGGTAGTTCGCAGCCACTTCTTTGCGGAGCGGTAGGCTGGCAGCTAGCGCACTGACACGCTGACCGATGTTTCCGAAACGATCTTCGGGCACGGTCGGGCTTGGCTTGGGAGGATCGGGCTTATCAGGACCGGGGAGGGGATTATCGGGACCGGGGAGAGGTGGCGTGTCAGGACCAAGAGCGGGAATGAATACGTCGTAGCGCTTCGATTCGAGCCCGAACGGCTCTTTGGTACCTAACGTAGCCGCGATGATTACGCGACCAGTGCCTTTGATTAGCCATTCGTGCTCGCTGACCTTGGTGACTTGCACCTGGTTGCGTTGCATATCCTCGGCAACGATGGTACTTGCATCAAACTTACCGGGTAGTTGCAGGAATCCGATGTTTGCCATCGCTGGTTTACTTGCTGCATCGAGCAGGAGAAGTCCGTCGACTTCCACGAACGCGCCGGCATTGATGATGGCTTTCTTTACCTGGAACCCAGGTATCTCTTCGCGCACGACTGAGGACGTGAGCGGTATCGGGCGTGCCTCCTGTGCGAAGGCTGTGGCGCTACAGAAGGCTAACAGTGCAAGGGCAATGAATTGCTTCACGGCTTGGTTCCGGTGTAAAAGAAATGTGGCGTACCGTCGACATCGATCGAATGTTTGGTATTCGCTATGCCCGGTATCTCGTGTTGATACGACGCTATCTTGGTGCCTGACTTGATTTTTGTGACAAGCTGTTCCATCAGCTCGGGGTAGAGGTACATCGTGATGTACTGGGCTGAATGTAGATCGTAGTTGCGAACATCACCCTCAAAGAATACCACCAGCGGATTAACGTACTCGGTGAGTGCATTGGCTCTAGCCAGTGCGATTGTCTCCGCGTTCAGCTCGATGCCCACTGCCGTACAACCGAACTGCTTAGCGGCAGTGATGACGACCCGACCATCGCCAGATCCAAGGTCGAACAGCTTTGACTTGTTGCTGGGGCTGAGCTGCTCAAGCATGGCGCTCACGACTGGCTGAGGAGTTGGAACCAGCTCGGTGTTGGCGAGCGTGTTGACCACTGGCAGCGGTTTGGCAGGCTGCTGATCTGGCTGACTGGCAACCTCTACCGGGACCTGGCGCGTCACCGGCACCATCTCCGTTACCGTCTCGTACCAACAGGTGCGACCGTTACATCGCTTCACCTGCCGTGTCCGTGCCTCCATCGTTGTTTCGGTGCGATATGAGGTTTGCACCGCTTGCGTGACTGGCTGAGGTATCACCACGGACTGCTGAGCTTCGAGCTGCAACTGAATGCTCGCGCACATGCTGCAATTAGGGTTGGAACAGACGCGGCCATTGTATTGTCGGCCATTCCAAACCGCTTGAGCTGAGACAGTAGCAGGACAGCAGAGAACCAAGACAAGAATGAGCGTTTTCCACATAGCGACCCCTTAAAAGAATGATGTCGCTGAAAACGGGCTGTGCGCGTTAGAAATCGTTTTAGGATCACCTGCCATTCTTGGTTTGAACAAGGTAGCCGTTTGCGCACAGCCCGCGTCCACAGCGCCGACGCCGTCAAGATAGCTCCTACTGGTCAGCGCCGCAACAAGTTAGCCGCGCTCCGATACCGTTCTGGACTTGCAGAATGCTAGGTAATCGCTCCATGCCACGCGATAGAGCGGCTTGCTTGCGCCGGCAGTTCTGGCATCAATTGCAGGCAACTCACCAGCCTCGATCCAGTTCTGCACGCTTCGGCGATCCACTTGCATCTTGGTGGCTACATCGCTCTTGGTAAGGTACTCCTCTTCCATCCACTGCAACACTTCATGGATCTCGATTCGTCGCATGGCGCGAGGTGAGGTCAGCTCAAGGTAGGCAGTGAGATCGAAGTCTTTGGGTCGTCGCTGCGCCAGGAGTGCCAACTGTCGAGACTCGGGCCACTTGGCGGCTGAACCTACTTCATCGTGACACTTGCGGCACAGCAGCAGCAAAGCGAATGGCTTATCCAGGGCAGCCTGTCGATGCACGCCTCGGGCGATTTCGTGAACGTCCAGGACGCCGCGAGAACTACCGCAGATCTCGCAGTGCCCAAGCTCGCGCAGCTTATCGCGCACTGGCTTGGCTTCAGCTTCGCGCTTCCTACGAGTATTGCTCTTGTATCTCACTTGGGATTTGCCTTTCTCGTAAGTCTCTGTGTTTATTTGCGCGGACACGGATAATCAATTGTTCGCCTGACTTACTTTGACTCGACCATTTCCTTGGCGTCACGAAAATGGTTTGCTTTCTCGATTGCCACTCGGCACGCACGAAACGCTTCCAGCAAACTTGGCTCGTCTTTGTACTCTGCCATCGCCAAGTTCTTTTGGCACGCATCGAGAGACAACTTGCACGCTGCTAAAAGCTCACCGCATACGCCACGCTCAAACAAGGGATTCTTCGCATCCTTGAAACGCTGAACTTCCATTTCCGCTGCGTAGCATCGGTGCATCAGCCATGCAATCGTCGATCCTGTCGTTGTCTGCATGTCTGCCGGTGTGTGCTGGTCTAAGTCCTCGAATTGATGATCCGCACGAATGCAATCCATCAACTCGTCAACTTCGTCCATCGTGCAATCGCGACATATTCGATCGGCCCGTTCCTTTTGCAATCGCTCGATTTCGTGAGATGCCCAAATACCCCAAGCATTCAATTGAGAAACTTGGTCTTCATCGTAATTCGCCATATTCAATTCGATATACTCAACGCTCATAATCAACTCCGATGCCTAAAAGCAGGCGAACAAAGTCATGCATCGAAGCCCCCGACGCACGTTCACTGGTTTAGTCAATCGTCACCATCGGGGGCTCGATGATGACAGTCGTTAGGGCTATTACTCGTCCGCCAAAAAGAACGAATGCCCACCATACGCACCTGATCCGCTCAGCGTGAACTTTTGACCATCAAACAAAAACGTCTGCCACCAATCCCATTGCCAACCGTTTGTCTCGAAGTCTCCGATCTCGATGATTCCTTCAATATCGACAACCGCCTGGATGATCGCCATCGATGGAAAATGCAACTCTGGTGCATCCCATTTCTTCTCACCTGCCAGAACGCTGCGCACGCCGTCCTGAACTTGCCGTTTTTCATCATCGGTCAATGTCAACTTCATCGCAAAGCCCTAACAATTGATTGCAGAAAGCCGCTAATGTCTCCAACGTGGAGGGAGGCCGCAGCGGTCGCGGCTTCCTGAATCAAAGCGTTAATAGCGACTAACCAATTTGAACTTCACTACCCAACACCAAGGATTCTCTGCCCAAGATCCTGCGCCGTTGATCTCTTCCCAAAGTTCCTGATACCAGTAGTCGGCACCGATTCCGCAAGCGGGCTCCCATCCCTCGGCGATGCAGTCCTCGTAGCTGATGTCTTGCAGCCGCTCGACGCGAACATCAGTGATCTCAAGTGTGATGCGGGATGCCCAGCGAGGCATGTGGATGGATGGAACCTGCTTACCGCGAGACTTCCCGTAGGCATACAGCTCGCACCAGCGATCAGATGCCGCTTGAGTGTTCTGGATCTCGATGAATGCGTTGTCGGCGGCGTAGCGCACTCCATCCAATCCGCTGGGCAGTTCTTCAGCACAGCATGTTTCGCGAACCCACAACCGATCACCTGGGGCACCGTATGGGCAGAACACGCCAGGACGATCACCACTGTCGAGCGACCATCCTTTCCATGTGTCGTATGGTTGGCTGCCTTGCTTGGGCTGCACGTCTTTGATGATGCGGCGAGTCTGAGTCTTGAGGTTAGCGAGGATAGCCAGGACCATCGGCGCGCTGAACAGTATGGGACGTTCTTTGATTGCAACCGTGCTCATGATGCTCATGTTCTCCTTCCTTCGTTAGTCTTGGCTTGATGGCATGTCTTGCATCGCACAGTCAATCCATCCGTTTCACAAAACAGTCGCTCAGCAAACGTCTTAAACTCATCCCAGTTGCTCATTGGTCCGCACGGTACTAAGTGGTCAATCTCAACATCCTTTGCAGCAGACCAACCTTGGCAAACACTGCACTGATACTCCCACTTCAGTCGCTTATTGTCGCTCTGCGATTTGCGACGCGCAGCCAAAAGAACATTCTTACGTGGCGGCCACTTCCTGGAAGCAAGACGAAGGTTTGAACGAAGGAATCCCCAGAAGGCGGCTTCGGTCCACTCGCCGCCAGCTCGTGTCTTCGGTACTCGTTGCGTCGTTCCTTTGCGCCCCATGTCAAACCTCTCGCCTATTGGTAATACACAACTCACCCTTAACCGCGTTGCACTGATCGCGGCTCGATGCTTCGATGATGTTCCATTTGTGAGGTGGATATAATTCGCGGATCAGCGGATGATCGCCGTAGCGCACGACTACGGTTGTCTCGTCGAATTCGTCGAGCAGTCCAGCAAGCACGGCATGATCGTCAAGCGTGAACGGATGCAAGTAACCATCGCCAGCCTCTACCCACGGAGGATCAGCGTAGATGCCACACTCCTTAGTGTCAGCAACTTTTGGCAGCAGCTCGCGGAAGTCGCTGCACTCCCATTCGCATCGCTCGAAATGCTTCGCCCAGTCTAGTAGATCGTCAGCAGCGGCGCGAATGCGAGTCGCGTTTGTACCACCGCCAGCCGTGCGCCTCACGCTCGGAGGACCTGCCGTATATTTTGTGCCGCCCTTTCCTTTCCTTCCAATCCAGCACAGCGCCCAGTAAGCCCATGCCTTTTCGTAGGTGTCGTTCCATGTATCACCACCGCCCAGGTAGCTTCGAGCGTTAGTAAGTTCTGACGGATGAGATAGCGTGCGCTCGCATCTATCGAACAACATCTTTTGGCAATAGTCGCCATGCACGCCTGCCGCATGCCGATAGAAGTTAATCGCCAAGTCGTTCAGATCATTCGCGACGATCGCACGAGCCTTCAGGTACGGAATGATCGAGCCGCCACCGACGAACGGAATGGTGACGTGCTTGCAGTGATCGAGTAGTCCCGCGAGATCCGCCGCGACTTCTGAATCTGAGCCAAAGTAAGACAAAGCCGATTTTGTTTTCATACTGTTACCGAACTCCTTGTAGCCTCTATCTTGAAAGGCAGTGTGATGAGCTTACGCATTAGTGGGACTTGTGGCTTGAACTCAAGTAGCGAGTTGCGCTTTGAATCGCTGATGGGTGCCTTCGATGGATCGGCGTAGAACCCGTCGAGTGATCCGCACGCCTCAAGAACTGTCCGTGCGATCTTGTCACCTACTCCGTAAGGCTTGGGTAAGCCGTCCGTCTTATCGCCAACCATCAAGCGATAGTCGATCCACTGTGACAGCTCTACACCGTAACGCTCTTTCAAGTCGTCAGCCGTAATCACATCAAAGCTGAGCCCTGGCCTATCTACCGGACGAGAAACATGGATGCACTGGGAAACTGCTCCAGCAACTAAGCATTGATGCAGATCCTTGTCGGAACTACAGAGTAAGCATTGCTCTTTAGTTCTGACTGCATCGATTGCGAACTTGGCTAGTAGGTCGTCTGCCTCGCAGCCGTCTAACTCGACGTTCCAGTAGTTCCGCAGTCTTCGCCGCAAAACAGCCAAGGCTTCATAGTAGCCTTCAGGCTTTTCGCTTCGACCGCCTTTGTACTCGGGGAACAGCTCCTTGCGCAAGCTGACTGGCGAGTCCCAGCAGATCGCGAGCGTTGTCGGATTCAACTGCTTGTTAATGTCCTGAATCCAATGCCCAGTCGTCTGGATGGCGCGCACGGATCGCTCCTCCAAGTCGGCTCGCACGATCTCGGGTTCAGTCGCCTTAGTGGGCTTGAGAGCGTACCAAGCACGACTGAACCAGTTATTACCGTCGATGATGACTAGCATCATTCACTCGTCCGCAAATTGGATTCTAGGTGGAGCATGCGATCAGATAGCTTTGCAAAACAGGCATGGGCATCATCGAGTCCCTTCGTCAATGCGACAACGCACGCCTCTAGTTGTGCGATTCTTGCTTCCGCAGCTTCCTCGCCACTTGCTGCCGTCTTCACATACACCTTGGAGCCCAGGTTCATCTCTGTCAGGTCGTCGATCATGTACTTGAGCTGCTGCCAGTTGATGTCCACCTTTGTGGCTTCGCTGACGATGGCAGCAACAGCCGCATTGGAGTCAGCGACAATAGGCTCCACTTGAGCCCGCAAGTAGTCGACGACCTTAATTCGCTCGCCCAGGCTGAGCGTCTTGCGCTTGGTGGCTGCTGCCTCTTCCTGCTCTACAACTGCTACATCTTCGCTCATTGATCTTTCCTTCTAAGTTAATAACTCTACAAAACGACACCCTATCAGACACGTCAGTCCGTGTTGTACGAACCTCGAAACGTGTTTCCATCTCGCGAACACCGACCGCCGAAACACAGGTTGCCTTGATCCGCGATCAATGCGAGATCCAAATCGCTCAGCGCATGTGCCTCGGGAGACTCCAAGACACCGGAGAACTTCGTATGTCCATACTGCGGCTTCTTTTCAATCTTCAGCTCATCCGCCAGATGCGCGATCTGCTTGTACCGCTCGCTGTACTCCTTGCTCGTATCTTTTTCCGTCGCACTGTAAGCCCAGCCTGAAATGAACACCAAACACCTCCAGTTAAAAAGGAACCGTCTCACAGTGACCCAAGAAGGTCATGCCAACACTTATCGCTAGTCAGCAGGTCTCGCATGTCCTTCGTGCCAGGAGGGACGAGCACTCCGACTGCTCTGCCTCCGATTTCGGCTGTCACCTTCTTCATGCCGAACAATCCCGGCCAGCAAAACGCGCAGCCTCGGCATGTCGCCGTACAACTGGAAACCATGCCGCGCTTGCTTGGGTTCTCGTCTCGCTCTCCGACTACGACAATCAGCTTGTGCGGGCAGCACTGCCGGATCATCTTCTTGATCCAGTGCCCGCCATACGTGTTACTGGCGCGACCGATGGCGTTCAGGTTGTGCGACTCACAAGCCGCTACGTCGCTTCCACCTTCCACGATGAACACTGGTCCTGGATGCGTGTACCACGTCGGCACGTAGAACACTCCCGTAGTTCCGCCTTGGTTGGTCCGCTTGCTGCCATCGGAGTATCTGCGCACGTAGCCAATGCAACGACCGTCATTGTCTCGCGACGGCCAACTGGAGAACTCTTTGCCGCTCCACTCATCCCAGCCCACTCCGACACGCATAGCTTCGAGCGATTCGACCGACACCTTCAGGAGATCGGCTACCTCACAGCGCTTGGCATGAGCCTTCTCGTGCTCGAACATCTTCCGACACTCAGCGGTCCACTCTGGTTTCTTCTCGACCTTCTTTGCCGGCGGATGCGGAGGCAGCGGATCGGTCATCTTATGAATCCAGCCACCGAGCTTGCCCTTATCTGGCAAGTCTGACTCAACCCGCATGCACTTCACCGCCGAGCCGTCAGTGGTTCTCGTGCAGTAATGAGGTCTATCGCATATTGGGCAGGGCTCGGAGCGACTTACACGAATCCATGTATTTTCTACGGTACTCATTCGCTCAGTTCCTTCCGGCGATTCTCATAAGCTGTGCGTAGTGAGCTAACCAGTCTCTCGTCCTGCATGAGATAGTCAGTGGCTTTGCGATCCGCGATGGCTTTGCCGACCTTCTTAAGATCGCTCGGCGTGCTAGCCTCTTTAATTAGTCGCTGCCAGTCGTCGCCAGCTTGCTTGTAAGTCTTGCGGATAATTGCGGTGGCTTGTCTTTTACTCAGATGCTTGGTCTGCTTGCTTTTCATGCCAAGCTGATGGTAGAGAAAGCCTTGTTGTGCCTTCGTGATCGGATCGACATACTTGCCTTCACTCGCGAACATAGGACCGCCAAACAGATCGACATCCACCGCTGAATAGTCGGCGCGATCAGCCTTAGTGTTTGTCAGCAGCCGTTGTCGTCGCTCAGCCTCTTTCTTTTCCGCAGCCTCCATTCGAGCCTGTTTCATCTTCTCGGCGAGTTCTTCGATATCTACGGTTTCGCCTGTTTTGGTAGCTACGCGGATGGCTTCAGCCAGGTCTATTGGATCGACCCGCTTACCGGCAAGCACGTCCGCCACGCTGATTAACTTGATGTCGCCACTGTTGCCGACGAAATCAAGTATGGTGCAGGACTTCTTGTCACTCGCAGCAATGGCTGCTTTGCGCGCCTCTGCTGTCTCAGGACCATCCACCACACCTGAGAGCGGTCTTGTTCCCCGTCCAATGATTTGGAGATACAGCGACTCGCTCTTGGTCGGTCGGCAGTTGGCGATGATCTCAGTTGCCGGCGCATCGAACCCCTCAGTGAACACCATGCAATTGACGAGCACCTGAAGGTCGCCATAGCTGTACTTTGAGATTAGTTCGCTGCGTTCGCTTGGGTCGGTGCTTTCCACTACCACACCAGCTTCGACACCATTGGCGGCGAAGCATGCTGCCAGCTTATCAGCATGATCCTTACCAGCCGCGAACACCAACGTCTTTCTGCCAGCCGCTTCATCTATGGTTGGCTTAACGATGGAATGCAGCATGCGTTCCTCAACCTCATCGGTCCCCAGGAATGCTGCCTCCACCTGCCCCTCGTTCAGTTTGCCTGCACGAACTTCCACCTTGCTAATGTCCAAGCCCTCGACCGTCACGAACTTCTGCTTGATTGGCACTAGCCAGCCTTCGTCAATGGCTTCGCGCAGTTCCATCGTGAACGCCACGCTATCGCAGATATTGTGCAAGCCTGTTTTGTCGGCTCGCTTTGGTGTTGCGGTGACTCCAAGGGTTTTCTGGAGCGGGTTCTGAGCAAACCACGCCATGACTTGGCGATTGGACTTAGCTGTAAAGTGATGGAACTCATCACAGACGATCAAGCCAAAGTCTCTGGGATTGAACCGCGTGAATCGCTTTACCTTGCCGTCGAAGCAATCATCGCAGCCTTCACCAAAACAGGCATTGCACTTGCGACTGGCAACGAGTGTTTGCACACTTGCGACGATTACGTCCTCCTTCCCGGTCGCATGCTTACCTGCCATCTCGATGCCGCTGGACAGTCCTGCTCGCATCGCATGCCCGATAGCCTGCAAGATCAGTTCGCGCCTGTGAGCAATGAGCAGGATCTTCCCCTGCGTTGCCACGTCCCACCGTCGCATGGTTTCTGCAAAGCACACGCTCTTACCAAGACCCGTTGCCATGTTGAGCATCGTCGAACGCACTGTTTGCCATTGCTCGTACACCGCATTCACGGCGGTCAACTGATACGGTCTCAAGCGAATTCGTTGCTGAGCCGTTTTCGAGATCTTCTCCTGCGCCTCTTCCTCGTTCCAGTCTGTAAATAGATAGGAGGTACTCATTTTGCATCCTCCACGAGCGCTGATTTCAGCTCAGGAAGAAACCCAGTCTGCTTGCACTTGCCGCAACCCTTGCCTTGGCAGGCAGGGCAGTCAGCGTAATAGATAGCTGACTTCAAACTGTACTTAAGCGCACTTATCTGAGTGCTAATCGCCTGCACGTCGATCCACTCCCCGCCTCGCTCGCTCGTTCGCTTCTTGAGGTCGTTGAGCATCTGCGTCAATGTTTTCACATGAGCCATCAGTGGCCCCGCCATCTCCTTTGGATGGTGCGTGGCGACAGGTGTTGCTGGTTTAGCCGCGGGTGCCGGGGCCGGCGCTTCGACGTTTGGTCCTTCCCCTTCGAGCAGCAGTTCGCCGACTACTTGCTTGTAATCCTTGGCTGTTGGCTTACGGTTCTCTTCGGCAGCCTTTTCAGCAACCAGCCTTACCACTGCCGCCTGCTGCTCTGGCGGTGCCTTTGCTATCTCCCGAAACTGTCTTTCGTTGTCTGGTAAGATGGGCGCTTTCTGTGAACCATTGGTACACAGATTCGCCTTGATCGCGGCTGACTCCATGTACTGATACGCACGCCTGCGTTCTAGCCCGAATTCAGCCTCTACAAACGCTTCGAGCGACTTGTGCGTTTCGAGATAGATGCCTGCATCACGGATAATCAACAACTGCTCCCCGACTATCAAAAAGCTCGGAAGATGCTTTCGCAACTCTCGGCAGGCTGCTTCGTGCTTTCTGCGATTCTCTGACTGCAAAGCTCTGTCACTCACGGTCATCTTGGTGTCCTTCGTAAATCTGTCGTACTGCTGCCTTCAACGCAGGCTGCATCTTAAAACAAAGTGCTCTCGAATTCCTAGAAAGGCACTTCCTCTTCGCAACTAGCGTGCAGTTTGCCGTGATCCATGGGATGCACGGCTAGTAGGTTATCGAAGTCATTGTTGGTGCAGTCTTCGTCCCGATGGTGGATCTCGAATCGCTCGGGAAGAACGGTTTTGGTGTGCCACATCCAGACCAAGTGGCTGACGTGGATGCTGGTGCGCTTGCCACCGTAGACGAGATCGACTCGCGGATCTCCGTGCTCGCAGCGCCTGCGCTTGTTGATGCGCTGCACGAGCTGGCGACCTGATCGACTGTAGACATGCCCATCGACAATGGTGAACACACCGTTCTGAAGCCAATCTAAGACTTCTTGTTTCGTAACATTAACCACCGTAGTACCAATCTCAGTGAGAAGCCATCCTTGGCTCGCCATCCGTGGCGAGCCGTTTCCACCTTGAAATCGTCCTGGTACTACTCCTGCTTATCCTCATCCTTCTCAGAAGACGCATCCTTGTCTGGTGACTCCTTGGCACCAACCACTTCGCCGTCCGCGATTACCACGGCACAACGCTCCTCGTCCTCCTTTGATCTCGTGACCAACTCCAGGAGCAACTGGAACTGATTTTCTTTTACAACCGAATCCAAGGCGTCCAGCGTTTCGTTGTCGAGATCGCTGCCGTGCTGACACACCAACAGCCGTAGCTTGGGATTGAGAGCCATACCGACCGCTACGCTCGCCATAATGCGTTGGCTGGTAGATGCCTGCTCGAATGGCAAGCCTCCCATCAGCAAGCCATCCTCCGTTAGCTCCATGCCTTCGATCGGCCACTTAGCGCTAGCGACAGCTTCGGCGCGTTCCTCCTGAATCTCTGTCAGCCGATCGGTGAGCTTCTGGTAATCGCCTCGCGACTTCTTCACTTGCTTCTCCAGCAAGTCGTAAGCTGCGTTGGCTCGAACCTTAGCGTTCGTGTAGTCAGCCTGGGCGATCCTCTCTTTGACGGCTGCGATGTCGGCGGTGCGATCAGGCATTTTCTCAAGCTTGCTGCGAGCTTCCTTCTCCAACTTCTCGGCGGCTTCAATTCCGTTGGTAACTTCAACAAGCTGCTTTTGAAGCTTCGCAATCTCATCTACCAATTTGTCTGCCTGTGCGGTCAGTGTCACCTGATGCTCACGGCATTCAGTAGCCAGCTTCTCCATGCCTGCGCGAGCCCTGTTATCCTCGGCGAGCTTTTCCAACTCGGTCATCAGGTCTACAACCTTGACCTCCTCGGCAGGAGCATCGTCGTACTTCAATGCCGCCTCTAGCTGAGCGGCCAGCCTCTTGCCATCGCGACCCAGATCCGTCCGCTCCTCGAAAACCTTCTTGTATTCCTTGTCGAACTTGGACAGGTCCAGCCCGAGCATCTCCTGGACGAGCGTAGCCTTCTCTTTGGGCTTCATTCTCTCGAATGCCAGTGGATCGAAGGCACGCAGCGTGAACAACCTCTGAAGCAGCTTGCGTGGCTCAGGAGCTTCCTCGCCGGCAGAGTCCAACACTCGGAACTCTTCGACAACCGCTCCTGATGTCTTTTGGCGAAGCGACAGCTCGACCGTGATCGACTTGCCTTCCATCAACTCAGTGTCGCCGGTCAACTCGATGGTGACTTTGCCTCGCTTCTCGCCTTTGCGTAGTGCGATCTCTGGGTAGTCACTCATGCCGGACTTGCCAGCGAGCGCCATGATTAGGGCAGTGAGCGCCGAGGACTTGCCTTGACCGTTTGCACCTCCGACCAAAAACAGATGGCGACCAGCCAAATCGAACTTGATGTCCTTTACGCCCAGTACGTTATGGGCTTCGTACTTCAATACTTGCATCTCTCAATCCTTCACTCTTTAGTTAAGACTTCCAACTTCCACATAATGTTTTTCTTCAAAAGCAAAAACTCATTGCGCATGCGTCCGCTTCGAGCCGCATCTATTTTTTGCTGAAGCAACCTTTCAACGTCCTCGACGCACTGCGCAATGACCTCACTTCTTGGCAAGTCCTGCCACGCATTAACGCCGTACTCCGATAGTTCCTTCATTGATGATGAGAATAAGCCGCTATCACCAGATACCGAGGCTGATCGGGCTATTCGCTTAAGAAGCGCAACCTTCTCCTCTCGTGTAGGCTTGTCCATCAGTTGCGCCCTTCCAACACCTGATTAAACAACTTCAACCCGCTATCGATCGCCGCCTTCTGGTTGTCGCTCAAATTGAGTGGCATGAACTGCGGTCCCATGATGAACGCGATAGCGAGCATCACGGAAGTCTGAGCAATGTCTTCTGGGCGTTCGCTTCCAGTGAATCTTGGAGGGTCCCATGTCTTGACGATCTGATTCATCAGTCGCTCGGCGCGATCAGCAGGACCTTCTCGCTTCAACTTCTTAGCTCCAGTAAAGTCATGCAAACAACCCAAACAACGCTCGCTTTCCCGAGTAGCGCCGCATCCACCACATGGAACTATTCCATCCACGATACGCACCCCTCTGTTTCGCATTTACCATGAACATGCCCGTTGTACGCTGCATGGCTTAGATGCAACTTGCCTTTGCACACTGGGCACTCTTCGACGCCTGCCCAGCTATTGCCCTTGTGCTCTTGCTTGATTCGCTTGACGAGTGGACCGACAACTAGGTACTTAGTCATGTGTGCTGCCAGTTCAGCATCTTCAGCTTGAACTTCCTCGACACTTTTGCGCTCGTACTTGTCGCAGTGGATAGGAATCGTGCCAGCGACGTAGTAACACGGCATGCTCTTTCCAAAACCTAGCTTGCCATCGCCCAGTTCCTTGAAGTTGACACCAGCCTTGCAGCACGGTTTCGACATTGAACAACGATGGCGACACTCAGTATCAGCCTCACACTGAGCGCATTGACCACTGCGATTGCGTCGCGATTCATCCTTGACTTTCCCGCATCGCTCGCAGAGTTCGCTGCAAAACCGATTCGCTTCACAGATAGATGGTTTCCATTCAGCAGTAAGAGCCCGCCAGTCTTGAGCCCTGCGCGTACTCCACGCCTTGCCATGTGGCGTATTGAAGCCGGCGCGATAATACGGGTTCTCCATACGAAGCTTCATGCCGCCCGACAGTTTAGCTCCACTGGCAGAGATCATGCGTCGATCGTTAACGCCTGATGAGTAAACCGACCACCAATCGGTAGGAAACTGGAAATCGCAGTTCACGCACTCCACGACACGCATGCCGCCATAGTCGTTGAAGTTTTGATCGCATATCGGGCAGCCCAAGATGCCCATGTGCATTCCGCACTTCTTGGCAGCCTGCTTCATGTTGTAGTCAGCAGGCTCGATAACCTTTGGATCAATGCTCATGATTGCCCCAATTCTTTACTCAAGAAGTATGCCTTACGTTTCTCAATCAGCTCTCGCAAGTATTCCGCTGAAACCTGGTCGACCCTTGATTCCGCCTCGACTTGCTTGAGTCGAATTTCCTTGTCAATCAACTCCGTAAGCGATTTTGTGCTGTTGATCGCATTAGATGCGTCATTAACGAATCGATCTTGCTTGTCAAAGGCTTCTGTAGCCTTCTTTACATAAGCCGTATCGTCGAACATGCCTAAGAACACGTCAGCAGAGAACCCGAGATAGCTGAGCGCCTTGGAGCGGGTGTTGGTGACGATCTTCTTGAGAGCATCGTCGCCAGCTTGATACCTGTCGTCGTTGATCATCGGGAACGAGACGGTCTGACCATCTGTTCCTGGATAGAAGAACTCAGCCTCAAGAATGATTGAGTGCTTGATGAGGTCAGCGACCTGCTGCACGGACTCGACAACGTTGCCTTTTGCGTCTTTCTTTTCAAGCGTAACGATGTCATTGCCTTTCAGCGTGACAATCTCGTACTTGATGTTGCGAAGTCCCCAGCGCTCGCCGTAAGGACCCCACAGCGACGTAGCCTCAAGTAACTGATACTGCGGATCAACTGCCGTAAACTTGCGCGCACCGTACTTAACTGGCTTAGTCATAGCCGGTGGAGTCTTGTCGACTAACTTCCACAGCTTCAAGTTGGCTTTACGTTCAGTCGACTCTTCAGCTTTCGACTCAGTGTCTTTACTCATCGCGATCGCCCTTCTTCGTTTGGATATTCGGATTAGGAATTAGGTTGAATTCCTTGCGAACAAAACTGCGATAAGCAGCCCGCCGTTCGTCGGGGGTGAACTTGTCTTCATCAACAAACCAAAGCGACGTTCTTCCCCAACAGTATTCGGTAATTCGAAAGTCACCTTTCGGTAACTCGGCTCGTTTCGATACCGTATATCCGCCGGGATCATTCGCGCTTGCAGATCGTGCAATGAAGTAAATTACTGACATCAGTTCACCCCCGGTTTTCAATGACTACAACGGATTCACTACGCTGGCAGGTAGTACATGCCAGTTTCATCTAGAACGAGCACGCTGCCACGATCAACGCGAGTACCGCTTTCCTGCTCCTCGAATCGAAGTCCGGTGAATCTGATTCGCACAAGCTGCTCTCGGTCGATTTCCCTCTCTTCAAGCTCTCCGACCGCTACAGTGTTGCAGCCAAAGCCAGCCTCTCCGCTGAACGATTCGCAGAACTTGAAGTCCTTTACCGCAACACGCTCTCGCAACTCGAACTTTTCGAGCGAGTCTCCGCGCTGACGAATAAGCCAATTCTTTTGCGACCGATCACGATAGTTGGCACTTACGACTACTGGCATAGTTCATCCCTCACATAAATTGCAACGACAAGAAACACTTAACGCCTAAGATGGCTATTTCGAATACGGTTCTTCTTCGGGTCCCTGAGTAACACCAATATCAATAAAAAACGCTACTGCCTCGTCACGAGTGACTGGTGAGTTTCGATCCTTGCGGCGCTTCACAAGAGCCTGCGTACCGATCCTCCAAATCTCCCATTGATCGTCATTCGAGATGAGAATCAGATTCAGCTTGCCGAAGCGGATTGGATATCCTCCTTCTTCGAGCTTGGCTCTTACATCGCCAACTGCCCACACAACGAGATCGATGTCGCTTTCGTTGTGTGGCGCGCCGTAAGCATGTGAGCCAGTGATGAATGGCGCTTTGTCTGTGCTCATACAGACAACCTCACTCGCTCCTCAATCTTCTTCACGCGAATCGCGATTTGCTCTAGGGCTCGCGGAACTCGCTCAGCAATCTCTTCGATGACATCCTCGTCCCTCATGTATCGCACAACATGGAACTGGAGGCGTGAAGGAACGTATGGATGGAACGACACAAAGTCACACCACTTGCGATTAGTGATCCACAGATTGCCCTGCATCTGCCAAACGTAATCACGATCGGTAGTGCCGTCGCTCTCGATGTTAGCCAAGTGGGCGGGGACGTTGTACGGGCATTTGATTTCCAACACCCCTTCATCACCGATCAACGCATCAGGCGAGCCGCCGCAGAATGGCAGCGATGAATGATCCAGGAAGCCAACCTGCTTTAGCTCCAGGCGCGTCGCTAGATGCCACTGGTACAGTTGCCTTGCAGTCGGCTCGTGCTTGTTGCCGTGATCGAGATACTTGGATTGAATCTCATCTTGTGGCACTCCGGTAATTCGTTCACCCATTACCTGAGTCATGTAGCTGATCGCTGTTTGCGTCCAGCCACCACCAGATCGACCGCTACCGGCTAACTTGCCGAAGCAACTGGCTGTGATCTTTCCGCACCTGGCGGCATACCACTCAGGGGAACCTTGGATCAACTCTGCTGGCACAGGCTCACTAGGCGCAGCAGACGACTCAGAATCTCTGTCGTTGGCACTCGCCATGATCGTCTCGTTTCTTAGTAAGTGTAGAAAGCGGCTCTCCCTCTACCCCCAGCCATAGCCCCATCGTTCTTCGGTTTGGACGCGAATACTTGTTCTAGGAGCGGGTTTGGTTAGGAGGTGTTAGCGAGCCGGGTGTTCGGGTAATTGAACAGTAGTGGGAGCAGGACTCGAACCTGCGATCTTCAGCGCATGAAGCTGACGAGATGTCCAACTTCTCTATCCCACCGCGATTCTGGGTCAAGCATACAGATGTGCAAATTGGGAAGCAAGAGGCATTCACAAGATTTTGCGTTTCGGGGTACAATGCGGCAGCCTATTATTCGACAGGAGTGTGCCAACATGAGAATCGAAGGCTTGGGAGACGTAGCGCCCGCTGTGGTTACTAGACCAATCCCACCGCTGTATCAGGCTTTGTTGCAGTCAGAAGCAAATAGGCGTCAAGCCAGGGACAACAATCATCCCGACGCATGGGTTAATGGGTTTCTTCCGAATGCGCATGAGCTGGGCATGATTATGCAAGCGGTGATGTGCCAGTACATGGACGTTCCATTAGACCTGTCACACGTTCACGACGGCGGTGTGGATTTTGAGATTTACGGAGTACCTGTGCAAGCCAAGGCAACCTCTGTCTTAGCCACACCGGCTCTGAGAGGGCGAGAGTTGGATGCCAACAAGCTGTATCTACTCGCGAAGGTCCGAGGTGCGTTTCTCGACATCTTTGGATACTGCGATGGTCGCACGTTTATTCGACATAAGAAGCAAATCCTTGGTCTGCCGTCTGGTCCAGACAACTGGCAAATAGATTCGAAATACTTACGGAGCGCAACGGAAATGAAGAACGTACCTAAGCCAAAGAACACGCTGCGATATCCAGGCGGCAAGACAACCATGATGGGACGGCTAACTGATTGGGTTCCGTCCAGGACGTTGTTTGATCCAGGCTTTGAGCATTACATCGAACTGTTCGTCGGTGGTGGCGCAATGCTTTTTGAGCTGATGTCGAGGGGAAAGCCTTGGACCACTACCATACTCAACGATCTCGACGTGTCGCTGATGGCGATATACCAAGCAGCAAGAGACTATCCAAAAGAACTGAAGCGATTAGTGATTAAATGTACTCCAAGCGTCGCTCTATGGGAGCGATCCAAAGAGGTAGACGGAAATGTGACCAATATTGTTGAAGCAGCCGCGGCTAAGCTAGTTCTGCATTACTGCTCGCATGCTGGATTAGGTTACATGGCTGGCTCAGCCCAGGGCGGCAAGACGCAAGAATCGAAGTACCCGATAGGCTGTCGCTGGAATCCGCTGAAAATCTGCCGAGCGATTGACGACCTTAACGGAGTGCTGACGCGAGGCTCGCAACTGCATTCCGCCGATTTCAACTGGGTGCTAAAGAACGCGGTGCCAGATCCAGCAACGACGTTCATATTTGCCGATCCACCATACGTTGAGGCTGGCGAACAGTTGTACCGTCATTCATTTACCGCAGAAGATCACGAGCGCTTAGCGGAAGCCTTTCACAGCAGTAACGCTAGGTGGCTGTTGACCTACGATGATTGTCCGCTCATTCGCGACTTGTATCCCGACAACATCGTGTACGCTTTCCCTGCCACAAGCGGAAACAACCATGTTCGGAAGCACGGAGAGCTGGTCATTGCGAAGTAGCAACGAAAAAAGCCTCCCAGCGAATTACCCGGTCGCTGAGAGGCTCATGTTTAGCGCCCGTGCCAGAACGCCACGCATATCCTACGCTACTCACTTGGCTTTGGAAAGTTCTGCAAAGCCTCCTGAGCTAGCTTCTGAGCATCCTTCCATTCTTGGAAACGCTCGCGGTACTTGTCCACTGTTTCGCCGTCCTGCTGTTTCGGCTGACCCTTGGGCGTTCCGTCTTTGTTTGTTCCGCCCGCCAGGTCTTTCAGTCGCTTGTCCCGGCGAGTACGAATCTCCTTAGCCTGTTCTTCCGTTAGCAATTCAGAATAGTAGAACATCTCCGCTTTACGGTACTCGTCTTGTTCTACTGGAGCCAATGACTTGTAGAACAGATAGGCGTCGATGGTACTCAGACCGCCAGCCGGATGACTGGATTCGAGAGAGTCTAGCATTCCCTTCTTTGTGCCTCCCGCTGCTTCGTACTCGGCGAGATACTTATCCACCGCAGCTTGGTCGTTCAGTCGAAGTGCCATCTTGTAGTTTCGCAGCGCATCCCCTCGCACTGATTCTGAATAGCCAATACCGCGATTGCGAGCTTCTTTGAGCCAACGGAACTTCGCATCCTGAGTCATGTAGTAGGCAGATGTTCCAGGCTCCACCTTATACAGAAGTACGTCAGTAACTGAGTACGGAGTCGATGGATTGCCCATTAGCTTGTCGTACTCTTTCTGAATGCCTAGCGTCTGAGCAATGTATCTGCCACGGTCGCGGATTGGACGGGGCTTACCAACACTTGGGTATGCAGTCTGCCCAACGGCTAGCTCTGTTGGCGCTTTGATGAAAGGCGACAGCATGCCATACGCCTTATCAACTGGCGATCTAGCCATGTCATTGAGAACCTCTCTAATCGTGCGTCGACCATCCAGTACATCACGCAAGTCGTAATCCACCGAATCCAAGCCAACCCAGTCCAGCACATCTGCGGCTGTTCCAATCCGGCTGAAATACTGCACTTCTCCTTTCGAGTTCTTGCCGAACGTCAAATGCGCCTTCTTCTTTTCTTCCTCTGGCAACTCATCGTCGTCATCACTGAACAGCAGTTGGTTGAACGCGGTAGTCATTGCCTTCAAGCCGTAGAACAGTATTGCGATCCGACCGAGCTTGTAGGCTAAGAATGGTGTTTTTGCCAAGCCACCTATACCGGCTGCCCGAGCTACTGCCATACCTGCCTTAATCGCCGACTGCTCATTGCTTGCGAGATTGATTAAGCCGCGGAAGTAAGTGCGCACGTTGGTCTCTTGGAACGACCAAAACGGAGCACCACGACTTCTTAGGAATTGCCCGACTATCGAAATGTCGCCGTAGTCGCCGAGGAGATCGGCAGACAATCGCATAGCTTTGTCTTTTTTGTCCTTGATGCCATCCACTTCAGCACGCACAGATCCTCCGTAGTTCGTCAGCTTGCCTGCGTCGAGTTGCTTCACGTAGTTCAGATAGGCGGCATATCGCAAAATGGATTCACGGAAGTCGGAACTAATACCCGATGCCGACCAATAGGTTCTCCACAAGTTACCGGGTGCATTGATCACCTTTCCAATAACACCTGACTTCTTGTCTGAAAGCAAGCGAGCGAATTGCTTGAGGTCGTTCAGCTCACCGAGTTCATTGACGCGAACGAGCGTTCCCGAACCGCCACGCTCGACCCAATCCCTCACTGTCGATGGGATGTCGTCAGCGCCGCTGTAAAGCTTCCACAGGTCGCGAATGGCTTGTGGTATATCTTTCATTGCTGCCGGGTTGAGCGACATTACCTTATCGATTTCGCTAAGGTTTCGAAGGTTGTACTTGAGCACTCGCGTTGGCGACATAAGAACCCAACGCTTCCACGCTCGCATAGGCTTCGTCACTACGCGATCTAGCCAACCGAAGTCCATCGTGTTATCGATCGCCGCCATCTGCGCAGCCACTTCCTGCGGGACAATCAACGGCGTGTACTTGCTCCCCAGCGCCGTCAGTGGTCGCAAGTCCTCTGCACTGATGCCCAGCGTCTTGGACAAGTCCGCCATCAACTCACTGGCAACCTGCTCAGGAACGCTATACGCCTGGAACATAGCCCTGCCAGGTCTAATAGCGACTTCTTCATGGTCGTCGGGAATAACGTCCTCCCACGTCTCGTACTTGTCGCCCAGCGCGTTCTTAATGAACTTCTTGCGGTCGGATACTGCCTTCAGGAAGGCTAACGCATTGGGTTGTAGCGGACTGTCCTCCTGCTTAGCCAGCGACGCGACATACCTCATGAAGTCGTCTGGAACCTCTTCGCCCGAGCTATCCGCTCCACGTTCGATATGATCTCTTGCAATCGCCATGTCGCGACGGAATGGCATAGTTGGATCTAGCTCCCAAAGTCGCTCGCTCCAATCCTTTATCTGAGCCTTCTCACCAGCGTCCAGCGAACCAGCCGCTCTAAGTTCGGCTATCTTGCCTCTCAGGTCCTCGATCTCGTCCATGTTCTCCTTACCACCGACCACTGCGACGTAGTTGTTGCGCTTAGCCTGCGCCTTCAACTGCCGCATCTTGTCGTAGTGCCGCTTCAATCGACCAATAGCCTGTGCCCTCTTGGTGTCTGCGATCATCTGCGTCGACACTTCCCACTCGGCTTGCAGGTAGTTGGCGTTAATGTCGAACGCCTCGCCGAGATCATCGCCAGATGTTCTACCTTTTAGCCAGCCGCGATTAGGCGTCAGCTCCACCTTCTTCTTTCCGAGTCCACGCTGCTGTGCCTCCATGTAGTACAGCACTTGATGCCGGAAGTAGTTCTCTCGATTGAATCGATCAGCCATGTCCATGCCGAGGTACTCATGCGCTGACAGGAAGTCGTCGACCATCGCCTCGGTCCACTGCTTGCGATATTCGAGCGATGCTTGCACACGATCGTTGCTCGCTGCTAGCGCCTCGACTCTTGCTAGTTCCGCTTTCGCCTTGGATGGCGACAATCCATACGACAATCGTTCGCCCTTATCAGCCGCTTCCACTTGGTCACGCATAATCACGATGCGAGTGAACAGGTCGTAATCGCTCGCCGACAATGGCTTACTGGTTTTCTTCAAGAGATCAGCAGTGGCGAGCTGTGCATACGTTGGCGCATTCTGATAGGCGTGCATCGCTGAGCGTGCCTCACCAAACTGCTCCGTGCGTGGCAACTCAGGTAGCGAGCCTCTGACGGTCGACTTGACCAGCTCTTGCCAGAACTCTCGCAGCTTCATCGCCAACGTCTTCTTGCCGATGCCCTTGGTAGCTCGCTGCCATCTGCGCTCGAACTCCTTGTCGGGTGATGCGAACTGGCTACTGGATGATCCGCCATCGTCATCGCCAACCAGGTCTGCCGCCGAGGCGATCGGCATTCTCGCCGCTCCCATGCTCTGGCGATTCTGAAGCTCTGGCGAAGTGAACGCATCCAGCGAACTTGTGCCGACTGAGTCTGC
>ERZ650304.276-NODE-276-length-31101-cov-24.380146_pt1 | contig 31101 bp, 40 predicted proteins | sample MGYA00376240_ERZ650304 | MGnify/ENA primary metagenome ERZ650304 (study PRJEB26733, sample SAMN07839271) | wastewater metagenome | biome: small river; feature: stream; material: water | place: USA: North Carolina | collected 2016-03-01 ... | reverse complement strand
AGGTTGCCGACCAGCTCGGCATCTCCCCTCGAACCGTGTACCAGTTGGCAGAAAGCGGCCTGTTGGCCTACTTCTTCCCCACCGGCACCGTGCACGCATGCGCGGCGTCGGATTCCTCGATGGTGCTGACGATCCCGATCGGGCCGTACTTGCTCACGAAGTAGGCCTCGGAGCGGTCCAGGCTGCAGGCCAGGCGGTTCTCGAATGTCACGCAGCCGGAAAGCGCGGCCGCGAGCAGGATCAGTGCAGGTCGGAGCAGTCGCATGGCTTCTTCCCCCCGTAGATTCGATTCAGGCTGCCCTGGTCCAACTTGCCCGGACGCGTGGTGCCCTCCGGCGCCTGATGCTTCCAGCGACGCGTGCTCATGCCCAGGAAGGCGACGACCCCGCTGGATGCGCTGGCCAGGGCCACGCCGCCGAAGCCCATCACCTCGAAGATCGCGGCACAGAACAGCCCGAGCCCGAGCGAGGCGTGCTGGATGAACACCTCGGTCCGCGTCACGCCGGCCAGCATCTTGTCGATCCTGCACAGCACGACGAAGCAGGCGCCGAGGGTCACGACGACTGCGAGCATGGTCCATCCAGTATTCATGGGCGGGAACCTCGAGCGGTCTTCAGGACTTGGGCAGCCCATGCCACGATGGCGCCCCACTTGTCCGGGACGGCCGGGATCGCCGCCGACACCGGGAACAGCAGCGCCGAGGCCGGCAGCGGTGTGTACGGCTGCAGCAGCTCGGCAGCCGGCACGGTGACGCCGATCGCCGCCGTGAGCGTGAACAAGGCATAGGCCCAGACCGGCATCCGCGCCTCCGGGCTGCGGCGCCACAGGCCGAACATCAGCCCGCAGAACCAGCCGATCAGCACCAGGGCATAGGCGCTGACGTACTGGGCCGCGTGCGGGCCGAAGAACGCCCCCGCGGCGATCACGAAAGCCGCGTAGGGGCTGAGGTCAACGTCTGCCGGTGCTGACATGCCGAAGCCTCCGGGCGTAGAAGGTCGCGAGCCCAGCCGCGACGGCCAGGACCAGCGAGGTGATCGGCAGGCCGGTGCCGGCGTCGCACACGAAGCTGCGGCCGTCGCCGACGTAGGCCAGGCCGCACCCGGCCTGCATCAGCCCGAGCGAGATGCCGAACAGGCAGACCGGCCACCAGTCCCCGCCGCGCTCCATGCCGAGCAGCAGCATCCGCCAGGCCACCCAGAGGCCGACGCTGACGTAGAAGGCCAGCGGGCCATCGGCGAACAGCTGCCACCCGGTGTAGAGCGCGAGCAGCTCGGCCAGCAGCACCGCCGGCGTCACTTGTCAGGCCTCCACGGACCCGGGCCTCCGGCCACGCGCCCCGCCCCGCCGCCAGCCATGCGCTTGCGTTCGCGCCGCATCAGCGCCGCCTCGAGGATCAGCGCCTGGTCGTACCGGACGCCGTAGCGGTTTCCGGCGGCCAGCGTGAGCACCTTGCGGCCGGTCGGCCGGCCGATGTCGTCCAGCTCATCGGTCCACTGGTCCTGCCATTCGTCGTAGCAGAGCACGCCGAACTTGAACGGGTCCAGGCCGCGCGACCGGAAGGCGTCGCGAACCTGCTGCGCGATCACCCCGAAGTGAAGCCGCGCCATCGTGCCCTTGTCCTTCACGGCGTCGCGCCATCTGAACTGCGACAGGTCCACCGCCTCCCAGGCGTCGAGCACGGCGTCGTCGATCGGCCCGATGTCGGTCTTCTCGCGCGCGTCGGAGGTGCTGATCGTCGAGCTGACGCCGTAGTATTGCTTGATGCGGAAGCTCGCCGCGCCCATGTCGAGCGAGTTGTCGATCGCCGGCCGCAGCGCCGTGGTCCCGAGCGCCAGGCGGTCGGTGCCGTTGATCCGCATGTTGAACTGGTCCGTCGCGCCGTTGAAGGCGAGCCAGTTCTGCGGCTTGCTCGGCACCTGCAGCTTGATGAAGTTCGAGTTCGCCAGCCCGCCGCCGGGGAGGTCACGCGCGAAGGTGATCTCGTTGGTCGACGTGCCGCTGTTGTCGGTCACGTAGTCGAAGATGTTCGTCACGCCGGAGTCGGCGATGTCCTGCACGAACACCCGGCAGCGGTTCACGCCGGCCGACATCTCGAGCAGCTTGGAGCCGATGCCGTTGACGTAGGGCACGAGGATGCTGGTGTCGCTGGAGCGCACCAGGATGCAGGTCCGGCCCGACTGCACGCCCTTGACGCGCACCACGCAGGACAGGTTGACATTCGCGCCGCCGACGTTCAGCGCGTAGCCGACCAGCGAGCCAGGCGCCGGGCTGGCGGTCTGGTTGGCGTAGAGCTCGACCGTGCAGTCCGTCGACTTGCCGATCGTCGCGCCGTCGAGGCAGTCCTTCGTGATGACGCCGCGCACCCAGGTCCTGAACGGGCCGTCCCCGAAGGTCGCGCCGTCGCCGCCGAGCGCGACGCCCGACTTGCAGCCGCTGGCGAAGCCTCCGTCGATCCAGCAGTCCTTCGACTTGTTCTTGATCTGCAGGCCGCAGCACGGCGAGCCCGACGGGTCGAGGTTCACGACGGTGCAGTTCTGGATCGAGCTGCGCAGCATGCCCTCGTGCAGGAAGCCGTTCTGGCCCGTGCCGCCGCCGTCGGCGTGGCAGTTGATGAAGTGGCAGTCCCCGTTCGTGTCATCGACGTCGACGAAGGTCAGGCCAGCAGACCCGCGGTAGTCGGTCACCCACAGGCTGCGGCACGTCACGCGGTCGGCGTTGCGGAAGGAGAAGCCGTGGTTGCCGAACGTCGTCACGCTGTACCCGACGTCGATCTTGAAGGCCTCGAGCACGATGTCCTGCGGCGTCGTGAATCCGAACGCCGACACGTTGCTGGCTGCCCGCAGCGCGATCACGCTCTCCTGGCCAGCGCCGTACACCGCGAAGCCGCGCGCCGGCGTGGTCAGGGTGATCTGCGTCGTGATCTTGTAGGTCTTGCGCCCGAGGAGGCCGATGCCGCCGTTCGCCGCGAGGTAGGTGAAGAAGGCCTGGATCGCCGCGGTGTCGTTCGTCGTGCCGTCGCCGATCGCGCCGAACTGCTCGTCCTCGGGGGTCACGAACGAATTGAGCTTCGCGCCGACGGTGCCGGCTGGGTACACCAGGTCGGAGTCGTAGCCGACCGAGCCGGCGCCCTTGGTGGTCGACGCCTTGTCGGCCAGATCCGACGAGATGACGCCCTGGTACACCCGCCAGTGCGCCGTCTGGTCGCCGGCGAAGGTGGCGCCGGAGGTGTGCGCGTCGAGCGCGATGTACCAGGTACCGGAGTTCGACACGACGTCGCGCGGCTGGTAGGCCGTGGCCGTCACCCAGGCGCCGCGCGGGTTGGTTGCCGAGATGGAGGCCACCGCACCCGCGACCGTCCGGCGCATCACGCCGAGCCGGTCCTGGTACTGCAGCGCCGAGCTGTTCACTACGGTGTCCAGCTTCTCAGCGTTGAACACCAGATCGTTCGGGTCGCTGCTCGGGACGGGGTTCGTGGTGGGTGTTGCCATTGCTTGCCTTGGTCGAGAAGTACCCGAGGCATGCTAGGGAGGCGCCCGCACCGCGCGCCCCAACGCGGAGCGCGTCAGCTGTAGAAGGTCAACGCCCCGCCGCGCTGCACCAGGTTCGTGCCGTCGTAGGTGAACGACGTGACCCCGCGCTGGTTCGATGTGCCGGCGCCGTCCGCGGCCTTCTTGAAGATCGCGTTCCAGGTGAGCGTGCGCCCGCCGGTGCCGTCCTGCGTGAAGCAGTAGGTCAGGTTCTGGCCGACGGTGAGGTTCGTCGGGGCGGCGATGGTGCGGTTTCCGGCCAGCGCGCCGACGACGACGGTATCGCCCAGGCCGGCGTCGACGTTGATCGTCGCCGCGTCTGCCACCGATTGCGACTCGGGGCGCAGGACGCCTCCCTCGATCACCGGCATGGCCAGGCTGTCGCCGCAGGTCACGACCGGGCGCGTCATGCGCCACACGCAGGCCGCGGTGCCGTTGGTCTTGCCGATCAGCGCGACCAGGATCTCCGTGAAACCGATCTTGCCGTACACGTTGACCGACGAGTCCAGGCCGTTCGCGGCCGCCGTGGTGACGTCCAGGCCGGCGAGCGCGCCGATGGCGTTCAGCTTCAGCGTCGAACCGCTGATGTCGGCCGTCAGCGCGGTGTAGGCCACGCCGTCGATCCGCGAGTCGTTGAAGCCCCAGAGCATCAGCTTCGAGTTGTTCGTGATGCCGCAGGCGGCGACGGTCCGGTCCAGGGTGATCGTCAGGATGTTCGATCCGTCCAGCGCCATGCCGATGACGTTGAAGCTGAACGGGATCGACCGGTCCAGCGTCAGCCAGCCGCGCGACGCGTCCGGCTGGCCGAGCCATTCGTACATATCGCTTGGCGTGGTCAGCGTGCCGCTGGTGATCGTGCCCGGGTCGGCGAGCGTGCCGGTGGCCAGGCCGAACACCGCGACGGTCTCGCTGATGACCGCGCGGACGTAGAGCGTCGTCGCCGTGGCGATCGGCGTGCCGCCCGAACCGATCGAGCCCGAGGTCGTGCGCGAGATGCCCGGCTGCAGCATGTGCTGGCGCGTGAAGGTGAGCGTCACCTCGCCGTTGTTCGAAGAGCTGTAGCTGTTGCCGCTGGCCGCGACCGAGAGCGTGCCGCCGACGCCGGCCCGGCTCAGGCGGCGATGCACGTCCAGGAGGTCGCCGTCGTAGATCGTGTTCGCGCCGAGCAGCCCGACGGACGTGACCAGCGGCTTCATCATGCCGTCGCCGCTGATCCGCTTCACGCTGGTCAGCACGCGCAGGCGCCCGGCCCGCGGGTCCACGGCATAGGTCCAGTACAGGCCCTGCCCGTAGTTGCCCGGCCACGCCACCTCGAGCGAGCCCTGGGCGTAGAAGTCGGCCGGGCGGTCGGTCGAGTCCGTGACCGTGACCGACGATAGCGTCCGGCCGCCGGTGAGCGGCTTCGCGCTGAAGGCGTCGCCCAGGTACTGGCCTTCGACGACGACCTTGTTCGAACGGTCGCGAGAGCGGTCGAGCCACAGCTGGATGCGCGGCAGGCTCTGGCCGTTGGCCACCGTGACGAGGTTGTCCGAGGTCGACGCCCCGAAGGTCGCGATGCCCATCTGGTCGCGCGGCAGCATGATGTCCGCGCTGTCGCTGAAGTGGAACTCGATGTAGCCGTTCAGCACCTTGACCGAGTGCGAGTTGTCCTCGAAGTGGAAGGCGCGGTTGACGTGCTCGACGTGGTAGCCGTTGATCACCGCGCCGAGCTCGTTCTTGAAGATCGCCGCGGTGTGCGCGCCGGTCACCTCGAGCTGGCCGACCTGCAGGCTGTTGCAGTTGTCGATGACCATCCCGACGCCGCCGTAGCCGACGGCCGCCGCATTGTTCAGCGCGACGCCGGCGGCCGGGACCGCGGCCGAGTTGAACTTGAAGCCGTTCACGTTGCCGTAGTAGGCCCGCTTCAGGTACATGCCCATCTGGTTCGTCGACTGGGCCGTGATCGTGCGCGCGTAGGTGCGGACGTTGCGCATCTGGCAGCGGATGAGGTAGTCCGTGTCGATGATCCGAAGCGCGTCCGACAGGCGCGTGCTGCCGTCGCCGCCCTGCGTGAAGTAGCAGACAAGCTCCAGGTCCTCCATGCGGAAGCGCTCGAACTTGCCCGAGGCGTCGGCCGTCAGGTTCAGCATGCGCCAGATGCTGTCCACGCCGCGGAAGTTTGCCACCGACGAGCTCGCCGGCGCGTACAGGATCGTCGAGCCGTCGCCCTGCCCGCGGATGCACAGCCCGAAGCGCGACACGCCGGCGCCGCTCAGGTTGATCGCGCAGGTCTTCTCCATCGTCCAGACGCCGGCGCCGAACTGGATCACGCCCTGCTCGGGGTTCGTCGGCGACGTGAGCTTGCCGTTCTTCGTCATCGACCCGGAGAGCGTCTCCATCGCGAGCGCGACGGCCGAGCTGGCGCCCTGGTTCTTGATCAGCGGCAGCGCGAACACGCCGCCCGTGCCCGGGATGCCTGGCAGGTTCGCCGAGGGGACCTCGCTCGCACCGTTCAGCCCGGCCACGCCGTTGACGGCGCCCTTGATGGTCGCGACGTAGGCGGCGGCGGCCTGCCACACCCGCTGCACCGACCAGCGGCGGCGGTTGACTTCGGTGCCGGCCTCGGCCTCCACCTGCGACACGTCCGCGGCGTCGATCGCCGCGTTGATGTCGGTGCGGATCTGCGCGAGTTCGTCGGCTGTTGCGGCGCGCGTGCCGCCGTCGGTTTCCCGGATCGAGATGGTCATGTGAGTACCAGAAGTTCGTCGTCAGCGACCACGAGCCAGCCCGAGCCGTCGAGGCTGAGGTCGCCGGCCCCGCCGCCGTCAGCCACCTCGGCCGAGTCGCCCCCGTACATGCGGGCGTCGTACTGGGCCAATGCTATGGAGACGGTCCCGTTCGCTGCCGGGCGGATCTCGCTGGCCACGTACAGGCCGGCGGCCTCGAGCTCGTCTGAACTCAGGCCCACGGCGAAGGCGTAGCGGCTGCCGAGTTGCCGGTCGGCATCGGCGACGTACAGGCCCGCCGGCATGGTCAACAGGCGCACGCCGGCCGGGTCCTGGAAGCACACGTTCGGCGGGCCGAGGTGCTTGCCGTCGACACCGGTGAACAGGATCCTCCCGGTCGTCTCGCCGTGCCAGTCGAGCGGCTCGCTGGTCTGGATGATCAGGTCCGAGATGCCGCGCACCTCGCCGGCCTGCAGGTCGTCGCCGCCGAAGTCGTTCGGGTCGATCCACCGCACCAGGGCGCCCAGGCCGAGCGACGAGGCGTCGGCCAGCGCCGTGTCCCGCACCGTCACCCGCTGGTAGATCAGCCGGCGCGCCTCCAGCTGCGCCCGGTTCTCGGCCTGCGTCATCGTGGCGCAGCCCGGGAGCTTGACCTTCTTCGGGTTCACGCTCGCGCCGACGACCGGGCCGCCGGTGCTGATGTTCAGCCGGATGTAGGCCTTCTTCGCCTGGGTGGTCTGGTCGACGTACTCGACCTCGACGCCATCGTTCGAGGCCGGCAGATGCGCCGCGTAGCCGATCACCGACTCGCCGCCGGCGGCCAGGTTGCGGTAGTCGAACTGCATCTCGGGGGCGGATCGCGCCTGGTCGCGCGTGGCGGTCCAGCGCGTGCCGTCGCGCCAGATCGTGCACCGCGCGGTGTTGGCCACGAACTGCAGGCGCTCGCCCAGGCTCATGTCGGCGTCGTCGAGACTGCCGTCGAAGCGCAGCAGCTCGGAGTCCTCGCCGTGCTCGGCGTTGATCGCGGCGAGCGCATCGGTGTCGAGGCCGGCGATGTCGTTCCCGGCCAGGGTCCAGATGTGCGCCAGCGCGCGGGCGAAGTTGCGCGACGCGCTCAGGGTGTCGGCGGCCAGCGTGCGGACATGCCGCTGCCAGCGCAGATTGAACTTGCGATCGCTGAACCCGGTCGCCGAGAGCGTCGCCTTCGTGGTGACGCGCAGCACCGTCACGCCGGGCAGCTGCTTGGTCTCGAAGCGGCGCGCGGCGTAGACCTCCTCGAGCTTGGCCACGTCCGCGCCGGTGTCGCCGTTCTTCGGGCTCAGGCGCGTGAACTGGATCCGGTAGCGCCCCAGCCCGGCCAGCGGCGTGACCTTCTTCGTGTAGAAGCGCTGGTCGAAGGTGTTGTCGGCGTAGCTGTCGGTCTGGGTCTGCCGGGTGCCGCCGATCTCGGCGCCGGTGCCGTCGATCTGCCACCACTCGGCGCGGACGTCGACGATCCCCACGAGGCCGCGCAGGAAGGCCGTGCTCCACCAGATCTGCGTCGCCTCCACCGGCAGCGTGTACGGCCCCGAGACCGTGGTGTCGGCCCCGTTCGGGGTGATCGTGAAGTTCACGCCCTCGGTGGATGACCCGCCCCACGGGCCGCTGCTGAAGGTGAATTCGACGTCCGCGCCGATGACCGTGTACCCGAGCACGGTGCAGGTCTGGCCGAAGCTGCCGCCCGAGTAGGTGAAGCTCACGAACGCCGTGCCCGTCGGCGCCAGGCTCTTCAGGTCTGCCCTTGATGGTCCGTCTGCCAGGAGCGCGGTGAAGGACGTCGCCGCCGCGACCGTGGTCAGCGTACCGAACCCTGTCGTGTCGGCGAACGCCTCCGAGTACGGCAGTTCCTGCCCGTTCACCTCGTCGCTCGCGAAGGTCTCGACGACATCGTTCAAGGTCGTCGTGCCGCGCTCCGGGTAGCCATCGACCGGCACAGGCTCGAACACCTCGTAGCTCGAACCGTCGATGTCCCCGATCGGCGTCTCGGCGTACTGGACGCTCGAGATCGTGCCCTTGCCGCGCGACACGCACAGCCACTCGGTGACGTACTTCAGATGGTCGATGTACTCGACCGTCGATGGCTGGATCAGGTCCGGCCAGACCCGCCGGTAGCCGTACACGTCGGGCACCGCCTGGTAGGCGCGCGCGATGTTCGTCTGGGCGGTGAGCTTGTTGTTCGGCGAGTCCTTTCCCGCCGCGCCGTCGGCGGTCGGGAAGTTGCGCAGCGCCGTCACGGTGTAGACCGCGAGCGCGCCGATGGCGATGTAGGCCCAGGTGATCGGGTCCAGGCCGCGCGGCCGCAGCGTGATCGTCACCAGGTCGCCGCGCGCCGGCGGCGCGTCGAGGCGCGGGTCGGTCAGAGGGTCGGTGATGACCCCGTTGATGCGCAGTTCGGCGTCTCCGCCGCCGCTGAGGTGCCGCTCGATGTTCTCCTGCAGCGTGGCGCCGTAGTCCAGCGCCACGCAGCGGCGCCCGGTGACGCCGGCCGGGTCGTTGAAGATCGTCAGCATGTCGGCGCGTACCGGTAGAAGCGGATCTGCCCGTACACCCGGGCGACGGCACACAGGCGGGTCAGGCGCACGCTGCCCGGCCGCTCCTCGTCACCCTCGCAGTGCAGGAGCATCCCGCTGGGCATGACGATGCCGCAGTGGCGCGGACGGCCGCCCAGCCAGGCCATCCAGGCGGTCGCGTTGGCCTCCGGCCCGGCCTCGACCCAGCCCTGCGCCGCTTCGAAGCCCGCGGCGATGTCCACCTTCGGCACCGGCCCGAGGTCGACGCCGAGCACCTCGCGGTAGTAGAGGACGATCAACCCGAAGCAGTCGCACGCGGCCCAGTCTGAGCGCCAGCGCTCCCACGGGATGCCCACGGCGCGCTCGGCGAATTCGTCGGGTGTCAGGAGCCTTTGCACCCGGCTGGATGCTAGGGAGGGGTCCGCGTCAGATCAGCTCGAGGCCGGTGTAGACGGCCGGGTCGTAGATCGGCGCCACCGCCTGGCGCATCGGGTTCGAGTCGGTCGCCACGACCTGCACGGCGTCCGCCGAGAAGCTGACCCCGCTGGCGTCCGACACGTAGAGCTGCCACGTCAGCTGCGGCGCGGCGGTGTCGCCCAGGTAGACCGCATACGTGACGTCGATCGGCAGGCGCGAACCGGAGTCGACGATGCGGGCGAGTTCGCGCTTGAATGTGCGGCCGACGACCTGGCGCGGGAAGGCCATCGTCAGGCGCGGCTGCGAGTCGCCGGTCTGGTCGGGAGGCTTGATCGTCATGGGCGCCGGCGTGTGCACCTCGCCGCCGAGCGTCACATCGGCGAACTGGTTGGCCACCAGCCGGAAGGGCTGCGACATGGCCGGGTGCGAGAAGGTGATCGCGTGGAACTCCGGCAGCGGGCTCTTCGTGGCCCAGAACGTGGCCTTGTCCACGGCGTCACGCCTCGAGCATTTCGGAGGTCACGGCCAGGTCCAGCAGGGCCGCCCAGGTCGGCCAGTCCGGCAGCGCGACGATCAGGTCCGCGGCCTCCACGTAGGCCGCCGGGATGACCTGGGCGCGCGCCATGATCGACGCCTTGTAGGTGAACAGCGGCCCATCCTCCTGCGCCGGCAGCAGGCCGTCGGGCAGGAACCGGCAGGTGTGCGTGACCATGCCGAACTCGGTGCGGATCGGAAGCGTGAACTCGTCCGCGCCTTCGTTGATGATCTGGGTGAACCACAGCTGGAAGGCGATCGCCTCCGACTCGGTGAAGCGAAACGCCACGTCCCAGAACACCGGCACGTCGGTGCCGATCTGCTGCGCGTAGCCGTAGCCGCGCCTCGGCTCGGCCAGGCGGAAGGACGCCGGCTGGTTGCGGCTCTTGCCGGCGTGCAGGATCGTGCGGATGGTCAGCGGGAATGCTGCGGTCATGACATGCGCCCGGTCACGTTGGTGGCACTGCGAAGCGCGGACCAGACCGACCCGGAGTTCTCGCGGATCTGCGCGGCGACCTCGGCGATCGCGATGGTGACGACGCGCGATTGCTGGTCGACGGAGGCCGACGCCACGGCGCCCGGCGCGTTGTTGTTCACCACGATCTGCCACTTCGGCCCGCCGGCGCCGCCGACCTGATCGGCCGGGATGACGCGCCCGCCGCTGGTCGGGAGCATGTACTGCGCGCCGTTGCTGCCCTGGAACATCTCGGGTCGGCCGGTCTCGTTGACCCGGTACAGCGAGTCGGCAGAGACCGGTCCGCCGTACTGGCGCCCGCCGCCGAAGGTGGTCCCCTTGATCGTGCTCACGATGCCGGCCGTCGCCGCCGCGACCGAGGCCATCGCCGGGATGTTGGCCGGGAACGGCAGCGCAGACGCCGCGGCGATGCCCTGCTGGATCTTGATGATCGCGTCGGCGATCGCGAAGGCCTTCGACACCGCGAAGATCGCCTTGTACGCGCTCGACTGCTCGCCGGCGAAGGTCTTGGTCAGGTCGGCCAGCCCGCCGAACAGGCTGCCGTAGTTCTGCAGCGTCGCCGAGTTCGCCGCCGCCTGCTGGTCGCGGTTGCGCTGCACGATCTCGGCGATCTTGGCGTTCGTCTCGGCCTCCAGCGCCACGCGCGCGGCGGCGTAGAGCGAGGCGTTCGCCTGGTCGATCGCGGCGTACTGCATTAGGAGCGCGGTCTTGGCCTCGAGCTCGGCCTGCAGCTTCGCCACCGGGTCGGCGTCGGTCAGGATGCCCTGCGCGAAGCCCTGTCCGCGGGCCTGGTCGGCGGCCACCTTGGCGCGCGCCTCGGCGTCTGCCTTGCCCTGCTCCTCGATGAGCTGCCGGCGCTCCTCGCCCTCGCGCAGCATGATGTCGCGGCGGTCGGAGGCGGCGTTCTCCTCGATCAGGGTCTGCGCGCGCGCGGCCTCGGCCCGGGTGATCTTGCCGGCCTTCAGGAGTTCGCCGTTCTTGCGCAGCGCCTCTTGCTCGAGCGCGTCGATCCGGGCGATGCCTTCCAGCGTCTTCGCTTCCAGGCCCGCGAGGTAGCCGCCGGAGTCGAAGCTCGCGCCGCCCTTTGGGGTTGCAGGCGTGCCAGTAGGCGGTCGAAGCGTGCCGGCGCGGCCGCCGCGCGCCGCGCGGTCCAGGCGGTCGGGCTCCGGCGTCATGGCCTGCGCCGCCCAGGCCTGCCGCATGCGCTGGCCAGCCAGCAGCCGGTCGCGCAGCGTCTCCTTGTCCCGGGCGTCCAGTTCGGCGCGGCGCTTGGCGTCGTCGCGCTTCATCATGTCCCAGATGGCGCCGGCCTGGGTGAACTCGCCGCGCGCCGCGGCCGCCACCATCGCGGCGATGCCGCCCATCTGCGAGCCGAGCGTCGAGAACACGAACCCGACATTCCGGCCAAGCACGCTGAGCGCCTGCCACGTCACATCGGCGGCGTCGGCCACGTAGGACAGGACGTTGCGCGTCTCGGAGGCCCAGCTCGAGACGGCATCGTTGCGGCCGAGCTTGTCGGCCTCGCCGCTGGCGGCGTCGAACTGCTTGGCCAGCTCGTCGAGCACCTGGCCGGTGCCCTGAATGATGCCTGTCAGTGATGCGCTGCTGCCGCTGAGCTCGTCGAACTTGGCCGCGGCCAGCGCCGCCGAGTCCTGCGCGACGGTCATCGCCGATTCGACGGTCTGCGGGAACTTCTGGAAGTCCGCGTCGATCCGGTCGGCGGCCTTCGTGAGCGCGTTCGTCACCACGTCGGCGGTGAGCTTGCCCTCCTCGCCGAGTTGCTTCAGCGCGCCCACCGGCACGCCGATGCCGTCGGCGAGCTGGCGCATCAGGTACGGCGCGGTCTCGAGCAGCGAGCGCAGTTCGTCTCCGGCGAGCTTGCCGGAGCCCAGCGCCTGGCCGAACTGCAGCATCGCGGCCTTGGACTCGACCGCGTTGGCGCCGCTGACCTTGATCGCCTTGGCCAGAAGTTCGGTGATCACCAGCGTGTCGCGCTGGTTGCCGCCCATCTGCAGGATCGACTGGTTCAGGCGGTTGAAGACCTCGACGTTGCCGGTCAGGCTGGTCTGGGTGCGCCGGCTGATGGCGATCAGCTCGTTCATCGCCTGGGCGCCGGCCTCGATGCTGCCGGCGGCCACATCGGCGCGCGCGCTCAGGAGCCGGATCTCGTCGGCGAGCTTGGCGATCTTCAGCGCGGCCAGCCCGGCGGCCAGGATGGCGACCGCGGCGCTGGTGGCGGTCAGGCGCGTGGACAGGCCGTCGAGCTCGCGGCTGGCGCGCCGCTGGCCGTCGACCATCTTCGAGGTGTCGAGGTCGACCTCGTAGTAGATGCCTCCGACCTTCTCAGCCACGGCGCTTCTCCATGATCGCGGCGATCTGCGCCTCGTACTCCTCGCGCGACGGCACGTCCCGCTTGGGCTTGCCGGCGTCCGGGAACTTCATCTCGAACATCTGCTGAAACTCGGTCATCGACAGCGCTTCGGCGTCTGCGCTGCTCAGTCCGAGATGCACGCGCGCCGCGGCGATGTACTCGGCGGCGTTGAACGAGTCGGAGAACTTCCCGTCGCCATTGCCGGGCCGGGCCGTCCCGATGATCCCGTGGCGCATCAGGTGCTGGGCGATGATGATCTGCTCGACCTCTGGCATTTCGCCAGGGTGGCGCCCGTTCTCGTCTGTCCATCCGACCAGCGGCGTCGGGTCCTCCTGGTCGCACAGGCTCGCCAGGATGTAGGTCGCGGTCTGCGCGGCGCGCGGCCCGTGCAGGCCGGCGTAGAGCTCGACAATCTCGCGCGGGCTACCGAGCGCTGCGATGCGGCCGAGCGCCGGGCGGAAGGTGAACTCCGCACCGTCGCCGGCCATCGCTCGCACGAAGCCGCATTCGATGAGCACTGGCCCGAGGGTCAGAGGTCGAAGAGCTGCGCGGTCAGGGTCGCCGCGCCGGTCAGGTGCACGACGCCCTGGCAGTACGCGCTGATCGTCGACAGCACGACGGCACGGCTCAGGCCCGCGGCCACGACGATCGCCTTCCCGGCCGAGACGTCGATGTTGCCCACGCCGGGCGCGTAGACCGTCGTGCCGGTGCTGCCGTCGATGGTGCAGGTCAGCGAGCCGCCGGTCGTGTTGCGCAGCACGAGCAGCTGCTTCTTGCCGGGCGCGATCGTGATCGTGTCGTCGGCCGAGAGGGTGGTGATCGCAGCGGCGAAGTCGCCGATCTGCGAGGCGTCGATCGAGGTGATGGCAGCCATGTGAAGGTGCTCCGGTGGTCAGGTGTGGATCAGGCCGGGGTGAAGGTGACGGCGCCGTTGCTCATGGCGGTCGTCGACCAGGTGGCCACGTCGTCGTGCGGGGCGTCGCTCGACCACTCCGAGAAGATGAACGGGCCGACGGTGGTGCCGTCCGGGGCGGTCTGGCGGATCCAGGCCTTCGGCTGGTTCGCGGTCGCGCTGCCCGGGTTGTAGATGTGGGCCTTCAGCTCGGCCTGGTTGTGCACCGCGTCGGTGTAGCTCACGCCGTCGCCGGAGAACTCGACGGCCTTGAAGGTCACGAGGCTCTGCTTCGTGAACTGCGGCGACTTGTCCGCGGTCGCGTCCGCGGTGTCCCAGTTCACTTTCATGCCCTTGCCGCGCATCATGCCCAGCGTCTTGAAGGTGAGCGCGCCGACCGAGGCGTTCTCGTCGGCGATGGCGAATTCGATCAGTACGTCGCGGCCGGTGTAGGCACTCATGGGGATACCTCTTTCAGGGGGTGATTGCCGAGATGGCGATTTCGGAAGCGGGCCGGCCGTCGTCGGTCGCCCAGAAGACCGGCTCGGCCGGCTGCATCAAGACCAGTGCGCCGCTGTCGGATCGCATGGCCTGGATCACGGTGTCGGATGCCTCGATCGGCACCTCGTTGCCATCGGTCGAGGCGGCGATGAGCTGCAGCGTGAACTGAGGCTGCCGAACCAGCGACGCCGGCAGGCCGCCCACGGAGCGCAGCACGGCGTAGCGGTCGGTCCGGGTGCCATCGGTCCATCGGCCGTACTGCAGGCGCCAGCCGGGCAGCAGCGGAGCGAGGAAGTCGCGGATCGCGTCGGCGGCGTTCATGTCTTGATCGCCCCCTTGAGCACGGCCCGGATGTTCGGCTCGGCGCGCTCGAAGCCCTTCTTCAGGAACTCCTTCTGCGCGGTCGGCCGGCGGAAGTTCTGCGGGTTCTCCGGGTTGTGCACCGGCAGCGCGTACTCGGCGCTGTAGCCGACGACGCCGACGACCTTCTGGCCGTCCTTGCGGACGTTGCGGTACTGCGAGTTCAGGAGCGTGCTCGTGTCGATCGGGGTCAGCACGCTCGCCTCGGACGCGCCCAGGATCAGCGCCTGATTCATGCCGAGCGCGGCGCGGCGCTGCGTCGCCCCCACGAACTGAGGCAGGTTGTTGACGATGCGGGGTTTCGAGGCCATCAGGTCGCCACCCGGTAGTCGTCGGCCTTCTGCTCGAAGGTGTCGGCGTAGCGCGTCACGGCCCGCACCTCGAAGGCGCCAGCGACCTGCGGCGTCGAGACGGCAGAGACGCCGATCAGCACCATGTCGCCCTGCTTGATGCCGGCGCGCTCGGTGTGCAGCACCTGGCGCGTGGTGAACTCCTGCCCGCGGTCGTCGGTCATGCGGATCGACTCGGCGCTGTAGTCGCACGCGAACACCACCGGCCCGCCGAAGGTCGGGGCGTGGTTCCAGTCGTCACGGCCGAGCAGAGGCCATAGCGTGGCCTTGCTCGTGTAGCTCCAGGATGCGGCGGAAGACATGCCAAGGCATGCTAGGGAGGCGCCTCGCGGCAGGCGCCGGGCCGGCGCAGATCAGCGGCTCTTGACCCTCAGCCAGAGCGTGCGGTCGTCCTGCGTGAGCCCGTCCGAGCCGAAGACGCGGATCGTGAACGGGTACTTCACGCCCTCGGTGAAGATCGGCGCGGCGGCCAGCTTCATGCGGACCAGGATGGTGCCCGCGGAGTGCGTGCCCTCGTCGGCGCACTCGAGCGGCGCCGCGGTCAGGATGTCGTGGCTCTGGTAGGCCGTGCCGAGCTCGGTCAGCCAGTCGGCGACGCCGATCGGGATGCGGATGTTCGCGTTCGGATCCCAGTCGATCCACGGCTTCGCGGGGTCGTCGAGGTTCCAGGCAGCGCCGATCGTCATGGTGTGCTTTCAGGAGAGGTTGACGCCGGCGCCGATGCTAGGCACGTCGAAGCGAATGGATGCCGCCGGCACGTCGTAGCGCAGCGAGGAAGCCGGCACGTCGTAGCGATAGAAAGCCGACGGGCCGACCTCGCCGATCAATAGCTGGCCAGCAGCCGAAGCGACGCCAGACAGGCCGACGGCAGCCGACGCCGAGAGGTCGAAGGGCTTGCGGATGAAGATGTCGCCGGCTGCGACAACCGCGGCCGCGACGCTGATCGGAGCGGTCTGCGTGAGGTTCAGCAGCACCGGCCCGGTGACTCCGACGTCCCCCGAGGTGGCGACGGTGCCAGCCAGCCCCACGGCAGCGGTCTGGGCGATGTCGCGCCCGAAGGCCGAGGCCAGGTCGCCGGACACCGCGGTCGCGCCGCTGACGCCGATCGCCGCGGTCGTTGCGAGGTCGACGCGCTTCCCGATGTCGCCTGCCAGCGCCGCCGAGCCGCCGATGGCGAGCGCGGCCGTCTGGGCGAGATCCAGGGGCAGCTTGTACGCGATGTTCCCGGACAGGGATGCGGAGCCGGCCAGGCCCAGCGGCGCGGTCTGCGGGATGCCGACCTTCGTCTGCTGGATGTTGCCGGTCAGCGAGGCCGCGCCGGCGATGGCGATCGCCGCGGTCGGCGACAGGTTCAGCAGGTTCGCCGTGGTGATCGCGATGTCGCCGGTCAGGGACAGCGACCCGGCCGAGGCCAGTTGCAGCGGTGGCTCGAATTCCCACTCGACGTCGCCGCGCACGTTGCCTGTGAGCGAGGCGGTGCCGGACAGCGCGATCGCGGCAGTGGCCACGAGGTCGATCGGCAGCGGCGGCGTCGGGCCGAAGCCGTAGGGCCACAGCGCGACGGCCGAGCGGAAGCCGTTGGCGTCGACCGAGGCGAGGATGTTCCCGGTGAGCGTCGCCGTGCCGGACACCGCCAGCGCGGAAGCCACCAGGTCGAGCGGAAGCTTGTAGGCGATGTTCCCGCTGAGGCCGATCGTGCCGCTGATCGCGGCAGCGGCCGTCTGCGCGATGGTCAGCTTCGTCTGGATGTCGCCGCTCGTGGCCAGCGTGCCAGCGAGCGCGACGTTCGAGGTCTGGGCCAGGTTCAACGGCAGCTTGTACGCGATGTCGCCCGACAGGCTCGAGGTGCCGGCGAGCGCAAGGTTCGCCGCCTGGGCGATGTCGAGTGGCAGCTTGTACGAGGTGTCGCCGGTGGCGGCGGCGGTGCCACTGAGAGCGATCGCCGCGGTCTGCGCGACGTTCAGCGTCGGCACGACGATCTGGATGTCGCCGGACAGCGCCTGCGCGCCGCTCATGGCGACGTTCGCCGTCTGCGCGATCGTCAGCTTCAGGCCCAGCGCGCCCGACAGCGAGGCCGCACCGGTGACGCCGACCGGCGCCGTCTGCGACAGGTTGAGCTTCGCTGCGCCGATCCCGTATGGCCACACGGCCACGGGCGATCGCATCCCGCCCGCTGGTGCAGGAGGTGCGCCGCCGTCGAGAAGCAGGAGCAGCGACATGCGTTAGACCAGGCCCAGGAGGTGAATCGCCGGCGGCAGCCAGTCGACGATGCCGCCGCCTGCCGCGCCGTTGCCGCCGGCGCGGTCGGTCGTCGTGCCGGCCCGGCCGCCGCTGCCGCCGCCGCCGTAGGCCGAGCCGTTGTTGCCCGCGACGTTGCCCGAGGCCCGGCCGGCGCCGCCGTTGCCGCCCGGCGCCGTGGCCGTGCCCTGCGTGGCGCCGGATGCGTTTCCGCCACCGCCACCGCCGCCGCCGCCTGATGTGCCGGTGCCTGGGGCAGTTGCTCCGTCACCGCCTGCCGTGACGACCGTGCCGACGCCGCTTGCCGATGACCCGCTGGCGCCAGTGCCCGCCCCCGTGGTCGAGGCCGCGCCGGCGCCGCCCTTGGCGACGACGGTCGTCGTGTTGAAGGTCGAGTCGTTGCCGTTGACCGTGGCGGTCGTGCTGCCGGTGGCCGCGGCGCCGACGACGACGTCGTAGCTGGTGCCCGGCGTCAGCGTGACGCGCGACTCGGCGTACTGGCCACCCGCGCCGCCACCGCCCGCCGCGGGGTTGCCGGTGGCGCCGCCACCAGCGCCGCCGCCGCCCCACAGGCGCACGCGCGCGTGGCGCACCTTGGCGACGAGTGCCGTGGTCCCCGCTGCATAGGTGATGACCGGCATCGCGTCACGACTCGACGATGTAGTAGGACCCGACCACCTCGACGCCGTTGCCGGTGGCGACGCCGACCGTCGTGATGCGCAGGTCCTCGCCGTCGGCACCGATGCCGATGATCCCGGAGCCGTCGCCACGCGAGAAGCCGCCGCCGGCCGGAACGCCGCCATGCGCGCCGACCACGCCGGAGCCGGTCGGGGTGTTGGTGCCGCCGAAGCCCAGTCGCACGCTCGGGAACACGGTCGACGCGTTGTCGAGCGTGACCTGGAAGGCCGTGAGCACGATCTTCTGGCCGGCGCTGGCCGTCACCAGGGCGGCGTCGGTCTGCGCCGCGGTGAACTGGCTGCGGAAGGTCAGGACGTTCGGGTGCCCGCCGATGACCCAGGGCACGCCGTGCCGGTTCGCGAGCCAGTCGGTGCGGTCAGCAGCTGCAACCGCGGTCGGGCTGGCGCCGTGGGCAATTGCGCGCATGCCGACCTTGACCGGCGACCCGGCGTCCACGCCGTCATGCGCGACGTTGCCGCCGACGATGTGCCCGTTCGTGGCGTCGAAGACCTCGGTCAGGGCCTTGGAGCCCTCGGCACCGCTGACGTGCACCACGCGGACGATCTGCACCTTGGCGGTGTCGCCGCTGTAGGTGAGTTCATCGGTCGCGACGGACTCGCCGCTGCCGGGCGTTCTGAGACTGTTGTCTGCCATGCTGGCTTCTCCCTCAGTCCAGGCCGGTCAGGACATCCGCGCCGGCGGTGAAGGTGCCGGTCTTGGTGTACTGCGTGGTCGTGCCGTCGGGCTTGCGCACGGTGATCGTGGTGCCGCTGACCGTCACGTCGTTGCGCAGCGTCGTGGCCTCGAGCCATTCGGTGCCGGTGATCAGCGACTCGTAGACGTTGGCCGGCACGACAGTGAAACGCTCCCACACGGGCAAGGCGCCCGCCTCGTTCACGGCGACGACGAGGATCCCGAGGGTGTTCGTGTCGGTCGCGTCGAGACTGACCTCGTACCACCCGTTCTCCTCGTGGGTCGCGCTGCTGGCCTGGTTCTTCTGCGCCCAGGCGCCGCCGTTCTTCTTGAGCCGAACGTCTGCCTGGGAGATGGTCAACGCCGTCTCGGCGGTGCGCGCGTCGGTCTCGTCCACGAACGGCCCGAGCGCGATGTCGACCGCCGTTGATTGCTTGAGGAAATTCATTACGGCCCCTTGAAAGAAGTCACGAAGACCGACGTGCCGGCCGCGGTGTTCGTCTCGGTCCACTGCGGCGTGACCGATGTCGTGGCAGACACCTTGACGCCGCCGACAGCACCCACCCACGAGGTGCCGAAGTCGGTCGTCTCCTGGATCAGGGTGAACCCATCGCCGGTCACGGCGTGCGAGCACGTCGGTGGCGCCGAGCTGAAGCTCGCGAAGAAGCTCAGCACGTACTCGTTGGCCTGGGCCAGCGTTCCCGAGGCCACTCCGAACGGGCTGGTTTCGTCGTTGCCCTGCACATGCACGTCGACGATGCCGCTGGTCAGGCCACCCTTGATCTCGGTTCCGAAGACCGAAGGCACCGCGCCGGCACCGCTGCAGGTCGCGGTCCAGGTGTGGCTGGCTCCGCCCGTGCCATTGACGCAGATGTAGCGTGCCGACTTCATGCCGAGCGAGCTGTTCGTCTGCGTCGTGCCCTGCTGGGTGTAGGTGTTCGACTTGCTGTCCGTGATGCTCGAGACCGTGGTGCCGGCGTCGAACACCACGTCGACGACGAACGTCGACCCGCTGGCCTGCGTGGTCACGGCATTGGTTGTCGCGGAGGCCCCTGCGCCGTTGCCCTTGGCGCTCACGCCCAGGCCGAAGCCCCCGCCACCGCCGCCGGCGTTCTTGCGGACGCGCGCCATGTAGAGCCTGCGCTGGTGCATGGTCAGTCCTGCACGCCATGCGCTGCAAAGCGCCGCGCGGCCTCGTGATCCACTGTCGGCAGGTTGGTGCCGGTCAGCCCGCGGTCGGCGCGCATCACCTCGCGGTTCTTCAGGTGGGACTGGATCTTGCGGCAGCCGGTGATGGCCTGGAAGGTGAAGTAGTCGGGGTTCGTCGCCTGGAAGTGCTCGAGCCGCGCGATGGCTATGTCGAACAGCTCCTCGGTCGTGATGCCCGCCAGCGCGCCCAGCCGAAAGCGCAGGCGCTGACCGTCGCTGGTCTCGAACTCGTGCCCCGGGGTGATGGTCTTCATGCTGTCCTCAGGTGGTCGCCGGGTGTGGGATGCCCCCCGCCGCGGGTGACGGCAGGCAGATCGTGTAGCTCTGGATGTCGCCCGAGCCGCTGCCGAAGTCGCTCGCGAAGGTCACGCGCGTGAGCCACTTGTCGCTGGTGGGCTGCGGCTCGGCGAAGTACGGGCTGCCCGTCGAGCGGTGGTGTGCCAGGCGGCAGATGCGCGGCGACGTGGCCCGCAGCTCGGCCGCGATCACCTGGCCGTCATAGGCGCCCGAGCCCACGCCGGCATAGCGCCCGATCACGGCCCAGCCCGGCCGCTGCGTCGCGCAGCCCGAGACGTGGAAGCCGGTGCCGGTGTTGCCCGCAAAGGCGAAGATCGGCAGGCCGAAGATCGAGCCGTCCGACAGCTTGCGCACGGTGATCTGGTCGCCGATGCCGGCGCCCTCCTGGGTGCCGTGGAAGTTGATCGCGACGTAGGTGTCCTCGCCCGCTGCGTTCTTGCATAGGTCGGCGTGTTCCCCGAGCACCGAGATGGAGCGGAAGGTGCTGGCCCCGGAGTAGGCGCGCACGCCCACCGCTGCAGACACCGCCAGCGCCTGCTCGGCGGCGATGCTCGCGGCGGCCGTTCCGTACCAGCTCGCCACCACGTAGGTGCCGCTGTTGCTCGTGCCGGTCCAGTTCGGCCGGTTGCCGCTGGTGGCCACCGTGAACAGGATCGTGTCGGTCTGCCGGTCGAACAGGCAGAAGCCGTCGTTCACCGGGCTGCTCGGGTTGTGCTCGAGCTGCAGGCCCCAGTACCGGCCGTCGTCGCTTGGCCGGCCCTCGCCCACGAACCATGCCATCGTCACGCCGTTCCACGGGGGTCCCAGCGCGGAGAGCTTGGCTGTCAGGTCGAAGAGCGTCGTGCGCGCTCCCGTGACGTTGCTGCCGGTCTCGTTGACCGTGTACTCGTACCAGATCAGCGAGGCGCCGTTCTGCGCCGTATGCCAGAGCTTCGCGCGGTCGGTCGGGTGCCAGATCGGCTCGCAGTCGCCGGCCAGGCCGTTGATGCCGTTCGTGCCTGCGCCCGTGGTGATGCCGTTCGGGATCACGGCATTGGTCGCCGCGTTCTTCAGGAACCACCAGCCCTGCGAACTCTGCTCGAGGAACAGCGAGCCGTCGGCGTTGTACGCGCTGCGCTTGGCGTACTCGTGGCGCATGTGGGTCGGGCTGCCGCCCGAGGCGTCGGCGAGCTGCGTGATGCGGCGGACCTTGGTGTTGAATGCCGCGTCGGTGTAGCCGCCCGTCATGATGTCGGTCGACATCGCCGGCACGCTCTGCGCGCCCTGTGTCTTGGCGCCGGTCCCGGTGTCGACCGTGAATCCCGAGTACAGCCCGTCGAAGGTCGTCGGGATGCCGCTGGTCGCGTTCGCAATGTCCCCGGTCGCCGCCAGCGCCGCCGCGATTGCAGGCGCGCGCAGCGGCGCCTGGAGTCGGAAGCGCGACACCGGCAGGCCTCGATCAGCTCAGCTGCAGGCTCAGGGTGAGGCCACCCGTGCAGCTCACCTCGGTAGCGCCGGACGGGATCACGTTGTTCGACACCTGCAGGTCGCCCGAGCCCACGCCGACCGTGCCGTTGATGCGGCTCACGCCGCCGCTGGTGCGCAGGTCGAAGCCGAGGATCGTGCCGGCGGTGACGGTCGTGTCCGCGGTGATCGCGTTGGACACCGCAACGGAGGGGCTGGCGGTGGTCGCCGCGCCGAACGCGGTCGCACTCAGCGGCAGGAGCGCCAGCTCGGTGCCGCCGCCGTTGGCTGCCGTGGTCAGGCGGAACTGCCCGGTGTTCAGCAGCGCAGTGATGGCGTCGAGAGCCGCCTTGCGGCATTCATTCGCGATGGTCAGGGCCATTCGTGGTCTCCGGTTGCGGTTGCGAAGCGATGAGGGTTGCGGCCTGGTCGATGCTCAGGCCGAGTTCAGAAAGGGGGATGGAACCCGACAGCTCGATCACCGACAGGACCTTGCCGTCCTTGTCCTTGCATTCGAGCGTCCCGGAAATGCCGAGCCGCGCGCCGAGTCCTGTTTCGAAGGTCATCCGGTATTCCTTGGTCCGGGGTGGTTCCAGCGCCCGGCGCCGGCCGCACTCAGACGACCATGAACATGGTCTGGGTCGTTGGGTCCGCGCCGACGAGCGCCGAGACGGTCCCCGCGGTGTCCAGCGCGGCCAGCGAGCGGCGCAGCGCGGTCAGGTCGGCGCTGCCGTACTTGAAGCTGCGCGAGGCGCCCGAGGCGGCGCCTTGCGACGAGATGCGGCGCGGGTCGCCGGCGGCAGCGATCAGGGTCACGGCCATGCACTGGATCAGCACCTGGTCGGCCTCGCTGTAGCCGGCGGCGATCATCGCGGGCTCGGCAGCCTCGACCTTCCCGACCGCCGCGGCGACGAGGAACGACGGCAGGCTGATGCCCGCCATCTGGTCGAGGTACTGCTGGGCCTGCGTGGACGAGATCACTTCGCCGCGTCCTTCTCGGCCTTGGCGGGCTTCTCGGCCTTGGCGGGCTTGTGGTCGCCTGCCGTCGGCTTCGCGTCATCGGGTGCCGGGACGCACTTGCCGAGCGCCCAGCCGGGGATGGCGTCGCCGTTGAGCTCGACGACATCGCCCGGCTTCGCGCCGGCGGGCCAGGGCGCCTTCAGGTGGGTGATCGTGACTTTCATGCCGCCCCCCGCCTCAGGTCGTGGTGTGGGCCACCGGCATCTGGCCGTTGTAGTCCACCCGGAACTGGGGAACGGCGCAGGCCATCGTGGCGAACACGTAGTCGTCCTCGGCGTTGTGGCGCGCCTTCGGCTTCGTGACCAGCGGCATGCCGGACAGGATCGAGCCCCACTCGCCGTTCTCGATGCCGGCCAGGCCGATCAGGTTCGAAGCCGGGACCTTCGACGCCGGCACGATGTCGGCGATCTGCTCGATCTCGCGCAGGCGCTGCAGGATCGTCTTCGGGTAGCCGGCAGTGAACTCGTTGATCGAGGCGTACACCCAGTCGCCGTAGTTCAGGAACACCGTGATCCGGCCATAGGCGTTGTCGCCGACCAGCAGGTTGATCAGCTGCGTGAACGCGGTGAGCCACTGCGCGCCGGTGGCCGCGTTGAGCGTGAACGTGTGGCTCCCGGTGTTGCGGCTGGGGTGGTTGCGCAGGCCGTAGATCGCGGTGCCGGCGACGACTACCGAGCTGTCCCCGTTCAGCACCATGTCCTCGAGCTTCTCGGCGATGCGGCGCTGATTGTTCGCGATCGACTCGGTGTCCAGCATGCCGCCGCCCTTGCGGACGACTTCCATCTGGCGCCAGCCGAAGCGCGTCTCGCTCGCCACGATCGGCACCGGCGTGCCGCTGTACTTGACCAGCGCCTGGTCGCTCCGGCCGGTGTGGCGGCCGTCCATCGTGACCGTCACCTCGCCGTCATCGCTGATCTGCGGGAAGTAGGACACGAGGTCGCCCATGCTGACGGGCGTCGAGTTGGCAGCGGCCAGGCGGTTGAACACCGACAGGACGTCGCGCTGGATGGTGATCGCGCGCTGGTCGATGCGACGCCAGGCGTCGAGCGGCACCGGAGCGGCGTTTCCCTCGAGCAGGCTGTTCGCGACCAGGCGCGAAGCCATTGCCGTCTGGGTTTCGTTGAAGTTGCGGCGGGCGGCGTTGAGCGCCAGCTGCTGGTCGTCGGTGAGGCGAAGCATGGTCTTGGCTCCTTCGGTGCGCCGGTCAGGCCTTGGTGTAGAAGTTGGCGATCGCCACGTCGGCGAGGTCGCCAGCGGACAGGGTGGCGCCCGTGCCGTCGTAGTAGGCGATCACGACGTTCGTCGTGGCTGCGGCCGCGAGGCGGCCGGCGGCGGCGATGGTCAGTTCCTGACCGTTCGTGTACGTGCCGGCGGCCATCGCCCACATGTAGCGCTGGCCGGGCTCCAACTCGTAGGCCACGCCGGTGTCACCGGAGGCGTAGGCGACCTTCAGCGGATCGTTCGCGTCGAGCTGGCCGGTCGAGTAGAAGTCGCGATCGGCGAGCAGCGCGATGCGGCTGGCGTTCGGCGCGGTCGCCTGCGAGAGCTGCGTTGCGCCCACCGTCACGGCGGTGCCGGGCAGCAGCGCCCCGTTGACGGTGCGGTTGGTGATGGTCTTCGGCTGGCGGTCCTGCGGGCCGGTGTAGATGCGCTTTGCCATGTCAGTTCTCCGGGTGGGCGCGCGTTACTTCGCGTCGATCAGGCTGTTGATGGAGTAGCCGGCGAACTCGTCCGCGGCCTTGGTGCCGCCACCGGCGGGCAGGATCGGCGCGGCCGAGGCGTTGCCCTTCAGCTCCTTCAGCCGCGGCAGGCCGAGCTTCTTCAGGTCGTCGACCTTGAGCGCCGAGTTCACGGCCAGATCGGTCGCGAGCGTGGTCAGCTCGGCTTCCTCGGCGGCCCGGGCGTTCGCCTCGAAGCCGGCGATCTTGGAGTTGGCCTCGGTCAGCGCGTCGGTGTGCGGCTTCGCGACCAGCGAGTTGTACGAGGACAGCAGCTGGGCATCGTCCAGGCCGTCCGTCTTGATGCCGGCCGCGTTCAGGGCGGCGACGATCTGGGTCTTCATGCTGTCTTCTTCCTCTCGGTTGGTGATCTGTTCGTACTTGACTTCGCGTCGCACTTCGACTGCGGTCCCGACAAATGCTACGGAGCCCCCCGAGGACACCGTGTAGTCCTGGCGCCAGAGCTTCCCGTCGCGGTCGGTGAACACCGCGTACCGGTCGAAGACGTCGCGCAGCCAGGATCCATCGGGCATCAGCGCGTACAGGCCCGACTGGATCGACTCGAAGGAGAGCTCCACGCTCGAGCCGTTGCCGACCAGGCGCTTGATCCACGCCATCAGGCCCGCGCTGCGGCGGTCCTCGGGCTCCAGGCTCACGGTCCCGGCCTCGACCTCCTCGGGCTGGCCGGCGCTGTTCAGGAACATGCCGACGCCATCGTCCGGGGTGCCGGCGCCCTTCTCGTTGAGCAGGATGGCGAGGTGGTCGTACTTGATGTTCGTGGCGATGCGCTGGTACTTCTTGCCGCGGCTCTCGCCGTTTGCGGTGATCGGCTCCGTCACCAGGCCGGTGCTGACGTGGATCGGCTCGGAGTTCGTGCCGCTGATCGCCGCGTCCAGGCGCTCGACCAGCTTCAGCCCGTCCGGATGGGCCTTGGCCTGGGCCTCGTTGACCACGATGTCGACCAGGGAGCGGCCGCCCTCGTGGCGCGCGTTCTTCGCGTAGCTGCCGATCCAGGCGCTGGCCAGGGCCTCGCCGTTCAGGGCGCTGATGAACTGCCCGGCGGCGTTCTTCGGGTGGCCTGCCGGCGCGGGCTTGCCTTCCAGGCTGGCCACCGCCGGCGCGAGCTGCTCGCCCGGGTAGAGCATGCCGTTCATCACGATCTCGTCGACCGCCCCGCAGACGTCGCGGATCGTGTACGTGCCGCCGGACTTGCTGACGTTCGCGGCGTTGACCGTCGAGAGGATGTGGACGCGCTTGGATTTCATGGGCAGCAACCCTTGGAGGACTTGCTGCGGCATGCTAGGGAGGCGGCGTTTGAGCGAACGGCAAGCCGCGAAGGCGCATAACCATTCGCCGCGCTATGGCTTCTGTTCCCCCGTCTCCAAAAGCACGAAACCTAGAGTTGGCGCGGCTTGCAGCGGGACATTTGTTCCGCGTGTTTGACCGCTTCTAGCCGTTTGCGCACATTGGCTACTCCTATCGAGAGGAGCCACTCATGGCTGATTCGAATCAGCCCCATTCACGGCCGGAGTGCTGTGCCGATTGCAAGTTCTGCCGAGGCCACAGTGACGAGGCGCGGCTGATGCCAATGCATGAGCTGACCGACGAGTGGGGGCTTTGCGCCCGCCATCCTCCGCAGTTCATCGGCCGGCAAGAAGACGGGGACTTCCCTGATACGGACCAATTGTGCTGGTCGCAGCCAGCCATCTTCCTGAATGAATGGTGCGGCGAGTTCCAGCCCAGAGGTGACAAACAATGACCGCCAGCCCAACCCCAACCAGTCATTCCTTGGCGTGCACCGACTGCCAGGCCTTGCGCTCGTTGGCCATCGCCGACTGCAGCGTCTTCGTGAGGATCGGCTTCCCGTTCGCATCGAGCAGGCACTCGGTCTGCCCGCAGTAGCAGTTGTACCGGTTGCCCCGCTCGGCGTAGAACGCGCGGCACTCGGCCGGCGTGTAGACCCGCCCGCTGCGGCTGGCGTGCCAGGGGCGCGTCGTCGGCTTGAAGGCCGAGGTCCACAGGAGGCCGGTGCGAATCCCGAGCTCGGCCTCCGCGGCTTCAGACTCGGCCCAGCGCGCCTGCCGCAGGGTGTCGGTGATGTCGGTCTGGGCGTATTGCAGCGCCTTCGCCTTGCCGACACCCATCTGCTCGGCGATCAGCGTTCGCACGGCGCGCGGGGACTTGCCGTCGGCAACGGCCTGCCCGATCAGTTGCGCCAGCGCCTGGCGCTGCTCGGCGGCCAGGCCCGTCCAGTGCTCGTATGACTTGAACTTGGCCATCGCCACCCGGGTGCGGTACGGCTCGCTGTAGACGATCGCCTCGAGGCTGCGCGCCGCGGCGTAGCTGGCCGACAGCCCGGCAAGGTTGGAGGCGCTCTGCGCTGTCCCGAGGTGCATCGCTTCCTCGGTGTACGGCTCCCACCACATGACGTGCGACAGGTCCCTGCCCGCGGCGATCCAGCGCGCGACGGCCGCCTGCAGTTCCTCGGCGATGCCGGCGAGCTGCCCGGGCGTCAGGCCGTACCGAACCTCCGGGCCGCGCAGGTCGTTGACCTGGTACACCGGGATCCGCTCGAAGATGGCCAGCACGTCGCGCGCGAGGCCTTCGAACCGGCGGCGGATCTGGGCGGCGTAGCGGCGCAGGATCCCGGCGGTGCCGGTGCGGTCCTTCGGGTTGCCGGGGATGACCGGGTTTTTGACCGGCTGCGGCACGGTCAGGCCTGCGGGTCGTTGCCCGGGTCGTTCGGATCAGGCGCCGGATCGGCCATCGGATCCGGCATGCCATCGTCCGCGCGCTCCTCGAACCCGGCCACGCCGCGCAGCTCGTTGGCGTCGAACAGCGGCTGCGCGAGACCGGCGTCGAACGCCTGCTTCATCGCCGCGGTCAGTTTGCCGAGCTGGGTGTACTTCGCGTCGTCGCTCGGCGCATCCAGCGGCGGCCACTCGATCTCGAACTCGCCCGCGTCGATCAGACCCGCGGCCTGCATGCGCCGCACGAACTGCTCGAGCGCCGGCGTGAGTTCGGTCTCCTGCCGCGACTCGCAGCGCGCCACCATGTCGGCCTGGTCCTCGTCGCTGGCCAGGCGCCCGGTCTGCTGCCCGAACAGCAGTGTGAACGGGATCCGCACCGACGCGGCGAACAGGTTCGCGGCCACCTCGAACGCCTTGGTCGGGTCGGCGATCTGCGTCTGCAGCGTGCCGGCGGTGGCGCCCTGGGTCACGAGCGCGCTGTCGATGTTCCGGTTCAGGTTGTCGACCTGCTCGGTCAGCACCTCGCGCACTGTCTTGCCGCTTGGCGAACCGTCAGGGTTGGTCGTGATGACCTGGGGCGATGCGGCCGCGTCGAAGTTGATCGTCAGGGCGCGCGCGCTGTTCTTCAGGAAGCTCTCACCGCTGCCGCCGCTGATCTTCTCGAGGTCGATCAGGTGGTTGAACCCGGCTTTGAGCAGCGGCACGCCGTCGAAGAAGTCGCCGACGCTGCCCTCGGCCAGAACCTGCACGCGGCTCGGATGCACGTCGGCCCACTGGTCGGGCTTGCCCTGCGTGTCCTCGCCGACGGGGCGGCGGGCGCGGTACTGCCACATCGCGGGCGTCCCGAACCGGTCCGGGTCGGTCTGGTCCGAGTGCCATGCCGTGACCCTGATCTGGTCCTCGTAGAGCGGCACCAGGTCGACAAGCCGGGATGCGCGCTCGAGCGGCTGATCCAGCGGCTTGCCGTCGGCGACGCGGTAGATCAGCGCCGAGTACCGGCCGACCAGGTTGCGGCGGTCCCAGTCGCGCAGCTTCTGCCACGCGTTGACGCCGCGCAGCAGCTTGGCGACCTTCTGCTCCCACGCCGTCTCCTCGTCCGCGGCAGGCTGCTTGATCCGCGGCGGGCACTGCCAGCACTTGTCCAGGATGCGATGCACGGCGCCCTGGCCCGGGCCGGTGCGCTCGTAGGCGGTCAGCAGCTGCGAGAAGGTGACGGCGGTCGGGTAGCCGTACTGCGCCCAGGCGTCGGGGCGCTTGCCGTCGATCGACCCGGAGAAGCCTGCAAGCTCCGCGCGGGCGCGGCGCAGCTCGAGGTCGGTGGTGTTGACGGTGAGCGATCCCATGCGGGGGATGCTACGGAGCGGGTCAGGCGAACACGCCAGCGCCGGCCCGCTTGATGAGCGGCCCCAGGCCGTACCGCGCCGCGTCGATGTAGTGGTTGTGCGCGTCGACCACGATGGGCAGCACGTCGCCGGTCAGGCGGTCGACCTTGTAGCTGTAGAGCCGCGCCTCGCGAAGGAACCCCGTGCACCGCGGGTGAATCACGATCTCGGCGTAGCTGCGAAGGTGGGCGATCCCGTCCTCGACGCTGCCCGGCCACTTCTCCACGGCCATGATCTTGGGCAGCGCAGCCCGCCCGCCCGTGCCTCCGCTCTTGACGTGGCTGATCGTCTCCGGCCTGGCGCTGTCGGCCCGCACGACGTGCGCTGCGATGCCAGGAAGCCGGTCGATCATGAACTTGGCGATGTCGTCGTTCTCGAGCCCGACACGCCCAGCCTCGTATTCGACGTAGAGGCGCCGGTCGTGGATCCACATCTTCACGCCCGCGGTCGGGTCCTGGGAGAAGCCCCAGTCCACGCCGAAGTAAGGCCCGTGCCAGCCCGGCGCCGGCTCGAACTCGGCGACGCGGTACTTCCCGGCCAGGATCTGCGCCTCGCTGTTCTCGCGGTAGGCGCCTTCCCACACCCAGGCGTAGGTCTGGTCATCGAGGCGCTCTCGGTCGTCTCGCCGCTCCTGTTCGAGCGTCTCCGGGAACCACGGGTTGTCGCCGTAGTTCATCTCGACGATGCGCGCCCCGGCCGGCACAGACTTTCGGAAGCGCCTGTCGGTGGCGCTGCCGTCGCGCTCGGGGTTCCACGTCACCCAGATTTCCGAACCGGCCTCGCGCACCGTCGGGCCGAGTTTGATCCACGCCGCCTCGCTGACGCTCTCGGCCTCGTCGATCCAGGCAATCAGGATCCGGCTCTTGCCCTTGAGGCTGTCGAGGTTCGTGCGCAGGCCGGCGAACGAGTACCAGACCCGCCCGCAGCGGGTGCGGATGAACTTCTCGCCGACTTCGAAGTAGGAGGCGAGCCACGGCACAGAGGCGATCGCTTCCTTCACCTCGGACATGGACGAGTCGTCCAGGCTGTTCATGAACTCGCGGGCGCACAGGATCACGCCTCGCTGGCCAGCGCGCGCGGCGCGCAGTGCCTGCACTGCAGTCATGAGCGCGAAGGTGCGAGTCTTCGCAGACCCCCGGCCGCCGTAGGCGCCCCGGTAGCGCGCGACGCCACCGAAGACCGGGATCAGCTTAGGCGGGATCTGCAGCTGTGCTCGGGACATCCGGGGCGACGAGTTCAATCACGCTCGGCAGGTCGTCGGGAGGAGGTTCGTCGCCCTTCCCCTTGGTCGATGAGATCAGGCCCAGCGGGACCGCCGCGGCTTCGTTGCCCATCTTCGTCAGGGCCGCCACGGCTCGCAGCGTCTCGCCGGCGGTCTCCAGGTTCTCCGCGTTCACGGCCTTGGCCTTAGTGTTGGCGAGCTCGTGCAGGTGGCGCGACGTGTCGGCGCCGAGCACCGCGACGTCGGCCATGCTGTTGCTCACGGTGCGCAGCTTCTCGGCCAGCGAAAGCGCCGTGTGCTGCTGGGACACCGGCAGTTCGGCCAATGCCGCATGAGCCTCGGCCAGCTTTTCGGCGACGTTTCGGACACGCGCCGAATGCGCCGATAGGCGCCGAATCGTGGCATCGCCGACCTTGAACACCCGGGCCAGCGCACGCACCCCCTCCCCGGCCGCCAAGCGCCGCCTCACGTCCTCCTGCTGCTGCGGCGTCAGCGCCGGCGGCCTGCTCATTCGTCGTCCTCCGTCCCGATCATGTCCATCAGCTTCCTGCTTCGCGTCTTGGCCTTCTTCGATGGCTTCGGCGGCTTCTGCCGGGCGCGGCGCTGCCGCTCGCGCTCGTCGTCCTCCGCGGTCCACCGGGACGGGTAGGCCGCACCGACGAACCGCGTGACCCCGTTGGAGACCTGCACCTTCGCCACCATGCGCGAGCCGTGCACCGGCGGCGGGTTCGTCTTGAAGCCAGCGGCGTCACCGAATCGGCCGTGGCCACGCAGCGCCTTCGCGGCAGCGGCGGCCATGTCGAAGATCGACCGCGGCGCCTCGGTCTTCGGCATCGGCTGCCCCTTCGCGCTCACGTACCGGCGAACGATCGGGATCAGCTCGACGTCGGCGTCATCCTCGCCGAAGAGGCTGAGTTGATCCTCCGTCGGCGCCGCGACCATGCTCAGGCGCCCTCTCCGATCAACGCCCGCTGTTGCGGCTCCAGCGGTTCGACGACCACCTCGGCGCGCGGGTTGGACCGGTCGATGGCGTGGAACACATGCTTCTCGCGGACCTGCCGGTCGTTGCGGTAGACGCCGCGCTGCACCAACTCGCGCGGCCTGATCACAGCCCCGGTCGCCTTGTCCTTCTTCGCCGCGCTGTACCGGTCCTGCAGCACGTCCAGCACGATCGACTCGTCCAGGTCGGGGCGCTCGCTGGCGTAGAAGATCCGCATGGTCACGCGCACAGGACCCTCGAGCCGGACGCGCGCCGCCGGCGGGATCTGCTGCAGCGCGGACCGCTCGAAGTCCCGGGCCTTGTCGCCCTTGATGCTCGCGGCGCGGTTGCCGAAGGTCACGATCTTGCGGCTGTTCGCCTTGCTGGCCGGCTCGCCGAGGATGACGACCCGGATCACGGATTGCCCATCAGGAACTGCACCGTGAGCCACGCGGCCAGGACGAGCCAGGAGGCACCCAGCATGCGCGTCCAGAGGACCCACAGCCGGCGCCGGCGCATGTCCGCGCGGATCGCCGCCACGTCAACGCCAGTCGCCGAAGTCGCCGCGGTTGCCGGCTGCCCACTGCGAAGCGCAGTCCGCCCGCACGGACTCGGCCTGCTCGAACCCGCGGCGCTTGGCGAGAGCGTCGATCCACTCGTGAACGACATCGCGGCCTTCCTTGGCGCGCAGGCGCAGCAGCATTCGCACTTCGCACCGGTGCCGGTGTTGCTCGTCGATCTGCACGTCATGCCCCCTCCTGCGAGTCCGCCACGGAGCCGATCCAGGGCTT
>ERZ650304.275-NODE-275-length-31327-cov-6.268067_pt1 | contig 31327 bp, 35 predicted proteins | sample MGYA00376240_ERZ650304 | MGnify/ENA primary metagenome ERZ650304 (study PRJEB26733, sample SAMN07839271) | wastewater metagenome | biome: small river; feature: stream; material: water | place: USA: North Carolina | collected 2016-03-01 ... | reverse complement strand
GTCCCTTTTTCGCGAAGCCTGGAGACTCCAGGATCGGCGCCTTCACCATCTCGGGGTCACGTACCTGCAAGGATCTCATGTCTTTCGCCTCCCACATCTGCGCTTGTCAATGCACTTGGTGCATTGGGTTTTACCACGCGCAGGGTTGCGCTTGTTGCACCTTACGCAGATGCCGCGCGCTTTGCGTTCCGCGATGACGTTGGCGCGCTTGCTCGCCCCAAGTCTGCGACATTCCGGGCATCGGCTGTAGCGGTCACCGCTCAACTCGGCTTCGCAGTCGCGGCACACGCCTTTGATTCTGCGTGCGATCGTCGTGACGTTGCCGGTCAGCTTGAAGCGCTCCCGTTCCTTCTTCGCGCATGGTGAGCAACGCCCACCGCGTTCCGCTGGCTTATGCCTGCACTGGCGGCACAGCCCGCTTTTGACCAGCGCGGCGTAGCGCTTCCTGTAGGACCGCTGCTGCGTCTTGGCGCATGACTCGCAGTCCACGCGCTTGCGCCCCGGCGGCCTACCTCGGCCGCACCGCACGCATAGGCCCTTGCGACGCCACTCGTCGTACTGCTGTTTCTGTGCCGCGGCGTCCACCTACTTCGTGCCCCACAATGCCGCCCGCGTGGCGTCGTAGCGCAGCGCCGCGATGTCTTGCGCCTGCAACCGCGTGCACGCCACGGGGCAGCTCGCATGCCGCGGCGGGTCGTGAGCAGGGTGCGCTTTGAGCAGCACGCGCAGGCACGCGCTCTCGTGGATGCAGTCGTGCCTTGGCCCAGGCGCGGCCACCATCGCGTCGCCAGTGGCGACAGGTTGCGCCACGGGCAGCCTGCGCTTTGCGGTGACGGGCGGCGATGTTGGCTGCGCCTCTACCAGTCGGCAGATGCGTCGCACCGTCGCGCGGTCAACGCCGAGGAGGGTGGCGATGCGCGTCGCGCTGTACCCACGCGACCGCATCGCCGTCACGACGCGGCGACGGACGGTGCACCCGCTTGCGGCTGTGACGCTGCGGATGCGCTGCCACGCCTCGCGCGTCGTGTCACAGGCTGCGAAGATGGCGTCAGGTACGCCGCTGCCAGCGATGGTCGGTTGCGCGCCCATGGTCAGCCGCCCGCGCAGGCAGACCCGGTGCCGTCGACACCAACGACCGGCTTCACGCGACGCTTGTCGTATGCGGCGAAGAGCATGCGCCGCAACGGGTCCGCCATCGTGCGCGCCTTGATGTCAAGGTCCGTGAGCACATGCAAGAGCGCCAATACGTGGCCAGGGTAGAGGAAGAACCACGCAACCTCGTCCGCGCACTGCGGAAGGTAATAGACGCTCGTTCCCATCCACTGTTGGTCACCATCGCGGCATTCGATCATGACGAGGTCGCTCGTCATGAAGCTGCTATCGTCGCACGCTACGATATGCACATGCTCGGGGTGTTGCTCGGCCCACGCCTCTACGGCTTCGATCAAGTCATACCCGTGGAGTCGCCACTTGCCACCCGGCATGAACTCCTCGCAAAAGGCGGACTCAATGCTCCACGTAGAGCGGTGGCGTCGCGCAAATTCGCGAGGGTCGGCAGTGGTATCGGTCATGCGGCGACGCTATCGCAAGGCTGCCCGCTGCCGCAACGCGAATCGTGCGCGCTGCTACAGCACATGCACCGCGCCGTCGCGTACTTCCACTACGGCATCGCACAGCGCGGCCACCGCGGGCTTGTGCGTGATGACCAGCATCTTGCTCGCGCCGACGATCGCTACCGTGCGCCGCAGCATGGCCACCCATGCCGCGAAGTTCTCGGACCCCAGCGCCGCGTCGGACTCGTCGCGCACGATGGTCGGCGCCTCCATGCCAAGCCGCCGGCACGCCAAGATCGCTACAGCGTCCGCGACCGCGTTGCCGATCAGCGCCGTCTCGCCGCCGCACCAGTCGTTCGCATCGCTCGCGCGTCCGGTGGCGTTGTCGGTCACGCGGATCTCAAAGCCCTCGACGGTGCGCCCCTCTGCGTTCTCGCGGCACGTACGAAACTCCACGGTCCACCGTGGGCCAAGGCTTGCGTGGATCAAATCGTTTGACGTCGCCGTCAGCTCGGGCGTCGCGGCGTCGATGAGGTCCGCTTGCAGCCCGTTGCGGCCCAAGTCAGCGGCAAGCGCCGTCCACTCGGCAAGCTCGCGCTCCTCGGCTGCGCGTCGCGTGTGCAGCGTGGCGAGCCGCTGTGCGCAGCGTCGCGCCGCGGCGTGTGCTTCCTCCGCGCGCACCACCGCATCCTGCGCACCCCGACAGGCAGCCTCGGCCGCATCGTGCTCAACGCGGGCCGCGGCCACGTCGAGAGCATCACCGCCCGCCACTTGCGCGCGAGCCTCGTCTACCTCGGCCATGGCCGCATCGATTTGCGGCTGCAACGTCGCCAGCGCACCGTCAGCCGCGGCAAGGTCCGCCAGCATGCCGTCAACGTCGCCAAGCGCCGCCCGTGAGGCGCGCGCCGCAGCCTCTTCGTTCGCCTCATGCTGCGCCAACGCCGTCAGTTGCGCCGCGCGGTTGGACTCGTTTGCTACCCGCACGCTGGCGTGGTGCGCCGCTTCTACATCGGGCGCGATGTCGGCGTCTTCGCGTTGCGGCAGCGCGTGCAGCGCATCACGTGCCTCGGCAGCCCGCGCAAGCTCCACGTCGCGCGCAGCCGTCAACTCTGCGATGCGCTCTTCGGCAACGCTGAGGTTGCTTGCAAAGCGCGCGAGCTCGGCAAGGGCCGCGCGGCCCGCACGCAGATGCGCGATGCCCTCGTTGGCCACCTGCGCACGCGTAGCAGCGGCCGCCCTGCGCTCTTCGGCTTCATCCATGCGGCGGCTTGCGCCTGCGCGCGCGGTCACCAGCGCAGCGATCTCGCGCTCCGTGTCAGCGAGGTAGGCAGCGTCGCGCTCCATCTCAGGCGCGCGCGCCGCGACGCCTTCCAGCGCACGCACGACGTCGGCTTTTGCGGTCGCCTCTGCACCCAGCAGCGCCGCGCTATCAACGGCTGCCGCAAGCCGCGACGGCATAGCCTCGGCTTCGCGCGCGGCAGCGTCATCGGCGGCGAGTGCTTCGCGCGCTGCACGCACGTGGTACCCAGCCGGGTCGCTTGCGGACGCCATGCGCTGCACGTGCCCGCGAAGCGGGACGTGCCGCTGTTGCCAGTGGTTCGCCATCGCATCGCGTAGCGCGGCTACTCCGTCATGCGCAGCCTGTACCCCGGCCGTCGCCTGCGCAGCCGATTGCCGCCGCGCTGGCAGGGCAGCCACGGCAGCCTCAACCTCGGCGCGACCCTTGACGCGATCGGCAAGCATCGCGCGGCGTTGGGCCAATTCCGTGGCGCGATCGTCCATGCGCTGCACGTCGTCGCGCAGCGCGCGCAGATCGCCGCACGCGACAACGCCGTCGCGCTTGGCCGCGGTCACCTGCTCTTGCAGCGCCGCATCCTGCGCATCCACCTCGGCAAGCTGCGCGACGGCAGCGCGGATCTCGTCAGCCTTGGCAAGCAGGCTGCGGTTGTTCGCGAGGCGCTTGTCTGCCGTCGCCACCGCCTCCAACGCCGCTTGCTCCGCGCCAAGCAGCCGGGCCCGCTCCACGGCGTAGCGCTTGGCCGTCGCGTCCTTGCGCGCGACCGCCGCGCCGTGCTCTGCCTGCGACCGCCGCGCCTCGCGTTGCGCTGCCGCCGCAGCCTCGCGCGCGGTACGTGCCGCGGCGCCATGCCGCGCGATGGTGGCGTCCAGGCGCTTCGCGGTGTCCACGCGGTCCATGACCGCCACCCGTCCCGCCACGGTCGCCTCGGCGTCGCTACGCGCGGCCACCAAGCCCGCAAGGCGGCGCTCTGCCACCTGCAAGGCGCCAACGCATCGCGCGTGCTCCTCGGCGGCTTGCAGGGCCATCGCCGCAGCCGCAAGCGTGGCCTTGGCGGTCACGGCGCAGCGGGTAGCCTCGCTCACGGCCACCGAGGTTGCGTCAAGCTCTTGGACGCCATCGCGCGTGGCAGCCATGGCCGCTGCGATCTCGCGTAGCCTGCCATCGGCCTCGGCGCCGTTGTCGCTTGCGCGCTTGGCCATTGCTTCAAGTCGCTCTGCGCCAACCGCGCGCAGCACCACGCCCTTGCGCTCGCTTGGCGATAGGTGAAGCAGCCCGCTGTGCTGTTGGGTGAGGATCGGCCCCGAGAGCATCACGTCCAGCGGTGGCAACTTGCGCGCTGCCCAGCGACCGAACGCCTTGACGCTGGTGCCTTGCAGATCGGGGTGAGGCTTGCCGTTCGCGTCAAGCACCAGCGCCGTGCCAGGCGCATCGGTAAGCCCCATCGATTGCCGGATCGTGATCGTGCCGCAGCCCGCTACGGTATACGTGCTCTCCACGTACGCGTCGCTGCGCACGGCGAGGTCGCGCAACGACTTTGCGCTACGCCCGCCAAGCCTCGGGATGCGGCTGTATGCGGCGCCAAGGATGCCAGCGGCGAGAAGCGTGCTCTTGCCGGCACCGTTGACGCCTCGTACGGCGGTCAACTTGCCCGGTAGCGCGTCTAGGTCCAGCGTCGCGATGTCGCGGAAGGGACCGATGCCGCAGAGGGTCGTCCGGTGAAGGCGCATGGTCGCGCCATGGTATCACCTTACGAATGAGTTGTGCGATGGCATCGGTCATCGTCTTGGGCATGGTCGTGGCTCGGTACATGATGACTCTCCTAAGGTTGCGTACGTTGGCAGTCAGACGAACAGCGACGACACGCTGCCGCCGTCGTGGATGTGGCGGATCGCGTTGCCGAGCAGCGGGCCAAGGCTCGCGACGCGCACCTTGCCGGTGGCGAGCATGTCGTTGGACAGCGGGATGCTGTCGGTCACGATGATGTCGTGCAGCGGGCTGTTCATGACGCGCCCCGCTGCCGCGCCCGAGAACACGCCGTGCGATGCCGCAGCGCTCACGCTCTTGGCACCCGCCTTGATCAACGCGTTGGCAGCGTTCACCAGCGTGCCCGCGGTGTCGATCATGTCATCGACGATGAGGCATTCCCGCCCGCTCACGTCGCCGATGATGTTCATCACCTCGCTCTCGTTGGCGCGCTCACGCCGCTTGTCGATGATCACCAACTCCGCTTCGAGCCGCTTGGCGTAAGCCCGTGCGCGCTCAACGCCGCCAGCATCAGGCGACACGATCGTCGCGCCGTACCACGGGGCCAGCGCGGGGAGCAACGCAGGCATGGCGTACAGGTGGTCGCTGGGGATGTTGAAGAAGCCTTGAATCTGCGGCGCGTGCAAGTCCACCGTGACCACGCGCGTCACGCCAGCGGCGACGATCATGTCTGCCACAAGCTTCGACGTGATGGGGGTCCGCGGCGCGCTCTTGCGGTCCTGCCTCGCGTAGCCGTAGTACGGCAGCACCGCCGTGATTGCGCCAGCCGACGCACGCCGTAGCGCATCGACCATCACGAGCAGCTCCATCAGGTTGTCGTTCACCGGGCCGCACGTCGGCTGCACGACATAGCAATCGTTGTCGCGCACGTTGTCGTTGAACTGCACCGACACCTCGCCATCGGAGAAGCGCCGCACCGTGGCAGCTCCGAGCGTGATGGGGTGCAACAGATGGCGATTGATCTCGCGCACGATGCTCTCGGCAAGAGCGCGGTTGGCGTTGCCCGTGAAGACTTGGAGGTAGCGTTGGACGCGCAGGTCCAGGAAGTAGCTGGCCGGCAGCGCCATGTACGCGGCGATGCTGGCCCTCGCCTTCGCCGGAAGCTCCGCACGCTTGAGCAGGGCCGCGTGGAAAGACGCTGGCGTTTCGGTCAGATTGAACACGCAGATATCGCGCCCGCGGGTCTTACTACGCGCCGCCATGATGTCGATGTAATCGGGGCTCTCGTCGTTGGCGTCGTACGCCACCTTGAACGGGACAGTGATGCTGTAGGTATCAGCAGCGTTGGTGGTGGTCTTATGCGCCGCAGTGCGACGCGCCTTGGTCTTGATGATCTTCGCCATGTCGCCACCCTACGCGAGTCGTAGCGGGCGCCGCAACACGAATCACTGCGCCGCAGCTTCCTCCACGTCGGCGAACTTCGCGAGCAGGCGGGCGCGCTCGTCGTCGTCGTACTGCCCGCGCGTATCCCACCGTGCAAGCAACTGCTCCTCGGTGCTGCCCGCTGCTGCCACCGTAGGCGCGCGCATGACCGCTACCACCTCGGGGTCGGCCTCCACCTTCACCACGACAGCGCCAGCCGCGAGCAGCCGCGCTTTCTCCTCGGCAGCCACAAGCGAAGCCGCGGCGCGCTCTGCCGCTTTCACGCGGTAGCGCAGCCGCACGTCAGCGCCCGCGACCATGGCGCTATCAGGGCGCGCGCCTGGATACGTGAGGCCGCCATCGCTGTACCGCGCCGCCAAGAGCAGCATCGGCGTACACGGCGTGCGCACACGTTCAAGGCTCACGAGTTGATGCCCGTCGAGGCGCGCGATCAGGTACCCCTTGCCTGGGCCTGGCTCGCCATAATTGACGTGATACGGCGCGCCTGGATACGCGGCGTGTATCGGCGTGCGCCATGTGTTCTTGACCGCGGTGTGGATATGGCCGAGCGCCGCAAAGTCTGGCGCCGCCAGCGCGAGATCGCCGACCGATAGCTCCATGCTGGTGCCGATGATCGGCTGGTCATGGTCCGTGAGGCTGCCACCGATCATGACGTGCGCCGTAAGCACGCGTGGGCCGTCATGCTTGTGCAGCCCGGCGCCGAGGCCGCGCAACACGCTCTGCAAGCACTCGACGGCGAGGCGGTCGGCGGTCGGTGCGTCCACAGGCTGCCCGATGGCAGCGAGCAGATGCGCCTTGCGAGGCCACGGTAGGAACGCCACCGCGATGCCTGCCATCGTCGCCACCATGGGGCGCTCGGTGGCGACGATAGGGTGCCGCGTGCGCAACTTGCCAAGCGCGCCCACGTCGCCTGGCTCCTCGTGGTTGCCACCGCACACGGCAAGCGGCGACGCTTCGCACACGGCTTGGCACCACCCCGACACGAAAGCGCGCTCGGCTGGCGTCGAGATCCCGTCGTAGATGTCGCCAGTGTGTACCACCAGATCGCAGCGACGCCGCGCGATGTCCTCCACGATCCACGACATCACGCGGCAGTGCTCGTCCCACCGCGAGTGCTGGTCCGCATGCGTGTCTGCAACGATGGCGACGGTGCGAATCACGCCACGCTGGCCTCGGTCAAGTAGAGCCGTACGACATCTTCACGCGCTCGCCGAGGGGCGGCACGTCCTTCGCCGCCGCCGGCGGTGGCCGCGGGGCTGAGCGCCGCCGGCGGGGGCTTCTTGGCGTACCGCCCCGCGCAGTTGAAGTAGCAGGCGCCCTCCGCCTCATCGGCGGGGACGCCGAGCGCGATGAGGTCCTCCGCCGTCTGCACGTGCCCGCAGGCGACGCACTTGAACCGCCAGAGCCTCCGGTCCTTGCCGAAGAGCTTCTCGGCGATGGCGAACCAGTCCCGCAACCCGATCCTCAACACGTCGTCCTTCATCGACTCCTCCATGCTCCCGAGCGCCAGCGGCGCCCTCAGTGATGCCACCTCGGCCAGCCATCGAACACGCGCCCGCCGAGCGTCCTCCCGGCCAGTGCCGAGCCGACCGCCTCCATGTAGACCGCGCTCGGCTTGGCGCCGGGGGTCTCGCTGTTCCAGCCGCGGTTACCCCAGGTCCAGGTCGGGTCGTAGTCGACTGACACGGCGGGGATGTTGGCCACGTCGCTCCCCGACCACGAGCCGCTCGCGACGAGACGGTCGCCGTCCCACCAGATGTCCTCGGTCGGCGCCCACTCGCCGAGGTGCGCGAGGCAGAACGGGAGGATCGCCGTCCGCGCCTGGTCGATCAGGCCGGCGATCCACTGCGGGTGCATGGGCCATGGGCTGTCGCCGCGCCCGCCCTCCTGGTCGCGCTTCGCGATGGGGCCGATCTTGCCTGCGCAGATCATCCAGTCGAAGGTGCGCGACGGGCCCTCGACGCGCCCGTCGCCGTAGTAGCTGGTGCGGCCCTCGTACTTCGCGTTCGCGGCGTTCACCGCCGTGAGGTAGGTGCCGACGTCGATCACCTCCCGCGGGGACAGGTAGAGCGCGAGGTTCGCGACCGGGATGCCGGTGCTCCGCTTGTGCCTCGTCTTCTCGACGAGGAAGGCGGCCACCCGCTCGGGGCCACCGGCCCGCGCCGCGGCGATGTCCTTGTGCCAGTAGTCCTTCGTGTCGTTCGGGTCGCTGATCCAGTGCTCCTCGTGCGCCAGCTTGAGGGCAGCCTCCGGATCCTTCTTGGCGAGCTCGCCGAGCGACATCCGGGGCGCGAACAGCTCGACCACGCGCGCGTCGAACTCCGCCTGGGTCTCGGCGTAGAGCGCGAGCACGAGGCGGGACGAGAGCCTCCGCCACTTCGCGCCGCCGTAGCCGGACGACGACCTGGCGTCCTCGTCATGCAGGCGTCGCAGTTCGGCCACCGCGAGCCCGGGGTGCGCCGTGCGCAGCAGGACGCGCCCCCGCGGCGCTCCGTGGAAGTCGCCCGCGGGCAACGCCGAGATCGCCGCGAGCGTCTTCGCCAGCAGCTCGCCGCGGCCCGGCTCGAAGCCGTCGGGCACGACCTCGACGACCCAATCCTTGACGCGGGACACCTCCCGGTAGGGCAGGCGCCCCAGGCGGGGATCCCATCGCTTCCAGAGCTTCACTTCGAGCCTCCCTTCGGTTCGCGATACGCCGGCGCCGGGGTGAGCACCCGGACCACCTTGCAGTCGGCGCCCGCCGCGCCGGGGTAGATCCTCCGCAACCGTCGCCGCACCTTCCCGGCCTTGGCCTTGTGCATCCAGAGCCCTTGCTCGCGGATCGCCGTCCACTCGGCGCCCGTCCACCAGCGGTGCGCGCCGTCCCGGACCAGATGGCGCTTGCGCCTGTCGGCCTTGATCGCGGCCTCCCGCCTGGCGACGTGCGCGTCGATCCAGCCGAGGGTGAGCGCGACCAGCTCGGTCTGCGTCGAGTACAGCGTGTGCAGCCACAGGAGGCCGACCTCGAACGCGCAGCGGTCGACATCCCGCGCCCGCTGCCGGAGGTCCTCCAGGCGCCGCCCGACCCGCGTGTACTCGTAGCAAGCTGAGCCGAAGTCGTGCTCGACGTCGATGCCGGCGAGGTCCTTGCGGAGGCGGCGCGTCATCACCAGGCCGAGCCGGACGAGGAGCGCGTCGAAGCTCTCCCGGTGGTCCGCGGCCTCGGTCCCCGTCCCGACGTGATCGCCCGCCGCGTCGGACCACGCCAGGTGCCGGCACAGGCTGTCCTCATGCGACGAGTCGTTGCAGACGGCGCAGTAGATGTAGCTCCGCTCGCAGTCCTCGCACCGGCGGGCGCCGCACTCCATGTCCTCCGCGCTGAGCGCGTCCCCGCACGAGTCACAGGTCTCGCGAGGCGGCGGCGGCTTCTTGAGCGCGGCCTCGACGGTCGCCCACGGCACCGACTCGTCGCCGAGGCCGAGCCGGTCGCGCAGCCACTTCGCCCACTCGCGTTCCTCGCGCTGGGCGAGGTCCCAGACGTCGGCCGGCGCCATCGTGCGGAGCTTCAGCGTGGTCCACTCCATCGCGGGGCCGCAGGGGCGCGGGCGCAGCGCGGTGAGAGCGGCCAGGACCGCATCGGCATCCAGGTGTTTTCTCTTCATGGTACGCTCCACGTCATGGGCCCTCGAATGTTCGACCTTCAGCTCGACCTGTCGTCGCTCAACAAGGCGCTGGCCGCCCTCACCAAGCTGGCTACGCGCCACCCTTCTCTGCCGCATCCTTCGGCGGGCACTTGCCGTGCTTCGCCGCAAACGCGTCCGTCATTGCCTTCATCATGTCGGCGGTGTGCTCATCGGGCAGCGCTTGCCGGCGTCCGCATCGGTCGCACACCATGGCCGCAGGCTCGCCGTGAACCTCGTAGGGTTTGACGTCAAGGCGAATCCACCCGAGGTTGGTCTCGGGGTCGCGCTCGCGAACCGGCAGCACAGGCGGCGCGAACGTCATCGGCTCGTCCCACGCGATGCCGTTCGCGGCAAGCAGCGCCACCGCACGTGCGAGCGCACCTTCGGCGGCGAGGCGCGCGTTAGCCGGCGTCACCTTGCCATGCCGCTGCACGGTGACCGTGAGCGTCTCGCCTGGATCGCGCGCCGCGAAACGCATCTCCACGTAGTTCTGCGCGTGCATGTGGTTGAGCATGTCGGCGAAGCGCTGGCCGAGTTCCTGCCCCATCTGCAACGGATCGGTGATGCCGAGAGAGATCGCGTCGCCCTCTTTGCGAAGGGGACCGAACGTGATTTCGCCGTGGCGTTGGATGAACTCGCGCATGCGGCGATGCTGCTCAAGCATCACGATCACTACGTCATCGGTCGCTTCGTCCTCCATCGCGCCGACGAGCGCTCGGATCTTGCTGACGACTGCCAGCGCGACGGCGCCTTCGGGTGACGGCGTGGCAGCCGCACGGAGGTCGTTGCGCTCGCACACCACGCGGTACACAGCGGCCACGGTCCGTTCTTCCGGCGCGGCTTCGCACAGGGCACGGATGTGCGCGTCCGCGCTCTTGCGCGCCTCTTCGTCGCGATACGCCTTGCGCTCCGCGCTCTCGCCCATGGTCTCGTTCAACTCGCTATCGCCGCTCATGATGTCCTCCAAGCCCATGCGGGCGCCCATGTTGCCGCTCCACCGTAGCCACGGCAGTAGCCTCGCCGTCAAGTGTCGCGGCCCGTGAGGTTCTCGATCGCGTCGGCCGCGCTGGCGAGTATGTCGGCTGCCACGCGGTCGATGGCGCTCAGGTCGCGAGCCTTGTCGCGTAGCTCTTGCACGTCGCCGGTGGCGTATCGTTCCGCGCGCGCCTTCCGCTGCGCCAAGAGCGCCGCGATCACGCCTGACGTACAGCATGGCCTCGGGTCACGCGCGGCATGGGCATCACGCGCGAGCGCCGGGTCTCGCTCTACCGCCACGGGCAGCTTCGCGATAGCTGCCATCATCCGTGAGGCAAGGGCCTCGTCACAAGGCGGTGGGTTGCACCCGTGGCAGCCCTCGTCCGGCATGTGCACGAGGTTGTGCTTCGCGCACAGCACGGCGCCAACCGCGGCGAACGTCGCACCAGGCGTCGTCATGTTGGTTGAGCCTCCACGTCTAGCACCAGCGGCCAGCGCGGCGCCGCACGCACCGCTGCGACAAGAGGCGCAAGCCGCGGCTCCTTTGCCAGCGCGTCAAGCAGCCCGCGCATCGCGGTGCGGTAGCCCTCGGCGTCAAGAAGCCCGCGTACGTACTGCGTGCGCAGCAGCACCATCGTGGTCTGCGCCGTGTCGCTCAGGTTGTACGTGAGCACGTCATCGCCGCGCCCTTCGGCCACCATCGCCGCCACGTCGCCGCCGTTGGTGTCGCCCTTGCCAGGCAGCCCCATTGCGCGGCAATACGCGTCCAGCCGCGCAGAGCGCGCACTGCCGTGGTCAGCGAGGTAGTCGCAAAGGTCCAAGTGATCGCCGCCGTAGCGGTAGCGTAGGTCGCCCGCGTTGCCGTTGCGGCCTTCGTAGTAGCGCGGGAACGCGATGCCGTGCCGGAAGCACCGCGCGGCGCACACGGGAGCGTCGAACGTACGCGAGCCCCAGCCCACAAGGCACACGGCGCCAGCCTTGCGGGTCAGCGCCTCGACGTACCAGCGCAGCCACGCGGGCTCACTCACGAACGCGCGTAGGCTGTGTACCGCGTAGTTGGGGCGCAGCACGATGGCGCTCGCCGCGACGATCTTGCAGTGCACCGGCGCGGGCGGGCCAACGTCGTGGCCGCTGCGCGCAGCCGGTGGCGACAACTCGGGATCGTCGATGGTCTCCAGGTCGAAAACCAAATGCCAAGGCGCGCGCATGGTGGTGCTCAGAACGGGATATCGTCGTTGGCGCCAACGTCGCTGCCGTAGTCGTCGGGAGCATCGGCTTGCGGCGCAGGCTTCGCGGCGGCGCGACGCTGCCCGCCGTTCGCGGTGCCGTTGCCGCCGCGGCTCGTGTTGGTGCGCGGTGGTGGCGCGTTGGCTGCGCCGCCTTCGTCGCCATCATCGGCGCTGCCCTCGGCATGCTCACGCTTGCCGCCCACGAGGACGACGTTGGTCGCGATGACCTCGGTCTTGTACCGCTTGTTGCCCTCGCGATCGTCGTAGCTTGACGTGCGCAGCGAGCCTTCGATGAAGACCGGCGACCCCTTGGTCAGAAGCTTCGCCAGCGCCTCGCCGCGCTTGCCCCACACCACGACCGAGTGATAGTCCACGCGATCTTTGCGCACCTTGTCTTTGTCGAGGTAGCTCTCGTTGGTGGCAAGGCGAATGCTGAGCACCGCCTGCCCGCCCTGCGTGAACCGTAGCTCGCTGTCTGCCGTGAGATTGCCGAGCAGTGTGACGCGGTTGACCCCTTGCATTATCGCTGTCCTGTTCTGCCGCGTCTCCGCGGCTTCGCCTCGCGCGCATGCGGCGCGAACACCATCACGTTGATCGTACCAGGAAGCGCCGAGAACGCCTCCAGCATTGTAGGCAGCACGTCGCCCCACGCTAGTTGACCATGCCCGCAGCCAATCGCAGCCACAGCAAGCACTTTGGGCCGCTCCAACGTCGCCCACTCGACGATCGCGTTGATGCCGTCGATGACCCACTCCATGCGCGACGGGTGCTTCCAGTGGTCTTTCGTCGCCACGAAGAGCACCCGCAGCGGCGCGCCGCCTACCGCCGTCGTCTCAGCCCACAGCGAGCCAGGTGCAATGAGGCCGTCCTTGCACTGCCGCGTGTAGTTGGCGCATGACGTAGGCCACCGCTCCTTTGCGGCAAGGGCCAACCCAGCGCCATGCACGCCGAGGCAATTGGTGGGGATCACGATGGCGTCCGCACCCACCGCGAACATGTCGGCGGGCGGCTCAAGTACCGTGACGCCCATCACGACACCATCCAACCGCGTGCGCCGCCAACGTGGCCTTGGTGCTCGTGCCGTACGTCGCGGCCGATGGTCGGCGCTCGCTCCTCGGAAAGCGCCCGCTCTTTGCTGGTGATGTGGATGCCCGCTGCGTCGCACATGATGCGGAGGTGCCGCTCCACATCCGGCGGAAGGTCAGCGCCACGCGACATGATCCACAAGTGCTCCACGCGCTCACGCAACGAGGCGGAGCCGACGCGGCACGCCGCAAGCCCATCGCTGGTGCGGGCCAAGGCTCGGGCGGCCTCGTTGCGCTGGTAGCGCAAGACCATCGTCGCGGCGAAGAGCACGGCAATCGCGGGCATGAGCCATTCCATCGTTACCTCCACTACGTGAGCGGCGCTGCGCTACGAGCTACAGCGCCACCCACGCGCAGCGTGTCAGCGGCCGTCGTTGTCCGGGTCGGCGGCGTCGCCACCGAAGTCCGGCGCTTCCGCAGCAGCCGCGGCGCCTCGGTTGCTCGGCGGCGTGTTGCCAGCGGGCGGCGTCGCGGGCGCGTCCAGCGGAGTCACCTCGCCCTCGCTGCGCAACCGCTCGTACACGGCCTTGAGCTGCGACAGGATGAGTCCACGGTACTTCTCTTGGTCGGGGTTGTCCTTGTCCGCTTCGAGCTTCTTCCGCCACCACTCAACACCGCGCGAGTCCAGGTCGTTGAAGCGTTTGCCCTTGTCCTTGCCGAACTTGACCTCAAAGTTGGTGGCCGCCTTGATGGTCTTCCAGTCGATGGCAACCGGCGCAGCCGCGCTGTCGACGCTATCAGCATCGTCGTCGTCCACGTCCACGATGTCACCGCCTTGCGGCAGCGCAGCCATGGGCGGAGGCGCACCGAACTGCGGCATGCTCGGGCCAGCGGCCCCCATCATGGCGAACGGAGGCGGCTGCGGCGCGCCCCACATGGCGAGGCTGCCGCCGAGCATCGCTTGCATCGTACCCATCGCGAACATCTGCTTGAGCGCCGGGTCGTCGGTCTTGCCCGTGAACATCAGCTTTGCGACGATGAACGGGCGTTGCAACTCCTCGGGCGTGTAGGTGCGAATGCCGAGCAGCCCGCGGTCCGCGCGCAGCCGCGCCTTGGTTTCCGCGTGCGCGCCGAGCATGGCAAGGATCTCGTTGACTTGCGACATGGGGTCGCGGCCCTTCGCCTTGGCCTTCGCTTCCAGGCTCTTGCGGTAGGCACTACCCGGACGCAGGTCGATCACACGCGAGCACGTCGCACGGACAGGCGAGCCGTCGAGGCCACGCATCTGCCGCGTCGCGATCCACTCGCAGTAGTCGCGCGAAAACGCGATGCACCTCGTCTCGACGGTCACGACGCCCGCCGCGTTGGCGATCTTGTCGACGGCGGGGCGGAGCAACCCGAACTTGCCCATGCCGACATCATGCACGTCGCTGCCTTTGGCATCACCGTTGAGGCGCACCGCCGCGATGACCACCTCGCAGCCGACAGGCACCGCACCCACCGTGATGGGACCGACGATGTTCGCGACCTTGGCCGCGCGTTCCAGCGCCGCACCGATGGCCGCCGGGTCCGAGAAGTTGCCGATGATACCGCTGAGCGGCGAGGCGGCCGGTGCCTGCGCCGTGCGCTGAGTCTGCTGCGTCATGCTTGCTCCTGTTGCAGTTGGTGAGGCCGGACGGTACCGCTTTTGACCGCGCCATCGCAACGGCAATCGGTGGCGGCTATGACGTTGAACGTCCTACGTCGCCGCCACAAAAGCAGCGCGGCGACACCCACGTGGATGCCGCCGCTCTTCACTGGCCACGGTGGCCGTCGCTGCCGAAGTCCCGTGCTCAGTTGGCCGCGGGCGGCGACGTCGTCTTGGCCTTGCTGGTGCGCTTGGGCGCCTTCGCGCTCGTGGTCTTCTTCGCAACGGTCTTCTTCGCAGTCTTTTTCGCGGCGCGCTTGGGCGCCTTCTTCGCGGTCGGCATTTGCGACCTCCTTGTTGACTGATGAAATCACCGATCGCGCGCATCGTTGCAAGAACAAAACGCATGCGACGCGTACGAAATCGTCATGCGACGCCATCGGCTGCCACGACCATCGCGCCGCTGTCGTCGTCGTAGACCTCCACGCGGCAGCCCGCCTTGATGGCGAAGTCGATCGCCATCGGTGTGCCGCCCGGTGATGACCACGGCGCGGGGAAGGCCAGCACCAGCGGGCACGTCCCCACGTACGCGTTGCGCTTGGTCGGCGCGTCTTTACCCCAGGCATCGTACCAAGGCCGCACCAGTCGCACGCCACGGTTGGTTGCCAGCGCCGCGTCGCCGCCGATGGTGTCGCTGCCGTCAGCGCCGCCATGCACCACGATCGCATCGGGTGGCAGCGCTGCCACGCGCCTGCGGATGGCGTGGCAGATGCGCTGGTAGAGCCCCGCGTTGGCGGGCGTCGTACTCTTGGGCGGGCGGCAGCCGGTGATGGCCACCATGGGTCGCGCTTTGCGGGCAGCGCCGCCGCCAGCTTGCGGCATGTCGCGCTCGCCCATGTCGGTCGCACCGCATGCCGCGAGCGCCGCGGCGAGGTAGTGCCGATGGCAATGATGGCGCTGCGTACCACCTGGCTCACGACGCGCGCAGAAGCACACCAGCGTCGCTTCATCGCTTTTGAGCAGCGACGTCCACGCGGGCCGTTGTCGCACCCAACTGCCGCGCAACTCGTCGATGTACAGCTTGTTGTAGGCGTCCTCGGTCTCGGCCAAGAGGCGCTCGGCCTGCACGCGAAGCCACGCCTCTGCGGTGGTGCCGCGCAAGGCGGCCATATCAGCGCGACGCTCCAAGTCGAGCACGAGGTCTATGTGCGTCTTTGCGGGCCACAGGATGCGCGCAGAAGGCGCAAACGCTCGGCCCGGCGTAGGCTCACCCGCAAGCGCGGCTTTGTCGACGCCTACGCGTGTGACGTCAAGGCGGTCGGTGCCCGCGTAGGCATACGGCGCAGTGTGAAAGCGGAGCGGCATCATCGGCCTCTACGCCGCCGGTCCTCGCCGCGCAAGGCCGCATCAAACGCGGGGTCTCTGCCGATGCAGTCGCCATCGGTATCCCAATCGCCAGCGCGGAACTCGCGAATCATCGCGCGGTATACGGCGCGGCGTGCGCGCGCATCCGGCACATGCTTCACCATCGCGTCAATCAGCCGGTTCATGTGGCCAGACGCGCTACCCCAACCCATGTAGACCGCCTTTCAATCAAGCGCGATGGTCATGTCAACCTGGTTGCTCGTCGGCGGGGATCGTCTGCGCGACCCACCCGTTGCTATCCGGCCCCCACGCCCTCGCGTGATCGAGGAAGAACCCTCTTACTTGGGCTGCCTCCTCCACCGTCGCTCGCTTCCAAACGCGAGGTACATCCTTCGGCCACACCTCAAAAAGACCACATGCGGTCGGCTCGTCGATGTAGCCATGCACCGCAGTGAAGGCGCCACCAAGAGGCCATGCCGCGGGTCCGACGACGATGCAGGCTTCGTTTGACCCGGGCCGACTGCGCCGAAGCACCATGCCGCGACAGAGGCTCACGGGCTCGCCCGGCTTCTCCGTTGCGGTCATTGCACGTACCTCTTGCGCCCGAAGTCCTCGGCGCCGTCCATCTGCCACTCGTCGGCGTAGTACGGCAAGCCCGCGTCAGGCATCACGAACAGCCGCAACGGCGGCGCATTGGGGATCGACACGTAGGCCGCGAAGTCGTCCACCATCACGTGCAGCCCAAGCTCGGCAGACTTCGCCGCTTTACAGCCCTCGCCGTGCTGGTCGTAGGAGCACGAATGCACGCGGTTGTCCGGCACAGGCACGCCGTTGCGGTGCATGACGTCCAGCGCCTTGTCACGCGGCATGTCAGTGAGCACATGCACCTCAATGTCTTGTGACTCGGACAACGCCGCCATGATGCGTTTGATGATCCGTGGGTACTTCGAGATCACGCCGCCGATGTCGACCCCGATGCGCAGCGTCCCGTAGGCTGGCTCATGCTCGCGCTTCCATGCAGCACAGCGCTCCGCATCGGCGCCCGTCAACGTCGCGCCCTTATGCGGCCCCCATCCAGGCTTGCAGACATCGCCGTCGATGTGCTTGACCGTGCCGTCCGGCTGCAACAACACGCGGCCATCCAAGATGGATCCGCCATCTGCGGCGACGACGCGCTGGTATAGAGCCTCACCCGCTGGCGTAAAACTCCACGTGAAGCCCCACGCGGCGCGCATGGCGGTGTGGCCGTCGCCGTCTACAAACGGCGTCGCAATCTCCTCGTTGTGCAACAGACCGCGTGCCGCAAGGCTGCGCGCCGCGACCTCTTGCCGTGCGTCCAGCGCCGCCAGCATGCCCCGCTTGGCTTGGTGCGCCACCGCGCGAATGACGCGCACCTCTTCGTCGCTGTAGCCCTTCATGTCATGCCCTTCCTCAAGTGCCGATGCACCAGGAACCTTCACGCTCGCGCCACCCAAGCCTTTTCAAGCGCGCGACGTCATCGGGCTTCGTCACCGCGCCGTACGTGCCAGCAAAAAGCTTGTCGTCGTGGATGTCGCACGACGTCTCCGGCTCGTACGCCATGATGATCTGTAGCCCTTCTACGAATTTCTTGATCAGCAAGTGGCCACCTTCCTTCTGCTCCTGAGCATGTTCACGTGGTGAAGGCGCAAGAACGCGCCGTGTCTCGCCAACGCGTAGGCTCTGCCGCGCCAGAGCCACCATCCCATGCACCGGCCCAGGTAGCCGATGAGCAGCATGCAACCGATGGTCGTCACGACACGCTCACGTTGGAGCCACGCGCGGAGCTGCTTCTTCGCCCAACCAGCCATGCTACGTGACCGCCTTTCGCCCGCGAATCGCCTCGTTCAAAGTGATCGGGTCTGCGTACTCCAAGTCGCTGCCATGCGCCACGCCGTGCGCGATGGCGCTCACCTTCGCGCCCGTGCCGGAGAGCATGTGCCCCACCACAAGCGCCGTGGCGTTGCCCTCCGTGCTTGCAGGCAGCGCAAGCAGCACCTCGCGCACGCCGTCTGCCACGCGCTGCCGTAGCAGACCCATCGGCAAGCTGTCCGCCGTGGTGCCCTCCAGCGGCGACACGAGGCCACCCAGCACAAAGTAGGTGCCGCGCATGGCGCCGCTGCGCTCGACGGCGAGCAAGTCCTGCACGCGCGCCACCACGCAGAGCAGCGTGGCATCGCGCTTCGCGTCGCGACAGATGGCGCATACGTGGTTGCCGTCGTGGCGCTCCGCAAGCCCAAGGCAGCGCGAGCAGCAGCCGATGCCAGCGTGCAAGCCGCTCAATACGGTGCCAATGCCTTGCGCCACGTCCGGCCGCGCCATGGCGAGCCAGATCGCAAGCCGCTGCGACGCCTTCTCGCCGACACCGGGCAACGCACGCAACCGCTCGGCAAGAGCGCCAACGAGCGGCGGCAAGCCCACGGGCAACGGCGACGGCACTTGGGCGCGGCGGGCGCTCATGGCTTACACGTGTGTTGCTTGCAGTGACACCGTTCGTCACATGGGCACTTCCTTGGCACTTCGTTGGCGTGTACGCAGAGGAATGCGGGATCAGAGGCGTGCGGCCTGCCCAACCTCAACTCACGCATGCCGCACCCCATGGTCTCGTCAAGCCACCGCGCAAGACCCTTCGGGCAATCACGGAAATACGGGGTATACGAGCCCACCGCACTCAGCAGGCTCGTCACGCACCGGAACAGCGGCCCCGGCCACATCTCAGCCTGCGCAGAAACCCATCGCCACCGTGCGCACTTGTCCGGCTCGCGAAGTTGCGGCTCCCACTCGCCAGCGACGTCAACCAGCACCCACACCGTCACGTATGTGCCCAACTCGACAGGCAAGGCATCGACGGGCGGCGCGATGGGCAGCACGCGCACGTCGTGAAGGTCCACCGCAAGGCCAACCTCTTCGGCCAACTCGCGCACTGCGCAGGCGGCGTAACTGTGGTCGCGGCTCTCCATGTGGCCGCTCGGCATTGACCATGTGCCAGCACCGGCCAAGCCCTTGCGCAAGCCCATCAGGATGCTGCCATCCGGCCTGCGCACGATGACGCCCACGCCTACTGCGGCGCGCGTGGCTGTACCGGCTCTCAGGTAGGCATCGGCCGCGGCGTCTTCTTCCAGTTGCTCCGCGGTGGCCTCTGCGGCATCGCGCGCCACGAGCGCCTTGGCGGCTTCGGCCTCGGCCTCACGGGCTCGCATCAGCAGCGACGTTCCCGCAGTCTGTAGCAGGCTCACCATGTCTCGCTGATGCAGTAGCTCGGCGATAAGCATCGCGACGCTTTCGCCGCCAAACTCGGGCATCTTCTCGCGGGCGTAGGCGAGCGTCGTCTCCATCGCTCGGTCTGTAAGCGGGACGATCACCCGCGGTAGCGTATCTCTCCACGACATGGCGTCACCCTACCCCGTCTCACGCTTCGGCGTCTACCTCGACGAGCCACCACGCCACCGCCGTGCCGCGTTGCTGCACGTCCTCGCATGCAACGACGCCAGCATCGCGCAGCCTGCCAAGCGCGCGGCGCAAGGGCCACGGCTCATGGCCAGACAACACCGCCATCTCGGCGACAGTGAGCCTGCGTCCGCCGCGCAGGATGTGCCGCACCTTGACGTCAACGGGGTCGGCTGCCGCGTCGCGCTTCGCCGTGGCACCCGCAAGCGCGCGCATGCCAGGCCGCGCAAGCGCCTTGGCTTCCACTTGCTGGACGTACTGCCGCGACGTGCCGATCATGTCGGCGATGGCGTACTGGTCACGCGGCCCGTCGTTCGCCGCAATGACCGCGCACGCCGTACGCAGCGGTGCCTCGCCTTGGTAGAACTCCGCCATGTGGTAGCGGCAGACCCCGCTCGCTGCGCACATGGCCGCGCCATGCACGTAGGTGCGCCACGCTGGCGATGACCGCGCGACGCGGCGCTGCGTGATGGCAAGGCACTGCCGCACAAGGCGCCGCATGCGCCGGTGTTGCAGCGCAAGCCATCGGCGCCGCATGGCGTTACGGTACTGGTCATGCCGTGGCGAGTTGAGCAGCCGCGGCCCATCGGCAAGGCGCTCGCACAGCGAGGGCGCGTCATCGGGCACGAGCAGCGGTAGGTGGCGCGGCGGCATGGTGGCGACACCGTAACGCGAATCGCGGCGCGGGCGGAAGCCATTACCGCGTCACTGGTACGCAACCGCGGCCTGCGGCACCTGCTTGTGCTTCGGCGCCCACGCGACCGTATCGCCGTAGAACGGGGCGCGATGCGGCTTCACCACGCGCACGCCGTCAGCGCGCATCTCCCGCGCCGTGGTCTTGTCGACCCACACGCCAGCGCCGCCAGCGTCAAGGTAAAACGCGCCTTGCGCCGCGGCCGTCAGCGCAAGCAGAACTTGCTCGCCAAACGCTGCGGCCACACCTGTGCAGATGCCATTGCCGACGACGCGGCGTTGCTCCGTGCTGCCACCGCCGAAGTTGAGCGGACGCCCGTTGTGCTGCTCAGGCAAGCCCATGAGCCGTGCCAATTCCTTGGTGGTCATCGGCCGATGCCACATGCCATCCGCCGAGATCAGCACCAGCGGGACGTTGACCTTGCGCTGCGTGGTCTTGGTGGTGACCTTGCCGCGCTTGCTCACCTTCTGCGTCGTGATGGTCTCCCATCGGTACGGCGACCGCTCCCAACTGTCGACGATCGCCAGCGGAACATTGGGCGCAGCGGGATCGCATACCGCGAACGGGAGCGGCACGTACCCGTCCACGATGGCCTTGGTCTGCTCGTACGTCAGCATCACGTACGGCTGCACGCGCTGCGTATCGGGATCCGCAAGCGCGACGTTGCTGTTGTCGATGTGCGACGACGCGAGGATGGTACACGCAGGCTCCGTGGCAGGCGTGACGCCGTAAGCTCCGGGATGCGGTGAGCACCCCAGCGAAAGGTCCACAGGCGCAGGCCGTGCGTAGGCGCCGCATCCAACGTCAGGACATGCCGCGATGGTGTGTGACGGCTCGTTCATATCGAGCACGCCGTACGCCTTGTCGTAGCACTCCTCGCGCGGCACCAGGTCAACGGGCTGGGGCGCGTCGCTCGCGTAGCTGAACGGCCCCGTGTTGTGGCGCGCGTTGGCGATGACCGTGCTCGACACGTTGAACTTCGTGAGCACGCCCCACCGACCGAGGCCCGCGCCATGGTGGAACGCTGAATCCGTCGTGCTCAAGTCGACGGGCTGCGCCACCGACTGCGCGCCGCTGCCGATGCGGTCCGCCGTGGTGATCGTCTTGGCGTGACCGCTCCACGGGACCACGATGAACTTGCCGGAGTAGCCCGCGTCGTTGCCAGCTTGCGGCGTGAGGTTCACCGCGCGCGGGTCAGCCACCGACAGACCACCGTTGCCTGGTCTGTTTGCGGCAGCGACGATGGTACGCGTCGCGCTCTCCCACGGTGTCACGTGGTCGGTACTGGTGAACGACGGGCGCGCCCGCGACAAGTCGAGTTGTTCGCCGCTGCTTTTACGTCCCTTGCCACCGCCGCTTCGCTTCGGCGCTTCGGCATTCGGCGGCCTGAGCGCGCGCCAGTCTTGGCCCGCTGGAATCGCCCACAGGCGAAGCCAGTTGCGCGCGCAGATGTCGCTCATGCGGTGCATGGGGCCTGCACTCGGGTCGCCCGGCAGTGGCATCGGGCCAAGCACGTCGCCGCAGACTTTGCCCTTCAACTTCGGCGCGCGGTAAAGGAAGTGCGGCACCTGCTCAACATGGCGCGCCACCATGAACCACCGCTTGCGCGACTGCGCCTCTCCGTGGTCCAACGCGTTGTGAATGCCACTGATGACTTCGTAGCCATTCTCGCGCAACAATTGGAAAATTGCCTCGACAACATGCTTGGCGCGCCGCACGATAGACGGGACGTTCTCGAAGAAAATGAACTTCGGAGGGCGCTTGGGCCAAGCCTTCAACATGAGGCGAGTCGCGACAAGCGCCAACTCGTTCATTGCCTGATACTCGGCAGTTGCCGCCTTCTCTTCGGTGATAAGGTTTGACGAGCCCTGGCACGGCGCTGAGGAGACTACGCAGTCCGGCGCTTCCTCGCCTGCGACGCGGCGCAGATCCTCGGGCGTCATGGTGTTGACGTCCATGCACGCCTCGTCAACGCCAGTGAGGTACTTGAACACGCCGCACGCGTACTCGTCGTAGTCAAAGCCGCCGACCACACGAAAGCGAGCCATCATCCCGCGTAGCGTCGTCTCGGCTTGCTGAAACCCGTAGGCGCCGAGTCCACCGCCACCAAACATGAAGAAGACCGTGGGCTCAATGTAGGAAGATACGCCGGGCTGCCACTTTGGTGCGGCAGGCGCGTTGCTCTCCGCCATGATGGCGTCGGTTGCTTCGTATGAGACATTCATGGTCATGTGACCTCGGTTATTAGGTGATCGCGAATCGCATCAAGCAGGCGGCGCGGCGCCACTCGCAACGTGAACGCCGCGCCACCTGCTCGCATCGCCTTCGGCCCTGGCATCGTCACCATCCGCGGTGGCATCGCTGGCCGCAGGCGCCACGCCGTAGTGCAGGGTGACGCCGTTCTCGTCGCGGGTCTCGCTCAGGATCGTGTTTTTCACCTGCGACGTCACCGCGGCTTGCAACAGCGTCGTGAACGCCTTGTCGGCCGGGTTGGCAAAGCCAACCTTGCCGGCCACCGCTTCGGCAAACGCAGGCAGCATCACGCCATCCGCGCCAGCCCACAGGCACGGGCCGCCCTTCTCGACCATCTCGGCCGCCACTGCCTTGAGCACGCTCACCTTGAGCGGCCCACGCATGACCGGCTTGACCGCTGCCGCTTCGGCGGCTTTCTCTGCCGTCGCCTCGTCCGCGGCGCGCTGCTCCGCATCCACACCAGGCTCCGCGCGCGGCGGCTCGCTGGCGGGCTCTTGCTGCGGCGGCAAGGGCCTGTTGCTGGCCATGCGCGTCGCGGGCTTGGTCTCGGGCGGCGCATCGTCAGCGTCGGCCACGGGCTCATCGGCCGCCGTGCTGTCCGCCGCGTCGCTGTCGCCTTGCGGCGCGCTCGTCTTGGTGTCACCCGGCGTAGGCTCTTGCGCAGCGGGGGCGCTCGGCTTGGGCTTGCGGCCTCTGCGTGCGGGCACCTTGGCCGTCGTGGCAGGCGGCGCGCCCGTGTGCGGGTCCGTCGCGTCGAGCCCAGGAAGCGCCGGCTGTGAGCCTTCGGGAAGGTCGCGCAGATCGTCCCACGTGATGAACTCGTGGGTGTCGTAGTCGTAGACGCCGGTCTGCCGCGTGGTGGCGTCGTGGAGCTTGTAGGCGCGCTCCACGACGAGCAGGTAACTGCCCTCGTCCGCGGCCTCGTCCATGTCGCGAAGGGTCTGCGTCAGGCTCGCGATCTTCGCGGCTGCCGTGGCCTCAGCCTCTTTGAACTTCTTTTTCGCAGCATCGACGAGTGACGCGCAGCGCTCGATCTCGCGGCGGATGTGACGGCTCACGCGACCGAAGCGCGCCTCCAACTCCACGGTGATCGGCAGCCGCTTCTCGTAGCGGATGGGCTCGCCGCGCACGACGGCGACCGCGCCGCTGCGCACCATCGCCTCCACCGCAGCCTTAACCACGCCCTCTGCGACGTAGCCCTTGCCCGCGCGCAGCTCTTCGCACAGGTGGGGCAGATCGATCACGTCGCCATCCGGTAGCGCCGCGATGACGTCGCGGATCTCTGCCGCGACGTCACGCTCCGCATCCACCGCGCCCTCTTGCGGGAAGAGCCGCGGCGGTCCGCTCGACGGCTCCCCGGTGTCTTCCACGTTGTCCTCATCGTCCATCGTGCCCATTGATCTTGCTCCTGTTGCTGGCCACGTCATCCGCGGCGTGCTCTGCGTTGGTCTCGCTCATCGCATGTACCGCGGTGGCGATCCAACCGTCAACAAAAACGTTGCCGTCGTTGCGATGGCGGGCGTAGGGTGGCGGTCATGACGCAACCCCAAACCCGAGACCCCCATGGGCCGCACTTCCGCCTGACGGATGAGCGATTGGCCTCGCTGCGCGCAAACATCGGCAACGTTTTGCGTGATGCTGGCGCAGACACCACCGACCGCCTCATCGCGATCGTGATCGCCACTGCGATGCAAGAGGCGCGCGATGCGCACAAGGCTGGCTACGAAGCCTGCCAACGGCGCTACGTGCCGACCATGGGCGAGCCGAATGCTGACGGCGTGCGCCTCGGCACCATCGACTTGGCTCAGGTCGCCGCCGATGCGGTGGCTGAGATTGACGATCTCCTGAACGTGAACGATGGCGACGTCGTGGAGGCAGCGGCCTTCGTCGCGAAGATGCTTGCGCAGTTCATGGAACTGCGTGCGGGCGTCATCGCTACGGGCCTCCGCCAAGAGCATGACCGCTTGGCGCGCATCGCCGCGTCCTACCCCGCGCTCACGAGTGGCGTGCGCGCAGCGTGCGAAGCCTACCGCAGCGCCATCGCGTTCGTAGAGGGCGGCGGTCTGCCGGTTGAGTTGCTGCCGCTGCCGGAGCCCACGCCCGAGCCTGTGCCGCCGACGCGCAAGGTGACGCCGTGAGCCGCCCCGAGATCGCCATCGTTGACGTGCAGCGCGGCAGCATTGAGATCATGGGCGGCGACCGTGGCCGCATGCGCGAGATGCGCGACAGGTCCAGTCATATCAAATGCGAACTCGCGCTTGTCGCAGGCAACAAGCAGTTCAAATTCGGACCCATCGACCCTGCATCGGCGGAGGACGTCGCGTCGCGTTTGACGGCGGTGTTCGATGCCGCTGACGAGTGCGCCGCTTGGTCCGCCGAGCTGCTTGACATGGCGGCTGCGTACGACCGCGTGGCGGCAGGCGCCTTCGGCGGTGGCGCGTACGCCAGCGTCATAGCGCAGGCGCTCCGTGATGCCGCTGCGTCGCCGCCGCAAGGCGAGGAGGCGTTCCGCTTCCGCCTATGCCGGTTGCTCGACTGGCACCCGCGACGCAACGCGGGGGACCTCGACGCGGCCATTGCGCGCGCACGCGCTCGGGTGTCGTCGTGATGACCGATGCGCTTGGCCTTGCCGCTGTCGTGGCGGCGATTGGCATGCTGTACCTGCTCTACGCCCTCGGCCGCATCGACGGTCGTTCCGCAAAGGCCGTGCGTGGCGTCACGCTGGCCATGAGCGACGATGGTTTCCTCACCGTGCGCGTCCACGTCGCCACTGGCGAAGAGCCTACCTACACCGTGAGCCAGGCCGAAGCCGGCCGCTTGCTGCTCAAGTACGTCACGCGGCACCCGTCCACGCGACATGGTGATGCGGCAGCGTCGGACGCCGACGAGTTGGGTGGAGCATGAGCCGCCGCAGTTCTCCTGACGACCCGCCGAAGCGTGACCTCACTGGCACGAAGGCGGGGCCGCTGCTCACCGTCGAGGCGTACCTGGGCCATGACGGGCGTGACCCGGATGGCAGCGTGCGCCGCCTCTGGATCTGCCGGTGCCAGTGCGGTGGCTGCCTGGTCATGACTGGCCGCGAAGTACGAAGCTCTCGTGCAAACGGACGCCCCACGGGTTGCGACGCGTGCAAACCGCAGCGCAAGAAAGCCGCTCGCGAGCGCACTAAGGCCATGTGGCACGAGAGAGACGGCAAAGCCACGGCGCGCGAACGCTACCTGCGCATGTGGGCGGAAGAAGGGTCGCTCTACTCCATGGGCGAGCTTGAGCGGATGCGCCGTGACATCCGCGATGAGGTCGCGCGAGAGATCGCACCGTGGCCGCAAAGCAAATGGCGAGGTGCTGCCGTGGTGAGCGCCGACCAATGGCAGCCGCCTGATGCTCCGGCCGTGGGCTACGGGGACGGCGAAGGGATGACGCTTGTCGACGTCGCCAAGGCGTTGAGCGGCGAACATGAGCCGCCGTTGTCGCGCGAGCGCGTGCGGCAGATCGAGTCTGCCGCACTGCGGTCTTTTGCCAAGGGCCTTTACGCGATCGCCCCTGATCTTTTCGAGGACGGCAAGTTGGACTTGAGCAAGATCCTCACGTCGGCCGATGCCGGAGTCACCCGCACGCGCAGCCAGGACAAGCGGCGCGATCCGGTGCGCGAGTTGGATTACGACGAGGCAGACGAGGACAACGACGATGAGTAAGCAACAGCTCTCGCTGCCTGGTAGCGACAAGACGGCCATCCACGGCACCGTGCAGCGCGTTGTCTACGCGAACGAGGACAACGCGTACACCGTGCTCCGCGTGCTCGTTGACGGCCGTACCGAGACGTGGGTTGGCGTGTGTCCGCGCGTCGCTGAGGGCCAGCCCGTCACCACGCATGGGGAGCTGACGAGCGACAGCCGGTGGGGTGAGCAGCGCAAGTGCGACGGCATCTTGCCGGGCTTGCCGAACACGCCCGATGGGATCGAGAAGTGGCTTGCCAATGGCTCGCTCCCAGGCATTGGGCCTGCGCTCGCCAAGGCCATCGTCAAGATGTTCGGCGCGGCAACCATCGACGTGATCGCCGAACGCCCCGATGACTTGCTGCGCATTCCGGGCTTCGGCCAAGGGAAGTTGCAGGCGCTCAAAGCTGCGTGGCCGGAAGTGCAACTTGACGCCCAGGTGATGTGCATGCTCGCGTCGCTTGGCGCGCCTATCGGCCTCTCTAGGGCCATCGTGAAGCGCTACGGTGACAAGGCCATCGCCATCATCTCGCACTCGCCGTACCGACTTGCACTGGAGGTGCGTGGCGTTGGCTTCAAGACCGCGGACATGATCGCTGGCGCTGCCGGCATCGCCGCCGACTCGCCCGAGCGTGCGCAGGCCGGCGTGCTGCACGTGCTCAGCGAGGCCACGCTGCGCGGCGATTGCTACCTGCCCATCGACGTCCTCGCGGACAGGACCGCCGATTTGCTAGGCGAGGTGTGCGCCAACACCTACGAGGCGATTCACGCGCTTGCTTCCACGCGCGTGGTGCTCCGCCGCGACGAGGCGCCCACGACGCGCATCGTGGTGGAGGACGGCGCATACGGGCAGATTGTCTACCCGCGCGAGCTGTACGACGCCGAGGTTGCCGTGGCATCGCGCATCCGCGAGATGCTTGACTCGGGCAGCACCGAGTTGACGGGCGCCGCGGAAGCCATCGCTGACTTTGAGGTGAAGCACGGCGTCACGCTCGCGCCTGCGCAACGCGATGCTGTGCAGGCTGCCGCAAAGCATCGCGTGGTGGTGATCACGGGCTCGCCCGGCAGCGGCAAGTCCACCCTAGCGAAAGCTATCCTCGCAGTGTTTGACCGCGCTGGCGTCAAGTACCTGTTGGCCTCGCCCACGGGCCGCGCCGCGAAGCGCTTGGCCGAGACCACGGGCCGCAGCGCGGCGACGATCCACCGCACGCTTGGCATCCCCCAAGATGGCAACGGGCGCGGCTTCATCTACAACCGAAGGAACCCATTGCCTGTGCAAGCGCTCGTAATGGACGAGGTGTCCATGTGCGACGTCGTGATCGCCAACAGCGTCATGCAAGCGCTGCCGACGACGGCTAGGCTTGTGCTCATCGGTGACGTAGACCAGCTCCCCAGCGTCGGCCCCGGCGCTGTCCTGCGCGACGTCATCGCGAGCGGCGTGGTGCCGACCATCCGGCTCACGCAGGTGTTTCGCCAAGCATCCGGCAGCGCCATCCTTGACGCCGCGTTGAGCGTGAACGCCGGCACCGCGCCAAGTGGCAAGAACCTCAACCCCAACGACATGACCGCGGGCGAGTTCTTTATCGAGACCGACGAGCATGCAGGTGGTGGCGACGGTGCCGAGCAGGACGAGTCCGCCATGCGTGCGGCGAAACACGTGGTGCGGCTGGCGACGACGTATATCCCGGCGCGCTTCGGCTACGACCCTGTTGACGATCTGCAAGTCATCACGCCGATGATCAAGGGGCCTACGGGGACGCTTGAGTTGAATCGGCTGCTGCAAAACGCCATCAACCCCGGCAACGACTACGACTCGATCAAGCGTGGCGATACGTGTTTCCGCGTTGGCGACAAGGTGATCCAGACCAAGAACGACTACAAGCGCGAGGTGTTCAACGGCGACCTTGGCCGCGTGAGCCGCATCGACAAGGGCGCCAGCAAGCTCTACGTCGACATGGACGGCCGCCAAGTGGAGTACGAGCGCGACGACTTGGCCAACCTGCTTCTGGCCTATGCCATCACGTGTCATCGATTCCAGGGCAGCGAGCAGAAGGCCGTCGTCGTCGTGATGCGCAACGAGCACTACATCATGCTCTCGCGGAATTGGGCGTACACCGCTTTGACGCGCGGTAAGAAGCTCTGCGTGCTCGTCACGGACCCGCGCGCGCTCAAGACCGCCGTGCGTGAGACGCGCCGCGAGCAGCGCCGCACCGGGCTCGCCGATCGCCTGCGCGGCGACATCTGACCGCGACGCCTACCCACCCGACAGATAGCCCGGCGCTGTCAAGCGTCTCGGTCGGTCACGGAACGTCCGCGCAGGTACGCCGCTGGATTTGTCGAAGGCTTGTGCGCGACCATGCTTTCCCGTTGACGTCGCGGCCGTAGATCGGGCACCGTCCGGTGACGGACCACACCGGAGACGACCACCTTGAACGTAACCACGGTCGAAGCAATGGCCGATGCCATCGCGGAGCACATCCGCCACCTGCGCACGCTGCGCGACTCATGCCCGTGGGGGGCTGGCGCCGACTACCAAGAGGCCGAGCGCAGCATCACCAGGTCCCTCCAGGCGCGAGGCTTGGAGTTCGCCATTCCACTCGAAATCAAAGAGGAGACATCTGCATCATGACCATTCAACCGCTCAACGGCGCGCCGCATCCGGCCGCGCAAGGCCCTGCGATCTTCCACAACTTCGGGCCGCCGGTCCATTCGCCTCCGCCTCCCCCGCCTGTGCCGGTCGTGCCCGCCACCAAGCCGCGCAGCGCGCCGACCAAGGCCCTCGCGCCGCGCAACGTGGAGGCGGACTGCTACCCCAATACACGATGGTTCGGGCGCCAAACGTCGAGCGCCAAGTACATGGCGACGATCCGCGCGGCCCCGTATACCGATGGCGCTGGCGTCAAGCGCATCGGCGTAGCGGTCAACGCCGCTGGCAAGCCGCCGCGGTGTACCACGCCGACGCTGGACCACTTCCTCAGCGAGTTCGCGCGGCGCCCTGCCACCGAGCAAGACTTCCACGTTCTTGCCGAGGAGCGCGCCGCGAAAGCCCAAGCGGCGACGGCGATTCCGCTTCCCACCAGCACGGCGGCGTCAAACGACACCGCGACGCAGCCCGCGCCCATCGTCAAGGTGGGAGAGATCCGCTCGTCCGATGGCTCGCGCAAGGCAGGTACGATCACGCGCGTCGTGGTGACCGAGAGCGCCGATGGGATCGGACTCTTTGTGAAGGCGGGATGGCCCAGCATCGTGCCGTACGAGGATTGGAACTACGGCATGACCGCCGAGCAGATCGCGTACTGGTGGCCGGTCGTCACGCATCCTGCTGGCACGCGCTGCACGGTCCGGCCCCCCGTCGTCAACGCCGCGGCCGAGAATCCCGATTGGGATTCCGATTGGCAAGCGCACGAGGACGCCATGAAGCAGGCCCGCCAGCCCGCGACGGCGGTCGGCCCCACCATCCTCGGCCCGGCGCATCCCGAAGCCCCGCAAGCGCCCACTGCGCCGCCGATGAACCCCGCGCAGATCAAGACCGCAGTCATGGAGGCCATCGCGGAGTGGGAGCGCACGAGCAGCCTCGGCATTCCCACGGACGCGCTGTGCGACCGCGTGCACGTCAAGACCGGCATCGACGCGACAAGCATCCTGCTGTGGGCCGATGACCTGATCAGCCGCGGCGAGGTCCACTGCGGTTGGTACAACAACCGCATGCGGTGGTTCAGCGGGGCCACGGATGTCGTCGCCACGGTCACCAAGGCCAACGGTGGCCTCACGCTGGACTGGCCCGCGGAAGGCCACTGCGTCTTCGGCGTTGACGCCAAGTACCTCGCGCGCAACTTCGCCGATGCCGTGGGCGCGCCCGCCATCGCGCAAGAGCCTGCACCGCCCCAACTCACGGGCGACGAGGCTATCCTGGCGAACCTCGACAGCTTCACCGCGGGGCGTATCCGTAACTGGATGCGTAGCTTCGCCCACGACTTCACGACTCTGTACGATCTCGCTGCGCCGCCCATCACGGCGGCCAACGTGATCCGCGTGATCACGCTTCGGTCGTTGGGGCGTTGGGGCTCTGGGGACACGCTGGTCAAATGAGCGACTTCATCGCCATTGAAGGGCAAGACGGCGCCGGCAAGGGCGCCGTACGCGATGCCGTGGTGGCTGCGCTTGCGGCGCGCGGGCATCGCGTCGTGGCCACCGCGGAGCCTTGGGCGGACGGCCCGCTCTGCGCCACGCTGCGCGGTGCCATGCGCGGCGACGTTCGTCTTGCCCCCGAGGCGATGGGGCTGCTTTTTGCGGCCGACCGGGCGGATCACGTCGCGCAGGTGATTCGCCCGGCGCTTGCCGCTGGTGACGTGGTGGTGTGCGACCGCTACGAGTTGAGCAACGTCGTCTACCGCGCTGCCGAAGCGATGAGCCCGCTGTTCCACTGCACGACGTGCCCGTGGACGGGCGACGACGAGCCGACCGACCTCGCCGACGACAGCCTGCGTTGGGGCGTGTGGGTCTGCCCAAGGTGCGACATCGGCGCGGTGTGGATGCACACCGACGTCATCGCGCGCATCCAGTGGTCGCGATCCATCTGCATGCCGCCCGTGCCTGTGCCTACGGTGACGGTGGTGCTGACCGTGCCGCGCGAGGTGGCTGCGGCGCGCAGGAAGGCCCGTGGCGGCGCTGCCGAGTCGTATGAGGCGGCTCCGGTGCAGGCGCGCGTAGCGACGCTCTACAAGCTCGCGCCGCGCCTGCTACGGGGTCAGCGCGTGGCCATGGTGGACGCCAGCGGTACGCGTGAGGAAGTTGCCGCGGCGGTGTTCGACGCTGTGATCCACAACATGAACGAGGCTCGTCATGGCGGCTGACCCGAGGTTCTTGGCGTGGCGCCATGTGCGCGGCGTGCCCTGTTTCGTGTGCGATGGGAGCGGGGTGCGCATGTACTCCAGCACGGCGACGTGGCGCGGTGGCATGGGCGGCTCGGCCATGACGGTGGACGTGTGCGATCGGTGTTGGGGCAGCGGCGACGCCGAGCGTTCGTTCGTGAACCTGCGCAAGATGCGCGACGATGAGGAGCGCCGCGTTGCCGAGCGCGCGGTCACGCTGCTCATGGACCGTGCGGGCTCGCGGCTCGGTAGTGCGCGTGAAGCCGTGCTTACGCTTGCCGCCGAGATCGACCGCCTGTGCGGTGGACGCAAGTCGCGGCCTGAATTCTTCCGCGCGGTCGCTGCGTCGCTGGCAAAGACGCTGCGCCTCGGCGTGGAGCGTGGCGACGAGGAGCGCGCCGCACGCGCCAAGGGTGGCGGCGATGGCTGACCGATGCGCCACCCCGAC
>ERZ650304.271-NODE-271-length-31543-cov-10.034267_pt1 | contig 31543 bp, 48 predicted proteins | sample MGYA00376240_ERZ650304 | MGnify/ENA primary metagenome ERZ650304 (study PRJEB26733, sample SAMN07839271) | wastewater metagenome | biome: small river; feature: stream; material: water | place: USA: North Carolina | collected 2016-03-01 ... | reverse complement strand
CTTCCGATCTGGCTACGTCCAGAATTACCGGCGCTTTTCCCGGTTACCGACGCACCGCGGCATCCGTGGCCCCGTTCCGACCTCGCCAGACCCTCGCTCCCACCGCGCGCGAGGCATCGGACACCCTCGGGCCAAGTCGTGTCAAGTCGACACTATGGGTCCGGCTCACAGGATGACCAAATCGTGACACAAACGCGGTCGATTCCTCCGACGCAACGGACACCGCTCCGTTCGAACGGACGAAAGTGCGCCAACATGTCACGCCGCTGCGCCTTTCGGGCACACCGGCCGCTTTCCATGCTACTGGTGGTGTGTCCGGCACACGAACACGCTACCGGACGCGCCCGGGCCACCCGCGAATCACGAGGCCGACCGATGAGCGACGACCCGACCCTCTGCGGCTGCGGCCACCACGTCACCGACCACCATGCGTCGTGGGTTCGCGGCTACGAGCCGGTCGGCGAGGTCCCGCTCCGGTGCTCGCGGTGCGACTGCGGCAAGCGCAGCTCGCCTGCGATCGCCACCGACCCGCTTGTCGCGGCGCTGTCTGCGGCGGCCGGCGGCCTGCCGCCCGTCAATGGGCACGCTCCGCTCGCCGTCGACGTGATGCGTGCGAGCCGGAGGAAGCGGGACGCCGAAGCCCGCCTCTCGGCCGTCCTCGCCGCGGCTCGGACAGTCTGCGAAGTCTCCGCGACCATCGGCTTCGACGATGGCGCGGGTCGCGGCGCTCCGGAACCGGAAGAAGTCACCACCCTCCGTCGTGCCCTCGCCGCCGCGGACGGTGCCGCGTGAGCGCCACCGACCCGCTCGTCGCCACCTTCGAACATGCCGTCTACGACCTCGGCAACGCCGACCAGAACGGCCCGACCGCGGCCGATGTCCTGCGATGCGGTCGCGACATGCGAGCCAAGCGCGCCCGTCTCTCGGCCGTCCTCGCCGCGGCCCGGGCGGTCGATGCCACTCATGGCCATGGCGGATCCGTCATCGATGCCGCAGTCGCCCTGGCCGGCGCATTGCGCGCCCTCCGTGACGCCCTCGCCGCCGCGGACGGTGCCGCGTGACCACGATCCGCGTCAACCTCGACCGCCCCGGCGGCTTCCCGGTCGGCTGCGAGGGGTGCCCGCTGGCGCACACCGACGACAGCCTAGACCGCTGGTCGTGCAGCGCGATCGTCGACGAGCAGGACGGCCGTCGGTTCTACCGCGTCATCCCCGACGCCATCTACGCGCCCGCGCCCGCATGGTGCCCGCTGCGGTCGGGGCCGGTCACGGTGGAGGCGGCGACGTGACCACCCTCGACCGCTACCTCGCGCTCGCCGAGGCCAAAGCTCGCGACGGCGCGGCCCGGCTGACCGCGCACCGGCTGAAGTACGGCTACGAGCCGCGATGGGAGATGGACCCCGCGACGCTCGACGTGCGCATCCTCGACTGCTCGCTGCCGATGGGCCGGTGCCCGCCGCAACCACCGCGTCGGCCGGTGGTCAACGCGATCCAGCAGGCCATCGACGCCGCGAAGGCCGAGCGATGAGCGCCATCGCTCGCTACCTGCGCGCCGGCGCCTTCCTCGCGTGGATCGCGATGCTGTTCGTGGTGTTGGTCGTCCTTGCGTCGTGGGAGACCGTGACCGGATGGGTCAAGCGGCCGTGACCACCCTCGCCGACCTCCCCGCCCGGGCCGCCGCGCTCATCACGCCCGATCCGCTCTACGGCTGCTGGCTCTGGGCCGAGGCCAAGCGCGACCGCCACGGCTACGGGACCTACTGGACGACCGGCGGAGCGCGGCAGGCGCACCGCTTCGTGTACGAGACCCTGGTCGGCCCCGTCCCCGCCGGCCTCGTGCTCGACCACCTGTGCCGGCGCCGCGCGTGCGTCCGGCCGGCGCACCTCGAGCCGACCACGGGCGCGGAGAACGACCGGCGACGCTCGGCCCGCTACCGCGCGCGGATGGCCAAGTGCCGCAACGGCCACTCGCTCGCGACGTGCATCACGACCCCGGAGGGCGGACGAGTCTGCCGGACGTGTGCGGGGCCCGAGGCCGAAGATGCGGCGGAACGGTGGGCAAGCGTGTGGATGCCCAACGACCGCCCGTTCGCCGGCATCGATCGCGGCGTCGCGCCGAACCTGCTTGGCGGCAAGGTCGCAGGCCCGCCGCCGCCCGGCGCGTTGGTCGCGCTCATCGAACGCGAGGCCCGCGCCCTCGCCGCCAAGAACGACGAGGATCGCGAGGATCGCGACCCCGGCGACGAGGACGTGCGGCCGTGACCCCACCCGCCCCGCCCCGCCGCCCGGGTCGTCCACCGAACCCGCCGCCCGCCCCCGCGACCGACGTGGACGTGGCCGCGCGACTCGACGCCATCATCGAACGCGGCATCGGCGCGATCGAGACCGAGATGGACGTGATGCTCGAGCCGTTGCCCGGCGGCGGCGTCGGCCATGACGCGGTCGATCGGGTCGTGGAGCTGACCGAGAAGGCCGCCACGATCTCGGGCCACGTCCGCCGCAACCGCGCCGAGGCCGCCCGCCGCAAGCTGACCCTGCCGATGATCGAGAAGGCCATCGCCGACCTGACGCCCGACGAGCGCGCCCACCTGCGCGACCGGCTGAGCAACGAAGGCAGCGGAAGGAACGTGCTCGGATGACCAACCACCAAGCGTGGGTTCTGGACACGACGCTCGCCGATCGGCGACTGCGCGCCGACGAAGAGGTCTACCGCGTCGACTGCGCGGACGGCCTCGCTTCGGCGAGCCGACGATGGCGCGAGGCCCACGCGCGCTACCGGGCCGCCGTCCTCGACTCGTTCTGGCGCAACGTGGCCCCGATCGTCCCGGGTATGGTCGTCCCCCATGCGGTGGCCGAGTGCATCGCAGACGAGTGGGACATGCAGACGCGGTGGCACGAGGACGCGAGGATGGGCAACCCATGAACGCCGACCACACCGCCCCGCGCCGCCGCCGTGGTCGCGCCGAGCCCCCGACCGAGGCCGAGATCCTCGCCGTCCCGTCGCGGCTCGAGGCCGTCATCGCCAACGCCGTCACCGCGATCGAGGGCGGCATGGACGAGCTGACCGCGATGGCGCCGGTCGACCCCGAGAACCTGGCCAAGATCGTCGAGCTAGCCGAGAAGTCGAGCGAGATCTTGGGCCGCGTCAACCGGGCCCGCGACGCGGCGACCCGCCGCAAGCCGACCCTGCCGATGATCGAGAAGTTCGTCGCCGACCTCGCCCCCGACGAGCGCGCGACGCTGCTGGACCGGCTCGGGTCGTCGGCGGGCGAACGGAACGTGCTGTCGTGAGCGGCTACAAGCTGACCCTCCGAGGCGACCCGCGGGCGGCGCGTGAGTACGCCTGCCCCGAGCACGGCCCGTTCGAGCTCGTCGTCGACCTCGCGACCTCGCGCGACCCGCGACCCTGCCCCGTGTGCGGCGCCGCGTCGGACCGCACGCTCGAGGCGAACATCGTCGCCCGCGTCGACCCGCTGTCGTGGATCCGCGGCAAGTCCGAGAAGCCCGACCACCCGATGGCGCCGCAGACCGAGCTGCTTGCCGAGGGGATGCCGATGAAGGAGTACCGGGCGATGCGTCGCAAGAAGTGGAGGGCGTGGGACTACAAGCGGGCCAAGGACAAGGGCCTGATCCCGACGAAGGCGATCAGCGTCGGCAAAGGGGCCGACTAATGGACTCCCGCTTCGCCTCGGTCGTCCCCGACAACGATCCGCGCTACCCCGGCATGATCGTCGCGACGATCCGCGAGCTGCGCGACCTCGCCGCCTTCCCGATCGGCGCGCAGCACACGCACGACGGCGTGGCGATGAAGGTCGTCGGCCGCGACCCGAACGTCGGGACGGTCCGCCTGCGCCCGATCCCCGGCGCCCCGCCGCGACCGTCGGGTCCCGTCCATCTCGCGATGGGGTTCGCCGACGACGAGCGGACGTGCGCCGGCGAGGGCGGCGCGTTGACCACGAACATCGGCGAGGTCGAGTGCGCCGCGTGCCTAGCCACCGCGCTCGCCGAGGCCGAACGGCTCGCCGCCGAGTACACCGCGCGCCTCGCCGCGCTGAAGGGACCCGCGTGAGCAACGACCCCGGCAACGACGGCCGCAGCGCGAGGCAGAAGGCGATCGACCTGCTCTTGGAGTGCGTCATGCCCGCGCACGGCGACCGCGACAACTCCGCCAAGATCGGCCACGCCCGCCGGTGTCTGGATATCGCGATCAGCGACGAGATCGAGGCCATCAACGCTGATGCCTGGATCACGGTCAACGACGATGACGGGCAGAACCCGAGCGCGGAGGCCATCTTCGACGAGCGGGTCAAGCGCGACAACCTGCTGCGCCGCCACCGCCTGTGGCTGGATCTTCAGCGCGAGTTCGGCGAGGGCGAGGTGAACCCGTGAAGCTCGCCATCCGCCCCCTTGCCCCGTGCGGCCCCGGCTGCGCGCACGCCGCGACCCCGGCCGATCCGCCCGCGCCGTGTGACCTCGCGTTCGTCGCCGCGTCGTGGTCGGGCGCGTGGCATCAGCCGCCCGAGGCGTCGCTCGTGACGACCGTCGCGTGGCGCGCCGCCGTGTGGGCGTCGGTGCCGGCGATCGTCGCGCGCCCGGACGTCCGCGTGCTCGTCGCGGCCGACGGCGACGCCGCCGACCATGTGGCCGACCTCTTCGGCTGGCTGGCCTGGAGCGAACGCCCCGGTACCGCCCCGGCCGTCCTGTTCTGCTACGTGAAGTCCGCCTACCGCTTCGACCCGCACACCCGCACCGGCCCCGGCATCGCCCGGCGGCTGTTCGAGCGCGCCCGCATCGACCCGCGCGCGGCATTCGCCTACGTCTGCCTCACCGGCCACGCCCGGCGCCTCCGCGACGCCGGCAAGCTGCCGCACGCCAAGTGGCGCCCGGACCTCGGTCGCCCCGCCCACGAAAGGACCCCCCATGGCCAGCCCCGCCCCGACCGCACCGCCTGACCCCAAGGCGACGAACCTCGTCCTGTACAAGTCGATCCAGTTCCTCCCCGGGATCAACTTCGACGTGGGGCCGGGGCTCACCCACACGAACGCGGCGTCCTCGCAGGAGCCGAGCAAGGCGGCGTTCCGGCGCATCTTCTTCGATGCCCGCGCGCAGCGGTTCGTCGTGATGAGCTTCGCCGCGGGCCCCGACCTGAGCCGCGCGCCGACGGTGGTCAAGGAGTTCCCGGCCGCGATCTGCATCTCGGAGCGTGCGCTGTGAGCGGCGGCGGCAAGAACCCGCTCGTCGGCGTCCGCGCGTCTATCTACGAGCGCCGCGGCAAGGACGAGACCTTCCTGATGACGGTCGAGATCCTGGACGTGAACCCCGGCCGGCTGTGGGCACAGGTCGTCGTCGTGCCGAAGCCGCCGAGCAGCCTGATCGTCGCGACCAACGAGCAGCCCCGCCACCGCATCGGCGATCTCGTCGAGGTCCAGACCGGCGCGGCCTGGCGGATCTCGCTGACCGAGCACCCCGAGGCGCCATGACCGACCCCGCCGACCGGGCCGCGTTCTTCGCGTTCGTCGCCTCGCGCCAGATGGACGAGCGGCGCCGCGACATCGCCACGATCGACGCGGTGCTCGCGTGGGCGCGCGACCCGATCCCGGACGTCGAGTCGCCCGAGGCATTCGACCTGCGCGCGAACATCCTGCGAATGGGCGCGGTGAACGCGGGGCACCCGTGAGCGGCGGCGAGATCGACGCCGGCACGCACTGTCCGACGTGCGGGATGCCGTTCGTGCGCCACGACGAGACGATCTCGACGTGCCTCGGTAGCTACTCGCCGCCGGGCCACGACCACGACCCGAACGCCGCGATGCGCGCCTACTACTGCGAGAACGACCACATGACCGGCCTTGCCGTCGCGAGCCGGTGCAGCGCGGCCGGCTGTGACTACCGCGGCGTCCGCCACAACCGCCCCGGGATCAAGTTCATCGAGGCGTGGCCCGACATCGACTAGGCACTTGAACCCGGCGCGACTTCCGCGCATCGTGTAGACCACGCACTAACGCCGCCCCGCTCGCGAATCACGTAGGGGCCCGAAGCCGGCAACGGCTGCGACCCTACGTGACCCGAGCCCTACCCAACCCGCAAGCCCCGTGGTCCGCCGAGAAGGCGGGCCGCCGCGTCTACACGCGTGACGGGGCGTGGGGCGATGACGCCGTGCGCCGGCTCATCGCGGACTGCCACCCCAAGCAGCGCGACGCGGCCACCGACCCGTCGGCGCTCGTGTCGGCCTGCATCCCCCGTGGCGGCGGCAAGACGACGACGTTCATGGTGCGCGCGATCGACACGCTGACGTCGCGGCCCGAGGCGTACGTCCCGTACATCGCGACGACCAAGGGCCACGCCACCAACATCCTGTGGCGGAAGGTGAAGCGGGCGATGGAGGCGGTCCAGATCGAGTACCGCCCGTACGAGGTCGACAAGATGATCGTCCTCACGAAGAACGGGGCGATCCTGAAGCTCGCCGGCGCCGACGACGACGCCGAGGTCGACAAGCTCCGCGGCTTCCGGATCGACGGCCTCGGCATCGACGAGGCGGCCTATCACTCGGCCAAGCGGCTCGCGTACATCATCGACGAGGCGGTCGGCCCGCGCCTCCGCGGGTGGGTGTTCCTGATCGGATCGCCGGGCCGCGACCCGTCCGGGCTGTTCTACGACGTGACCGTGCCGGGCGGGCCGCTCCATCGCCCGTACGCCGACCGCGATGCGCCCGAGTACGCGGACTGGAGCGGTTGGAGCTCGCACGCCTGGACGCTCAAGGAGGCGTCGGCGTGGGCGCAGGCACAGGGGCCGCGCCTCGCCGACAGTGAGTTGACCGGTGCGTGGGCCGAGGCGCAGCGGAAGAAGGCCGCGAACCAGTGGGGCGACGACAACCCGAAGTGGCGGCGGGAGTACCTCGGCGAGTGGGCCAAGGACGACACGAACAACATGTACAAGTACCGCGCCACCCTCACGGGCGAGGACGCGGTCACGGCGAAGGTCAAGGACGGCGCCGACTGGAACCGTTGGGACCCGCCGCGCGTCGGCCCGCTCCAGGTCGCGAAGCTGCCGGCCGATCGAGCGGACTGGCTGTGGGTCATCTCGCTCGACCGCGGCCACGCCGACGAGTTCGCGATCAACGGGTTCGCGTTCTCGCCGACCGACCCGCTCAAGCGGATCTTCCACGTCCTCTGCTACGAGCGGAAGCGGCTGTACGCGCGGCAGGTCGCGTGCCTGCTCTTGGGGACGCGCGAGAAGGCTAGCCCGGACCGCGTCATCGCCGCCAACGACGACGCCTCGGCGCCCGAACCCTGCGACCCGAACACGCCCGAGGCGCTGAGCCCCTACGGCCTGCTCGGGTGGCCGATCGGCGGCGTGTGCGACTCGGACATGACGCTGATCGACGAGCTGCAGAAGGTCTACGGGATCCGGTGCGTGCAAGCCAAGCGGCAACGCGAGGAGAAGCACGGCGCGATCGAACTGCTGAACGGTGACCTCGTCGACGGCCGCTTCAAGGCGATGAAGGACTCGCCGCTCGAGGCGCAGATGCTGTCGCTCCAGTGGTTGACCGACGAGTTCGGCCAGTTGCGCGAGCCGAAGGGCAAGCCCGACCACTCGGCGGACACGGCCTGCTACGGGCGGAAGCTCATCGCCCACCTGTTCGAGTCGGGCGCGGTCGGTGCGAAGCCCCCGCCCACGTCGACGCCGGCCACCCGCGGCGCCGCACGCCCCGACGCCGGCCCGCCCCCGGCCGCCGCGCAACCCGAGTGGATGGCCGCGCTCGCGGACCCGCCCGATCAGGAGGACTCATGGTGACGCAGCCCGTATCCCTCGCCGACATCCTACAGGCCATCATCGACAAGGCCCCGGGGCTGCGCGCCGCCGGCGTCACGTCCGTCGGCGGCGAGGTCCCGTTCACGCTCGCGCCGGCCGTCCCGCGCGAGGACAAGCCCGCTCGCGCCGACGCCGACATCGGCGACGTCCGCGACTTCATCGGCGAGCACGCGCGCCACGGCCGGGAGGATGCGTCGTGATCGACGATCCCGATCGCCCGATCGGCCTGTGGTGGAGCGCCGAGGCCGGCAAGGTTCACGAGGTCGTGCTGCCGTACGTTCGCACCGTCGAGCGGCGGCAGTCGGACTACTTCGACCGCTTCCTGATGTACGAGGCCCACTACGACCCGAACGGGCCGGCGGCCGAGTGGAGCAGCGAGACGTACCTGAAGCGGCTCCGCGGCATCAAGGAGAACGTCATCGCGATCTGCGTCGACACCGTGCGCGCGCAGATCGCCGCGACCGACGTGCAGGCGCAGTTCATGACCGACGGCGGCGACTGGTCGGCGCAGCGCCGCGCGAAGCTGATGGAGAAGTACGCCGAGCAGCAAGGCAAGCTGACCAAGACCGGCGAGGCGGTGCGGGCCGCGTTCTTCGCCTGCACGAAGAAGGGCACCGGCCTCGTCCGGGTCTACGCCGACCAGGACAAGCAGCTCCGGGTCGAGCCGGTGATGGTCGACAACATCATCGTCGATGACCGCGAGTGCTCGAATGGGTCGCCGCCGCGCCAGCTTCACTACCGCCAAGCCGACTTCGACTGCGACGCGCTGTGCCAGCAGTTCCCCGACAAGAAGCGCGAGATCATGCGCGCCCGCGGGGCCACGTCGAACGGGTGGCGGCGCGCCCGGGCCGGCTACGGCGACACGCGGAACGACGTGCTCGTGGTCGAGTCGTGGCGCCTGCCGATGGGCGTGTTCGGCACGCCGCGCTACGTCCCCGGCCGACACGTCATCACCTGCGAGGGCGCCGACCTGTTCGACGAGGAGTGGCACAAGCCCCACTTCGGCATGGCCATCGTCCGCTACTTCGAGCGCGAGGGGAGCTGGTACGGCGGCGGCCTCGTCGAGCGCGTGATCGGCTACCAGCGCGTCCTCGACCGGCGCCGGTCGCAGCAGGACCGCCAGCTCGACTACGCCGTGCCGACGTGGTTCGTGTCGTGGGTCGACGCGAACGTGCGGATCCAGACGACGCAGGCCGGGAACATCGTCGCGATCAAGGGGGACAAGCCGACGGCCGTCGTGCCGCAGGTCATCGGCCCCGAGATCATGAACCAGATCAACGACGCGCGGGCCGGCGCCATCGCCGAGGTCGGCCTCTCCGACATGGCGACCCGCGGCACGAAGCCGGCCGGGCTCGAGTCGGGCGCGTCGCTCCGCGAGTTCCGCGATCAGGGCGGACAGCGGTTCGCGATGCCCGAGAAGGCGTTTGAGCAGTTGTGGCTCGATGTGGTCATGCTGGAGATGGAGGTCTGCAAGGATCTCGGCGCCGACGCGCCCGAGCTGAGCCGGCAGACGCGGTTCGGCCCGACGTTGGTGCCGTGGGGCGACATCGAGATCAGCGACGTCCGCGTCCAGATCGCCGCCGCCGCCACGCTCAACCGGACGCCGGCGGGCCGCAAGCAAACCGTGCTCGAGATGGCGCAGGCCGGCGCGATCAACCTGGAGGAGACGCGCCGCCTCTATGGCCACCCCGACCTCGAGCAGACGATCAGCATGTACACGGCCTCGATCGAGGCCATCGAGCACGACTTGGAGGCGATCGAGGAGGGCTACCAGGTCATCCCCGATCCGGCACTGAACCTCGACATGGCGCAGGCCCTGGCGCAGAGCCGGATGCTCGTCGACCGCGAGCTCGGCGCCCCCGAGGACGTGCTCGAGGCGTTGCGCACCTACTACGTGCAGGCCGCCGACTTCCTGACCCGCGCGCAGGTCCCCGCCCCCGCCCCGATGACCGCCGGCGCTACGCCGCTGCCGCCCGTCGACCTCGCGATGCCCACCGGCGAGCCCATCCCCGGCCCGCCCATGACCGATCCCCAACAGGTCCCGTCCGCGGGGCCGCCCACCATGATCGCCGCCGGCCCCGCCGCGGCCTGAAGGATGCCCATGCAGACCTCGCAGAACGCCCCCGCCGCCGCGCCACCCGCCAAGGCCCCGTCCCCGCGCGACCTGTTCGTCGCCGACATGGCCGCCATGCGCGCCCCCGCCGAGGCCAAGCCCGCCGCCAAGGAGCCCGCCCCGAGCGAGGACGACGTCCCGGTCGATCCGCTCGCGCTCGCGGACGGTGGCGACCCCGAGGCGGACGACGCCGAGGCCACCGCCGCGGCCGTGCTCGCCGCGGCCAAGGACGCGCCGGCCCCGGCCAAGGAGGAAGCCCTCGACCCCGCGCAGGCGAAGCGGATGGAAGCCGCGCAGCGTGAGGAGCGCCGCCGCAAGGCCGAGCGCGACGCCATCCGGGCCGAGCAAGCCGCCGCGCTGGCCAAGATCGAGGAGGAGCGCGGATCGATCGCCGCCGAGCGCAAGGCGGCCGAGGAGTTCAAGGCGCTCAAGGCGAAGGCGAAGGCGAACCCGCTCGCCGCGATCGAGATGCTGCGCGAGTTGGGCTACGACGACGAGGCGTTCGTCGCCGTGTCGCACGCCGCGTGGGCCGAGACGCCGAAGGGTCGCGAGGACCCGCGGCACAAGGAGACGGCCGCGAAGCTCGCCCGCGAGCGCGAGGTCGGCGGCGGCCTCGCCGAGCTGCAGAAGAAGTATGACGCCCTCGAGAAGCGGCTCGAGGAGCGCGACAAGCACGCCGCGACCGAGCGGGCGGTCAACGGCTACCTCGACGCCGCGATGGAGGTCGCCGCGACCGGCAAGGTCACCGAGATCGACGACGAGGGCAACGAGATCGTCGCCGCCACCGTCGAGGCGCCGATCTTCAAGCGGTGGATGAAATCCGACAAGGCCGCGGCTCGGGCGCAGGTGATGGCGGTCGCCGACGAGCTGGCCGGCAAGGCGCAGCGCGAGCGCGAGCCGATGCCGACGCCCGCCGAAGTGCTCGCCGAGGTCGAGCGCCGCGAGCGGATCGCGCTCAAGAAGCGCGGCCTCGACCCGGCCAAGCTGTTCACCGAGGCGGCGCCCGCGCCGGCGAAGAAGCCGACCCCACCGCCTCCGGGCAGGACGCTCGAGCGTGCTGGCGCCGCCCCTGCGCCGACCAAGAAGAAGCTGACCGAGGAGGAGATCCGCGCCGACTTCATCCGGCAGCGCGCGAGCGGCAAGTTCGACGACGAGTGATCGATCGCGTCACTTTGCGTTTGCATTCACGCGCTGTTCGTGTACGTTCGACACCAGTAGCGAAGACATCGATTCGTCCCCGCCCGAGAACCACGTAGGGGGCTGAAGCCGGCAACGGCATCAACCCACCTACGCGCGCGCCGACCGGCGCCGCACTCGAGGCGAACATGTCTTCTGGGTCGAACCTGACCAGCGTCGCGCAGATCTACAAGCGCAAGTACTCCGACGACGAGATCGGCGATCAGGTGATGCGCGAGCATCCCCTGTACCAGCGCATCCGCAAGATCGGCGGCTTCACCGGCGACAGCGGCGGCAAGGCGTACCTGATCAAGACGGGCAACCCGCAGGGCGTCAGTTCGACGCTCGCCGCGGCGCAGGCGTCCGTCTCGGGCAGCGCGGGCAAGCAGCCCAAGGCCGTCCGCACCGTCAAGTTCGGCGTCATCACGCTGAGCGCCGAGGCCATGATGGCGTGCGAGGGCGACGGCGCCTTCTACGACCTCGTGACCGGCGAGACCGACGGCATCATCGAGGAGTACGGCGACTCGTGCGCCTTCGACCTCTACCGCGACGGCACCGGCGCCCGCGGGCGCGTGTCGTCGATCAACGGCCAGGTGCTCACCCTGACGAACGCGGACGACGTCCGCAACTTCAAGGAGGGCATGACCATCGTCGGCGACAACAGCTCGTCCGGCGCGTCGCCGAACCCCGGCTCGGCGTCGGTCGACAGCATCGACGAGGACTCGGGCACCATCACGCTCGAGGCCGGCGGCGTCGCGGCGGCGAACATCCTCGCCAGCGACTACCTGTTCCGCAACGGCGACGGCGGCGCGTGCGTCGAGGGCATCGCGCTCTGCACGCCGCTGACCGCGCCGACCGCCGGCGACTCGTTCCGCGGCATCGACCGCTCGTCGAACGTGCGGCGCCTCGCCGGCGTCCGCATCAGCGACACCGGCAACACCATCGAGTACAACATCGGCCGCGCCGCGGTCGCGGCCAAGCAGATCGGGCGGGCGCAGGACGAGTTCTACCTGAACCCGATCAACTTCTTCGCGATCCAGCAGCGGCAGAACGCGAAGATCGAGTACGACGGCGGCGGCGACATCACCGCCGGCGTCCAGTCGATCCAGATCCCGACCGCGGCCGGGATGCTGAGGCTCGTGAGCGACGCCGACTGCCCCACCAACCGGGGCTACGGGATGCTCATGAAGGAGCACTACATCTGGCACATGGGCGAGTTCCCCCATGTGGTCCGCGACGACGGGAAGCCGTCGATGCGCCAGATCGCCGACGACGGCATCGAGATCCGCATCCGCGGGTGGTGGAACTACATCCAGCGCCGCCCCGGCAACTTCTCCGTCATCGCCATCTGACCAACCCCGCACAGGACCAAGGACCAAGACCATGCCGATCAACTACGAGAGCGTCCGTCCCTACGGGGTCGCGGCCACCGACACCCTCCCGACCCCGGCCGCCGATGGCGGGCTGATGCAGCTGCGCACCGACCGCTACGGCGCCCTCGCGCCGAGCATCCCGGTGCGCCACGCCCTCGCCCGCGAGGGCTCGTACTACTCGTTCTTCAACGCCACGCTCGACGTGGCGACCACCGAGGCGGGCCACGCCGCGCCCGTGCTCGCCGACATCGACGCGACGCTGGTCAAGGCGGCGATCTTCTTCCGCAACATCTCCAGCTCGACGACCAAGGGGTGGCACCTCGACTGGCTCAAGCTCCACGTCAAGACCGCCGGCGCCACCGGCTCGTCGATCCTGTACCACGCGCAGGTCGGCACCACGACCCGGCTCAGCACGGGCGGCGTGGCGCTGACGGTCACCCAGCCGAACATGGGTGCGGCCAACGACGCCTCGTCGCTGCTGACCGCGCAGACCGGCCCGATCGTCATCACCGCCGAGAACGCGACCACCCGCAACGTCATGCAGGGCCTCATCCGCGACGGCATCGAGGTCGCGGGCGACACCAAGACCTTCATCTTCGGCGCCGAGCCGCTGGGCACGTCGAACGGCGAGCTGGCGGCCGGCACCCACGACATCATCCACATGCCGCCCGTGTTCCTGCCCTCGGGCGCCGAGTTCATCCTCGGGCTCGCGCAGGTCGGCCAGAACGCCCCGGGCGTCTACGGCGTGTCCGGCGGCATGTACTACCGCTGATCGCCGGCTCCAGGAGGACACCATGAGCCAGGACGCATACGACCCCCGCCTGAGCGAGCCGTCGATCTACACGACCAAGCTTCGCATCCTCGGCACGGGCGCCGGCGACCCAACCGAGGTCTACGGCGCCGACATCAGCGTGACGTGGGTCGCCACCGGCCGCTACCTGCTGACGTGGGCGGCCAACCCGTTCACGTTCGCCGGCATCAGCGGGTGGAGTCTCCAGGCCACCACGCAGGCGAACGTGAAGGGCTGCACCGTGACGCACGGCGCGTTCAACACCTCGGCGTACACGCTCGAGGTCGACGTGTGGAGCGCGGCCGAGGCCGCCCGGGACCTCGCCGCGGCCGAGTGGCTGACGCTCGCGATCGACTTCCAGCGCCTCGGCGGCTGATCCCCCCCCCTGCCCCGCACGGGGCCACTGCGGGATGGAGCAGCCAGGTAGCTCGTCGGGTTCATGACCCGAAGATCGGCGGTTCAAATCCGCCTCCCGCTTCCAACCTCAACCTCGGAGCGTCCGAATGCGCAGCGTGACGGTCGCGAACCTCATCACCCGCAGCAAGCAGCGCGCGGACCTCGAGGGCGACGACCACGTCTCGGACAGCGAGTGGCAAACGCTGCTCTCCGAGATGGTGGGCGAGTTGCACGAGCTCGCCGACGACGCCGGCCTCCGCTACCACGAGACCAAGGTGACCATCACGGCCACCGGCGCCACGTCGTACACGCTGCCGACCGACCACCTCGCGACGATCCGGATCAGCCAGGTCGACGCCAACGGCCGCAACCCGCGCAAGCTCCACGAGGTCCAGATCGCCGACAACGAGCACCCGCTGCTCGGCACGACCGGCCCGGCCGAGGAGTTCGCGATCATCGGGCAGACGATCGAGTTCTACCCGAACCCCTCAAGCGGGTCGTTCATCCACCGCTACGTCCCGCAGCCCGTCGACATCGGCGCGGTCGCCACCTCGACGACCGTCGACGTGATCTGCCCGTCCGGCGAGGCGTTCGTGATCGAGGGCCTGGCGGTCAAGGCGCTGCGCAAGAGCGAGACGGACGCGCAACCGTTCATGATCGAGCGCGACCGGGCGGGCGAGCGGACGAAGACGTGGTGCATGAGCCGCAGCCTCGTCACCCCGCGCCGGATGGTCGCCGTCGATGACCGCTTCGACCGCGACGACCGCGACCGCGAGGGTAGCTACCGGGTGAGCCGCCCGTGACCCGCACCGGCACGCCCGGGGTGCGCCCGGCCCTCGCGCCGCGGCTCGACGATCGCAAGGTCGACCGGGTGGCGCGCGACCACGCGCGGCGCATCGACAGCCTCGGCAACCTGCCGGCCGCCGGGATGCGCGTGATCCGGGACGTGGAGCTTGCCGACGGCGTGGAGACCCCGATCGCCCACGGCCTCGGCCGGCGCGCGACCTACGTCCGCGAGTCGTCGCCCCGCGGCGCCGTGGCGACCGGCCGGATCGAGGAGGTCCGCACGAGCGACTACGACGCGGACAAGTTCGTCGTCCTCAAGGCGTCGGGCTGGGGCGCCGCCGTCACCATCGACGTGCAGGTGATGTGATGGCGCGGCTACTGGAACGCGCGCAGGCGCCACGTCGTCAGCGTCGGGCTGTTCAGCGCGATCGTCCACGAGACCTCGGCCTCGAGCCCGGTCAACTGGCCGCCCCGCGGACACAGCCGGTAGGCGCGCCGCCAGCGGTCGGCGTCCTGATGCTCGGGCACGGCGAAGCACCCGCCGGCCTCGACGGTGGCGATGTGCTGCTCGCCGCCCGGGCTGCCCAGGTACGTGAGCACGTTGCCGGCGATCTCGAGGGCCGTGGTCGTGGTCAGCGCGGGGGCGGATCCGATGCCGCCACCGGCCCATTCGATCGCCCACGTCTCGGGGCCGGCGTCAACGCTCGGCGTCGCGCCATCATCGCCGCACGCCGCGAGCAGCATCAGGCAGGTCAACAGGGCACGCATGGCCCGAGTCTACCCCGCCCCGCCCTGGCAGGGTGTGGCATCGCCCGGCAGGTGGCGCGATGACGACCTACGTCACCTCCGACCCGCGGTCGTCCGGCCTCGCCGCGGTCGTGGGCTCGAGCGTGCTCTACGTGCCCGCCATCGGCCCGACGGCCGGCGTGGCGACGCAGCTCTACAAGTACGCCACCGGCGACACGGACTGGTGCACCCTGCTCGCGGGCGCCGGCGCGACCCCGGTCACCGCCGACCCGCGCACGGCCGGACGCGCCGGCCCTGTCGATGCGCGCGTCCTCTACGTAACCGGCGGCGAGGGAACGCTGCTCTACAAGTACGGCACGAGCGACACCGCGTGGTGCGAGTGCTCGGCACTGCCTGCGACCGTGGCCTACGTGGACGCCGCGGTGGCGGCGGGCGGTGGCAGCGGACCGGGCGGCATCGACGACACGCTCGCGCTCGGGAGCCTGCTGTGAACCTGACCGCGACGACCCACACGCTCGAGCTGGTCACGTCGTCGACCTCGGCCATCGCGTGGTCGATGAGCGGGGCGATCATCGACAAGACCTCGGCGACCGCCTACACCCCGCTCTCCGGGGCCGGCACGGTGTCGTCGGCGACGGACACGACGATCGCCGCCGCACCCTCGGGTGCGTCGGTCTACCACGCGATCACGAGCATCGCCGCCCGGAACACCGGCGGCGCATCGAACACGGTCACGGTTCAGAAGGACGTCGGCGGGACCGAGTACCCGATCGCGTCGGCGGTCCTGCTCCCCGGCGAGGCGCTGATCTACGAGGACGGGTCGGGCTGGGACGCGTACGCCGCGACGGGCGAGCGCAAGACGTCGGGCCGCGACGGCGCGGCGGGCGCCGCCGGTGCGCCCGGCGTCGGCACGACCGGCACGGCAACGCTCGACTTCGGCGGGTACCCGGGCGACACCGACGCGTCGGTGACGGTCACCGGTCAGGCCGACATCGTCGCGGACTCGGTCGTGGAGGCGTGGCTGCGGCTCGCGGACACGACGGACCACACGGCCGACGAGCACCGCGTCGAGGAGATCGCGATCAGCGCGGGCGACATCGTGGCCGGAGTGGGCTTCACGATCTACGGCCGGGCGACGAACAACCAACCGCAGCCGACCCCGTTGGCGTACCCGGTCCGCGTGCCCGGGCCGGGCGGTGGCCTGAACGCACAGCGGCGGAACAACACGGTCGACCGCGGCAACCTCATCGACGGGACCTGGACCGTGCAGTGGCGATGGAGCTAGCAACATGGCGATCAAGATCCAAGGTAACGGCGGCACGACCGCCGACGTGGACGGCACCAACTTCCGGGCGCTGCGATCGGTCAACCGGCCGACGGACCACGGCACGGCCGGGGCGTACACCTACGGCGGGTTCACCGGCATTCTGCCGGCGGCGCTCGCGGGCAACAGCGAGATCTTCCAGTTCCGCTGGAACGAGGCCGCGCGCCTGTGCGTGATCAACGAGATCAAGCTCTCGGCGTGCGTGACCACGACGTTCTTCGCCGCCGGCGTGCCGGTGCAGATCGATCTTTGCAAGGTCACGGGCTGGTCGGCGGCCGGATCGGGCGGCACGCGCCCGACGATCGCGGCGCTGATGAAGAAGCGCACGAGCATGCCCTCGAGCCTTGTCAACGCGAACGACATCGGCATCGCGACCACGGCGGCGCTCACCGTCGGCACCAAGACGATCGAGGCGACGAGCCTCGCGACCATCGTCGCGCCGGGTCCGATCACGGCCTCCCTCAACGGGCAGATCGTCGCGCCCGGGACCACGTTCTGGCAGTCCGAGGTGGGCGACGGCCAGCACCCGCTCGTGCTGGCCAACCAGGAGGGGTTCGTCATCCGGTCGGTCGCGGTGCCGGCGACCGGAACGTGGCAGGTCGCGATCACCGTCGATTGGACGGAGGTCGACGCCTACTAGCGTCGGGGCGCCCATGTCCCTCTCCGGTCTCGACTTCCAGCCCGTGTTCCTGCCGTTCGCGGCGGGCCTTCAGACCAAGGCCCACGCGTTCGCGCTCGACCCGCCCGGCCTGACGGTCTGCAAGAACGCCGAGTTCGACGAGTCCGGCGCGTTGCGCCTGCGCAAGCCGTACGCGTCGATCGGGACGAACATCTACCCGAGCGGCACGCTGTCGAGCGTCCGCAAGCTGGCCGTCACGGGCAACGAGCTGCTGGCGTTCACGGCGACCGGCCTCTACGCGTGGTCCGAGACGCTGACCGCGTGGATCTCTCGCGGCGAGCATCTGGCCGTCGCGACGACCGAGACGGCCCTGTTCGGCAACACGAGCGATCAGGTGTTCGTCGACCGTGCCGAGCTCAGCGGCGTCGCCGTCTACGTGTGGACCGAGGTCCAGGCCGGCGCGACGCTGTGCTACGCCGCCGCGCGCGACACGGTGACGGGCGCCACCGTCATCGCCCCGACGAGCCTCGGCGGCGCAACAAGTCGCCCGCGCGCCATCGCGACCGACTCCGTGATCTTCGTGACGTGGGTCAGTGCCGGCATTGGCCTCAAGGCTGCGACCGTCAACCCGGCCGCCCCGGCCATCTCGGGCCTCGTCACGATCAACGCGTCGGAGGAGAACTACGACGCCGTCCGCCACCCGTCGGCCGATCAGATCGTCGTCGTCACGCGACCCACGCTCGGCACCAGCTACACGGTCGCCACGGTGACGACCGGCGGCACGGTGACGTCGTCGACCAAGGCGCGGACCGCCGATGGAGTCGTGGCGCTCGCGTGCGCGCCGTCCGGCGTCGACCGCGTGCAGGTCGTCCGCACCGACACGAGCGGCGGCACGGACTACGTCCTTGGCGACCTGCTCGTGCTGAGCACGCTCGCCGACGTGTACACCGGCCAGTCCATCGGCGACATCACCGCCACCACGCTCAACCAGATCGCCTGCGCGTTCCGGTCGACGACGGTAGGCGGGTTCTATCGCTGCTACGTGTTCTGGTCGGTCGCCGAGGCCGACGCGACCAACGACCTCGCGTCGTCGGGCGTCAAGACCAACTACGTCGACACGAACAACGCCGTCGGCACGGCCGGCACCCTCGTCTACCGCCAGGGCCTCGCCTCGCGGGCGTTCGACTACAACGGCCGCGTCTACGTGTGGACGGTGTTCGCCGCCGCCAACAACGCCGACGCGACGCCGATCGGCTTCGAGGTCCCGGTCCAGAGCAGTTGCTACCTCTACCGCGACGACACCGACTACACCGCCCGCGACGGCGACTACTTCGCCAAGGCCGCGTGGCTGCGCGCCGGCGGCTACGGCTACCACACCGGCCACCTCGCCGGCGTCGCGCTCGTGAGCGGGACGACGGGCTACGCGTGGGCCACGACCGAGCGCGGGTTCACCGACCTCGGCGGCTACTTCAGCACCGCGGGCTACGGCGGCCGGTCGCCACGGGACGTTCTGTTCACGTTCGACAGCGACGACGCGCGTCGCGTCGCGCAGGTCGGGCGGACGCTGTACGTGAGCGGCGGCCTGCTCTTGCAGTACGACGGCGAGGGGCTGACCGAGGTCGGCTTCGAGCAGTTCCCGTGGTTCATCCGGTGCGCGCAGGGCGGAGCCGGATCGATTGCGGCCGGCGACTACAGCTACAAGCTCAGCCTCCGGTGGGACAACGCGCGCGGCGAGACCGAGCGATCGACGACCGCCATCGGCCAGCGCCTCACGCTGGCGGCCAGCAAGCAGGCGACGTGGTGGGCCTCGCGGCTGCGCGTGACCAAGAAGCGCGGCACCCGGCGCGCGCCCGCCGTCGAGATGTGGCGCACGCGGGTCAACCCGACCAACGACTCGCCGTTCTACCTGACCACCTCGCGCGACCCGTCGGCGACCGGCGACAACGGCTACGTCGCCAACGACCCGGCGGCGACGCTCGGCGTGGCGGACCAGTCCGACGACTTCACCGACGCCGTGCTCATCACCAAGGAGCAGCACCCCGAGAACGGCGCTGTCCTGCCGCGGTTCGCGCCCCCGCCGGCGTCCATCCTCGTCGCCTCGGACGCCCGCCTGTTCCTCGCCGGCGTGCCCGGTGACGCGTCGGCGGTGTGGTACTCGCTCTTGCGCAACGAGGGCGAGATCGTCGGCTTCCACGGTGACCTCCGCTTCGCCCTGCCGGCGAGCGCGGGCCCGATCACCGGCCTGGCGCTCCAGGCCGAGACGTTGGTCGCGTTCACGGCGTCGGCGATCTACGTCATCCCCGGCGACGGCTTCGACAACACCGGCAACGGCAGCAACTACGGCCCGCCGCGGCTCATCTCGGCCGACCTCGGCGCGCTGTCGCACGACACCATCGCGCAGACGCCCGCCGGCCTCGTGTTCTGCTCGCGCAAGGGCTGGTACCGGCTGACGACGGGATGGGACCTCGAGTACATCGGCGCGCCGGTCGAGGGGTTCAACGGCGATACGTGGGTCGCGGCGCAGGTCGTCGAGGCGCAGCACCACGTCCGCCTCCTCTCGGCGTCGCGGATGCTTGCGTGGGACTACCTCGTCGGGCAGTGGTCCGAGTGGACCGAGACGGGCGGGCGCGACCTCGCGACGTGGCGCGGGTCGGCGATGCTCCTCGACAGCGCGCCCAAGAAGCAGGCGACGACGTTCGCCGCGGCGACGTATGACCTCGACGTGGAGACGGCGTGGATCAAGGTCGGCGGCCCGCAGGGGTTCGCGCGCATCCGCCGGATGATGGTCCTCGGCGAGTACGACCCGACCGACCTCGTCCGCCTCCGGGTCGGGTTCGACTACGCCGACGCCTACACGGACGACAAGACCTTTGCCCTGACCGATCTGGCCGCGGGCGGGCCGGCGCAATTTCGACACGGTCCGAGTCGACAACGCGTGGAATCCATGCGTGTTCGTGTTACGTTGACACCAACGGCGCTGACCGCAATGACCCTCGTCGGGCTCGCGCTCGACGCCGCCCCGCGCCGGGGCCTGCACGCGCGACTCCCTGCCGCGCAGAAGAAGTGAGGACGACATGGCCGGATGGGACCCGTTCAGCGGCGAAGGCGAGCAGCAGCAGCGCAACGCCATGCTCGGCATGGGGCAGCAGGGCCGGTTCGCCTACAACCAGCTCGGCTCGGCGCTCGACACCGAGGCCGAGCGGCTGCGGCGGCAGGCGAACGGCCAGGACTCCATGAGCGCGCTCCAGTTGCGCGCGGGCCTCGACCAGACGCTCGGCCAGCAGCGGTCGATGGCGGCCGGCGCCGCGCCGCAGAACCAGGCCATGGCGAACATCAACGCCAGCCGCAACGCGATGACGCTCGGGTCGGGCATCTCGGGTCAGACGGCCATGGCCGGTATCGCCGAGCGTCAGGCGGCACAGGGCGCCCTCAACCAGATGCTCCTCGAGCAGCGCCGCCAGGAGCAGGCCAACGCGCAGTTCGGCTACGGCAACATGAAGCCGGGCGCGTCGTGGCTCGACCGCTTCGGCGGCGCGATCCAGTCCGGCGCCTCGCTGGCCGGGATGGTCTGATCATGGCCTACGGGCAGCCCGACGCGCAGTCCCCGCCATGGGCCCCTGCCATCGGCGCGCCCACGCCCACGCCCGCGGCCACGGACGCCCCGTTCCTCGCGTGGCTCGATCGCGCGAGCCGCGCCAGCCCGGACACCCGACCCGTCGAGGCGTCGACCCCGATCCTGCCGCCCCCGCCCGAGTCGCCCGTGCCGGACGTGGCCTTCGCGCCGCCCGAGTCGCCGGTGCCCGACGTCGCGTGGGGCGGCCCGCCGTTGCCGTGGGACGCGGCCGACATCGAGATCGAGACCCCGCCCGCGGTCAAGCTCGGGATGCCGCGCATCTCGTCGGCCGGTCCCGACCCTGGGCCGCTCGACCCGTACGCCGACCCGGCGCTCATCGAGTCCGACGTCGACCCCGCGCTGACCGGCAACCAGGATCCGACCACCCGCAAGCCAATCAACCCGTACGGCCCGGGGTACGTCGATCCGGACGTCGACCCCGCGCTGACCGGCAACCAGGATCCGACCACCCGCAAGCCAATCAACCCGTACGGCCCGGGGTACGTCGATCCGGACGTCGATCCGGCACTGGTCGGCGATCAGGATCCAACGATCCGGAAGCCGCTCGACCCGTACGCCAACGGCGACATCATCCCGGGCCGCACCTTCGGCGCCCCCGTCGGCTACGCGCCGACGCCCGCCGACCGATCCGAGCAGGACCGCCTCGTCACGCCGCTCGACCCGTACGACCCCGGCGCGATCGATGCCCGCCGCAACGCGATGGCCGACGCGTACGCCAACGCGGACCCCGAGGAGCGGTTGCGGATGCAGGCGCGCGAGCAGGCGCTACAGGCCAGCCAGCGGCAGATCATGGAACTCGACGCGAGCGAGCGCGATCGTCAGGCGCTCGAGGAGGCCGTCGCGATCCGCAAGGCCGCCCGCGCCAAGGCCGACGCCGAGACGGCCGACCTCGCCGCGTCCGCGAAGGCGATGGCCGACGCGTCGCCGATCGAGTCGTGGTGGGCCGATCGCTCGACGGGCGCCAAGATCGCCAACGTCGTCGCGGCCGTGTTCGGCGGGCTGATGTCGTCCAAGACCGGCGGGCGCAACTCGGCGATCGACACGATGATGCAGGTCGCCGACGCCGACGCCGCGCAGAAGTGGAAGAAGCTCCAGGCCCGTCGCGAGATGAACGCCGACGCGCGGCGGGCCGCCGAGGAGGACTTCCTCGGCGCCGAGCGCGTCCGCCTCGCCTCGCGCGAGCAGATGCGGCGCACGCTCGAGGCCAAGCTCGCCGGCCTCGACCCGGAAGGCACGCAGGCGATCCAGCTCGGCGAGGCGATCGCGGCGTCGCGGGCGGCCGATGCCGCGGCGCTGGCGGCGTGGCGCGACAAGGCCGAGACGCGGGCCTCCGAGGATGCCAAGCAGGCGCTCGAGGTCGCCAAGTACCAGCTCGAGGTCGACAAGGCCAACGACGCGTCGAACCTCGCGTGGAAGAAGTTTCAGCGCGCCGGGCAGGGCGGCGTCAAGTCGGACGGCCTGCTCGGCGACAAGGCCGTCCACACCGTCGGGCAGTGGCTGGCGCTGGCCGGTAACCCGAAGTTGGACATCCCGGCCGAATGGCTCACGCAGGAGATGACGGGCAAGGACTTCAAGACCCTGCTCGACATCCACAACAAGGGCGGCAACCTCGGCGAGTCGGGGGCGCGCGCGGCCAGCGTCGAGCAGAGCACCGGCATCGCCAAGAGCGCGATCACGATCAACGATCCGCTGACGGGCGACGCGCTCGGCGAGATCCCCGACGAGAAGCGCCGCGTTGACGCGACCGAGAAGCTGAAGGCGACGGCGCAGGCGACGCAGGTGATTGACTCGATCATCCGGCTCGCGCGCGAGTCGGGCGGCAACCTTGACATCGCCAAGAACCCCGAGTGGCAGAAGATCGTCAGCAACACGGCCGTCCTCGACCAGTTGAACCGCGCCGGCTTCAACATGGGCGCCCTCGACGCGGGCGCGATGGCCGCCATGAAGCAGATCCGCGGCGGCGTCAACCCGAACTCGTTCATCTACGACGCGACGCCCGGCCTGCTCAACCTGCGCCGGCAACTCGTCACCGGCACCAACCTCGCGCTCAAGGCCGGCGGCATCACCAGGCCGTGGACGCCGCCCAACGCGTCGAACCCGTCCCGCGCGCCGGCCGACCCCGCCCTGCGCGCTGTCGCCGCCAAGGAGCAGGATCGGCAGCCGTTCCTCTCGGCGGATCCCGTCGGCTCGCTCGTCGACACCGCCGATCAGTTGTCGCCGGTGCCGCTCGCCAAGATCGTCCCCGGCGGATCAACGGTCGCTGGCGCGGCCAAGACGGCGATGCGCGCCGTGCCCGGCGTCGGCATGCTGTTCGGTGGCAGCCCGGCCGGGCTCGCCGGCGAGGCTGCCGGGTACGTCGCCAACAAGATCTCGCCGAGCGACACGGAGGCCAAGCGCGCGTCGGCGCTCGACCTTCTCGCAGCGCAGATCCAGGCGGGCGGCCCCGAGGCCGAGGCGGCGGCGCGCGGCCTGGCCCAGATCGCCCGGAGCCGATCGGCCGGCGCCACCGGCCAGAAGGCGGCGATGACACGACTGGTGCGCATCATCGGCGAGGGCGGCCCGGGTGCCGCGATCGCTGCCGATGCCCTGACGAACCACGAGGAGGACTGACCCGTGGGGCGCTACATCGACCCCGACACCGGCGTCGCGTTCGAGATGGACGACGCCACCGCCAGCACGCTCGGGTGGCAGCCCGAGTCGGCGACCGCCGCGGCCGATCGCGCCATCGCCGCCCAGCGCGCCGAGGACTACGGCGGCGTCGCGGGCGCGGCCGAGGCGCTACGGCTGGGCGCCGTCCGCGGCCTCACCGGCGGCGCGTCGGACGTCGCGCTGCGGACGGTGGCGCCCGACATGGCCGACGACGCCGCGCAGTACCGCGCCGTCAACCCGGTCACGTCCGCGGGCGCCGAACTGGGCGCGATGCTCATGGGCGGGCCGCGCAGCATGCCGGGGGCGTTCGCGAAGGCGGGTGCCGCGGCGGGTCGGACGACGGCCGAGGCCAGCCTCGGGGCGAAGCTGCTCGGCGGCGCCGCCTCGGCCGGCACCGAGACCGCCCTCTACAACGTCGGTCAGGTCGCCTCCGACGCCGCCATCGCCGACGACCCCGTGACGCTCGACCACATCGGCGGCGCGATCAAGAGCGGCTACCTGCTCGGCGGCGTCATCGGCGGCCCGCTCGGCGGCCTCGAGCACCAACTCGCCGCCAAGGGGCGGGCGCTCAAGGCGGCCCGACTCGAGGCTGAGCAGGCGCCCGCCGTCGCGCAAGACCTCGCCGGCCTCGACGCCAAGGCGCTGCGCGAGGCCCGCGACGCCGAGCTCGCCGCCATCGAGGCGACGCGGGTGCCGCAGCGCGCGCAACTCGCCGACGAGATCCGCGCCTTCCGCGAGGCCCAGAAGGTGGAGCGCCCGTGGGACGCGGTCGCCACCGGCAGCAAGGACGCGCTCCGCGAGTCCGGCAAGACCGCCAAGGACGCCGTCACCGCCGCCGCTCGGGCCGAGGCCGCCGCGACCCGGGCGGCCGAGCAGGCCGCGCGCGTCGGCACCGTCGGCCCGGGGCTGCCGGCCTACGACGCCATCGGCGACAAGGCCCTGCGCCGCACCGTGCCCGCGCGCTCGCTCGCCGGCCGTGTCCGGGCGCTCCCCGGCGCCGGCGAAGACGCGGTCCGGCTCGACAAGGCCCGGGCCGCCATCGCCGACGGGCAGAAGCAGCCGATCAAGCTCGTCGCGCGCGCGGACGGCTCGCTCGAGGTCGTCGACGGCCGCCACCGGCTGCTCGCCGCCATGGAGGCCGACGCGCCGATCAAGCTCCAGCTCGAGCGCGGCGCGGCGGGCGCGGCCGACGACGGAGCCGTGCTTCTCGGCGACGGGTACGCGCGCATCGTGGCCGACGAGATCAAGGCCAAGACGACCCGCCTGACCGACGAGGCCGTGCGCCTCCGCGCCGCGGCCGACGAGGCGACGCAGGCGTACGAGACCGCGGTCGCCGCGTCCAAGAGCGCGCACCCGCGGTGGATGCGCGAGGAAGGGCTCGTCTCGCTCAAGTCCGACCGCTCGATCGACAACCTCCTGAACGACCCCAAGGCGCTGTCGGGCGTCGCCGGCGAGGGTGCGTTCCGGTCGTCGGCGCTCGCGGCGCAGAAAGCCCTCCGCGTGCAGGAGTACGCGCTCCAGGGCATCCTCGACCACGCCGACGAGCTGAAGGTGATCCACGCCCTCGACGGCACGGGGCGGCGCGCGGCGGCGTTGCAGAGCGTGGCGCCCGCGCTCGAGCGCAACCGCGCGTTGCAGCGGCAGATCGACGCCCTCGTGGCCGCGCCCGCCTCGCCGCGCCTCAATGAGATCGCCGACGCCGCGGCCTCGATCGGCAAGGCGCCGCCGATGACGCTCAAGCAGAAGGTCGGCGGCGCGCTCGCGTTCGGCGCCGTCACCGCCGCGGCCGGTGGGCTCGACCTGCCCGGCGTGAACTACATCGCCCCCGTCCTTGGCGCCGCGGCCGGGTCCGCCGTTGCGGCGAAGCTCGGCGGCACGCTCGCCCGCGCGACCGCCGCGTCCCTCGCGCGGCAGGCCAAGGCCGTCGAGGCGCTGATGACCGGCGCCCGCGTCGTCCGCCGCGTCACGCCCCCGCTCGCGTCCCAGGTGCTCGCCGCCGCCCGGTTCGCGCCGGTTGATGCGAAGGCACCCGCGGCGAAGGCGGCGACGCTCACCGACCACTACCACGCCCGCGCCGCCGAGCTCGCCCGCGCCGTGCAGCCGGGCCCCGACGGCAAGCCGCGAGTCCGGCCCGAGGTCCGCCGCGCCATCGCCGATCGCCTCGCTCCGATTGCGCACACGGCCCCGCTCCTCGCCGACAAGCTCCAGACGGCCGCCGTCCGCCGCGTCGAGTACATCGCCGCCAAGATGCCGCGGCCGACCGTGATCGGCATGACGACGATCCCGCCGCCCGAGGCCGCGATCCGGGCGTGGGCGCGCGTCATCGCGGCGGCCGACGACCCGGGCGGCATCGAGGAGCGCGTCGCCGCCGGCAACGTCACGCCCGAGGACCGCGACGTCATGCGCGCCCTCTACCCCGACCGCATGGCGGCGATGGTCGCGCAGATCGTCACGCACCCCGAGCAGTTCGCGAAGCTGCCGTACGTGCGCCGCCTCGCCCTTGCCGTGTTCACCGGCGCGCCCATCGAGGCATCGCTCGACCCGCGCATCCTCGCCGCGCTGCAGGGCATCTACGCCCGCGAGCCCGGCACCGAGGGCGGCACGCAGGCTCCGCGCCCGCAGCCCGCGTTCGGCTCGGTCAAGGCCCCCGAAGCGACCCCCGCCGAACGTCGCGCGGGCTGACAGGAGACACCATGAGCGATCTGTTCTTCCCGCCCGACTGGCTGACCGAGACGACCGGCGCCATCGTCAAGCCGACCGCGTCCCTCGCCGCCGGCACGTATTACGCCGTGATCCGCAAGCAGGGCGTCAACCGCTTCGGCGGCACCTTCGTCAGCGACGGCACGATCGTCGCGACGGCCACCGTCGACGGCAATGACGCCCCGTCGTCGCTCGCCGCCGCGACGGACTACGCCGCGACCGGCACCGGCGGATGGACCGACGAGTCCGCGATCACCGACGTGTCGATCACGGCGGCGTCGACCTCCTTCGCGCTCGGCCACGTCACCGACTTCGAGCGGGGCCGGGCGCGCGTCAAGCTCGTCGTGTCCACACCCGGCGTCGTCGCCTTCCACCCGACCATCCCGGGAGGCTGAGATGGTCCGCATGGGCCCACAGATGGGACCGCGCCTCGGCCCGACGCTCGGCCCGAACCCGGCGGCGGGCGATCCGCTCGCGGGGTTCTCGTCGGTGTTCACCACGACGTTTGGCGACGGGTTCCTCTACCTCGACGGCAACTACACCATTCCGACCGGCGCCGGTCCGTTCCGGTTGACGACCACGGGGATTCTTCCGCAGGACCTGTCGACGGGCGTCGACTACTGGCTCATCAACACGAACAGCGGCGGACTGACCGACACGTACCAAGTCGCCGTGTCCTACGCCGACGCCATCGCGAGCGCCATGGCCGAGCTCACCGACGACGGCACCGGCACCCACACCATCACGTACACCGGCTGACCCGAGGAGCACCATGCGCGACGACACCCTGACCCTGTACACGACCGTCGACCCGCCCATCGCGCCCGCCGACGGCGAGGTGACCCTCTACCCGCAGAACGACGGCGACGGCGTGGCGCGCCTCATGGCGGTGACGCCCGATGGCGTGCGGCACCCCCTGACGCCCGAGCAGGTGCCCGCGTCGACCCTGCCGCCGGTCGCGCTGACCACGGCCGCGACGCACGGGCCGACGTCGTACGTCAGCCTCGACGTGCCGCGGTCCACGTACCTCGGCGTCGCCCACCGCGACATCGCCGCCGGGGAGGCGTTCGCGGTCACCTGGCCGCAGCTCGGCGGCGCTGCCGGCTGGTACGAGGTCGCGCTCCTCGCCGCGCCCGCGACGACGAACAACCCGCAGCTCGGCCTCGTCGCCGCGGCCGACGTCACCGCCGCCGCCGGCGTCACCGGCCCGGTCGCGGCGATGGTCACGGCCACCGCCGCCATCCCGCGCGGGACCTCGCTGTGGGTCGCCCTCGCCGCGTGGCCGGTGGCGGGCGCGTCGCTGCCGCAGGTGATGGCCGGCGTCCACCCGTCGCTGCACGCCGCCGTGAACCTCACGCCCGGCTGGCGGCCGACCGGCGTCGGGCAGCCCGCCGGCGGCTGGTCGATCTACGCCGGCGCCGACCACCCCAGCGTCCGCCCCCTCGTCGCGACCGTCCTCACCCCCTGACGTGCCATGCCGCCGCTGAGCCGCTTCCGCGTCATCAAGTCCAAGGGCCGCTACTACGTCGTCACGACGGATAGCAACGGCCTGGCCGGCGGCCCGTACGAGGCCGAGGGCGACGCGGCCGGGCGTCGCGACGAGTTGATCGCGCTCGAGGCGAAGCAAGCGGAGGCAGCCCAGCAGCCCCACGGGAAGATCAACATCACGCCCGGGTACCGCTCGCCCGACGTCGAGGACGGCCGGTTCGACCCGCGCCCGGACGCGATGGCGCCGTACCTGATGCCGCCCGGGTGGGTGAAGTGGAACACGCCCAACCGGCAGCCGTTGCCGCCCGGGTGGGTGCCGCCGTGGAAGAACCACCGGATCCCGTCCGAGATCGACCCGGAGGCGGCGGCCATGATCGCCGAACCGATCGCGCCGACGGTCGCCGACGCGGAACCGCCGCCGTTGCCCCGGGTCGCGTCGCGGGCCGTGCCGCCGTGGGCCTTGCCGGCGCGGACGCTCAAGCCATGACCACATCCCGGCGCCCCCGCATCCCGATCGACGACCTCGCCGACACGCTCGACGAGGCCGAGGTCGCGCGCCATCGCTCGGGCCCGATCGCGCTCACGCCGGCCGGCGAAGTCGCGGACACGGACACCGAGGTCGACGGGTGGGAGCAGATACGCCGGTTCCGCGCCGAGGTCGCCAAGGCGCACGAACGCGCCGACGAGGCGATCGCGACGGCGACGAACGCGCTGACCTGGAACCGCCGGATCGTCTACGCCCTTGGCGTCCTCGCCGGGGTCGCCGGAACCGCGCTGACCTTCGCCTTTGCCGTCACCCGCGCCTCGGGCGATGCGGCCGGCGAGAAGCGGGAACGCGACGCCCAGCGTCTCCGCTACATCGTCGTCGTCGACCAGCTCGTCCGCGACGTGGCCCGCCATGACGGGCAGCTCGGCTCCGTGTTCGACGCTCTGCGCACCCGCTACCCGATCGGCGCCGTGCCGCTGCTCGGCCCACCCAACCAGGACCCGCCATGAGATCGATCCGCCCGCGCACCGTCCTCGCCCCGTTCGCCGCGGGGTGCCTCGCCACGCTCGCGCTCCTGCTCGCGACGTACGCCCTCGCGGCGGCCGACGACGGCGGCCCGACGACCCCCGCCGGCGTCGGCGACGACCTGACCGGCTGGTGGCGATCGGGGGCCCTCGCCTCGCCGATCGCGATCGGGGTCTACGCGCTGCTGTCGGTCGGCGTCGTCCTCAGCCGCACGCGGTGGCCGGGCCTCGCGTGGCTGCGCCGAGGCCGCGTGCAGGCCGTCATCGCCCTGACCACCGGCGCCATCACGGCGGTCTTGCCGGCCGCCATCGAGGGCACGCTGACCGTGCCGGGCCTGCTCGTGGCGCTGTCGGCCGGGGCGCTCGCCGTCATGCCGGGCGGGCTCGAGCAGAAGGCCCCGACGTGATCGGCTCCTGTCGCGTCGATCATCCCGACTGCCTGCAGGGCCTGCCGCCCGGGTGTCGGTGCGGCATCGCGTGGCGGGCCGCGAAGGCGAGCGCGCTGCCGGCGCCGGTGGTCGAGATCGCGCCGGTCGAGAAGCGGAAGGCGAAGCGATGAAGTTCCTTGACGCATGGCTCGGTGGCTTCCGGCTGTGGCGAAGGGTCCGCGGCGGTCGGTGGCTCGACGTGTTCCCCGTGTTCGTCCCCGGTATCGTCGGGGGATGGGTGCGCTCGGACGAACCGCTCCGTGGCGAGATCGTGATGGCGGCCGAGGACTACACGCTGCCGCGCGCGAAGGCACTGCCATGACCGCCCCCACCCTCGCCGCCCTCGCCCCGACTGCCTGCAGGGCCTGCCGCCCGGGTGTCGGTGCGGCATCGCGTGGCGGGCCGCGAAGGCGAGCGCGCTGCCGGCGCCGGTGGTCGAGATCGCGCCGGTGCCTGTCCGCCGATCCCGGAAGTAAACGTCTACCCGATCGGGCCGCGATGACCGCGGCCGTCAACCCAAGGAGTCACGACATGAGCGACCGCAGCCTCTCGAACCACGACATGACCACCGCCACCGCGAGCACCCCCGACATCGTCACCGCCGGCGACCCCGGCGCGTGGGTCGTCGTCTGCAAGGCGTCGTCCAAGGCGCAGGGCTGGATGAAGTCGACCAAGCGCCTGAAGGTGCCGGGCGGGTGGCTGTACCAGGTCACCACCGAGCACCGCGCCGGCGGGGTCGCCAGCGGCTACGTCACCGCCTGCGCCGAGGCGTTGGCGTTCGTGCCCGATGCCGGCATGGACCCCTGATGACCACCCCCCTCCTTGCCGCCCTCGCCGGTGGCCTCGCCCTGCTCCTGGCCGGCCTGCGCGCGTGGTGGCGCCGCCGGGCCGATGCGCGCACGATCGCCCGGCTCGAGGTCGACGTGGCGCAGGCCAAGGGGCAGCGGGACGTGGCGGTCGCGACCGTCGAGGTGGCGCGCGATGTCGCCGCCGATCAGGCCGCGGGCCGGGCCGATGGCGAAGCGGTGCGGGGCGAGGCGTCCGCGTCGGGGCCGAATCCGCTCGACCGGATCCGGGCGGCCGATCGGGTGCGGGCCAAGATTGCGGCGGGGAGGCGGCGGTGAGGGGGCTGCTCGTCGCCCTCGCGCTCGGCGCCGCCTGCACGCCCCGCGTCGTCGAGCGGCCCGTCGTCGTGACGCCGCCGCCGTGCCTGACCCGGGCTGCCCCGCTGCCGCCCGACGGCGCGGTGCCGTGCGGGGCGCGGTGGGCGGACTACTACGTGGAGCTCGCCGCGTGGGTCGTCGAGACCGAGCGCGCGTGTGGAGGAATCGAACCATGATGACGCAAGCCGACCTCGTGAACCGCTACGGTGACCCCGGCGTCGCCCGCACCGAGCCCGACCCCGCGTGGACCAAGCCGCAGATCGTCTACTGCGGCGGCGCGGGCAAGGCCGAGCGGCCCGCGTTGCCCGGGGTGCCGACGCGGCTGTGGTTCGCCTGCCACCGCCTCATCGAGCCGCGGATCCGCGCTGCGTTCACCGCCGCCAAGGTCGCGTGCCCGGACTACCGGATCACCTCCGCGGCGTCGTTCGTGTTCCGCCACATGCGCCACGATCCGCGGGCACCGCTGTCGTGGCACTCGTGGGGCGTCGCGGTCGACATCGACGCGCCGAAGAACGCGGCCCGGTCCTTCGATGTCGGCAAGGAGCCGGCGCCGTGGTCGGCCGCGTGGCGCCGGCTGTGGCCCGATGGCCTGCCGCGCGCGTTCGTCGAGGCATTCGAGGGCGCTGGCTTCGAGTGGGGCGGGCGGTGGCGCGGCTACGTCGACCCGATGCACTTCCAGGTGCGCGAGTAGCCGTCCGCCTCTCGGACGGCCGCCCGTGGGCCACGCAGGATCGTGGTCAGGCGGCGGTGACCGCGTCATCGATCCACGCCACGATCCACGCCTCCACCTCCCCGCACGCATCGCCCGCCGCCGCCCACTCCTCCTCGCTCGCCCACCGCCCGACCGGCGTGACGCGGACCTCGGTGACGCCGTTCGTGGCGCGGCGGACGACCTCGACGCGGTCGCCGGGGCATCGCTCGCCGACGACCTCGCCCACGTCGTCGGTGGCGCGCGGGTCGTCGAGGGAGAGGGTGATGCGGATGTGGCGCACGTCAGCCACCTGCCGCGGCGAGCATGACGCGCGAGAACCGGTCAGCGTTGCGCCGGGCGGCGTCGCTGAGCCACGCGGCCGAGGCGCGGACGTCGTCGCGGCTCAGGCTCTTGATCTCGACGCCCCGGCTCGCGCCCTTGCGCGGGTGGAGCATCCACAGGATCAGCGAGAGGTGCGCGGCGGGCGCGGTGTAGATGTGGCCGGCACCGTTGCACAGCGCGCAGTTGCCGTAGACGCCGAGCCGCTTCGCGCGGGTCTCGACGAGGATCCACCGGTTGATCGCGTCGTGGCCGACAGATCGGAAGAGCACACGTCTGAACTCCAGTCACTTAGGCATATCTCGTA
>ERZ650304.269-NODE-269-length-31583-cov-10.080024_pt1 | contig 31583 bp, 45 predicted proteins | sample MGYA00376240_ERZ650304 | MGnify/ENA primary metagenome ERZ650304 (study PRJEB26733, sample SAMN07839271) | wastewater metagenome | biome: small river; feature: stream; material: water | place: USA: North Carolina | collected 2016-03-01 ... | reverse complement strand
CAGTTGGGGTTTATACTCCAGCCGTTATTAATGCAATCAATCCACCGCCGCCAGTCCCAGAATCAGAAGGATACAAAGTAGTTACCCAGTGTGGCGGTAAGCCATGCAAGAAGGCCCATAAAATCCCGCGCAACAATTTGCCAACGGCTCAAGATATTGCAGACGCCAAAGCTACGAACTAAGACCACCAGTGTTACCAGTTACCGGACCATTTGGAGCTTGTAACTCACCCGCTTGATGTTTATGCTCATCATATGGCACATCATTCACGATTACATTACCGCTGAGCTTGATTGTCGGCGCAGTTATGTTAATCGCGTCATCGGTAAGCTCGATAAATGTACTTGGCTCATCGTTTGATAAACCATTTAAGATAATTCCGTCTGGCAACGCAAAACGGCGTAAGCTATTCGGGTTAGTTAATTTCTTCCAGTTTTTTTTTAAGACCGTGATATCTCGCTGCACAATGCCAACTAGTACCGCATCACCTTTTTTATACTTACCCTTTACTGCAGCTTTGCCATAGCGAATAACAGAAGCTGGTAAATTAATCATTACGGGTGGCTTAACTGGTGGTTGGTTTTTGAGTAAATAATTTAGTGTTGGTTGTACATCATAAGTTCCATCGCTATTAACTACTTCGATTACACCGGGTACAATAGTGTTTACACTATTTAATAATACTTGCTGAACCGCCATCTCGACCCCATTAGCATCGGATTGAAACTTATCTGGAGTCAATACCGTAGATAGCTGTTTATCTGCCATTATGCACCCTCTGTAAATTTGAACCTATTAAGCTGTAATGTGCTGGTCCAGTCGCGATCACGATTTGTTAAGTGGTGCGATAGTCCGTTAACCCACCATAAACCTTCGTAACCCTCCATGCTGGTAACCAAATTAATCTTTTGACCAAATTGAATAGCAGGATTGAATCGTACTCTAATAGCAACGCCAAGAGTTTGTGGCATTGGATAACCGAGTAAATTATCATCTGGTGAGATAGTTAGCACATATGACCGCATTGGTTCGCCAATTGGACTAATTAATAGAGTATTATCATCATACTTAAATTGAAAACCGTAATCAGCGCAAGCTTGTTGTAATTGCTGCAGCGCGCTACCCTCATACATAACACTTTGTACATTTTTATTTTCTGCACCAGTAAGCACTAATGAACAATCTTTGAAATTAGCAGCTAATAACTGAAACATATTAGTTAAAGAAGTCTGTTCTTTAATTGTTAAAGATTGAGCAATCATTCCGCTTTGTTCCCAGCCAAGTATTGACTTAATCGTCAATGGTCGGCTGCGGTTTTGAGCATTAAAATCTGGCGAGGCTTCGTAAATATCGCCTTTGTAAACTAATGGCGGATAACCCTGTTGATCTAAATCATAGCCAGCGTAAACTTCTATCTTACTCACTGGAGTCCAGTAGTCTGTCTGGTAACTATTAACTTTGATTATCGCATTAATATCCTCAATCAACATTCCGCTAATTGTCACAGTGCAGTCAGACTGTTGCCAGCCAGATATCTTGTTGATTTTTGCATCAACTGTCAAAGTATCATTGTCAGAATTGGCACGAATGATTTTTACATTTGCTTCTTCATCATTAAGAAATGCACCAGGGAAAATCTTATCATTCAGGATTATCTTAATGACAATGTGCCTTACGCGCATTTCAGAATTATCCAAACTCATTTGTTAGCGCCTCTAAATTAGCCACTACATATTTATCAAATAGAACATCTTCAATTGAATAATCACTCCACAGCAAAAACGCAGTAGAGCCTATTTGCTCCCAAGTTGGAGGTGCATTATCTGCTGTCCACCAAGTTAGATAGCCTTTTAGCGGAGTTAAGTACTGGTTCAGCGTTATGCCAGCATTGCAGCGTGCTCCAGCGATAATCAAATCAGCATCAATATACACATCTGCGTACATTCCGCCATCTTGAATAATGTAAACTGCAACAGTCACATTTTGATTGTTGACTGTAACCGTTGTACGCTGATTAGGATATGGCTGCAATGGAATTGTATAGATCATGATACTGCTTTCTCTACTGTCGCGCTTGCTTGTTGTGGCTGCCCTGCTCCGTTAGTTCTTTGGCTGGCATTGCGCGGGTCGTTAACGTCATCCAAAGCCACGTAACCATATTCACTTTTTGTCACCCGAATTTGCTGGAACTTCAAAAAAGCAGTCATATTCAGATTATCACGAGTAATATCATAAATAAATTCTGATAGCTTAAGATTGATATAACTTTTGAACAGCGGAGTTTTAAACAATAAAACCATCTGTTTTTTATTTTCCACTGCGTCAGTAAGCATATCTTCAACATCGCCGATATAAGCGCGTCTATCAACATCATTAGTTAGATTGTATTCGCTACTTAGCGACTTGCTAAACGTCGGCGCAACCTCGGCAACTATTGCGATCTCATACGGAGTACCTCCGATACTATCGCTAGAAAATTGCCCCAACTCCAATGGCTCATAAGGAATATTTGACTGCTTGCGCATTCCAAAATTGCTGATACCTTGGAATGCTGCAGCTACGGTTGCTTCGTCGATATTTTCTTCATTAACGCCATCAATATATGCTGGATCTTTTAATACATCCATTGTGTAAACGATAAAGTTCACATCTCCCAGCTGTGGCGATGGAGGTGGCTTATTAAAAATATTGTCTAAAAACGACATTATGCTACCCTCGGATTTCCTGCAAATGCAAAGGCTAGATTAACCTTACTTTCAACTGCAGAAGCCAATTGTTTGGGATTATTAGCCTGTATGTTGACTGTATGAGCTTGTATCACTGCGCCAGATTGAGCTTGCTGCGTCATGGCTGGTTTTACCTGATTCGCTTGATTCGCTTGATTTGCTTGATTTACCGCTAACTGCACTGGCTGACTAGCTAAATTAGCTGGAATTGCACCACCTAATTTTGCTTTGATTTTATCTACATAATCAGAATGTCCAGTTTTGCGATAATTTGCCAAGTCTCCGTTATATGCCGCCAATGCAGCTTCTTTACTGCCATACCGTTTTTCAAGTTGCATCATATACTTATCATGAACTTGCTGATTAAATTCACCATTTAACAACTCTTGCCCAGTTACATTGCGCCCCATTACTTCGCTGGCAGTTGATGGCTTTATTTGGTAACGTCCATATGCTTCAGGGATTTTTTGACCTTTAGCATCTAAGACAGGTTGATATTTTCCATTTGCGTCTTTTTTCATTTTGTAGCCGATAGTGTTGTCTTTATTACTACTTTCAACCATTCCTTGCGCCCAATCAAGAGCCTTATCCCACATGCTAGATTGTGTTTTTTGATTACCAGATGGCGTCATATTTAATCCAGTGTGATCCGAAAACCATTTAAGCCCACGATTCAGTAAACTAGATTTATCATCAATAGAATTCTGCATCTTTTCGTTAAACTTATCTGGATTATTCTCTTTTTTCATTTTGTAGCCGATAGTGTTGTCTTTATTACTACTTTCAACCATTCCTTGCGCCCAGTCGATAACTTTATCCCACATACTTGGTGAGGTATTTTTATTACCTGAAGTCGCCATATTCAACCCAGTTTTATTAGACAGCCAATCAAGACCTTGATTTAGCCAGCTAGATTTATCATTTAAAGATTTTTGCATTTTTTTATCAAAGCTCGCAGGGTCTTTCATTTTGTCTTTCATGAGTTCCCAAGTTGTATATAATGACGTAACCGCAGCTGCGGCAGCCACTAACGGAGATGATAATGCGGTTGCTGCAAGCCCGAGAGTTCCCAATATATCCTTACCAACTTTTAACGCTAGCAATCCAGCTAAAATTTTACCTAAGTCTCCTGCAGTTACACCTAGTGTTTTGTTTAAGTCAGTAAAAAACTTGGTTACTTCCGGCAAGTATTTGATTAAATCAATCAATCCATTTACTATACCCTCAACGATTAAAGCCAAATCTTTACCATGTTGCGTGACAAACTTTTGAATCCAATTGATAAATTTATCGGCAGCTGGCAGTAGTTTTTCTGCAATTTGAATTTTTAATTTATCAAGAGCACGTTCAAAATCAATAAGTTTCTCTCGCTGTTTCTCAGCCTCCCTAGCGGTTTTTTCATTGTAGAGCTGCTTTTGGGCGTTAACTAACTTCAGCGTGGCTTCGCGCCCTTGAGATAAAACCCTAAGCGTCGCCTCATCAATGCCAAATTGTCTGCCGACAAACTGCTGAAATCCTTTATCTTTGCCTTTTAATTTGTCCGATAAATCCAGTAAAATATCAGTAGTGTTACGCAGTGAATGATCTGCATTGCTGGTCTTAACCCCCAACATTCCAAACATTCCGGCTGTTTTCATATCCCCGTTATATTTCATATCAACGAGTTTATTGTGTAAGCTATTTATAGTGCCATAAAAGCTCTCGGCATTACCCCCTGCTTTCTGTACTGCTGCACCCCATTTGTCTAACGTACCGACACTTTCCCCAACTTGCTGCGATAAGAAATATAGTTTTGAGCCTGTATTTGCAAAGGTTTCAACTAAGTTTTTACCAAACGACACCGAGAATTTGAGCGCAATTAAATCAAGAGCAGTACTCATTACACCGCTTATCTTATCTGCAAACTTATTAATACTCTGCTCTGCATTGCTTAATGATTGCTGTAATTGCTTTGCATTAAGCGAGATTTGTATTAATAATTCATCAACGGTTTTTGTTGCCATTTTCTTGTTCCTGATTTAACTGAATTACTTGCTGGTTATAATTATCAGTGCATATAATGTCGTACATATCCAGCACATCATGATATGTATACACTGTTTTTAGCTCGTGCAGCGTTGCCATCTTAGCGCTGATTATCGCCCCAAAAATCGGTACAACGTCATACGACACAGTACCGACAAATAGCTTTTTGTGTTTTTTACCAAAATCTATTTTGAATTTGGGGCTTTTGAGAAAAAACGATCAAAGACTGATTTATAGTTATACATTAGCGATTCTTTGACTAGTAATAATAAATCCACTGGATGGGTGATATACATATCAATATTGGCTAGCGATAACTGAATCATGCCGCCACCCATGGCAGGATTGCCATTGTTAAACCAAATTGCAGATAGTGCAGAATCAAATATCTTTTGCTGCTTATCTTCTGTGGCACTGTTGAGGACTCCAATTGCAATATCAAAGAGTAGATCAAATTTACCGCTTTGGAATGCGCCAATAACTTCAGCCATTTGCTCCTGTTTCACGTCTTTAGCTGGTGTGCCATTCTGAGCAAGCATATTAATTGCTGCCATAATGTTTTTAGCAGAGAATTGCTCAGTGCTAGTAATCATCTGGGTTAAATTGAGCAGCGTATTACTCCATTGCCACGCGCTTAACGGTCTAATCTGATAATCGTACTTTTTACCATTGTTTTCAATTGTGTAGTTCATGTGTTACCCTAAAAGATTTAGCGCAGCCATTGCCGTTGAAGCAATTGCACCAATATTTAACGAAGTTGGAATATCGCAACTGAATGAGATTTTAACTTGCTGTACACCATCAACCGTCATGGTTGGAGCTGACGGCACGCCTTTTAAAATCACATTTGGCAATGTAATATTCCATAGACCAGATGGCGAAGTAATATTGAGCGTGCCGGGGATTCCCATAGTTGCAGCATATTGAGTATTCTGAATTGCAGCCAAAGATAAACGCGACGGACTTTGCCATTGTTGCGTAATTGAGCCAGTTACTAGTGCTGGTTTAATTGTCACCAACATAGCATTATCAGCCGTTTTACGCACATTAGCTACTTCAACCTCGCCATCATTGTCAAACTGAATAATGTCAGATTCACCGACTGCCTGAATAATGATAGGGCGTTTAATAAAGTCATTGATATACGTAATAATCGCGTCTTTTGTCGAGTTCTGTAATAGTAGACCTGTTCCCATTTTTTACACCACGAAATTGTTGTTAATTGTTATTTTGCCGATATTTCCACCATTGGTATAGTAGAAATACGCAACTACAGGATCACGATTTACACGCTCATCAGGGGTAGCGGGAATCACCCAAGAATACCAACCTTGCTGAGTTAATGCGCTTGTTAAATCAAAACCAGCATCAGAATTGAGTTTTTGCTTAACCGCATCGCTAAAGATATTGCCAGCTTGTGCTACGCCGTTATTTGCACAAAGAGCGCCCACAGTACCAATGACGGCATTCAGTGATTGATAACCCTCATCATTGTATGGAATGGTTTTAGCAATTCCAAAATAACCAGCTTGCTTAATCTGTAATTGATCTGCAACCCAGATATTATTTGCCAGATTCTCAATGCGGAGCCATATCCCCGTAATCCACCCCTCCTCTGAGAAGTTAAACTCATCATTGCGGGATTGAAAGCGACCGTAAAAGTTAATCTTATTTGCAACCATTAAATCAAAAGTAGCATCATCCGTCACCAAAGGAGTAACGCCAGAGAATGATTTATTAGTTAAACTGATTCTTGCATTACGTTGAGAGTAATCAACTGCTGCAATAGCACCAAGTTGTCCGGCTACAAAATCCGAACCGCTATAGTTAATTGAGATATTCTGATAGTCAGCATCAGCAACAGCTTGCTTAAATGCAACTACAACGGCGGAATCATTAGACCACGGCACATAACCATAATTACCATTCTGAGTATTAAACCATTCACAATCAGCCAAAGCTTCAGCAAATGGCGAAGCGTCAATACTCCATAATTTAGAGCCAAAAGCCCAGTTTCTCGTAACTGTTTTAACAGCTTGCCAATTTTCTGCTGGAGATTGTGATGCTGATCCCTGAGATAAAGTTGGAGCGGTTGCCGCAGTCATCTTCAAGAGCGTAGCTAGAGAACCATCAACGCAAGACTCAACTGTTGTATCACCCATCCCGGCTGGAACTTTCGCTGTAAAGGACTTAGTTAATGATGAGTACGTAACTGTAGCTCCGCTAATCAACGCAGATAATGAGGTCTGAATAACAGAGGCGCAAGCTGATAAACTATTTGCACCACTAAAATCAAGTGCCGATAATATTTGACTCGCGCCGTTAAACCTGAATGTAATCGTGCCAGATGTAATTAATTTTAAAGATGATAAAACTACAGTAGGGTTAATTGTATTACCACGAATGTACGCACCTTGGCTACTATCGACATAGCGCCCAATCCACAACAGTTTAGCCATCCCGGTTTGTCCGGTGTAGCCTTTGTAATAATATGCAGAATAAGTATACTCGGCTGAGTTAATACCAAAAAAACTAGCGACTTGATCGGCACTAGTAAATGGCAAAGCTCGTTGAGTGTCATTAATCGGTATTAATGAGCTCCTGGACATCAGCATTGTTACTAGTGCCATTCCTCTGCTAGTTGCGTTAACAACACTGCTATTAATCTTAATTAATTTATCTAATGAAATTGACATGTTTAGCTCCCAAAAATTCCATTGTTAAAATTTATCCAATTTTCACCAAACCCAACAATCCCTTCTTCATCATCGGGAGATGGGGGGGCAGGCATTACATTCTCAGTAACATCAGAAGTATTTACAACCCCGCTGTTGATCTTAATTAATTTATCTAATGATGTTTCGCTCATGATGTTTCCACTAAAATTGGGTTAACAATAGCAGCATCAAATGCTTCTAATGTGTCAGTGATTGTTGAGTTAGAGAATAGAGAAAATTTAACAATATACCGCTCGACATAATTGTCACGGTCCAATGGATCACCAATTTGCTCAGGGCTATTACAAGTGCGTACAGTATAGCCAAGCGAATTTAGAAAGTTAGTCCCAAGCGGTGATTGCAAAACCGTGGTAAATTTCTGCGATTGGTCCATAGCCTCTTCACCGTAAAAATCCACTTGCATATGCGTATCATTGAGCTGCGTATAATCTGTGCTACTTGTTTTAGCGCCAACATTTGGAGTTTTCTGCTGTCGTAACAAAGCCATCTGAGGACGGTTATACAGAACAAACATAATACAGAAATGGTTTGGCTTCGGCAATGGAACATTGTTATAGTAATTCTTAAATATCACGTCATCGCCATACGTGGTGTACTTAACAATTAAGTCATTGACTGCCTTGTAAATGTTTGCCATTATACCCCCAATTCTGACGACTCACAGCCAATTACAGCAAACCATCCAGTCTCAAAGCTGTACTTAACTTCGATGATCTTATAAAATAGCGTACCATACTGGATGTAATCGCCACCAGAGCCAATATTGCGATTTAAGCCAGTGAGCGCATTTGCTTTAATATAAAAGCGTTTATAGATTTTGGTTAAGTCAAGCCCTTGGATATGCTGCAGCTTTTGCGTGTTCTCCAACTGGATACGTGCTTGAGCTGGCATATCTGTATAACTTGGTATGCGATTACAATTTGCATCTTTGGTCTGTCCCGCATATACTTTGATTGTAATATCATGTAGTGGAGTTATGCAGTTCAATGCAGGGCTAATAACGTTGTGAATATTTAAACCTTGCATAGTTACCTCAATTCATATTCAATAGAATCTCGCATGTGTCCAGTATCTATAAGAGGTGAATTAACACCACCCTTTTTAGCTTGTGTGGATGGAGCATTAGGCACATATAGGTCTGTAGTTTCAATGGTTATTTTTATGTCAGCACGAATAATTTCCCCTAGTAACCTCAAAGATTTACTTAGGTCAAATTTGTTTTGAACAAGTAACTTCTCCAGTTGAGTTGCCCATTTGTTTTGATATTTATTAAAAGTAATATCCATAAATGGACGGGGTGGTATGCGTTCTGTACCGTACTCATTCCAGATTGCTATTTGTGCAACTTCACTATTTAAAAATCCAACAACCAAAGTTTTTAACTTCTCATGAGAAAATACTTTTTTCATGCGTTCTAACGCTGGAGTTACTTTTACTATTTTCACGCCCATAATGCACCTACCATAATCCCAATGCTCCATAGCCTGAGCAATCTGGGAAATAAGTAAACCCTCCCCGTTGATTGATAAGCTGCCAGCACTTCTGCCCGTAAACAGTTTGCGCCCACCATTCATTATTGAGAGTAGTCGGATAGTCAAAACTACCCGATACATCACCCTCGCTTGCTTGGCTAATGCGCCCAGATTGACCCGTTCCAACCCCATTACCACTAATAGTTAATATGTGAGCAAGCACGACCTGCGCCCAATATGATTTATTAGCATCACCACTCACGCAGCCAATAACTTTAGTACCTAGGATTAATGCCTCATTGTCATAAACTCCTTGTAAATAGCTATCAGATAATGCCGCAAACTGCGGGTAGTCTATTTTGAATTGTATCGGATCAAACGGGGTCATTTTGCTTTTACCTCAACAGCTCCAGAAGAAGCTACTTTGATTGGCTCATTACCAAATTCAGGTGCTCCAGTTTCTTTGGTGACTCCAAAAAAGATATGCCCCTGACTTAATTCAGGGGCATGTTTATAATTTTCTTTGAGATAATTCGCATCCTCTTCGGGAATACTCGAGGTTACATGCGGCATAATCATACCAGTCCTTTCTCGGTATGGATTACGCCCTTCAATTTCGATGGGAGTACCTACAGGATCTTTATATTTATTCCCATGCTTGTCGGTTTTTTCCTGCCACCGATTAAACGAGGTTGTGTTCAACAAATAACTTGTTACTTCTACTAATTTACCCATTTTAATGCCTTTCTTAATTTTTCGACATAGTGCCAGTTGCAATACCAATTGCAACCGCAACGATTGAGCCTGACAACTGATAACTAATTTTCTCAACCATAGCTGACTCTTTACGAAGGGCGCCATGTGAGTTGTACACGCTCGTAAATGTATTTAGCAACACATCCTGCCCTGCAACTTTGTCAAAAACTAACTGAACAGTTAAAGCGCTAACACCAACGTTATTTTCAGATTGAACAATTTTCAATCCAGTAAAGGTGCTTTCTAAGTATTGCTTAACGGATTGAGTACCAATTGCATTTTGATCTGTTAAGTAAGTGTATACTATTGGCGGAACAGTTAAATTGGCTGGAGATTCCAGTTCAAGCTGACCACCAGCATTGCCGATACACTGAGAATACAACGCCCGAACATTGGCACAAATTTCAGCATAGCTTGCATACATCCAATTAGAACTAGCTGGATTCGCAGCCGTTGCAGGAAATGGAATTACACCATTAAGTGACGGATCATTTAACACGCCGTAAATTTCACGCCCAGCATAGCCTTTAAATGCAATATTATTAATGTCTAAATCAATTTGAGTTGCAAGACCCTCACGAAGTCGCGCAACGTAATCAATTTTACCCATTGACATTTGGGCATTAGCTAAGTCACCATAATTGAGCATTCGTTGCAGGATTACCGAATCACGCTCAAGATAATTTAAGTTGGTTGTATTTTCGCCCAAAGTGCCATTATCAGTGTACAGCTGTGAGTTACCACCATAACTAATTACCGGAACAAATATCTTTGTAATACCCCAAGCGCCTTGCTGGAAGTCTGTTGCGATTTTCCAGATTGGTCGCGTTTGAAAGATCTGCTCAATAATTTTATTGGTATAAACCGAAGTCATCCACGGCAATACCCCATTGCTTGGTACATCAAAGCTATCATTAGCTGATTGCTGCACCGCATAAGCCATAGAATAAAGCTGAGAGCGATTGTTAGCTAGAAAAATTTCGTCAGTGTATTGCTGATCATACGCACGAAAGCGCATCCCATATCCAGAGCCATCCATTGAGTAGGCTTCGTTTTGTTTTTGATACAGCTCAGCTAACCGAGCTTGCTCGTCAACGTCTTGCTCAACAATACCAGCGTCAAGCGCTAATTGTTTTAATAGTGCACTCATATTAGTCCTTAATTAAATGTTTGTACATTGGAAATAACTACCATCAAGCCTGGATAGTTTACTGGACCAGGATTAGTTTTAGTGACAATCCAACCTGTATCGGTATATCCTGCACCAGCGGCTGCCGTTGATACGTAAGTCATACCGTCCGAATCTTTTGTGTAAACTTTGTCTTTAGGTGATACAGTTCCGCCCGCATTAAGTGAAGTTACAGCAACCAAGAACGTTCCCTCATCGACAAAGTTGGCAGTTTGACCGTCTGGGATAACCATGCTATATCCCGCAGTAATCTGATCCCATGCGATAGTTGTATTTTGTGCTCGAATAATCAAGCCACCTAATTGGGTATTAGAGCCTTTAAGCTGGGTAATATCATCTGTTCCAGAAACACCCCAGCAGAATGTTCCAATGCGGATACCGCCACCAGTGACATTACCGCCCTGCACTAACGCTTGATTGATAACAAACGTACCCCAAGCATCACCCGGATACCCGCAATTTGGAGCTGTTACGCTTTGTTGAGTTGTAATCATCTCTTAACCCTTTCTATTCATTGGATTATACATTTTTCCACTTCCCGCTGGTTTTTGAGCAGGTTTACTATCATTTGCCGTGATAGTTGGCACTTTTCGCATTTGCTGCTGATCAGCTAGACTTCGCAATAGCGCAAGCTTTTCATCAAAACTTTTCCCATCGCAAGCAACTTTCTTGGTTGTTAGAATTTTATCGGCTAATGTCTCGGGTTTAGAGTCCATCAACATTTCTGGATTAATGCGCCCTAGTACGCGTTGACCCAGAGCGATAACTTCACCATATTGCTTAACTGCAGAATCAGCAGCTGCAGCTTTTTCATTTTCTTTGGCTTCATTGTCTGCCGCTTCTTTCTTTTTGGCTTCCTCCGCAGCTTTCTTTTTAGCCGTTTCGTCATCTGGCTCATTATCTCCAGTTGATGCTTTTTCGGCATTCTGAGTGCCTCGCAATTCAGATAAAATCCCCGTCATTTCGTCGAGTAATTTATCTTCTTTACCCTCGTAGTCGGTATCTCTTGCCATTGACAGCAAACCTTTTGCGACTTCTTGTAAATGCTCTTTGTCGGAATCTTTAGCTTTGCCATCGCTGGCAAATAACCCTTTCAAAGCTTTCACTAATTTTGAATTAAACATTGATCTTTTTCCTTTCAGTGGTTTTTGATCTGCAATACCAGAACCTTCAACGCGCGCCTCTTTAACTAAAGCTACGTGATTAGCCTGAATATTTATCATTTTAAAATGATACGGTTTACCGTTGAACTCACCGCTTTCTTGCACTAAATCATAGTTATACCCGCACGACAAGTCCTTGCGTCCTTGGCTAGGGTTCTTGGTTGCGGCTTCTATCTCATCAATAGCCTTTTTAACCCAAACGATAACATCGCTGATTAATTGCCCATCTTTGATATATGAATTGCTTCCAATAGTGCCGAATATTCGTTCTCTGTGAGGATTTTGCGGAGTAATTACGACATGATTGTCGGTTAGCGGTAAGTTGTTATAAGTGTCTAAAGCCTTTTCGATTTCAGACAATGGTCGTAAGATGCCATATGGCTGGTCTGGATTTAATCCAAGTTGTTGCCATCCCGTAATCTCACGCCCCTTGTAATCGCTGACTTCTTCAGCTGTCAAGACGCAGTCTTTAACGCGTAGATATCCATTACTGTCATAACTGCGGTTAGTATCACTGTACTTGACGCGAAAATTAGCATCATATGCTTGGTGTTGCATGTGTTAGTCCTTTTTCATTCTGTCACCCCGTCATCAAAAATAATTACTGGTGAGCTGTAACAATAACAGTTTATTTTTTGTCCGGGAAATATTTTCTCGCCATCAATCAATAAACCATCATTCAATGGATATATTTTTCCGTCAGCTTCTACATGTGATTTTCTCGGTTGTGCTGGTCGGCTTGAATGATGCCACTTATTGTGTGTAATCCCTAACCCCATCTGCCGACTAACATTAATAACCTCTGTTACTTTGTTCAATTGATCGCGGGCAATTAATTTTGCTCGATCTCTGGTTGAATGCCCAAGCTCCATGATTCTTTCAGTTAGCCAAGTTTTATTGCGTCCTTGGCTCATTGCTTCGGTAACATAAAACGTTATCTGCTCTTGGTATTTGGCTGGTATTGATTTTATTAGAGATACATTCTCAATAACCGCTGCTTTATTAGCGTTTAAAGCTCGCTGACCGTGCTGATTGAGTTTAACCACCAAAGACTCAGCAACAGGGCGCGGAGCTTTACGGAAAGAGTGAGCTAATGCAATAATGTTTTCCCTGTCAACATTACTAACAAACTGGCTCGCAATAACACTTGCCTTGCGATCAACATATGATTGCCACTGCCCTGTTCTCACCTTAACGATGCCGTCTACAATATCAACATTATCAGTAGTTGAAAACGCATCAATAACAACTTGACGTAAATCAGCAGTAAGCGCTTTGGTAATACTCAATAGTTCCAAATAATATCGGTAGCCGATTCCAGCGTTAGGTCTTATTGCTGGTAGAATTATTATTCTTTTCATTGATTACGTCCATGAACTCATTAGATATTGTATTAATCATAGCTCTTTCACGCTCTTCAAGACCATCATAGCCAGATTCATTATCATTGCGGATACGATTCTGAATATCTTCGTTATCAATCGCACCAGTACGCTGCAATACTTCGTCGTTTTGAGATTTGAGCAAGTTTGTTCGTGCTTTTTCTTCGTCAGACTTTTGCTTTAATGGAATAAACTCAAATGCTATTGATTCATCAATCTCACCCCATAGATTCAGCATAGCCATGTGCATAATAGTTGTTAAATGCGGGGCTGTAATCTCTTGATTAAGCGCATCGCATAAATCATAAAAGTTTGACTGCTCAAACTCACCAGTAGCATTAAAGCCTTGCGGAGATATACCTAGTAATTTAGCAGCTGGTATTTTTGGCACAATGCACATAAACTCAGCTGCTTGGCTTTCAAGTTCACGTAAACCAGTAAGAGTCATGCTTAACTGCTCAAACTCTTCGGTTTCTTTGTCTATTGCTAGCGTTCCCGTGTTGGTGCGCATTGCATTAAAAATGCCAATACGTTGTTTAAGCTGATTTATCTCGTTAGCATCATTACTAGATAATGCACGCTCCATATTTGTTTTAAGTACATTAAGATTGTATCTTTGAACTATCTGAGTCACAGCACGTCGAATTGCCTCAAAATCAGAAACATATGTAGCTGAATATTGAATCAGTGGCACACCGTTAAATAAGTAGGTTGGTTTAAATATGTCTGGAGCTTCATTGTAGATGAATTTAAGCAATCTACTATAATGAGTAACTTTACCCATCACTGAGTAGTACTCTGGCTTATAAAAAAACTCACTAAATGGATTGACAGTGTCGTACGCAATCGGCACAACCCAAATCGGCTCAATAACGGTAAGATACTTAAGATCACCTTTACCAATCTTCACATCATCAACATACAACTCAGATTTAAGCTCTTCGAGATAATTAACATCCGCGGTATTATTAAAATCAACATCGCCAATAGCGGGAAACATGTAGCTACCACCAAAACCAAAGGTTTGATAGAGTGCTCGCCCCATTGACTTACGAACGCCCAAACGTTCAAATTCTTTCTCTAGCTCAGTGATTCGCTTTGAAACATCTTTATCCTGATCTACCGGAACAAATTTAATCCACTTGCGAAGCATCTCAGTTGATAACGTATCGCAAATAGCATGTAAAATTCCATTGCTTGATAATAGCAAAGACAAAGCCCCATATCCAATAAACCCCGAATCTACAAGGGATAGATACGTCTTTGGTAATGCACCAGGCATTGCATTGATTTGCTGCATATTCGCTGCTGCAGCATCGTATGCCGCATAATTGGCGTCACCAATAACATTTTTAATTGTTGTTAGCTTGCCATCCATGCCCATAACCAAAGGCAAGCCCCACGATAGATTGCGGGGTTTTTCTTGAAAGTCACGTGGATTTGCTTTTACCTGATGAATATGAGTCTTGTATCTTTTTATCATAGTTTATTTACCAATTCAATAATGTTTCGTAAGCTTCTTGAGTGACTCTGCCAGAATTTTGTGCCTGAATTAATTTCACACAGGCATAACGTATTGCATCCCAGAGGTGGTTATTTGCATCAATCACATCGGTTGTAATTTTCCCCGTATCTTTGTCGATCTTGTATTTGTAGTTATGAGCTTCGTAAATCATGTTTACACACCGAGGATTAATGATTATTGTTTTACCTAACAACCACTCAATACCAGCCTCAACGCTTCCTTTGGGTTTTTCAGCGCCTTGTATATTTAACCCTTGATACTTTAAATCGGCTATCGTATCTGGACGAGCCGAATCACCAAACCACTTGTCTTTTATACCTTCAGGCATTATTTCTTTGATTTTTTCACAATATTTACTCGGTAACAATTTGGTTTCATAGATTTCGTTATTGATGTAAATGGTATGCTTATCTAAAAAGCACAATTCAACCATCGCTGCAGGATCTACGCTAAAACCAAAATCCATGCCGTAAAGCATCTCAACTCGTTTATTTTCATATAGCCAACATCCATTAACTCGTTCAACTTTCATGTCGAGAATTTTGGTCTTACCTTTGAAGATTACATCTTCAGTCATGTCGAGAACTTTACCGAGATAAATATGCTCATATAGTGCGTAATTAGTCTCGCGTAGCTTTAGAATTGTAGCTAATTGTTTTTTGCTTAAATATGGATTATCTGGGTAGTTAATCTCAATTGACAATACACTGCCAGATAACTCATGCTGCTTGGCAACAAAGCGTTGATAAGTTGGTGATTGAGCATCGCGAGGATTAAAAGCAATGATTAATTCGCTGCCGTCTTTTTTCTCAATGGTGGGTATTAGTATTTCCCAGCTTAGCTCTGTAATAGTCTCTGCTTCCTCAACAAAGCATATACCGATATTTGGAATACCCTTAATACCCATAATATCGCGAGCCAATCCCTTGAAAATAAACTCACTACCATTTTTACCAACAATCTTGTCATGTTTAATGGTGAAGAAGTCTAATAGGTTTTGTTCTAAGATAAATGCTCTTAACTCTGCATAAGTTGATGATTCAATAGATGATTGATATTCACGAGTGCACAAAATCAAAAGCGATGATTCCATAGCTCTAATAATCAAGTATCTGATAATTGTAGCTGTCTTAGCTGATGAGCGTCCGCCGTATAGGATTTTATAATCGTGCCGTGACTGGAACATCGGGAGTAGTTTTTTCGGGATTCTTATATCCACATCTACTCCCCGATTATGTTTATCACCACTCCATGTTCAACTGTTGCCGTGGCTGTGTTGTTGTTTTGAATATTTACTTGCGTTTGTGGTTCTCTGCCTATTCCTGCTGCACGTGCTGCGACTTTGTCAACACTTAACCCCATTGATTGAGCAATTCGACTCGCTTCCTGTTCTGACATTTCACCACTCATTGCTTTGCTAATAGTTTTTTTTAATATTATACCATGCAAATTTAAAGCGCCTTTGTCCAGGTTTTGGATTGATTTAACTATGGCTAGCTGGTCTGATACTTCTTGCTGAATTTTAGCCTCAATTATTGGCATCTCTTCAATTTTAGCCACTTGGCTAATTTCATTAATTTTCTGTTTTATATCAGTTATTTTGCTGGCTATTTCCTGAGTCCAATTTTCTTTCTTTATTCGAGCTTGAATAGTGCCGTGAGGAATATCAAAATCTCTGGCTATTGCTCTAATCTTATCACCTGATTTATATCTAGCCTCAATCTCACTCCAATCAGATGTTTTTAATTTTCTAGCCATTATCTTCTACTCGCAATCTGCTTTAATCTCTCATTAAACTCTTTGTTGCTATGTGCTTTGCGGTGGCAGTCTCTATCTAGTGCAATCAGGTTTGAATAATCATCAGTGCCGCCATGCGATCTAAATACGATATGATGAATATCAACCGCTATTTTACTGCCGCAGCACTCACACGCAACTATGTCCGATGGAGCTAAATTGCGTGCTTTCATGTAATTCTTGATATAGATAATGTCCATTTACGGGCATCAACTCTCAATTTACTGCGAGTAATCCATTCGCTGTTTGGCTTCTCATAACCATCTTCATCTGTAATAGTATCTTGACTAGTCTTATCGGCAATGTCTAGAATCTCATCAAATAAAATATCTGCACGGACTTCGCGCGCGCACGCGTAGCTGTCTCGAAAGTATTGATATTTTAAAATCCATTTATGTATGTTTGATCTTGAAGGCATTGAGGGGTCTTTGCAAATTGACAATAACGACTCTCCGCTCATTATTCGATCACAAATTTTATCTGCCAAAACTTTAGTGTACTTTGATGGTCTACCATTTTGCTTCATGATAAACCTCCAAAAATAAGAAAAGCCACCGCAATGGGTGGCTTGGTTGACTACCTGCAGCTAATTTGCTGGTAGTGTGATTCTGTGAGATAGGATATTATTTACGCATAATGCAATCTTTTACGATAATTTTACCACCGTTTAAAATGCAAAAAGCCCCGACTATCTCGGGGCTTCTATTTTTTGGACATAATCGTCCTAACTGCAGAATTGTACCATTTTGGTAAAATCAATGTCAATTTTTTTTAACATTAATCTAAATATCCAGAATCCACCAATAAATCAATTATCTTAAAACGGATAACATTTTTTAATTTTGTTATTTCACGCCTGATTTTTCTACATGCATTATTTGCTGCGTCATAACCCATTTCAAAAGCTGCCGCAATCTCAGCCAAAGGAGTAGCCTTCGCTTCGCGGTATCCAGATAAAACTACTGCAGCAAGCTCTTTGCATTCGCCAGTTAATATCGCCAAGCCATCAGTAAGCTGAGACTCATAGCAATCCTCATAGCCGTAGCGATAGTGAAAGAACATGAAAGCCATTTGGTTATCATCAAGTAATTTCTTGCATCTTTCAACAGTGTTCCAGGCAAGAGTTATTGCTTCTGTCGGAATCTGCGAGTTATTAAAATCAATAGTACATCGAATTGAATTACTATCGACTTTGCGCCCATCGCCAAAAAATATCGGCTTAACACCGAGCGGAGATTTAGCTGCAAGATTGAACAGATATATCAACTTTTTTTCAAATGGTTCTAGCTTCAAAACATCTCCTTTAAGTCTTGACTTTTGCATATTAAAGCTCGTTAAACTTCTGCTGAGTTGACTCAAGGATAGCATCTTTGCCAGTGAAGTCCTGCCAGCGTTTGATGATGACATCACAGTAAACACTATCGATTTCCATCAGAAATGATTTGACTTTCTTTTTTTCAGCCGCAATCATTGTAGTCCCTGTGCCGCCAAACAGATCCATAACGCTTGTTTCAACAAATTTATCTATAAAGTACTCAGGCAATTCAACGCGAAAGGTCGCTTTGTGTATTTTTGCAAACTCTTTGCCCGCTCGGCTATTTAGCTTAAACACGTTTGGTACATCGCCACGAAAGTCTTTTTTGCCGACTGCTCGTGTAGCATCATTTGAAAAAATATGTATATATTCAAATCGAGAATTTAAAACACGTCTTGCCATTGCTGGCTCGGCTGTTTCTTTATCCCAAATAATTGTATCGGCAAATTTTTCTTTTAACTGATACAAGTAATCAATTAGTATCGTTTTATTTCCTGCTACTGACTGCACATTGCAAAAAACATAATCAGAAAACAATAAACCGTTATTAGTAAAATCAATCAATAGGCTTAGGTATTCTTGCTCTGTTTGATTGTCTTTATATTCTCGGTACTTATTATCATTGCCATTTGGAGTTTTACCCACGTTGTAAGGTGGTGAAGCAAAAAGAATATCAGCTTTGTCTCCATTCATTAACTTTTCGACATCATCAATTAATGTACTATCTCCGCACATAACCCGATGATTACCGCAAATCCAGACATCCCCAATTTTTGACTTTGGATTTGGTAGGATTTCTGGGACTTCATTCTCATCGGTTAATCCCTCCGTTATATCATTAATATCTTCCAGATCTACATTAACTTCTAATCCCCAATCCATAAGCTCTTGAACATCCCATTCATTAGCTAATAGGTCAAAATTCCAAACTCCATACTCAACGTTATCTTTGATGATGAACTCGTTAATCTTGTCCACTGGCCAATCAACTACCATAACAGGAGCAGTATCATGGTCAAGATCACGCATTGCTCTTAGGCGCTGATTCCCTCCAATTACAACGAATCTATCCTCATGCTTAACAGCAACTAAGGTACGAACCTCAAGCATTTCTGGAAAGTCTTTAATAGACTGCTTAGCTTTGGCAAAACCATCACCAGTTAGATCTCGCGGATTTTCTTTAACGCCTGGTATTTGACCTGTGTTATTTTCTAGCAGATAAAGTTTTATATTTTGAATCATCTATCACCCCAAATTTTAAATATTTGTACTCTATAACTCGTATCAAGCGACTTGAGCAGCACCCGTTTAATCGCAACGCGAATCATGATAACCAATGCAGCGATTTTCACGAGCAAACCTCTCTATTTCTTGTCTTGACTCTTTAACTTCAAGATGCGTGGCATACGATGATTTTTTAGACTGGCTAATGAATTGAAACCAGTACTTTCCTAACTCTCTGAATGATTTGAATGTCATTTTAAATACCCGCAAACTTAGCAATTGCGGCATCTACAACATCTCTACCATAGTCGGCAGTGGCTTTATTTAATATTCCAACAACTGTATTACAAGTTAATTCTAATTTTCTGCGGTCAATCTCTGCCTCTAACTCGTATATGCTGAATGCGCTTAAATCTCCGCCTGCTGCAATTTTATCTTCTTGGGTAACCTCAGGTACTAACTCAGTGCTTTCGTTTGATTCTACAATGTTCAAAGCTTCACTATCAGCGGCATTAATCCCAAAGTTACGCTCCAACAATTCAGATACTTTCACCGCCCGATTATTACCATTCACGAGCTTAACCGTAACATTCCCAGCTGGTGATATTATAAGCGTCTTGCCGTTAGTAGACTTAACCACTCCTGCGCGGTTAATCATCCAACCATCAGCACATCCGGCTAATTGCACAAATTCTTTTTTATTCACTTCAATTTCCTTTTCCAAATAAATTAACTTCAACAGTTACACCACCATTAATAATCGGCTCACCATATTCCAGTATGATTTTCTTCACTTGCTTATCATCGTGATAAACCACATTAATCAGGCTATCTAGCACGCATTTAGTGCAGTTATCTAAGTCAATCAAAGTTTTACTAGCTACACCTTTTTTAGTTAGCTTCGGATGGACTTTAATTGCTAGCTCAACATCATCAGCAATCAATTTCATGGTCCACTGATAGCTACGCTGTACGGTAACTTTGAATACTGCGCCTTTTTCACTGATGTGTGTACGTCCATTGTTGTTACGCCAGTAGGTATTTGTACTCACTGGGTAAGGTAGTTTGAGATTTGCTATCATGCTGCACCTTGCTGCGCTTTCTCTCTGGCAAGTTGGTTTTGCCTCACTACATTTAGTGTTTCAACGCTTAAAATCCTGTTGTTCTTGGAGTCAAAAGCCACTCTTAGTCCTGGCTTGATTAGCGATCTAGTTGATAGGGATTGCCTCAAACTATCCTCCACATCCTTACCCTCACAAAGCCATTTATCCAGCAAATACAGGTTTGATTCAATTTCATGCATCGGTAGATTTGGTTTTGAATATGCATAGGCTTTGATTGCCATTAACTCGTACTCAGTAAACTCCATTTTTTTTCGATTAATGATTTCCAACCAAGCGGTATAGGCTGAATCTCGGACATCATCGGAAACTTGAATTTTGAAATTTGGTCGAATATTTGGCGAAGCTGGAATTGCGTTTACGTTTCCATGCGCTGGCGCAGCTAAATGGTTACCATTAGTGTTCTCTCTGTGGTTACCATCAGGTATAGTCGTAACATTATGTTGCGTCGGTGTTACTTCTGGCGTATGCTTCGATGTAACATTATGTTGCGTCGGACTAACAAAAAAAGATAACCCTTTTTCAGTTAAAGAATACCATGCTGTTTTATCGAATTTTGATTGATTATAATTAACAGTACTAAGCTCAATCAATCCCTCTTCAAGCATTTTGGTAATAGCTACCTGTACTTGTCTTTCAGTTAAAATCTCAAGATGCTCAGATAATGATTTATGACTATAGTAAATCCAATATTTACCATCCCTAAGGTGGTAATCAGACTTATTTGCTTTATTTATACTATCCCAGAAAACAAAATTATTTAGGATGATTGAGATATTAATTCCATACTCTTTTGCGACGGTTTTATTTATCACTATGTGGTCCATTATGCAGCCCTTCCTTTACCGTAGCTACCACCTATATTACTTTGCTGATTAGTTGGTGCTGACGGGCGAATATGAGGGCAATATTGACGCAAAAACTTAGTATCACAGACGTTGTAAAATAGGTCGTGCGGCATATAAAGATCATTATTATCAAAAATTGGTAATTTTTTCTCATCTTCAACCCATCCAATACGCTCAGCTTGCTCTTTAATTGGTGAATTTACCCAGCAAATTAGCTCCATATTTTCTCTAAGAATGTCAGTTGTGGAACTAAAACTAGTAACGGTAGAGACGAAATCTAAGCAGTAAAGCTCTTTTTGTGGTTTTTTGATGATAGTAGAAGATTGAAGCTTTATTGCTCCACTTGTGTCTTTTGTAACTTCAATAGATTTGCGGGATGTTAAGGATTTTTTTTTGACTTGAATTGACATTTAGTGCTCCGGTAAAACCATCATCTTCGGATTAGAATTGCGGTTTGTTCCGTCGAACGCCCCGCACCGGAGATAATGACTGTTTAATTTTTACTCAAAGCTTGATTTTCAATTGCTACTCGTGTATAATTGAATTATCAACACTCTGAGTATTGTGATAAAGACTAGCCAGCTATCTTGGCGGACGTTTGGCTAGTCGCTTAATACCGCTACGATTCAACTTGGAATCGGTTTATGCGGGTTTTTTCTAAACATTAAGGAAAGGTTCTTCTGTACAGAGGGTAATGATAATCAAAACGATTCCTAGCCCTATCTTGTTCGTGTATAGGATGGTATATATACCTGTTTTTTCATATAACGTATGATTAGGTAACACTGAACCCAAATAAACCTTATTAACAACATGTGCGCTATCCTTTAACTGATAACGTGATTATACAACAAATATTATCATTTCGGTAATATATTTATTACTGATTTAATTATGTCAACAGCAAAAGAAAATAGAACCACAAACATTCGAGATTTAATACAGAAGCACGGTGGTGTAGTAAATATCTACAGATTTCACAATTTCATAAGTCATTATTATAGCGTTATTTTGTGCAGTGCATGATAAATATTTCTCTTCGTGATATATTTTATCTTGACATATTAATCTCATGATGAGATAATAACGTCATGGATAGCAAATACCATCCATTAGCAGAACGAACTGCTAACAATTTGGTTTCAATAAAAAACGCGCAAGACTGGGAGCCACCCACTCACCGTAAACAATCGGGCAGATCTTAAATAGAGCGTCGCATGCTAAGTTGCGGTTTTGACATTCTTAGAGTGTCAACAATAATGCCAGTCTAGCTAGTTGGCTTTATTGTTATGTACTTTTCTAGTCCGCATTTGGGGCATTTAAAACCAATAACTTTACCCCATGCAGAATTTATTTCATCAATAACCATATTTGTGTCGCAGACATGACACCAAGTTGGTTTTTTGCGGTTAGCTTCAAGCGCAGCTTGATCTAATTTTAATTGTTCTAATTTGTAATTATACTGGCTGAAATTTGAGATAGTTTTGATATTCTGTAGCGATTCCATATCCAGCACCCAGTAATAATAATTAGCATTATTATAGACATAATAAAATTAGCCTTTACATGAAAGCCCCAAATATCAAAATCAAGAGCTTGAATATTCAATAGATCAGTTAAACCCATAATGTGTCCTTTAAAGTGTTAGATCAGAATGTTGAGAACTCTATTATAGCACCGAGGACACATCATGGATTTTATTGGAGGAATCTTAAAATGCCTAAATCAGCATTAATATTAATAATAATTGTTTCAAGCTTTTTAATTTCAGAGCTTATAAATAAAGTACCAAGCACACAGCCTTCTGTACCAGTAATTATGATGTGTTTTGGCACTCCATGTATTTCACATTAAGGAGATAGACTTGAACCCATTTGAAAATTATTTGTCACGAGCGCAAATCGCTAATCAAGAAGGCGTAAAAATTAAAACCGTATATTCTTGGAATTTACCTAAACCAGATTATGCCGATGGACACCGCCACCTGTGGCTAAAATCAACAATTCAAAAATGGCTTAAAGCCGTTGAATCTGGCAAAATCAAAAAAACCAAGGAAGCAAACCGCGACAAATAACAACCGAACATACCACTTACCCTAACCCAGATTAGTATATATACAGGGTGGTACGTAGCTCACTTAACAGTGGGCTTTTTTTATAACTTTACAAGGAAATCATTATGAAAAAATTAACATTACTTATTATGGCTGCAGGAGTTGCTGCTTGTTCTCAGGTTGAAACTGGTGAAGTTGGTGTCAAGACCTCATTTGGTAAAGTTGACGGCAATGCATTAAGTCCGGGTCTATATTGGTATATGCCAGGCATTTCACGGATTAACATTTTATCAACTCGGGTACAAACTGTTGAACAAGATAGTCAAGCAGCAAGTAAAGATTTACAGAACGTACAAACTCAATTAACTCTTAATTATCATCTTGGCACACAAGATCCTGTGAGTCATTTTGTGCGATTAGGCGCTGATCAGACAACTATTGAAAATAGCATTGTTAAGCCAGCAATGAGTGAAACTTTCAAAGCAGTGGTTGCTCAGTTTAATGCGGAGGAACTAATAACAAAACGCGAAACCGTATCGAACTATATTACAGACACGTTAAACAAAAAGCTCAAACAATATGATTTGTACGTTGACTCTATCAGTGTGACAAATTTTAAATTTAGTGATGCATATGCGCAGGCAATTGAGCAGAAACAAGTTGCTGAGCAAAATGCAAACAAAGCTAAGAATGATTTGCAGCGGATTAACGTTGAAGCTCAGCAAACAGTGGTAAAAGCACAAGCACAGGCTCAGGCAATGCAATTACAGAAACAAGTTGCAACTCCAGAGCTTATTCAATTAAAGCAGCTTGAAATTCAATCGCAAATGATTAGCAAATGGAATGGACAATTACCTACGTATATGATGGGTAGCAACAATCCAACATCAATGCTTTTAAACGTTGGTAAGTAAGATGGTAACTTTTTTATTGACTGCAGCGCTTACCAGCGGAATAGTTGGAGCAGCTATTTATGGTGGGATGTGTCTTTATAAGTATTATTTAGATAACATTAAAAACCACAGAAATCGTATTAATTAAATTTAGTACAACAGCCATTCGCAAGAGTGGCAGTAATAAATACAGTTACGTGGCGGAATTACCGATTTTAAGCGCCAGATGCATTAGCCCTAAAATTAAATTTTTAGCAACCCTATTTGCATATAAAAAGTGTGTATAAAAAATTCTACAGGCGCTCGCACCATGCAAGTAACCAATCTTGCCGTAGCTGTATTTTTTGTTTTAAAGGAGATATGAAAATGGGTTGGATTATATTAGCTGGTCTTGGAATCAGTTTATACAACATGTGGGATTGCCACAAAGCAATCAAGAGGGGTGAATGATGCAAAATAAATCATATCAAAACTGCCAATATCGCATTGCACAGAGATGCAAAAAGTTCAAAGAGCCAATCAGCTTAAATGGTTGGTGTTTCGCATGGAGGTTAAAAAATGAATGAAGATGAATATCAAGAATATTTAAACGATGAGTTTGAAAGAAATCTTGAAGCGGAGAGGCAGTGGATGGAGTACCAGACGGAGCGATTCAATCGTGCAGAAGAAAATTACATTAATTCACATTTTAAATCTGGAGCTATTAAAAATGAATGAGCAAGATTATCATAGTCACCCTGCACTATCTCAGTCAAAGTTAAAAATTCTAGCCGACAACCCTCGTAAATTCTACTTAAAGTATATCCAAAAAATTGATGTTGAAGAAAGCGATAACACTGTCTCAAAGCAGCTTGGTACATGCTGGGATTTGGCGCTTACAGACTACCCAGCCTATCTTAAACTGAAAGTTAAAGATACTAAGACAACTAAAGTTGATGGATGTATAACCGAGAATTGGAAGCAATCTATTGACAATGGAGTGCTTCGATTGCGTAATTACCAAATGCAATTACCTGAGTTTAAGGCTGGAGATGGCTACTTAACACTAGGTCAATTATTCGATAGCTGCGAAAAGCAGGAGATTCTTTTTTGGAAAGACCCCAAGACTGGAGAAGAGTGCCGAGGGAAGCTAGATTTTAGTTTTTATTCAGATTCAACGGGTAATAAGATGTGCTTTATCATCGATTTAAAATCGACGAAAGCTGAAACACTAGAAGAATTTACTCGTGACTTTATCAAGTATAAGTATTATCTGCAAGCAGCAATGTATTGCACTGGCAAGAGAATTAAGCACAATCTAAGCTACTACCCTCCTTTCTATTTTGCGGCAATTAGCACGATCACTGGCGAAGTATTTACGATTAAAGTCAGTGAGCAAATGTTAGCTATGGGGTTAATAGAAATGGATGGTTTAATTGCCAAGTATCAAAGCTTCAAACTAACTAACGAGTGGAATATTGATAGTCCGCCGATTGTTCTGGATATTCCAGAGTGGAAAGTTCAACAAATTATTAACACGTATTCAATAGGAGTAGCAGCATGAGTACACAATTACAAACCACAACAAATAATAAAGCTGAATTAATAATTGATATGCTCGGAAAAGAGCAGTCTGGATTCAGAGACCTATTTAAAACTCAAAAGGCATTTGATAAATTTAAGTCTAATTTTAGATTAATGACCGTAAAAAACCCTGACTTACTGAATAAATTAATGACCCCTGACGGTGTATTTAAAACTGTTGAAGGAAAACGTACACTATTCATGGCTCTATATCAAGCTGCACATGATGGTTTATGTGTAGACGGGAAGCGAGCGGCTCTAGTACCGTTTAATGTATCTGTTGGCAGTGGTGAGAAAATTGACACAATTCAATACTTTCCTATGGTCTATGGGATTCGTGAAAAAGTCTTTGAGTACACAGAGATGTTGTTAGAAGCTCAAATTGTTTATTCTAATGATTTATTTGAATGGGAACAAGGAGACAATCCAAAACTCATACATAAACCCTCATTAGAGCTTGATGACAACGCTAGACCGCTAGCCGTATATGCTGTGGCTCGTAAAGACGGAAAAGTTGTTGACCGAGTAGTAATGCGTATCGGTGAGATCAATAAGATTATGAAAGGTAGCAAAGCCGGATTCAAACAAAAATGGGATAAAGCAGCAAATAGATATGCAACAGATGCAAAAGGTGATCCCATTGGCGAAGTGGTTGGAATATGGAAAGATCATTGGGAGGAAATGGCAAAAAAAACAGCTATCCGAAGATTAGCAAAACAATTACCGCTTGTTGATGAAGTTGAGACTATCATTGAGCAAGTAGACCAATATTATCAGAATGGGCGTAAAGATGTTACACCACAAACCGATGAGCAGCAACCTCAGAATTTTACAGCAGCACTGGACCAGCAACAGCCAAATAGCTTGCAGACTAACATCGTCGATGGAGTAGATCAAGCAACAGGCGAAGTACTACAGCAAGAGCTGCTAGACGGTGAGCCTATCCCCGATGATGCAACAGCAGAAGAAATTGCAGAAGCTCGGGAAGCAGGCATTAGCGTACAGCTCTTGAGAAAACATAAGGCGTTTAACAGTTAATAATAGCTACCTTCGGGTAGCTTTTTTTTGGAAGTAAAGAAAATGATAGAAACAATTAATTTCAAATGTAATCAATTTCAACTGGCGCAAATGATGATAACCATCGGCGCGGTTGGTTTGTTTGATGAAATGGAGCGCACCATTTGCAGAATAGATCAGCGGCGGTGCTCTAACACTGTAAGAATAAAAAATGGAAGCGATCGCAGAATGTTAGAAAATATGTTAACTGCGCTCAAAATTAATTATGTAATTGAGTGCTATTTTGGAGTTCAACAAGATGCGTAACTTCCCAATCGATTGCGATGTGATATTCACCAGACCCGACGATCAGCACCATGGAAAAATAGGCAAGATAGTTAGCGAACGTTCACTTAGTGGGCGTTATATGGTAGACGTTGGCAATGATCGCGTAATGCGCAGCGAGAATGATATCTGCGAGGCAAGCGAATTTATGAAAGAAAAAGCAATGCAAAAAGAACTAATCGAAACCCCAGAAAAACAACTTGTTCCAGCAATCGACTTGGAGCAATTGGTAATTAACACTAATGCAATTATCAAGATTGATGTTGATTTGTCAATTCAATACATTGATTTTCGTGTAGCTAGTTTTACCGGAGAATCAGAAGAGCTTGAAGCTGAATTGAAAAAATGGTACAAAGACTTTGCAGCACGTCGGCTAGAATTAACCCGTCCAGTCAATGAGTCTTTAAAACAAGTTATTGCAGATGAGAAGAAAATTGGCGACTATTTAGATAAGATCTTTGCCGACAATAAAGCAAAACGCGAAGCTGCTGAAGCTGAACGCAAAAAAGCCAAGTATGCCGAGGTTATGACAACTATGGCTGATATGCTCAATAGCGTTGATCTACCTCCTGAATATCTTGCTAAAGTAGTATTCCGTGAGGAGTATTACAATAAAACGATGGTAAATAAAAAGCTAGCGGATAGTATTCAAGCTCAGATTGACGATCAAGTCAAAATGTATAACGGTTGGAAAGCTGAGCAAGAATTAAAGCAGCAGAAGATTAAAAACCGTGAGCTACTTATTGATAACTATAACACCAAATATGGTTTTGATGCCAAATATAGTCAGATGCCAGTTGAAATGTATTCTGATGAGCAAGTGATTGAATTGTTTGAGCGTAAGAACCAACAACAAGAACAAGCTAAATTAGCTCAAATCGAAAAGGAAAAGCAAGACGCTCAAAAAGCTCAGGAACAAGCAAAAACAGCGCAAGCAGTTGATATTAGCAATAATCAAGTATCGGAAGCAGCACCAAGAGAGAATGGAAGCAAACAGAGTCATGATGCGAGCAATGTGGCGCATAATGCCGGAAATGATGGCGTTTCTGTCAGTAAATCAGAGCTTCGAGAATCTGAGCCTGTTTTAGACGACTCCACCCCATCGCTAACCTTTCGCATTTCAGGCGGTTCGGTTAATTCTATGCGCTTCTCAATGAAGAGATTTGCCGAGAAATTCGGGTACACAGTTGAGGAGATTTAGATGTGGCAGGAATACGCCGCCAAAAGTGTCACCCCGAAACATATCTACTGCTTCGCAATATGTCGGACCACGACACATATATAGAATGCAGTGCAGCGGATGCTAAGCTTGAATATGACGCGAGAATAGCGCAAAAATTCAAAGAGCTTGGCAGAAGCTACACTGGCACAATTGTTTTAACAAAAATAGTCCAGAATATTAGTTACTGGATTTGGATTTATGGGATTTAAGAAATGAAAGCAATACAAAATGCAATAACATCAACTGAAATGATTCAAAACTTAGTCCGCGCTGTCTATCGCGCTAAAGTGTTCTTTATTCCAGCGAGTGTTACCCAGACCCAGCAACTGTTAAACGTTCAGATTAATGATGAAAACTGGCAAGTTCAAACAAATGATGTTGATAAATTAATGTCAATATATGACAGGTTTAAGGCAATTCTTGGTAATAATTTTGATGGTAATCTAACGTGAAAATAATTGAGGTGTTTTTTATTGTGGCACTAGCTATCATTTTGATTAGTCTAGTGCCTTTTCTTTTTCGGTAGCACAATACACAGGACATTGACTGCAGCACATTGGAGAGTGCGCTGTCTTGAATGGCTTGTAGTGGGCTTAGAGATGCTGATTCAGGAGATAGTCAGTAGTTTTAAGCCCATTTATTAACAGGTAGCCCACATAAGTTGTGGGTTATTCTTTTTGTAATGAGTAAAACAGGAGTTTATCATGATTAATATTATCTTAAGTACCTTATTTGCGTTCTTTGGTATTTATAGCACTTTTAAAATGAAACAAGCCAAAGACAATAAAGACTTATTTAGAATGATTGATGAAATGTACACAAGTATATTGGCTTATTTGGCAATGATGTTAATGATTTTAACGAGGTGAATAATGAGTAATTTTTTAGATGAGTTAAGAGATGAAATATTAGATACGGCGGATGATACGCCCCAGATGAGTAGAATTAGAGATGCTTTAGGTATGGTAGATTCACTCGGTGAAAATGCACGCCGTATGCTTGAGATAGGGATTATGCAAGATGAGTTGTCTAAACTGGGGTTTGGGTTTGAAATACATAGCAACGAGTTAAAATTATATAAAATTAATTCAATGTTTAACGAGAAATATTATCATGTAATGTTTTGGACAAATGGTATAGCATTTAGAGGCGAAATGGTTTATTTTGATTCACCAACTTGGCAACAAGAATTTTTAGCAAAAGTTAAGGAGTTAATCAAATGACTAGCCTAAGAGAACAAATAGCGCAACGCAAAGCAGCCAAGCAGTTTGCTGCGAATCTAAAAGCTGAAAAAACCCGTTTAGAAGCTGCAAAACGTAAACGTGATAGAGATGTAAAGGTTGATAATATCCCGTTTTATGAGTGGTGTGGCAGCCCATATTACGCCTATTTTAATCTAATGAAAGCCAAGGTACAATCTAACAATCTTATCATTGATGATCTGTTGCAACACTTTGTTCAGCTACATAGATTCACATTCTGGGAGTGTGATTACGATTTTAGCAATATTCGAGTAATAATTGAGAGTTTATTCGACAAATACGTTGCTGATTTTGATTTAACAAATGTAGAACAGATCATTAACAAACCTGTATCAATTCATTACAAGCAGCGCGATTTATTAATGCAATTCATGGAATTATTGCCGGGGATGGTGTTTAGTCACACAAGCAGAAAAGCCTTTGCCCTGGCTAATTCAGAAATGATTGTCGGACATAATGCTTGGTGCAATGCGACTAAGCCACAATTAAGTAAATTTGTGGACTGGCAAGGAGTTGCAGAAGCGCAGGAAATATTGAGATTAAAACTTAATTCTAAAATGCTGTATGTAGCAGCAAGAGATAAGAAGGTTTTAATTTATACCGAAACAGGAGATTTAGAGGAGTTTATAGCATGAGTGACATACTAATCGAATACTACAGGCTGCAGCTCGATGCTGCGATTGAATTAATGTTGAGTTTCTGGAGGGCATGATTTTTTATGGAGTATCATATGAAAATCAAATCTAACCACCCCCTAGCCCACCATGGCTTAGTTATAGGTCAGCAAGTCAATCACAACGGCATTAATTATAATGTCATGTCTGAAGATTTTGGAGTATATGACTTGGAGCCAGAGCGATTGTGCTCGTGGAGACGCAGAACTGTTTATTAACGCTCGGATTTAGTCCGGGCTTTTTTTTGGATACACTATTTACTGGGTGTGGCTTAATTGCTACACATGTAAAATAAATGAAGAGAGTTTGATTTAATGCTTGCTATTATCGTGTAACCATGATATAATACAGTATTGAGATTAAAAAACAAACCTTTTTAGAAAGATACAGAAATGAAAGCAACCAATCTACAACAAGCGTTTCAACAATCAATTGATTTAAATGATTTAGCAATTAATTTATCTTATGATCTATATGCCGCTGTCTGCGAAATGAAAGAAAAACCATTTTATTTACATTATGCTCACTTTGAAGTGCTAGATAAAAAAAATAAAGACGGTGATTACGTTGAGCAAGGTTTTTATCAAATATCATATGAAAAAAGTGATATATTTCAACAAATAGAATTTGGATTTAACGAGAATGAGTTTTTAATTTCTAATTTGTTTAGAACGTATCGTCAGATTGAAAAATTAAAGTCAGGACGGTTATTTCAAGTGCTTAGTTCTAATTTTTTTAATCCCATCAACTGTATACCAGTTGTAGAAAATGTTGTAAAACGCAGCAATTGGCGTATTTAGATAAAAAAAGATAGCCCGCTAATGCGGGCTAGAGCTTTGTCTATAACAAACTAGCAAGCTAACGAGTTATAGTGTCCGTTTTTGGACTATCTACCATAGTAGAAATTTCTAAGCTGCCTATGCGGCAGTAAAACTCTCTACACAAAATAAGCTGCTTATTTTGTGTAGAGGTAATTATAATAACACAATTTTTAGAAAAAGTAAAATGTATTCAGAAGCACAAAAAAAAGCAAACCAAAATTATTACGAAAAAAACAAAGATAAAATATCTAAAAAATGGAAACAAATCAAAGTAAGCGCAGAAGTTCACGAAGCTATAAGCAACAAAGCTAAAGAACTAGATTTGAGTGTAAATAGCTTCTTAATTCAGCTACTTAGTAAATGATTCAATTTATTGCTTGTGAATTATTAACTTATCTGGTGTGGCTTAATGAAGTCTTTGATAGCATTTAATAATGCTGGTGCATTTCTTAGTATCTGCTTGATTAGCAAAT